>Ga0180435_10005178_pt1 | contig 12730 bp, 10 predicted proteins | sample SS_ome_3_FD_132467 | JGI IMG/M metagenome (GOLD analysis project Ga0180435, IMG submission 132467) | Hypersaline lake sediment archaeal communities from the Salton Sea, California, USA - SS_3_S_1 metaG | ecosystem: Environmental > Aquatic > Non-marine Saline and Alkaline > Hypersaline >... | reverse complement strand
TCAAAGCAGACTAAGCTTGCTTGAGACATACCTGCCATAGATCAATATCCTCTTTCAGTTTGGCCAGGTGCTCCTCAACTTCGTGGACGTGCCGGTACATTTCGGCCGAGGCCTTTTCCGGGTCCTTGTCGCAGATGGCTTCATAAATTCTGTCGTGGGCATCCAACACAGCTTTTGAAAAGGCAAGGTCCGGCTTGAGGACACTTTTAAAGTCTTCCAGCAGATCTTCCACAAAGTCGAGTATCAGTACCAGAATGGGGTTGCTGGTGGCCTGGGCGATGACCCGGTGAAAGTTGATTTCGTTGCGGCTCATTTCCTGCATGAACTTCTTGTCCAGGCTTTCCCGGGCCCGCTCATTGAGTTCACGAAGAATGTGCAGATCCTCATGGGACATGGCCTCGGCAGCCTTGGCAGCGGCATGCGGTTCGATCAGTTTGCGCAGTTCAGACAAGTTTTCGATGGAGAGATCTTTAAAGTAGAGAAAATTGGCCAGGCTCTGCTTGGTGACCTCGATGTCCACTTCGACAATGTGTGCGCCGCCGCCGATGCCTTTGCGCACGTCGATCAGCCCCATGTGCTCCAGGGCCCGCAGCGATTCCCTGAGGGTCTGTTTGCTGACCCCGAACTGTTCCATCAATTCCTTCTCAGGGGGCAGGATGTCGCCGGGCTTGAGCTTGCCTTCCAGAATGGCCGTCCTGATCTGGGCGATAATTTTTTGTGTAATCGTGCTGGTTCGTGCTATTTTAAACATGATGGTCAAAAACCTGAACCACAAAGGCACAAAGAGCACAAAGTATCTGTATCTATGTTTCTCAGTGCCGCTGCGGAAATAAAGTAGCGTTTATTTAAGACAAAGATGTCGTCCCTTTTTCTATTTTTCCCGCTGAATATGCTATCCATAACAGCTTGTCAACACGAATGTAAAAATATTTATTAATAGAAAATATTATAAATATTATAAATATTATGATATTTAAAAATAATCTATTGATATAACTGTCAATATTGATCTGAAAAAATGATTGCGGTTGTTGGATTCTATCTAGTCGGGCAAGGATGGATTGTTTTTAAGTAGATTGTTCTGGATGGCATGGATCCACTGGGGAGGGTAGGGGACTTTGAAGGCGGCGCTGTCCCGCTCATCGTTTTCGTTGATGAAGTCGATCTTCACCACGGACTGGTGCAGGTTGTAACCTTTGATGCTGTTGTCCGGATAGACCCGCGCGATGTTGCGGCCCACTATTTGCAATTCCAGCCGGGCGGTACGGCTGCGGTAAAAAAGCTGGTCCGGCATGAGCAGCAGAAAACCGCTGCTTTTGCGTGGTTTGCCCGGTTCTCTGGCCCGGCCGAAATAGTTTACGCCAAAACTCATGGCCAGGATCTTCTGATCGCCGAAGCGCTTTTCGATCCACTTTCGGTCTTGCCAGCGGATGAAGGCAATATAACCGATGATGCCGAAAAAGATGAGGGCGATGTATATCCACTGCTGGTTGGCGTAAAGGATTTGCATAGTGACCTGTAGTTATTTCCGAATGCGCCGTAGATAGAAATTATAAGACATTGATTTCACGGATTCGTATCTTTGGTTGTCATTTGGGCTTCGCCCGATATTAGCGCTGACGCGCGTAACTACGCTTCGCTGACATTTATTGTTGCCGACAGCTTAGGGCTGATATCGACAATAAATTAGGCCCGAAGGGCAAATGACGTGCGAAGCACAAATGACAGCCGAAGGCGTAATGACATGCGCTGTAGAAATGACCCTGCAGGTAAATTACAGCGTAGCCTGGTTACCATTCCGTATTCACTCAAATTGAGACAAATAGACCACCAGCTTTTTACGCGCCATATTGTGTTTGTATCCAGCGACGCTGCCCATGGCCGCCAGGATTGAATCGGCAATCTCCTCGTCTGGCCGGCCCTGGTTTCTAAGTTGTCGGATGCGGTCGGCGTTCATTTCAATGAGGTTGCGGAACCCTTCGCTGTCCCTGTTAAAAAAAACCACGAACCCGAGCACAAAGACAATCAGGGACAATACCATGGCAATGTAAACGTCATAAGCCGGGCTAGGGAAAATCAGCCTGAGCAGGCTGTCCGTATTGCCGGCATTCAGGATTGAATACATGGCCACCAGGCCGACAGCAATGAGTAGGGTATAAACAATCTTCATGGTCAACTTAGGTACAATATCTGGCGATAATGATCAACAGGCAGTTGCGGGTTGGCACCGGACTATTAGCAAAACGTCTATAATCTTAGACAGGATTAACAGGACTTACATGACATAAATAAGTAAAAGGTAATCGGTATAAGGTATAAGGCGGCTATGTGGTTCTGTCCTCTGTGGCTCTACCCGTCTTCCGATCTCCGACGCCGATGGCAACTCGCGACATTGCCCGCAATAAGAAAACAAGAGGGCAGATCCAATGGATCCACCCTCTTGTTAACAATTTATGTTAAAGTAATAGCGGCGAAGCCGCGTAGACTAAAATCGTGAAGCGATTTTAGACGGGCCTCATTTCGCCTTCTTCCATGGCAGCCCACTTGGCTTCAGCCTCTTCCCAGGCTTCGTCCGAAGCTTCGCTCTCCCAGACTTCCAGGCCCCTTTCGGCGCGGGTGGCACCGGGTAGGAAGTTGTCCAGGATGATACCGAGAATGGCGGTAACCGCCATACCCGTTGTCAGAATGGCCTGGCAGATATTGCCCAGAACAGCAAATAGCTGTCCACCGGCACTCCAATCGATGGGTACGGCACTTGCCGACAGCATGGGATTGAAGTGATAGGGCACGCTCAAGCCGGCAAAGAAGCTGATGCCAATGATGAACAGGTTCCGGGAATTGTTCAGGTTGACGATCTGCAGGTTGGAAAGGCCCACAGATGCGATCATGCCGAACAGACCCACGAACATGGCGCCTACCACCGGCTGGGGCAGGGTTGCCAGAACCGCACCGAATTTGCCAATGATTGGGATCACCAGCATGACGGCCGCACCGCAGCGCACCACGCGTCGACTTGCCACCTTGGTCAGGCCGATGGAACCGATGTTCTCCGAATAGGTGGTCGTGCCGTTGCCGGTCTGCAGGATGCCGGCGACCAGACAGCCCAGTCCCTCGGCACCCAGGCCGCGGGAGATCATCTTGCCCGTGGGGACCGGTGCTTCGGAAATGCGCGCACAGGCATAGTAGTCACCAATGGATTCGATCATGGAGGCCAGGTATCCGGCCAGCATGCCGAAAACACCGGCCCACAGTACTGAACTGCCGAAGTCCGGAAAACCCCATTTAAAGGGCATCATGGGTTTGAAGCTGAACCACGCAGCCGAACCGATCAGATCCAACTTGCCGGCCAGGTTGGCGGCGTTGCCGTCTGGAATCATACCGGTGATGGTGCCCAGGAGAGAGACGATCCATCCTGTGGCAATGGCCAGAAGCACCGGAAACAGCATGAAGACCTTGGATTTGTGGGAGAATACCTGGGAGTAGAGAATCAGGGCACATAAGGTGATCAATGAAACAATCCAATTGCCGGCCATCCACGGTGCGCCGATGTTGAACAGCGCCAGACCGATCATGGCGATGGTGGGACCAATGACTATGGGGCTGATGATTTTGCGTACTTGGCCCATGATGCCGGTGTAGCCCAGCACGATTTCCACGACCGAGGCGACCATGATGGAGCCGGTAACCATCTGGATTTTCAGCTGCCACAAGGGTACGCCTGCACTTGTGGCCAGTTCCGCCGTGCACAGGCCGAGTATGGCAAATGTGGGCCCGAGAAAAGAGAACGTTCCGCCTTGGATAACCGGCAGTTTGTTGCCGAGGGGAGACTGCTGGATAAGGGTACACAATCCAGAGGTAAAAAAGATGGTGGAGATCATGAGGGCCAATTGTTCAGGGGGCAGCCCCATGGCGCCACCGACGATGAACGGGATGAGCACGGTGGCCCCGAACATGGTCAGGTACTGCTGGATGCCCAGTAAAACGGCAAGGCCCCACTTGGGTTTGCTCCCGAGAGGGTAAACGATCCAGTGTTTGTGTTCCATCTGTTCTTCACTCATGAGTTTTCCTTCCTCCTTCCGTGTTTATCCCGCTAGCGGGGTTATTAATAAATTTCCGGTCTATCTTACTATTAGATGTAAATGTTCGGTGATGCGTTGATATATGGGTTCGCGGTGTGAAAAATGTGGAATGTGGATTTCGGAATACGGAATTGTTGTATCACTTCGTTCTTTCATTTTATTAAATACATCGGCAGAATGACTTAATTCCGAATTCTGCACTCCGCATTCCTCATTCGATCCTCTCCTTGACACCTTGGGTCCTTGAACCCTTTATTTTATGGTAGCTGCTGACAGATTTCCGTATACATCTCCGGTCGCCGGTCACGGAAGAATTGCCATCCGTCCCGGACTTCGCGGATGACGTCTAGATCGAGATCCGCAATCACCACCTCGTCCTTGTCCTCACAGCCTTTGACCAGCATTTCACCCCGGGGGTCGACAAAGTAGCTGGACCCGTAGAAACGGCCGAATTCCCAGGGTTTTTCCAGTCCGATGCGGTTGTTGGCGCCGATGAAGACACCATTGGCTACGGCCTGGGCCGGCTGCTCGAGTTCCCATAGGTACTGGGATTTCCCGGCAGTGGTGGCCGACGGGTTGAACAGAATTTCAGCGCCATTGAGGGCCAGCACCCGGGCACATTCCGGAAAGTGCCGGTCATAGCAGATAAAGATGCCGATTTTGGCATAGGCGGTCTCAAATACCGGAAAACCGAGGTTGCCCGGTTTGAAATAGAATTTTTCCCAGAAACCCGGCCAGGTGTGGGGGATTTGGACTTTCCGGAACTTGCCCAGGTATTTGCCGTCGGCGTCCACCACCGCGGCCGTGTTGTAGTACACACCATCTATGGCTTCTTCGTACACCGGTATGACCATCACCATGTTGTATTTCTTGGCGTACTCGGCCAGCATATCCGTGGTGGGGCCGGGCACGGCTTCGGCGGTGGCGTACCACTTGGTATCTTGTTCACAGCAGAAATAAGGCCCGTAGAAAATTTCCTGGAGGCAGAGGATGTTAACTCCCTTCTGGCCGGCTTCTTCGATGAGCGGAATATGCTTTTCAATCATGGCCGCCTTGATTTCTGCCGGCGTTCCATCGTGTTTGGGGTTGGATGCCTGGATGTGGGCACACTTGACAATTCTCGGCATGATGATCTCCCTTCAGTTAATCGTGGTACACGATTTTATTATGGCATTTGGCTTGCAGCTGCGGCAGGTGATCCGGTTGTTGAGCCGGATCTGGTTTTCCCGAGCAGCGTGTTTTCGTCTGGCAATCGCGCCGTTCGGTCAGTAGCTACAATTTGTCCGTTTTGTAACCTAGTCAGCAAAGGGGCGTCAAGGTTTTTTAGGTGGCGTCAGCCAATTAAAACAACTGTACACCTGCCTGTGTACAGTTCCAAGGCGTGCGGGCCATTAATCCAGGCTCAGGGCAACTTTTTATTGTCAAGGCCTGGAGATTGATCTATAATTTCCTCTTTAATTAATTGAGCGATACCGTTTCTAAAGCGATCAAGGAGGAAGCCAGTGAGTTACGCCGACAATTTCAGCAAGATGCAGAAGGGGTTTGACATGGGGCAGGCCATTGCAGAGGCAGACCGTTGCCTGCTTTGCCATGACGCACCGTGTTCCAGAGGGTGCCCAGCGGAAACCGACCCGGCAGCTTTTATCAGAAAGCTGCGCTTTCGCAACATGACGGGAGCCGTGCGCACCATAAAAACCAACAACATTCTCGGGGGGGCCTGCGGTGTGCTTTGTCCCACAGACCAACTGTGCGAAAAAGAGTGCAGTGCCACCGGCATTGGTCAGCCCATCGCCATCGGCAAGATCCAGAGATTTCTCGTGGAGCATGCCCATGAAACCGGGTTCCAGGTGGTCGAGAAAAAAGACCCGCACTCCGAAAAGGTTGCGGTTGTGGGATCGGGTCCAGGCGGATTGAGCTGTGCTGCCGAACTGGCCAAGGAGGGATTTCCGGTTACGGTTTTCGAGGCGCGTCAAGAACCGGGCGGCGTGTTGCGCTATGGTGTTGTCCCCTATCGTTTTGACTTGGATTTCCTGGCGGCCGAGATGGCGGATATCCACAAGCTGGGGGTCGAGTTCAAGTGCGGAACACCCATAGACGGCGATAACGGTGTCGATGCGCTTCTCAAAAACGGCTACAAGGCCGTATTTCTGGCGCCGGGATTGTGGGATGCTGCGCGCCTTAAAGAAAAAGCGGACATCGAGGGACTATACAGCTCCGTGGCTTTTCTGGAAGGGCTGCGCAACGGACAATTGGATCAATTTGCCGGGAAGGTTGAAAACAAGACCGTGGCGGTCATCGGCGGCGGATCCGTGGCCATGGATTGCGTGGGCGCAGCCGTCCGGCTGGGGGCCAAGGACGTTTATCTGGTTTACCGGCGATCCTATACCCAGATGCCGGCCGAGGAAGACGAGAGAATCGAGTCCCTAAATGCGGGTATTCACTTTCTGTTGTTGAACCAGCCAATTGATTATGTGGTCGGCGATGGCGGGCACATCAAAGGGCTTGAGCTGGTGCGTACGGCCCTGGGCGATGTGGATGCTTCCGGCCGGCGGTCACCGACCAACATCGCGGGGTCTGAATGGACCCTGCCGGCGGATATGGTCATCGAGGCCATTGGCAACAAGGCGGAAGACTCTTCGCCCACGTGGTATCCGCAGGTCAAACTGAATGACAAAAAGCTGATCCAGGCGGATCCCGACACCGGTCTTACGTCCATGGACGGCGTCTTTGCCGGCGGCGACATCGTCAGGGGACCGGCCCTGGTGGTGAACGCCGTGCAGGATGGCAAAGTGGCGGCGCGGGCGATTAAAGAATATCTCGACGGGAAATATGCCTAATCTTGATGCTATCGCAGTGAAATGAACATCGAATGATAAAGTTTCAGGTTTTATGATTTAAGTTTTAGGTTTTAGGGCGTGCTCACTGCTATCCGCTGAAAGCTACCTATAAACATAATACATATTATTAGGCACAACAGGAGGAACTATCGTGTCCAAGCAATCCATAGATCTGTCCATCGAATTTTGCGGGAAAACCTTTAAAAACCCTTTTCTGCTCTCTTCTTCACCGGTTTCCAACAGTGCCGAGATGGTGGCGCGTTCCTTTGAGGCCGGCTGGTCCGGTGTGGTGTTCAAGACCTTGAATTCCGACCGTTTGCCGATTATCCACCCTTCGCCGAGGATGAACGCATTTCATTACGGTGCCAAACGGGTGGTGGGGGTGCAGAATGTAGAGCAGATATCCGACCGTCCCTTGAAGGACAACCTGGCGGATTTTCTTTACCTGAAAAAGAACTATCCTGAGCACGTTCTTATTTCCAGCATCATGGGCTTTTCCAACGAGGAGTGGGCCTATCTGGCCAAAGTGTCGGAGGACAACGGGGCCGACATGCTGGAGCTCAACTTTTCCTGCCCCCACATGTGCATCGAGGGCACGGGCCACCATGTGGGCAAAGCCTTTGACCTGATAGAGAAATTCACCACCACGGTCAAGAACACCGTGTCCATACCGATCATCGCCAAGATGACCCCCAACATCACGGACATGACCGAGCCGGCCATCTACGCCAAGAACGGCGGTGCAGACGCCATTTCCGCCATCAACACGGTGAGCGGTATTTCGGAGGTCGGCCTGGAAGACCTGGTGCCCAAACCCAACATTTTCGGCATTGGGGCCGTGAGCGGAACCTCCGGTCCGGCCATCAAGCCCATCGGGCTGCACTTCATTGCCGACATGGCCCAGTGTGAGGAACTGTCCATTCCGCTTTCCGGCATCGGCGGCATTGAAACTTGGATCGATGCGTTGGAATACATTCTGCTGGGATCGTCCACTATTCAGGTGACCACCGGCATTATGCACTATGGATACAGGATAGTGGAAGACATGATCGAAGGCCTGTCCGACTTCATGACCCAGCGGGGCGTGAGCCGGGTCTCCGATTTGGTGGGCAAGGCGCTGACCAATCTGAAAACCACGGATCATTTCGATCTGGGCCGCCAGGGCATTACCCAATACGATCTGGACAAGTGTGTGGGCTGCGGACAGTGCTATATTGTCTGCACCGATGCAGCCGGCCAGGCCCTGGAGTGGGATGCAGAATTGCGCAGACCATCCCTGATCGAAGACAAGTGCCTGAGCTGCATGCTTTGCAGTTTTGTCTGCCCTGTGCCTGATCTGATCACGTTCAAGGAAATGCCCGCGACATGGAGCCGCGCGGAAACCCAGGTGATGGACAAGCACCTAGAGAAAGAGATAACGCTAGAACCGTTTACCAAGGAGGGACCCAATGAGTGTACTTGTTAAGGGAGGTACCATCGTAACCTCGACCGGGCGTTATGTTGCCGATGTGTATGCCGAGGGTGACAAAATCAAATCCATCGGCAAGGATCTCGACCAGCCGGCGGATGAAGTGGTGGACGCGTCGGGTAAGTATGTGCTGCCGGGGGCCATCGATCCGCACACCCACATTTCCATGCCGTTCATGGGCACCAGTGCCCAGGACGACTATAAAACCGGAACCATTGCCGCTGCCTGCGGCGGTGTGACCACTGTGGTAGATTTCGACCTGCAGCAAAAGGGCGAATCGCTTCTGGAGGCCATCGAACGTAAGCAGTCGTGGGCGGAAGGCAAGGTCGTTGTGGACTACTCCCTACATCCGGCGGTCATGGATCCGCGGCCCGAGGTGATCGAAGAGGTCAAGAAGGCGGTACTGGATTACGGGACCCCCAGCTTCAAGATATTCATGGTGTATGATTTCAGGGTGGATGACGCCACCATGATCAAACTGCTGGAGGAAACCAAGAAATACGGCGGCCTGGTGCAGGTGCATGCCGAAAATGTGTACATCATCCAGCATTTGAATGAAGTCCTTGAAAAAGAAGGCAAGCTCGAGCCCTGGTACCACGCCGTCAGCCGGCCCAACATCGCCGAGGAGGAAGCGATTGCCCGTGCCGCCAAGATGGTGGAACTCACCGATTCTCGCATCTATATCGTCCACCTTTCCTCCAAAGAGGGGCTGGTCAAGGTGCAGGAAGCCCGTGACAGAGGCGTGAACGTGTTTGCCGAGACCTGCCCGCAGTATCTGCTGCTGGACGAAGAGCGCTACAAGGAGCCTGACTTTCAGGGTGCCAAGTATGTCATGTCGCCCCCCTTGCGGTCCAAGGAGAGCAACCAGGCGCTGTGGGGCGGCCTGAACAGCGGGGACCTGCAGGTGGTGGCCACGGACCACTGCCCCTTTGATTTCAACGGCAAGAAGGACATGTTCGGCAAGGATGATTACAAGAAGATACCCAATGGCGCGCCTGGGATTGAAACCCTGTTGATGCTCATGCATACCCAAGGGGTGGTCAAGGGCCGCATCAGCCTCGAGCGCATGGTGGAGGTTCTTTCCACAGGAACCGCCCGCATGTTCGGGCTCAAAGACAAGGGTGAAATCGCCGTGGGCAAGGATGCGGACATGGTGATCTTTGATCCGGATCAGAAGTTTACCATCACCCAGCCGAAATTGCACCAGAACGTGGACTATACCCCGTACGAAGGCATGGAGATGACCGGCATGCCCTATGCTGTCTACTCCCGCGGGAAACGGGTTGCCGAGTGGCAGAACGACCACGTGGAATTCGTGGGCGAGGTCGGCCGGGGGCGCTTTGTGAAAAGGGAACCCTTTGAGGACTTTTAAAAAGAAATCCGCCCGGCCGAAAAGGCCGGGCGGATTTCTTTTTAATTGGAGCTGATCAACACCACCCCGCCCACCAGCAGTGCCATCCCCAAAAGACGCAGCCCATTCACCGGGTGCACGGGATAGCCCACCAGACCGAAATGATCCAGCACCATCGATGTCATCATCTGGCCGGCCACAATGAGCGCAATCATGGTGCCGGCGCTCAGTCTTGGGGCCAGGACAACCGTGGACGCCACCAGGAACGCCCCCAGGAGTCCGCCTGACCACACCCACCAGGGGTGTTGGCTCATGCTTGACAATGAAGGCACGGGAATGCGCAGAATCAGGGCATAGATAACAAGGCCCAGGGTTCCCACGGCAAAGGAGATGGCAGCCGCCAGAATCGGCGACTGGGTCCAGAGGTTGAGCCTGGCGTTAATGCCGGCCTGGGTGGGGAGGCAAAATCCGGCGGCCAGGGCCAGGACGAAATAAGGCAGCAAAGAATTCATGGATGAGGTTCTCCCTATGTGATCGATGAATTTGGCATCATCATGGTTTGATAATGTAAAAAAATAGGTCTTAAAGTTACCAAAAATTACGGCTTGCTGAAAACCGATGTGCAGCATCTGTTTTTTTTGGTACGACTTTATTTTAGAATTTGCAATTTTTTTTAATTGTCGATAGATCTGACACATGTTAGAAAATTCTGAGAATTCTCACACAGACAACCCTGCCGAGCGGAACCAGGAACTGTCCCGCCAGGTGGACATGTTGACTGAACTCTCCGCAATCGGTTTCAGATTAAGCCATATTTTGCGCTGCCAGGAGCTGTATGACGCTTTTACAGAAACTGTTGGCCAAAAACTCGGTACCGACAATGTCGCAATCTATATCCACGAAAAAAAGGAACGGATGCTGCGGCTGGCCTACAACCGGGGGGATAAGGTAACCACCCGCATGTTCGGCCTGGACGATCACGAGATATTCCGCCGGATGGTCCAACAGGAGGTGATGACCCGGGCGTCCATCGAGGCCGATCAGGTGTTGAGGCAATTCTTTACAGACAAGGACTTGGATTGGCAGGGTCCTGGAATCTGGATCCCGCTGAATATGCAGAGCGATCTGGTCGGTCTCGTTGTCGCTGGATACGGTGAAGATGAACTGCCGGAAAACGATTACGGCCGCGAGTTTCTGGAAAGCATTAGTTCGCATGCTGCCGTGTGCATCCATAATTGCCGGATGTACGAAATGCGTGAGAAAGAAAAGGAAGACCTGGACAGAACCCTCTACAACCTGTCGCTGCTCTATGACATCGGCCGGGCCATGACCCATATCAGTGATTTGAAAAGCCTGCTGAAATACATCCTCAACCAGGCCATTGCCGTGACCCACGCGGAAAAAGGATCGATCATGCTGCACGATCCAGATACCAATCGTTTGAGCATTCGCGTGTTGGCAGGGCTTGAAGACAAGGTGTACCAGGAGCGGGTCAACAATAACGAAATCACATGCAGAAGCTTTCTGCCGGGCGAGGGGGTGGCCGGCAGGGTATTCCAGACCGGCGAGCCTATTTTCATCAATCAAACCGGCGACGACGACTCGTTTGTGGAGTCCGCATCTTCCTATGTACAATCCATTGCCTGCATTCCCATGCACGTTTACAACGAAACCATCGGTGTCATCAACGTCACCAATAAAAAAGGCGCCGCCGGCTTTGTTGCCGACGATATTGAAATGCTCAGTGCTGTGGCTGATCAGGCGGCCGTGTCCATCAGCAAAGCGCAGCTGTGGGAAATGGCGGTCAACGATTCCCTGACCGGACTGCACGTGCGGCGCTATTTCATGGTCAGGTTCCAGGAGGAGGTCAGCAGGACGGAACGCTATGAAAAAACCCTGAGTGTTGTGATGGCTGATCTTGACTATTTCAAGGTCGTCAACGACACGTTCGGTCACACCGCCGGCGACCAGGTGTTGAAGGCAGTGGGTGAGTACCTCCATGGCAGCATCCGGGATGTGGACTGCGTGGGCAGATACGGCGGGGAAGAATTTGTTTTGCTGCTCCCTGAAACAGACAAGGCTGCCGCAAAGGGGCTTGCGGAGCGGCTGAGAAATGGAATTGCCGATATAAAAGTGGGTACGCTCCCCAACGTCACCATCAGCATGGGTATCGCTACTTTTCCTGAGGACGGAAGAGATGTCGACGCATTGTTGCTGAGAGCCGATGCCGCCCTTTATGAGGCCAAGAAGAGAGGCCGCAATCGAGTGATCGGATATATTGACAGCATTCCGCTGCCGGAGGTGGCGCCTGGCACTGCTGCGTGTGAGTGATAGCGCGTTGCAACGCCGGAAGTGAAGCAGACCATTCATCCAAAACCCGCCTGATGAACCCTAATATGTTTAGATATGCCATCGTCAGAAAGCCTGGCCAAAATTTCGGAAGCGGCCTGACCACGTCGGATCTGGGAGCGCCTGATTTTCAACAAATGACCGCCCAGCACGACGCGTATGTGGGCACCCTTGAGGAATTGGGCCTGACCGTCATAGGGCTGGTGCCTGAACTGGATTTTCCAGATGCCCATTTTGTAGAAGACACCGCCGTGGTCACCCCGGACGCTGCCGTAATCACCAACCCGGGGGCGGCAGCCCGGCAGGGTGAGGAAAAAACCATCGAACCTGTACTCGCGGATTTCCGGCCCATTGACCGCATCGAGCCGCCCGGCACGCTCGACGGCGGGGATGTGCTCATGGTGGGGCCCCATTTTTTTATCGGTATTTCCGAGCGGACCAATCTTGAAGGTGCGGAACAGCTAGGCCGGATCTTGGCGCGTTACGGCAATACCTGGACCCCTGTGGATGTGGGCAAGGGGCTGCACCTCAAATCCGGGGTCAACCATGTGGGCGGCGACACCCTGCTGCTGACCGAGGCCTTCAGCGAAATGGATGCATTCAGGGGATACGAGCAAATCGTCCTGGACCCCAATGAAATCTATGC
>Ga0180435_10005175_pt1 | contig 12733 bp, 10 predicted proteins | sample SS_ome_3_FD_132467 | JGI IMG/M metagenome (GOLD analysis project Ga0180435, IMG submission 132467) | Hypersaline lake sediment archaeal communities from the Salton Sea, California, USA - SS_3_S_1 metaG | ecosystem: Environmental > Aquatic > Non-marine Saline and Alkaline > Hypersaline >... | reverse complement strand
TAACCTTTCCCTCAAATCGAAGAACCGACGGGGTGTTCATCAGTACGGCATAATCCGGAAAGGATGCGACCGGCGATGCGATCGGATCATCACTGACGGTAATGGTGCAATTCGCCGTGCCTCCCCGGACTTCGGCGCCATAGGCGGGTAGGTAGGTAACGTACTTGTCTTCGTGCATTCCCGATGTGGCCAACACATACCCCATCATGAGAACCCCTTGCCCGCCAAATCCCGAGAATATCGTCTTAGTAACCGCCATATTGCCTTTTTCTCTTTGCTGCCGGCGAAATGTTATGTCCCTAGCCTTGCGCCTTTTCCTGTGTCAAATCCTTGATGACCTTCAAGGGGTAGCTCTTGGCCACCAATTCGTCAATCCGTTTGCACGCCTCGATTTCGGAGACCTTCCAATTCGTTGGGCAGGGGGACAGGATCTCCACCAGTGAAAAACCCAACTGGTCGATCTGTACCTGAAAGGCCTTTTTAAGGGCCTTTTTGGTTTTTTGGACGTTTTTTGGTGAGGTAACCGATGTCCGTTCGATATAAACACTGCCCGCAGCTATTCCCAACATCTGACTTAGATCGAGCGGATATCCGTCACGCACTTGCTCTCTACCCCCGGGGGTTGTAGTGGTCGTTTGTCCCAATAACGTTGTCGGTGCCATTTGCCCGCCCGTCATCCCATAAACGCCGTTGTTAACGAAAATCACGGTGATATTCTCGCCTCGATTGGCCGCGTGAATCGCTTCTGAAGTACCGATTGCGGCCAGGTCTCCGTCCCCTTGATAGGTAAATACGATAAAGTCAGGCCGGGCCCGCTTCAGTCCCGTAGCTACGGCGACGGCCCGTCCGTGGGGTGCTTCACCCATATCGACATTGAGGTAATTATAAGCCAGTACCGCACAACCTGCCGGAGGGACCCCAACGGTTTTGTCGCGAATCCCGAACTCGTCGATAATCTCCGCGACCAGGCGGTGTATGATGCTGTGACCACACCCGGGGCAGTAATGAAAGATGTTGTCTTTCAGGGATTCCGGTCTGGCGAATACTTGCTTGGCCATGTTCAATCAATGCCTCTTATGATTGTTGGAGATCCCGTCGATAGGACAGACGGATCAATACGTCGGCGATCTCCTGAGGGGTGGATATGATACCTCCGGGCCGGGCGTGGAAATGCACGGTCGTACCTTGGTCCACGTTCAACTTGACATCTTCCAGCATTTGCCCAAGATTCATTTCGAAAACCAAGACATGTCTTATCCGCTTGGTCAGGGCCTTTAACTCTTGCCCCGGAAACGGCCACAGAGAGATAGGACGAAATAGCCCTGCCTTCACTCCCGTTTGCCTTACCCGATCGATGGCTCCTTTGGCAATGCGCGCGGCAGTTCCGAAAGCCACCACCGCAATATCGGCATCGTCCAGGAGATAGGACTCAGAATCTGTTTCGTTTTCGCAAATCGTTTCGTACTTTCTGGCCAGCTTCCAGTTGTGCTGTTCCATTTGTATCGGGTCAAGCAACAGGGAGGCGATCAACCGGCCCTCCCGGCCCTTGGCACCGGAAAGGGCCCATTCCTTATTTGGTAGTGTGGCTGGGTCTATTGGTTCCGGAAAGACCACGGGTTCCATCATCTGTCCCATAAGCCCGTCTCCGAGTAAGATAACCGGTATCCGGTACATGTCGGCCAGATCAAAGGCCTTTATGGTCAGGGTTACCAGCTCCTGTCCCGAGTAAGGTGCCAGGACGATCGTGCGATAGCCTCCATGGCCGCCCCCTCTGGTGGCCTGGAAATAATCCTGCTGACTGGGAGCGATATTGCCAAGTCCGGGCCCCCCACGCATGATGTTTGCAATAACTGTGGGTAACTCCATGCCGGCAATATAGGAGATGCCTTCCTGTTTCAGGCTGATGCCTGGACTGGAAGACGAGGTCATGACCCGTGCACCGGTCATACTCGCTCCCATTAAAATATTGATGGCCGCCAGCTCGCTTTCCGCCTGGATGAAGGTGGCGTCCTTGAGCTTGGCAAAACGGCCCGCCACATATTCGGGTAGCTCATTTTGTGGGGTGATGGGATAGCCTGCATAAAAACGGCATCCGGCCAAGGTGGCGGCTTCACCGATTACATGGCTCCCCCGCATGAGTCTCTTATTCACGGAACACCTCAATGGCTACGTCCGGACACATAATCGCACACAAGGTGCATCCGGTACAATCTCGATCGTTTCGGCTTTCGGCTTCCGTATATTCGGCCGGATGATAGCCCTTTATGTTGAGTTCTTCACTCAACCGTATGCACTGCTTGGGACAGGCGATGATACAAAAACCGCACCCCTTACACCGGTTTCGATCTATTCGGATAAAACCTTTGGCCAAAGGTCTTCTTCTCCTTTTCTAAGATGAAACTACAATTTTTATGCAGCTTGTATTGATTTGTCAATCAAATTTGCAAAGTTTTCTTTCCGGCGAATCCGGGGCGGTACTTCCAGCGAACTTGACTTAATCCTGTTTGAGAAGGTCGTGCGTTGGGGCCGCTTCAAATTTCAATGCGCCTTCCATGAGAAGGCCCCCAAGAGTCCCTAAATTCCGTTGGGGCTGTCTTTTCTGAGTTTGTTATATAAGTCTTACATCGTGCGTGGTGCATTCGACATCCACTTCACCAACGGAATCAAGGGTCTCTAAGGGCCTCAGACAATCAAGGGCGTTGAAATTTGAAGTGGCCCCAACGCTTGTAGCTGGTAGGTCAGGTTAGGCCGTCAGGCGTTACCTGACAAATCGGTGATCAAGTTCGTTGCCGCTAGGCGGCCGCGGCGCGGCTTAACCCGACTGTTTACGAAAAAGGGACGCGTTTTACAGGCCTTCGAAACCCGCTTCCGGTGCGGCATAGAAGGTAATATATTGAGATAGTTGGGTATATTACACGGACAGCGACCGTCAAGGAACGAACGGGCCACGTCAAATTCTTGACGGTGGTACGGGCACTTCTTTCCGTTCCCAGTCTGTCCAATTTTTCTGGGGTCCAGAACTTAGTCCTTACGCCTTCTTTTACCGCCATCGCTCTCCAGAGTCATCTATTATTCCCGGCGTGCGGTGTCTGAAAGCCCTCCTTTTGGCATACATATTGCCCTCTACCCCCGGGGCACCGTTCTCCTTTTCCGTTAGGGTGGGTATTTCAGGATCTACGAGGAACAGCAACGGGGGTAACAACCAATGAATGATACCGATGAAAGGTCGAAAGAAAAGGTGGTGGCACCGGGGGAAGATATCGTTGCCGCCACGGCAACCAGTTTCAGGGAGGCGCTGAGCTGTGCCGTGTCGAAAGTTGACAAAGTGGTTATCGACCTAGGCGGCGTACAGGTGATTGATTCCAAGGGCATCGAGGTCATCGTGGCGGCCCATAATTCGATGAAGAAGGCCGGAGGGATGGTCGCCGTCACCAATGTGGATCCGGAGATACACAAGCTATTTAAAACCATGAGACTCGATGAGCATTTTGAGGTTCAGGCAAAAAATTAGTCGATTTTTCTGTGAGTCAAGGCTTAGACGTGGGTGCCGGCCGGCGTGATTGGCCCGATAACCGATCGTGGAGGAAGCGCATGACTATTGAAGATGATGAAACCCTGCAGATGTATGTGGAAGAATCACAAGAACACCTGGCGGACATCGAGAATGACCTGCTGGCCATTGAGCAAGCAGGTGCGGACATTGACCTGGAGCTGGTCAACAAGGTGTTCCGTGCCGCCCATTCCATCAAAGGGGGCGCAGGCTTCATGGGCCTGACCAATATCAAAGAGTTGTCTCATAAGATGGAAAACGTTTTGGGCATGATCCGCAGCGGGGAAATGATTCCCAACTCAGAGATTGTGAATATTCTCCTGCTAGCCTCTGACGCCTTGTTAAACCTGCTGAATAAAGTCACCGACAGCAACGAGATCGACGTTTCGGAACATATCGATGCCCTCGCCAATTTGGCGGACGGGGGCCCGCCTGATGGCGGACAGGAGGTTTGTTCCAGCCCGGCGGAGATCATGTTTCCTGACGGACGGGGGGCCTTTTCGGTTGCCGGCGTTGAATTGTCCAAGGTGCGAGAAGGGGGAAAACACATCTACCTGATCGCGTATGATCTCATCAAGGACGTCCACCAAAGAGGAAAGACCCCCCTTGATGTGCTGGAGAATATGGAAAAGGCCGGGTGCATCGTGGACGGCAGGCTGGATATCGAGGGGGTGGGGGACCTGGAGGCAGACCATGATGCCGGACGTCTCCCCTTTACTGTCCTCTATGCCACATTGTTGGATCCAACGCTGATCAATACGTTGGTTGAGATTGAGGAAACGCGCATATGTGAAGTTGGACCGGACTTGGTGGTCCGGCCCATCGTGGACATGCCCGGTGGGGAGGTCCTCGAGGAGGTTGCCTCGATATCGCCGCCAGATGTCGAGGGGGATGAAAAACAGAGGGGACAAGAGCAAGAGCCACAAATGACCCAAGCGGACCATGTGGAGACCCCAGAGAAAAGGCCGGTGTTCAGGCCGATAAACGAAAAGGAGCCGAAAACCGAGGAAGAGGTCTGTGACCCCGCCACGGAAAAGAAGACGCCGATGGTAGCCAAGGCTCCTGAAATGGATACCAATCTCCGGGTCAACGTGGGTCTGCTCGATTCTTTGATGAACTTGGCGGGAGAACTGGTTTTGGGACGAAACCAGCTGCTGCAGTCCATCGCCTCGAAGGATATGCGGGCCATCCAGTTGGGTGGGCAACGTTTGGATCTGATCACGTCGGAACTGCAAGAGGCCATCATGCTGACTCGGATGCAGCCGATCGGGAACGTGTTTACAAAATTTCAGCGGGTGGTCCGAGATCTGGCCCGGAACCTGGGCAAGCAAATTGAGTTGACCCTCGAGGGAACGGAAGTGGAGCTGGACAAGACTATTATTGAGGCCATTAGTGATCCGTTAACGCATCTGGTCCGAAACTCGGTAGATCACGGTATTGAAAGCCCAGAGGAGCGGCTTGAAGCGGGCAAGGATTCGACGGGGCAGATTCGATTGGAGGCGTTTCATGAGGCTGGGCAAGTCAATATCCAGATCAGTGACAATGGTAGGGGCATCAACGGCGAGCAGCTGGCGGCGACGGCCGTGGAGAAAGGCCTGATTCCGGAAGAGCAGGCCAAGGTGATGTCGGAAAAGGAAAAAGTCGGCCTGATCTTTCTGCCCGGCTTTTCTACGGCCAAAGAAGTCACCGATGTCTCCGGCCGGGGGGTGGGCATGGATGTGGTCAAAACCAACTTGGACAAACTGGGGGGGATCGTAGATATCGAATCGAAGTTGGGCAAAGGGACCACCGTACGAATAAAGCTCCCCCTGACGTTGGCCATTATACCCAGCCAAATCGTGAGTACGGGAGGCGATCGGTATGCCATACCTCAGGTGAACATGGACGAACTCTTGCGCATTCCGGCGGCTCAGATCAGGGAGCGCGTAGAACGTGTCGGGGGCGCGGAAGTGGTTCGACTGCGCGGTCAGTTGCTGCCTTTGCTGAAGCTCAGTGACGTGCTGGGCATCGGCTCGACCTACGTGGATCCTACAGATGGAGCGGAAAAGCCCGACAGGCGTCGAGACATCGCTGACAGGCGATTACTGGACACCATGTCGGCAAGGCAGGAAACGACGCCGGAAAGCCGGGATCCTGATGGGGGGGGTGGTGATCTTTCGATCGGAAGCGACGATCGGCGGGAGAGTCTCGACCGGCGATATCATGCCGAAAGTGCCGTAAATGTGGTCGTCGTCTCAACGGGGTCTCTCAAATACGGGTTGGTGGTCGATCACCTCCACGATTCGGAAGAGATCGTAGTCAAGCCCTTGGGGAGACATCTCAAGCATTGTAAAGGCTACGCCGGCGCCACCATCATGGGGGATGGACGGGTGGCCCTCATATTGGATGTTGGCAATCTCGTTCAAATGGCCGGCCTTGCGTCGATTGAAGGTGCAGACAAGAGTGAGAGCATGGCCAAGGAGGCTGCTGAAGCGATTACGGCCAAAAGAGACATGCAGTCCCTGTTGGTGTTCCGAAGCTCCGAGGATGAGCAATTTGCGGTCACCTTGAGTCAGGTAGAACGGATTGAAAAAGTCAAGAGCGATCAAGTGGAGGAGTTGGGGGGCAAAAAGGTTATGCATTACCGGGGAGGCAGCCTGCCGCTTTTCAGTATCGATCAGGTCGCCAATGTCAAGCCCCTGGCTCAGAACGAAGACTGTTTGGTCATTGTGTTTGTCCTGGCTGGAAAAGAGATCGGTCTGTTGGCCATAGGGCCGGTGGACGCCGTCGATGTCTCCGTGGAGGTCGATGATCAAACACTCAAGCAGACCGGCATCATGGGGTCTACCATTATCAATGATCGGACGACTCAGCTCATAGACATTTACGAATTGGTGGAAGTGCTGAATGCCGATTGGTTTTCCACCCCCGGGGCGACCGACACGTGGCAAGGAACCGCTCCCACCATACTCTTTGCGGAGGACTCCGCATTTTTCAGGAGCCAGGTAAAAGGGTTCATGGAAGACGACGGGTACACGGTCATTGAGGCCGAGGATGGGGTTGTGGCGTGGAGCCTGATGGAAGAACACGCCCCTGAAATCGCGGCCGTGGTTACCGATATCGAGATGCCGAACATGGACGGCTTTACATTAACGGAAAAGATACGGGCTGACGACCGGTTTTCCGATTTGCCCATCATCGCCCTGACCACCCTGGCTGGAGAAGGGGATGTGGCGAGGGGAAAAGCCGTGGGAATTGACGATTACCAGATTAAATTGGACAGGGAGAAACTGTTGAATACGGTGAACCATTATCTCCGAAACAGGCAATAAGCCTATGGGCTCAACGTATGAGCAACGGTTTAAAGGGAGGTACAGGTGGCAGAGCCATATGAGCAACACAAAAGGCAAGGGGATACGGTTGAGCTGGCCACGTTTTATGTCGGCGACGCATTGTGTGGACTCGACATATTGAACGTCCAGGAGATCAATAAGCACATGGAGGTGACGCGTGTGCCTCAATCTCATGATTGCGTGAGAGGGATTTTGAATCTCAGGGGTCAGATTGTGACTATCATCGATTTGGGGCAGCGGCTGGGGCTTCCGTCGAGTGAATTAAACAAAGAAAGCCGCAATATCATCGTCAATTCAAAGGGCGAATATATTGGCCTGAATGTAGATAAGTTGAGCGATGTGGTGCAGGCCGAGTGGGAAACGGTTGAACCGCCACCGGCGAACATCGGTGGTGTACAAGGCAAGTTCTTTCGAGGTGTACATAAGACCGACAAGGAACTCATTGGTATTCTGGATATTGAAGAAGTGCTGAGAGAAGAAGAATATTAGTGCGCAATCCGGTGATGATAGGTGAACAACGATGAGGGAGAATCCATTACGCGTCCTGGTGGTAGATGATACGGTAGTTTACCGGAAGGTGGTCAGCGATGTGATCGCTGAATTGCCCGGTGCGGAGGTGGTCGGTGTGGCCCATGACGGAAAGATCGCCATGTCCAAGATTGCGTCACTACAGCCCGATGTCCTGACCTTGGATATTGAGATGCCTGAAATGAACGGCTTGGAGGTCCTGGACCGGATGCGTACTGATGCACCGGATACGGGGGCCATTATGCTGAGTACGCTTACCCATAAGGGTGGCGAAATGACCATGAAGGCCTTGGAGCTGGGTGCATTTGATTTTGTTCCCAAACCCGAGACGCGTAGCATTGATGAAAGCAGACTGGTGGTGAAGACTGCTTTGGCCCCGATGTTAAAGGCGTTTGCCCGGCAAAAGGAAATGAGAACGCTCTTAAAATCGACGGGCCCGTTGGCGGAGGCGGCCAAGCGCGAAGTTTCCCTTTCCTCTTCTGTCGTGCGACGCACGGCCTTACATGGACGTCGACATGGTACGTCTCAAATTGTGGGGATCGGGGTATCCACCGGGGGACCCAACGCCTTGGCGAAGATGCTGCCCGGTCTTTCCGGGCAAATCAATGTCCCCATACTGATTGTTCAACATATGCCGCCTCTATTTACTCAGTCTTTGGCCAAGAGTTTGGACGCCAAGTGTGCAATAGCCGTTAAAGAGGCGGTCGACGGAGAGCCCGTTTGCGCAAATACGGCCTTCATTGCTCCCGGTGGGAAACATATGAAGCTGGTGGCGGGGGCGGATGGTAAATCCAGGATCATTCGGGTTACCGATGATCCACCGGAAAAGAGTTGCCGGCCGTCAGTGGACTATCTCTTTAGGTCTATTGCCCATTACTATGTGGGCCGGGCTACGGGCGTCATTATGACGGGGATGGGCACGGACGGGACCGAAGGACTTAAGGTGATGAAAGACAACGGCGCCATCGTGATTGCCCAAGATCACGGATCATCAACGGTGTACGGCATGCCGAAAGAGGCGGTGGATGCCGGGGTTGTGGATGTTGTTACACCACTGGACAAAATGGCTGAGGAAATCGGCAAGACGGTGAAAGGTTAGCGGTTGGCGGTTATGACATATGTAGAGAAGGTGAAGCGTGGGAATCGATAACCGACAACACAGCGAATGAATCCGATTACTTCCGAAGAACTCGAAGTCATATCTAAGTACGTATATGACGTATCGGGAATCATCATAGACGAAAGTAAGGGCTATCTCATTGAAACTCGGCTGCGGGATATCGCCCGTGAACTGGGGTGCGCCTCTTACGGGGAGTTGTACAAAAAGGTGACGTTTGAGGCCCAAAGTGGCCTGAAGGACAGAATCATTGACGCTATATCCACCAACGAGACCCTTTTCTTTCGGGATAAGGCCCCGTTTGATTTGCTTAGATATAAGATCCTCCCCGAACTCGTCGACCGGCGTTCCGCCGGACGACGCAGTGCGATGGTACCGATACGGATTTGGAGTGCTGCCTGCGCAACCGGGCAGGAAGTCTATAGTATCGCCATCGTTCTGAAGGAAGTCTTGTCAGATTTTGGACGCTATCAAATCAACCTGCTGGGCACAGACATATCGGATAACGCCATCAAGGTGGCCAGCTATGGCGCCTATAACAAATTCGAGATTGAACGGGGACTTTCCGGAGACAACCTTCGCAAATATTTCACCCCTCACGGGGAAAAGTGGAAGATCAAGGATGAGATTCGGGCCGTGGTGCAATTCAAAAAGCTCAACCTTCTCTCTTCTTTTCAATCTCTGGGAAAATTCGACGTCATATTTTGCAGGAACGTGGCCATCTACTTCAGTCCGAAAGATCGCGAGGGCCTATTTGATCGACTGGCTGATGCACTGAACGCTGATGGATCCTTGGTGGTTGGATCGACGGAATCTTTGACCGGGGTTTCAGATCGGTTCGTGTCTCAAAGGCATTTGCATTCCGTATTTTATCAACTCAAGGGGTAACCTCGCCCATCGGGAAGTGGCCCTAAAGCGGGTCTAAGGCGGTCTCTCGCCATTGGCTGGGCGGGGGAGACAATACAAGGATCGGTATCGTTTTTGCATGTCAACAAAACGTTCCAACTAGACTGAATCTACCAGGCTTCCTTTTACACACAGGGAGAAAATGGGTGAAACGCCGTCTGCCGCCGGTAAGGGTTCGCGCAAAAATAACTTCATAGAATGGGCGCTCGGATTTGGTTCGGATTTGGCCGATCCGATTGAGCAAAATCGCAGGCATAGCAGGCTATGTCGAGGCTTTGCGAGTGAGGTATCGGGCAAAGACGGGCGGAAGCCGAGATGGCAAAATGTGAAGTTATTTTTGCGCGAGCCCTGAGGTCCGGAAGGTCTCTTGCCTGGTGATGACGGTGGAGACATCGGATCCAGAAGATCGGTGATCTTAATGTTGCATTTCAGGAGGAGGGTATAGCGATGTCAAACGGTTTTCGTATAAGGGTGGGTGTCAGTACCGTTGCTTTATTTCTTTTCGTGTTATGTGGCTGGCCAAATGGCAGGGCGGGGGCCGGCGACAAAGTCTACGTCGGCTCGCAGGCCTGTGTGGATTGCCACAATGTGGAATACGAAAACTTCAAGGCCTATGCGAAAAAGGCCCATTCCTATGAGAGTATTGAGGCTATGAAAAAGGGGCTTACGGAGACGGAGTTTCGAGAGTGCTTTCAGTGCCACACTACCGGTTATAAAAAACCGGGGGGATTCCGATCCGAACATGAGACGCCGGAGCTCAAGAATGCCGGCTGTGAGGTCTGTCACGGTCCGGGAAGTCTCCATTGTGAAACCGAGGATCCATATGACATCAAGGGCAGATTAACGGCCAGAGATTGTGAGGCCTGCCATAATTCAGATCGGGTTGAAAACTTTGATTATAAACCATTGATCTACGGCGGCGCACACTAAAGGAGGGCCAAGGCATGAAGTTGTTCGAATTATACAGGGAGCATCTCTGGATTCAAGTCCTATCTCTGACGGCGGGCCTGTTTATTCTCGCCATGGCGACAATCATCGTGCTCAACATCAAAGGACAAAACGCGATGACAAGAGCTCAGATGGAGAATCAGAGCAACAAGATGGCTGCAGCCGTAGAGGGGAGTATGGATGATGCCCTGGCTGTGGGAAATAATGATGCGGTGCGGAAACAGTTCCAAAGATTGGACGAAAAGATGCCTGACTCTGAGATTTTCGTCTTTGATTTCAATGGCGCTGTTTCTTTCGCTACGGATACCGATGCCATCGGTAAGCCGATGTCTGAGCTGCTGGCTCTTGCAGAGGCATCCAAGGGCATGTCGAAGATGCTCCAAGATGGGCGCGTCCCTCCGACCACCTATGAAGAGTGGATCGACGGTGTCCCCTATTTGGCGAGCTTTCGGCCCATCTTAAACGAAAGCCGCTGCCATCATTGTCACGGCAGTTCAAGAGAAGTGCTTGGCGGTATGATGCTTCGCACATCGGTGGAAACGGCGTATAGTGCGATCAGTAACGCCCGTAATCAAAACATTTTGGTGGGGCTGGTGGGGCTGGGTGCCATCATGCTTGCCATGTATTTCTTGTTTCGAAAAACTGTCGGAAAAAAAGTCGAAATACTCAAGGAGGCGACCGCCAAGCTCAGAGAAGGTGATTTTACCCATGTCACGCAGATACAGGGAAGAGATGAAATCAGTCACATCTGTGCGCGAGTGAATATGGTAACCGAAAACCTCCGGAAGATGTTGAAGGAAGTAGTGGGCGGGAGTGAGGAGTTGGCGAATTCCTCTTTGGAGCTAACCTCGATTTCCGAGCAGATGTCGGCGGGAGCGGACAATACCTCCGGCAAGGCCAACACGGTGGCTACTGCTGCCGAAGAGATGAGTTCGAATATGTCTTCTGTCGCCGCCGCCACGGAAGAGGCCGCAACGAATGTAGGGATGGTGGCCACTGCAGCAGAGCAAATGTCGTCCACCATCAGTGAGATAGCCAACAATGCGGAAAAAGCGCGTGCGATAACGGGAGAGGCCGTATCAGAGGCAAAGGGGGCGTCGGAAGGTATGGATGAGCTGGGGGGTGCGGCTGAGGAAATCGGCAAGGTGACACAGGCGATTACGGAGATATCGGAACAGACCAATCTTTTGGCCTTGAATGCAACTATCGAGGCCGCCAGAGCCGGAGAGGCGGGTAAAGGATTCGCGGTAGTGGCCAACGAGATCAAAGAACTGGCCAAGCAGACCGCCGAAGCCACTGTGGAGATAAAGAAGAAAATTGGCGGCATTCAGGATTCGACGAAGGATGCGGTGACCAGGATCGGCCAGATTTCCAACGTGGTAAACGACGTTAACGAGATCGTTTCCACCATTGCCACCGCTGTTGAGGAGCAATCCGTTACCACCAAGGAAATTGCCGGTAATGTCGGACAAGCCTCTCAGGGCATTCAGGAAGTGACGGAAAACGTGGCCCAAAGCTCGGCGGTATCGGGGGAAATCGCAAAAGAAATCGCCGATGTGAATCAGTCGGCCGGCGAAATATCCAATTCCAGCTCTCAAGTCAATCTCAGTGCTGAGGGATTGAACAAGCTGGCGGAACGCCTAAAGGAGTCCGTGGGACGGTTCAAAGTGTAAACGGTTTTATTTTTCTAGGCGCAAATATTGCCTTCCACCATTTATCAGAAGCAGATCCCAAAACGGCCGGCAGCGCAAAATGCGTTGCCGGCCGTTTCATTCGGGCCCGGATTCCGATCGGCTGAGCAAGGTGCAATAAAAGTGGATAAGACGCACGGCGAGTCATGGCCGAGTGGCGAATCGATCCCCTTGGCCGACCCAATTCCGGAATTGAGCTTTGTAGATAACGGCTTAGGCACAACTCAAACAAGGGTTTGCTTTTTACCTGTCTTGCCGTTACACTTGCCGGTATGAGCCGTACACAGCCGTTCAAATCAGGCCTCATCAGTATTATTGGTGCCCCCAACGTGGGGAAATCCACCTTGCTGAACCGAGTGCTGAACCAAAAAATCGCCATCACATCGCCGAAGCCACAGACGACTCGCAATCGCATCATGGGTATAAGGCATTTGCCGAACGGGCAGCTTATTTTCCTGGACACACCTGGAATCCATCGGGCGAAAGGCGCCTTAAACAAGCGGATTGTCGACGTGGCGGTACGGGTTCTCAAGGACGCCGATCAGGCCACGTTAATCATTGACGGTCAGTGTGCGGACCGAGAATCAGAAGATATGCTGCTTGACGTCGTCGCGGACAGCGGCCTTCCGGTCATTTTGGCGATCAACAAGGTTGATCTGAT
>Ga0180435_10005172_pt1 | contig 12735 bp, 10 predicted proteins | sample SS_ome_3_FD_132467 | JGI IMG/M metagenome (GOLD analysis project Ga0180435, IMG submission 132467) | Hypersaline lake sediment archaeal communities from the Salton Sea, California, USA - SS_3_S_1 metaG | ecosystem: Environmental > Aquatic > Non-marine Saline and Alkaline > Hypersaline >... | reverse complement strand
GTAGTCGTTTTGGTTGCGGCCGACGGCCGCGCTAAGTTCTCTGTGGTAGTTTTTGTCTTAGGGATCGATGAGGCCGACGACCCCGCGCCCAAGAACCTGATGAACCTAAGAAGTGACGTCAAATGACGTCCAATACTACCTCCGCAGAGGGGTTTCGGCCGCCAAAACCCCATAATCTAGATCGCCGCAAGTCTCGAAAAATTAGGGAGTTCCGCCGATCTGCTGAGTACATTTGTGGCCCCCTGACGCTTTTCGGGTGAGGTCAAAAGGTGAAAAACCGGCGACTTATGGGTTTTTTCGGCGGTCCCAAACTATTGGTTGGACCGTAACCTCAATGCTGGTAAACTGTTAAATGGGTATCGAGTGAAATTTTGTTCCTTTTGGGGATCTAGGAGAAATTCAATGACGAGGCTCTTATTGGGATGCGTGGCAGCGGTCCTGGTGATTTCGGTCGCCGACGCCCGCGTCTGGACGAAGAACGATGGCGCCGATTCCGTCGAAGCGGAGTACATTCGGGTCATCAAAGGTGAAGTATATCTGAAGCTGCCGGACGGCTCGGTCAGCAAGGTCCCGATGAATAAGCTCAGCGACGCTGATCGCGAATTCATCACGAGCGGCGCCGCCGACACCAAGGTCGACGTTGCCGACATCGCCGCCCAACCCGCCGTCGACGGTGGATTGGAGATGGGTGACACCGATCGCTTCGAGCAGGCGGTTGCCGAGAATCCAAACGATCCGAAGGCTTACTACGCTCGCGGCATGGCTCGTGCCAAACGAGGCCAGGAAAAGCAAGCCGTCGACGACTTCAACAAAGCGATTCAACTAAATCCGCAGTTCGCCGAGGCCTATGACGCCCGTGGCGTCGTCCACGCGAAGCAAAAAGATTCCGTCCGCGCCCATGAGGACTTCAACAAAGCGATCGATATCGATCCTGAACTCGCAGTTGCCTACAAGCATCGTGGCGACAACCTGCCGGCCTACTCGAAGACCTCGCAGGGTAAGGTTGAACTCGATGCCAAGCTCGAACAATTCCGCCGTACCTACGGCGCGGTTGCTGCGAAGAACCGCCGCAACACGCCGTGGCAACCCTTGAACTGCACGACGGGCAACGTCTCTCGCAGTCAAGGCATCATGCAGTTGGCTCGACAAGATCACGAACGCTATCGTGAGCTTTACGATCACGGTGGAATCGATGGCGGCGTGCACTACGGCGTCAACTACGGCGTTGGTTGCGGCTGTGGTACGGGCACTGGCCCGGCGCCCGGTCCCGCTCCTGGTCCGGCCCCTCCAGGCCCGCTCGTGACCGATCCTCCTTTGAAGGTCTATCCGGAAGAGGGCGTGCAGCAGGGTGAGACGATCACGCTGGTGGCGAACCCGGCCGCTTTGGTCAAGGGTCTGTCTCAGAAGATCCACCCCAAGGATCCCTTCCCCGAGAAGTACCCCAACGTTTACTCGCCCAAGGCCCGTTCGCGAGCCCCGGAGAAGCCGAAGGATATCGAAGGAGTTGACTTCTATCGCGATGTCGACAAAGACAACGTGCTGGACAAGGAAATCGATCAACTGCTCGCCACCGACATGAAGGGCGAAGACGGTTACACGGCAGAAGTGCCCACCAGCCAGATTCCGCCGGGAACGCAAACGTTCTTCGCGGTTGCTCGTGCTGGTGAGTGCCCTTGCGAGAGCGGTGCCGATGAGGCCCCGATTGGGCAAGACCTGCTCGACTTTGCGGAAATGCTGCAGCGTGCCGCCGACGCTGAGGCCGAATTGGCCCAGGCCGCCGGTGAAGCCAGCAGTGGCGAAGGCCTTGCCTCCGACGAAGCCTGCTCGATGTGCGAAGAGCACGAGACGGTCGCCAGCGTTGCTGACGAAGTGAAGGACGCGATTGCCGAGTCGAATCCCGAAGTTGCCGATCTTTTGAAGAAGGCCAGCCTCCCGATTCGACGCGTCGGCGATCAACTGGAAGCCGCCGAAGAGAACCCGGGCGAAGCCTCCAAGGCTCCGGCCAGCACGGCTGCCACGCAGGCGGAAACCGCTTCCGATCAGTTGGAAGAAGCCGCTGAAATGCTCCGCAAGGCTGCTGAAGAAGCTGCCGCCAAGGCTGCTGAAGAGGACAAGAACGCTCCGAACGCCGCTCTGGCTGGCGTCGCTCAGGGTCTGCCGGCCCCTGCTCAGGGCAAGATCATGCCCGCCAGCGGTTCCGGCACCGGTCCCGGTGAAGGCGATGGCCCCGGCAACGGTGACGGTGGCGATGGTTGCGACGATGGCAGTTGCCATGATGGCGACGATGGCCCCGACTACCACTTCCACGATGACGACGATGTCTTCGTCGACGACGGTTACGATGACGCGGTCGTACGAGCCCTCGATTTCTTCGAGGACGATGATTACGACGGTGCTCGTGTCGAATACGATCGTCTGATCGACGACTACCCCGAGCACGTGGATCTGTACGGTCGTCGCGGTAACGTCCACCTGGCCAGCGGCGCCTACGAGTACGCGGTTGAAGACTACAACCGAGTGCTGGCGGTCCAGCCGACGGCCGACCTGTACTACAACCGCGGTTGTGCGTTCCTCGCCGCGAGCGACTATGAAAAAGCTTTGGCTGACTTCACGAAGTCGGTCGAGTTGAATGAGACGTGGAATCTGGCGTGGAACAACCGCGGCACCACGTACGCCCGCATGGGCAAGTATGAATTGGCGATTGCCGATTTCGAGAAAGCCATCGAACTGAACGCCAGTGACGTGGTTGCTTACCGCAACCGAGCCTTGGCGTACAAAAAACTTGGCGAAATCGAGAAAGCGGAAGCCGACCTGGCGGAAATCGCTCGGTTGCAGGCCAACGCCGGCAACTGATTCCTCCGGGAACCACTCGATACCCCACAGAACCGCCGCAACGAGCTGCCACTCGTTGCGGCGGTTTTTTTTGGGGATCAGCGGTCGGGGGTCGGGATCAGAGGGATGGGTAGCCGCGACGCGACGCATCGCCGGGTATGATCCAAACTGGTCACTGCATCAATACGGTGCTGGCGCTGGTGCGGGTGGCGTGGTCGAAGGCGCGGTGGGCGGTATGGGTGAAGGCGCCGCCGGGAGGATCGTCGGCGGCTCATCGGGAGCAAACGTGATCGGTGGTGCAACTGGACTCCATGCCGGCGGCATAGGACGGGAAGGATAGAGTTGCGAAATGGCGATGACCTTCTCCCATGGCAGCTCCGTCTTGCCGAGCGCCCACTCAATCGTCAGCGGACCGCGCGACATCGTGCCAGTAACGCGATCACCGTTTTCGAGTGTCACGCGTACTCGCTTGCCATCTCGATTGAAGTCGATTCGATCGACCTTCTTGCGTGGCACGTTGAGAAGACCAAACTCCGTTTCAACGGCGATCAGATCAAGGCCCGTAACCTCACCAACCAGTTCGGAGCCGTCTTCGAGCGAAACGGCAACCTTGCCCTCCAAACCATTGGTCGACCGGGAGGGAGTTGTCGGGTAGGTGTAGCATGTTCCCGGCGTTGCATACGCCGCTGGCGGTGGCGCGGCGTAGGCGTCAAAGGGGACGGTTCCCGTCGGCGGCACTTCCGCAGATGGCGTCAGGGCGTCGACGATCGCCCCGAAGGTTGCTCGGTTCGTTTCCTCTTCCGCTTGGACGGCGCTACCTACAAACAACATGAGGGTCACGGCGAAGCAGGCACAGACAAAGGATGCTCGACACATGTTCCATTTTCTCCATGAAAGAGTGCGGGATGATTCGAGCAACATACCGCGAATGCCCCACCGCGAGAAGAGAAATCGGATGCTAGCGTTCTCCACATTCAAGTTTGTGGTAGAATATGGGTGTGGTGAAGTACCGAGTACACCCTTCTTCCTCACGGGGCGGAAGGTCCGCCAGCCCAATGCGAGCTACCGCTCGGTTTGCTTCGGAAACATTGTCAAAAAGTTCACGATGTGACAGGTAAGAAATACAGGGCTTCCGATGTCGATTGCATCCGATCCAACACAGGTCAGAGACGACTGGTTGCGGCGACTTTCGCAACTGATCGATCAAGTGCAGATATGGAGTGAGGACTTGGGGTGGGCGACGCGCAAGATCGAAGTGTCTCTGGATGACTCGGAACTCGGGAGTTACAAAGCCCCCGCCTTGCTGATGCAGGAAGGGTCCGTTCGAGTTTTGCTCGAACCAATTGCTCGATCCGCGCCTGGCGCCAACGGTGTGGTTGATCTCTATCTCATGCCCGCCTACGACGATATCGCCAGCCTTTACCTGGGTAGCGATGGGTGGCGACTGCACTACATGTTTCCTGGAACCCCGTCAACTGCAACGATCCGCGATGCCGATAGCAAGCCGCTTGCGAAAGAGACCTTGGCGGAAGTTCTTTGCGAGATGAAGAAGAATGCCGTCGAGTAAGTTTGAATGGATGAGTCGGGTCAAGGCGGTGGAGCGCGAGCACAAAGCGACGCGACTCGCCACCGAACGCCTGCTTACCATCGCTTCGCAAGATCCAACGGCTCTGTCGCGCGACATCCGATTCCGTGATCTTCAAGAAGCCGCAAATCAACTTGAAGGAACGTACATCATCCGTCTATTCGCCGAGTTCGAAACGTGCCTCCGTTCGGCCTTTTTCGCCATGAGAAATCGTAGAGCGCCCTCCAGAACACGTGACCTGCTCGACAGTGTTGGGGCAAGACGGACGATACCGCACGATCAGATCAACGCCGCCCATGCCGTGCGGGAGTATCGGAATCGGCTCGTACACGAGAGAGACGATGAAGTCGCGGCCATACCGATTGACGCAGCCCGAAGCCATCTCTGCTACTATCTCAACTTCCTGCCACCCCAATGGTAGCGCTGTGGGGCACTATTGCCCCCATCGATATGGTAGTTGGCAGAAGTGTCAATATGGGAATCGCGCCGGCTAAGCCGCGAGCGGCTTTTTCTTCGTCCCCGACCTCCGATCCCTGATCCCTCATCTCTTTTTCACTCTTTCACCTTCAGCGATTCGAGCAGGTCCATACAGTAGATCCGCCATTGGACGATGGCGTGGGCGGCGAGCGAAAAGGCGATGGAAAGACCGATGGTCCACCACCAGATCCAAGGGGCGGTCACTACCGGCAGTCGCAACAAATCGTTGTTGAAACCGTAGGCGGTCAGTTCGGTCAGACCGTAGCCGATCGGCAGGCCGAGCAACGCTCCCAGCAGGTTGACGACCATCGTCTCGCGCAGAAACATGCCGCCAATCTCCCAGGGTGTGTAACCGAGCGCTCCCAGCGTGGCCACCTCGCGGCTACGTTCGGCAAGGCTGACCATCGACGAATTGAGCACACTCCCAAAGAAGACGGCGCCCGAGAAGAACACTAGCATGAAGATCATCACGCGCTGGTTCTGGATGATCGTGTCTGTCAGCATGTTAACCATGTGCCGGCGGGAGGTGATCGATTCGATGGCCGGCAGTTGTTTCAGTTCGCGATACAGCTGATTGATCTCCTCGCGGTTGTTGACGGTTTTCAGTTGAGCGCCGCTAACGGCAAACTCTTCGTCACGCAGGCGGCTCAAGAAGTGGATGTCGGCATAGACGGCCAGGCCCATAAAGCTGTCGGTGATTTCAGCGACGGGTACGGAAAGAGGGTGGCGATCACCTTCGACGGGAACGATCGTCAAATCGTCGCCCGGTCCGACATCGAGGATCTCGGCCAAGCGACGGTTGACGACCAAACCCGTGTCGGGAATTCGCAGCCGCTGGCCATCGCGATCGCGCGGCATGGTCAGTTGGGCGTCGGGTAGCACGCCGATGATCCCTCCCTTGCGCCGCGCCGCGCCGTTGACGAACGTGCAACCGACGTTCAATTGCGGCTCAACCAGATCGACGCCGGGCAGTTGCTTCAGTTCGGTGAGCACCTCTTCGCCTTGGGCGCCTTTGAAAACGAGGTCGACATCGCTGCGGGAGACGCGATGGAACTGGAAATCGACCATATAGTCGGCGGCCTCGTTCATCATGAAGCCAGCGACGAGCAGTCCGGCCCCCATGGCGGCGGCGAAGACGCCGGCAGCCGTGCGGAAACGATGCCGCACGATGCTGCGGATCGCAACGCGCCAACCGGCGCTCAGCCGATTCCATATCGTCGCGAATCGCTCCAGGAAGATCGCGCCGCCGCGGCGCGGAGGGGCCGGTCGCATCGCCTCGGCAGGATGCAGTTTCAACATGCTGCGCGCCCCGTGCATGGTGCCGGCAATCGCACACGCCAAACTGACCGCCAATCCAACCAGATGCGTGTGCGCATAGAAGGCACTGACCAAGTCGGGAAACTCGAAATACTGGTTGTAAACGTGCGTCATCCCGGTGGCGAACAGGTAACCCAAAATCGAACCCAACACACTGCCGGCGATTCCGACCACGGATCCGAACTTGAGAAAATGAAAGAACACCTGCGTGTTCGAGTAACCGAGTGCCTTGAGCGTACCGACCACCACGCGTTGCTGCCGCGCCAGCCGCGTCATCAGAACATTGAGCACCAGGGCCGCCACTGTCAAAAAGACGACGGGCAGTATGGTCGCCATCGACGCCAGCCCGGCGATCTCGTTGCTGAGATACTGGTTCGACGCCTGCAACTTGAGCGGTGTCGTTGCCAGCACGCCGTATGGTTCGAGCAGTCGCTCCGCCTCGCGTAGCACACGTTCGGGATGGTCGCGGTATGCTGGCTCCAGTCGCCCCACCACTTGATTGGCCGCCCCGTTGAAATCAAACACCTCCTCCGCATAGTGGTGCTTGATGTAGAGCACGCCAAAATGCTGGGGGTCGGGCATCATCGCCCCCGGCCCCAGCAGGTAGGCGAACTCGCTACTCAGCGCCGTGCCGACAACGAACAATTCCTGCCGCCGGTTGTTAAGCAACACATGGATGTACTGCCCCGGGTGGATGCCGCGGGCCTCGGCAAACGTGGCGTTGACGATCACCTCATTATCGCGGCGGTCGGTGAAGTAGCTGCCGCGGCGGAGCACGATATCGTTGACGATCGTCTCGCGTCGCTCGGGCAATGAGAGCACGATGCCGTTAATCGGTTCGGTCGCCCGCGGCACATCCATTGTGGCCAGGAACTGAATCCGCGGTTGCATGATCGCCACACCGGGGATATCGGCCACTTGCCGCAGTTCGGCCTCGGGTGCTTTTTTCAGGTCGATCCAGAAATCGCCCATGCGACACTGACGATAGTATCGCTGCTTCGCCAGCGACAGATTCAAATATGCCGACTGCATACACACGTAGCACGAAACGCCGATCGCAATGATGCTCGTGATCGCCAGCAGCAAGCCTTTCGCGCCGCCGATCTCGCGCAACAACTTGCGGTCGAGCATTCTCACCAGGTAATCTCCTCGGGAGAAGCAGGTGACTCATTCACGCGCTCATCGGTGATTTCGCCCGATCGCAAGTGAATTACGCGATCGGCGACTTCGGCAATCGCGGCGTTGTGCGTTATGATGATGATCGTCTTCCTGAGGTCGCGGTTCAGATCGACGAGCAACCGCAACATCGATTTGCCGGTGGTGAAGTCGAGGGCCCCTGTCGGTTCGTCGCACAACAGCAACCGCGGGTTTTTGGCGATTGCCCGGGCGATGGCCACCCGCTGTTGCTCACCGCCGGAAAGCTGCGAGGGGAAATGGCCGACTCTTTCCGCCAGACCGACGCGACTGAGCACGTCGTCGACATCGAGCGGATCCTTAGCGATCTCCGTCGAGACCATCACATTCTCGCGCGCCGTCAGATTGGGCACGAGGTTGTAGAACTGGAAGACGAAACCGACTTCCTGCCGACGATACCGGGTCAGCTCGCGACCGCTGGCTTGGGCCAAGTCCTGCTCGCCGAACCAGACGTTGCCGACCGAGGGTTGATCGAGACCACCCACAATGTTGAGGATCGTGGTTTTGCCGGAACCGCTCGGCCCGACGATCGCCAGGATCTCACCGTCAAAAACGTCGAGGTCGATCTGCCGCAGCACTTCGACCGTCACCTCGCCCATCGTGAAGGTTCGGCCTACATCCTCCAGGCACAGCAGCTTGTTGTTTTGACTAGAGGTCATGGCCTCCCCGCGATGCAACCTGTCAAAACACCGATCATAACGCGAAGCGTCAGCGAGGGACACACTGAAACGTAGGTCGCCCCGCGTTCTGGCGAACGCAGCTACAAAGCCCCGCATTCTGGCGAACGCAGCTACAAAGCCCCGCATTCTGGCGAACGCAGCTACAAAGCCCCGCGTTCTGGCGAACGCAGCTACAAAGCCCCGCGTTCTGGCGAACGCAGCTACAAAACTACTCAAGCGAGTCGAGCAATCTCTGCCGTTCTTCGTCGAGCGGAAAGGTCTGGTACGACGCCAACGTGTGCAGTCGTTGCTGGGCGGCTTGCGACACCTCGGTATCGGCATTGGCCGGACGCTCGAGTCGCCGTTGCGTGGTGTCCAGCAGTCGCAGGCGGTGGTCGAGACTACCAATCTTCTTTTTGGTTGCTGCCTCGAACTGCTGGTACTGGGTGACGGTCACCATCCGCTGTTGAACCAGCGCCATGGCCTGCTTTTCAACCTTCTCACCTTCCTCGACGATTGGTTTGAGCTTTTTCTCTTCTCTCTCGATTGCTGCTGCAACCCGTCGAGCTTGGCTGGCGGCGCTCTTGTGTTCATCTTCGGCGGCGGCGATCAAATCGTCCAGTGTGTCCTCCAGGTCTCGTAAATCGCGTTTGATTGGTCTGGCCTTCTCGACCAACTCCATGAACTGTTTTTGCAGCGGTTCGATTTGCTTGTCGAGAGCGGCGATCTTCGTCTCCGCTTCCTTTTTGACCTCTGCCGCCTTGGCGACCAGTTTCTCACGTTCGGTCGTAACCTCTGCTCGTTGCTCCTCGACATACTTCAAGTCGAGGCGCCGCTTCTTTTCCGCGTCCGACGATTCCCGATCGATGACATCGTTCACTTTGTCGCGGAGTTCGCGGTACTTGGCAAGGGTTTGCTCCCTACCGTTGTTGAATGCTTCCAACCGATCGCCAGTGAGCCTTTTGTCAATGGCCGCCGCTTGCTCTTCGATCGCCTCGTCAGCGACCTCGCCCGACGCTGGGCCAGCGATGAACCCGTGCAATCGCCCCATCCAATGCGCGGCGTCAACGAGCTGTTTTTCGAGATCGCCATCCGCTTCGTCCGCTGGGTAGAATGAGGTGAGCCGATCCATCCCCTGCAGTGTCGTTTCCAGCTCACCTTGGAATGCCAGCAGCCACAGTTTGGCCTTCCAGGCGGAGAGGTTGCCGGCGTCTGCCTGGATCGCGGCCGTGAAGTAGCTGCTTGCCGCGTTGAATTCACGTTGCCGCATGGCGGCCAGCCCCATCGCGCAATGGAGCCGCGAATCGCGCGGGAAAAGCGGCTTGGCCGTTTCGTATTCGCCCTTGGCTTTTTCGTATGCGCCGGGAAAATCCTGCCAGCCTTCCGTCAGAACCGCGGACACAAACGCATCCGCCTTTTCATCGGCTTGTACAACGACGCAGATACAAACGGAAACGATGGCGACGAATACCGGAAGTCTAATCGTGCAAAACACAATCGGTCCCTTTTTGAGTGGATCAGCGTCCGGGGTCGAACACCTTTTTCGGCCAACGCTCGTACCAGATGATGTGTCACTTGGGGTAAACCTTTAGTATCTTTCCGCGCGAGTATCGGGTCAACTGTGCGCGGTAGAATGGCTGTGTTTTTCCCGGTCATGTTCATAGAATAGGGCGAAACTGGTCAAAGCATCGCAGGCGAAAAGCGAGTTGCCGGTGCACGAGTTTCTTTCAAAGCGACTTTGGATTGGTCATCGGTTGGATCTTCGCGATCCTACCCCGTTGTTCGACCTGGGAATTGCGGCCGTGGTGGATGTCGCGCTTGAAGAACGACCGGAGCAACTGCCACGCGAGTTGATCTATTGCCGTTACCCGCTAAACGACGGCGGCGGCAACGACCCGGCGGTGGTTTCCGGCGCAATCCGCTGTGTGACTGGCTTGCTTGAGGATGGTGTAAAGACGATGATCGCTTGTTCGGCGGGCGCGTCTCGATCGCCGACGATCGCGGCGTTCGCCATGGCTGCCCACTCGGGGCAGTCGCCGGAGGACGTCATCGAACAAGCTGCTGCGAACAAACGGTTCGAGATCTCCGCCGCGTTTTGGAGAGATGTGCTCTCGGTCTTTTCCGCGGCAGGCGGCGGTGATGGAGACTAAGGGAATCGCGGTCCGCCCTTGAAACATTGCTTGTATTCATCAAGTTGCCACTCAAAAAAAGAACTGTCTATGCTCACCGTGCTCTGGGACAACGACGGCGTGCTTGTGAACACCGAGGGGTTCTACTTCAAGGCTTGTCGGCAGGCCTTGGGAGAGGTTGGTGTGGAACTCACGCTCGACCAATTCAAAGAGATTTCGCTGCGGCAAGGCGAGAGCACGTTTGCGTTGGCCATCGATCGAGGTGTGGACCAAGAGACCGTGCGTCGACTTCGGCAGAAACGGGACAACATCTACACGGAACTGCTTCGCACTAAGCCCTGCTTGATCGACGGCGTGGAAGACGTGTTATCGAGCCTGCATGGTCGGGTCCGCATGGGAGTTGTCACCAGTTCTCAACGCCAGCACTTCGAGGCCGCCCACAGGAATTCGCGTGTGATCGAGTACATGGAATTCGTGTTAACGTACGAGGACTACACGAACACCAAACCCGATCCCGAACCGTATCTTACGGCCGTCGAGCGACATAATCTGCGTCCGGATGAATGCATCGTGATTGAAGATTCCGAACGCGGCTTGGCGGCTGCGACGGCGGCGGGGTTGAAGTGCGTCGTCGTTTTGAGCCAGTGGACCAGAGACGGTGAATTTGGCGATGCGATGGCGGTCATCGATAACATCTCGAAGATACCAGACGTGCTATTTGGCGAATGCGGGGATCGTTCGTAATCGGCTGAAGATCGAATCCGCCATCCAGAATGCCAAATCGTTCTTGGCCGTACAGGAGGAATTCGGCAGCTTCGACGAGTACATCTGGAGATTCGTCAACGGTGAGCCGCGGCAGAACGCATGGAAAGCGATGAAGACTGTCCCCGCCCAGACGCCTGAGTCGGACGCCATGAGCAAAGAGTTGAAACGGCGTGGTTTCAAATTCGTTGGCAGTACGATCTGCTACGCGTATATGCAGGCCGTGGGAATGGTGAACGATCACCTTGTCTCGTGTTTCCGCCATGCTGAGTTGAAGTGAGAGCGGGTGGGGTGGCTGGGGTCGAACGGCGAGGAACGAGCGGTGAGCCCCCAGCGCAGCAGTTCTGGGGGCCCGTTGCACTCGACAGCCACCCATCATTATTCTCGGTGTTACTGACTACTAGGCTTTGTCCCAAAACGGATACAAGCTCGAAGCGCCAGCGGTTGGTAAGGCGACCAAACCCGCTTGGCCGAAGCCGGGCCAACTCGCCTTGGACGAGGTGATCGTCAACGATCGTTTCCAAGGCGGCTGATGCTTGTTAGCCCTACAACCACTACAGACCGAACAACTCCGGCCACGTCACACGATCGGGTTGTCGGTAGGCCTTGCCCGCTGTCCAGAGCTCATCGCCCACTCATCGGGTGATGAGGCTGGTCATTCCGGCGCCAGTAGGTCGCGGCTGATGACGAACGACACGTAACCCTGCTCGCCCGATAACCGACTGGTTACCACTCGCACGAAACGGCACTCGGCTACCGCCGCACTCGTTGCCTAGGCCGGATTATTCACGTAGGGTGGGACCAGCGTGCGTAAGTCCCCGGTGGGCCTGCGGAAACGAAAACCAACTCCACAACACGATGCAAACAGGATGCAACGAATGATTCGCACGCGCCGGCCCACCAATCAGCGTTTCCTTGTCCCACCCTACAAAATCCGATGAATAATCCCGGCTAGGCAAACAGCGAGGTCACCGCTTCCGACTTCACCAACTCGCGTGGTTGGTTCAGATGGTTGTAGACGATCGTGTCGGGGGCGATGCCGAAGGCGTGATAGACCGACGCCAAGAGTTCGCCCGGGTGGACGGGATCTTCAAGCGGGGCAGATGCCGTTTGGTCGCTCTTGCCGTGCACGTACCCGCGCTTCGCGCCGCCGCCCGCGACGACCGACGTGTAGCAGTAGGGCCAGTGATCGCGGCCGTCGGCGCTGTTGCCGTTGCCCGATGTGCTGACCCCCTTTTGCGGGCTGCGGCCGAACTCGCCGACGGCCACCACGAGGGTTTCTTCCAGCAGTCCCCGTTCGTCGAGATCGGAAATCAGGGCCGAGAGACCCGCATCGAGCATGGGGGCCGATTGGGTCTTCATCCGCTTGGTCAGATCTTTGTGATGATCCCAGGAGTGATTGTCCGAATTGGCCACTTTGGGCCAGATGACTTCGACGACCCGCGTGCCGGCCTCGACCAGTCTCCGCGCCAGCAGGCAACTTTGACCGAACGTATTGCGGCCGTATCGGTCACGGACTTGATCCGTTTCGCGTTCGATGGCGAAGGCGTCGCGGGCGCGGCCCGACACAATCAGGTTCAGCGCCTGGTCGTAGTATTCATCGAGTTGATAGTCCTTCACCGCCGCATCGATCGAGGGCATTCCTTCGTTGATGATGTCGCGCAACTTGGCTCGGCGGCGCAACCGGTCGGCATATACCTGCGGTTGCAGTTGCAGGTCGTCGATCTTGATTTTGTCCATCTTGTTCATGTCCATATCGCCGCCCGATGGATAGAGCGTG
>Ga0180435_10005171_pt1 | contig 12738 bp, 14 predicted proteins | sample SS_ome_3_FD_132467 | JGI IMG/M metagenome (GOLD analysis project Ga0180435, IMG submission 132467) | Hypersaline lake sediment archaeal communities from the Salton Sea, California, USA - SS_3_S_1 metaG | ecosystem: Environmental > Aquatic > Non-marine Saline and Alkaline > Hypersaline >... | reverse complement strand
GGATCGAGGCCGACCACGGCGCGTTTGCCGTCGATCTCACCACCCTCCTTGGCCTCCGGGTAGAGCACCGCCACCACATCGCGCGCGGCCAATTCGGCCGAGCCGAGCTGGGCCAGCAATTCCCCGACCGAGCCGAGGCTGAGCTGCTTCGCCGCCGTTTCCAGCGCCTTGTCGGTGGCGCGGCGGCCGACATGTTCGAATGCAACGCGCGCCAGCTCGCGCCCCAGCTTGATGAAGCGCTCGCGGTCCTCCTCGCGCAGCCGGCGCCGGATCGCGCTCTTGGCGCGGCCGGTGACCACGATGTCGAGCCAGGTGGCCTGCGGGCTCTGGCCCTCGGCGGTGATGATCTCGACCGACTGGCCGTTCTTGATCCGGGTCCAGAGCGGCACGCGGATGCCGTCGACCTTGGCGCCGACGCAGCTGTCGCCAATACGGGTGTGGATCGCGTAGGCGAAATCGAGCGGCGTGGCACCGCGCGGCAGCTTCACGACCTCGCCTTTCGGCGTGAAGCAGAACACCTGGTCCTGGTACATCTCAAGCTTCACATGCTCGAGGAAGTCATCGTAATCGTCGGCGTTCTCGAACCTCTCGGTGAGCCCGGCGAGCCACTTTGCCGGATCGACGGCAAACGGGTTCTCGGCGCGCACGCCATCGCGGTAGGACCAGTGCGCGGCCACGCCGGCCTCGGCCACCTCGTGCATCTCGCGGGTGCGGATCTGCACCTCGACGCGCTTGCCGTCGCGGCCCGACACGGTGGTATGGATCGAGCGGTAGCCGTTCGACTTGGGCTGGCTGATGTAGTCCTTGAACCGGCCCGGCACCGCGCGCCAGCGTTGGTGGATCACCCCGAGCACACGGTAGCAATCCATCTCGGAATGGGTGATGACGCGGAAGCCGTAGGTGTCGGACAGGCGCGAGAACGGCAGGTCGTTCTGCTGCATCTTACGCCAGATCGAGTAGGGCTTCTTGGCCCGGCCGAACACGTCGGCCTCGATATGGGCGCGGTCAAGTTCGAGGCGAATGTCGGCGGTGATCTTGTTGATCACGTCGCCCGATTCTTTTTGCAGCCGGATGAAGCGCCGTATGATCGACGCGCGGCCCTCGGGGTTGAGCACGTGGAAAGCGAGGTCTTCGAGCTCCTCGCGCATCCATTGCATCCCCATCCGGCCCGCGAGCGGCGCGAAGATGTCCATCGTCTCTCGGCTCTTCTGCACCTGCTTTTCGGGGCGCATGTGCTTGATCGTGCGCATGTTGTGCAGCCGGTCGGCGAGCTTGACGAGGATCACCCGCAGGTCCTTCGACATCGCCATGAACAGTTTGCGGAAGTTCTCGGCCTGTTTCGATTCGGACGAGTTGAGCTGGAGGTTTGTCAGCTTGGTGACGCCATCGACAAGCTCGGCCACGTCGCGCCCGAAACGGCTCTCGATCTCGGTGTAGGTCGACTTGGTGTCTTCGATCGTGTCGTGCAGAAGCGCGGTGATGATGGTGGCGTCATCGAGCCGCTGTTCGGCAAGGATATGCGCCACCGCAACCGGATGCGTGTAGTAGGGCTCGCCCGAGTGGCGAAACTGCCCCTCGTGCATTTCCATGCCGTAAAAGAAGGCCTCGCGGACCTTCTCGGTGTTGGATTTCGGGTTGTAGGCGCGGACCTGTGCGATCAGCTCTTCGGGGTCGAGTTCACCAAGCGTGATCGCGGCTTGTCCGGGCAAGGTCGGTCTTCCTTACCCCTGGCCCTGGGCTTCCATCAGCGCACGCAGGAGGTTCTCCTCCGTCATGTCGTCGTCGGCGGGCTTGTCGGCCGCCTCGGCCCCCATGAGCAGCGCCATCTGGTCCTCTTCGGGCTCGTCTACCTCGATCTGGGTCTGGTTCGACTCGATCATCCGCTCGGTGAGTTCATCCGCCGTCTGGGTCTCGTCCGCGATCTCGCGCAGCGCCACGACCGGGTTTTTGTCGTTGTCGCGCTCAACGGTGATCGGCGCACCCGACGAGATCTCGCGCGCGCGGTGCGCGGCGAGCATCACCAGATCAAACCGGTTCGGAACCTTGTCGACGCAATCTTCAACCGTGACGCGGGCCATGTGGGACTCCAGTAATTCGGGCTTCGAGGCGCCTATCTAGGCCGTTGAGCGCTATTTGACAAGGGAAAACGGGGAATTCGCGGCGTGTCGGTCTTTGCACCGGCCGGCCCGCCAATTCGGGCCATGGACGGACCCGGGGATCGGCTGTAGCGTCGGCGCGAAATGACCGAAAGGAACCGATATGAGCGGCTTTGAAAAACGGCTGGCCGAGCTTGGCGTCACCCTGCCCGATGCCCCCGCCCCGGCGGCCAACTACGTGCCGTGGATGAAAACCGGCAATCTTGTTTTCGTGTCGGGTCAGATTCCGATGAAGGACGGCGCCCTCGTGACCGGGAAACTGGGAGACGACATGGACGTCGACGCCGGGGCAGCGGCGGCGAAGATCTGCGCGATCTCGCTTCTGGCGCAGGTCAAGGCGGCGTGCGGCGGCGATCTCGACAACCTGAAGCGGGTGGTGAAACTCACCGGGTTCGTCAATTCGACCGGTGGTTTTGCCGACCAGCCAAAGGTGATCAACGGGGCATCGGATTTCCTCGTCGAAGCTCTGGGCGATGCCGGGCGGCACACGCGCTCGGCGGTGTCGGCGGCCAGCCTGCCGTTTGGCGTGGCCGTGGAAATCGAGGGGATCTTCGAAGTCGCATGAGCGGGTTGCACGAGGCGTTCCTGCGGGTGCCGCTGGCGCATCGCGCGCTGCACGATGTCTCGGCAGGACGGCCCGAGAACTCGCGCGCGGCCGTGCGCGCGGCCGTCGCGCGCGGCTATGGCATCGAGATCGACATCCAGCCTTCGTCGGACGGGGTGGCGATGGTCTTTCACGATGTTATGCTGGACCGGCTGACCGGCGAGAGCGGCCCGGTGCGGCAGCGCAGTTGCGCCGAGTTGGCAGGGATTGCGCTCACCGGCGGCGACGAAGGCATCCCGACGCTGGCCCAGGTGTTGTCAGACGTGGATGACCGCACGCCCGTGCTTATCGAGATCAAGGATCAGGACGGGGCTATGGGCGCCAACGTCGGCGACCTGGAGGCGGCTATTGCCCGTGATCTGGCGGGCTACGACGGACCGGTCGCGGTGATGTCGTTCAATCCGCATTCGGTTGCGGCGATGGCCGAGTTGGCGCCCGGTATCACCCGCGGGTTGACCACAAGTGGGTATCTCGCCGAACACTGGCCGACGTTGCCCGAGCACGTGCGCCAGAATTTGCGGGGCATGCCGGATCTTGATCGGCTCGATGTGAGTTTCATCAGCCACGACGCGCGGGACTTGCAATCGGATCGGGTCGCCGCCGTGCGTCAATCGGGGTTGCCGATCCTGTGCTGGACGATCCGCTCGGTCGAGGACGAAACAAAAGCGCGTGAGGTGGCCGACAACATCACCTTCGAGGGGTACTTGCCCGCCCTGCCCGCTTGACGCTCCCCGGGCGCATGGCTCCAATGCCGCCGATGAGCGACGCGACTCTCGAAATCCGAATGCACGAATCCCTCGGCACGATTGCGGCCGGGGACTGGGATGCCTGCGCCAATCCCGATGGCGGGGAACGTCCGATGGACCCGTTCACCACGCATCGGTTTCTGCACGCGCTGGAAGCCTCCGGCAGCGTTGGCCCCGGCACCGGCTGGGCGCCGCGCTACATCACCGCGCATGCGGGCGGCGAGATGATCGCGGCGGCGCCGATGTATGCCAAGAGCCACAGCCAGGGCGAATATGTCTTCGATCATTCCTGGGCCCATGCCTGGGAACGCGCGGGCGGGCGGTATTACCCCAAACTCCAGATCGCTGTGCCCTTCACACCAGCCACCGGGCCACGCTTCCTGGTGAAACGCGGGCATGAGCGCCAGGGCATGCCCGCGCTGGTGCAGGGTGCGGTGCAGATTGCGGCGGAGAACCAGTTGTCATCGCTGCACGCCACCTTCTGCACCGAGGCCGAGGCCATCGCGGGCGAGGCAATGGGGCTCCTGCACCGGGTTGGCACCCAATATCATTGGGAGAACGCGGGCTACGCCGACTTCGACGCCTTTCTCGCCACGCTCTCGTCACGCAAACGCAAGGCGATCCGGCGGGAGCGACGCGAGGCGCAGGGGTTCGGCGGCGAGATCGTCAACCTGACCGGGGACGATCTGAAACCAGAGCACTGGGATGCCTTCTGGCAGTTCTACCAGGACACCGGCGCGCGCAAATGGGGCACGCCCTACCTCACGCGGGCGTTTTTCGACACCGTTCAGGAGACGATGCGCGACGACGTGCTGCTCACGCTCGCCATCCGCGAGGGCCGGCCGGTGGCCGGCGCGCTGAATTTCATCGGGCGCGATGCGCTGTTCGGGCGTTACTGGGGCCAGCGTGAGCACCACCCCTTCCTGCATTTCGAGCTGTGCTACTACCAGGCGATCGGCTTCGCGATCGCGCAGGGACTCGACAAGGTCGAGGCCGGGGCACAGGGCGATCACAAGCTGGCGCGCGGCTACCTGCCGGTGCCGACCCACTCGCTGCATTGGATCGGAGACGAGGGGTTCCGGCGCGCGGTGGAAGAGTTTTGCACGCGGGAAGCGGAGGCCGTGGACGAAGACATCGAGATTCTCACCTCGATGGGTCCGTTCAAGCGCGGCCCGGATTGACGAAGGCACCCGCCATACCCAAATCCACCGCAACACAGGAGGATTCCCATGAGCTACACCATTGACCGCGTCATTGAAGGCGCAGACTTCGAAGATGTCGACAAGCGCACCCGCGAGGCTCTTTCGACGCAAGGATTCGGCGTGCTGACCGAGATTGACGTGAAGGCGACGATGAAAAAGAAGATCAACAAGGATATGGACGACTACCGCATCCTTGGCGCCTGCAACCCGAACATGGCCTGGGAGGCCATGGGGCTGGAGCCGAAGGTTGGCTCGATGCTGCCGTGCAACGTGATCCTGCGCAGCGTCGAGGGTGGCGTTGAGGTCTCGGCGATCGACCCGCTGGCCTCGATGGCCGGGATCGCCAACGACGAGTTGAAGTCGGTTGCGGGGCAGGTCCGCGACATGATGCAGAAGGTCGTCGACGCGGTCTGACGGCCGATGCCATCGCCCAAGGATTGTGAAAGGTCCGGGGTAGCGCCCCGGACCTTTTCGTTTCAGAGCGCTTCGACCATCGCCTCGCCGCTCGACACCACGCAGCCGCGCTCAGGCTCGGGGTGCCAGATCGTCACCACGCCATCGTCCGCCGCGAGGGCGTAGCGCATCGAGCGGGCGAGGAGGCCGGCCGGCGGCGCGTCGAACCGCATCCCGACCGCTTCGGTGAAGCTGCAATCCGGGTCGGCAAGCATGGCGATCCCGGCGGCGGTGGCGCCGGTATCTTCGCCCCAGGCCCGCATCACGTGGGGATCGTTCACCGAGACGCAGATCACCTCGTCGACCCCCTTGGCCTTCAGGTCGTCCATCACGCGGATGAAGCTGGGCACATGCGCCGAGCTACAGGTCGGCGTGAACGCGCCAGGCACTGCGAAAATCACCACCTTCCGGTCGGCAAGAAGCGGCGCAAGCGCCACGGGTTCGGGGCCGTTGTCGCCCATCCGCATGAGCGTGGCCTCGGGCAAGCGGTCCCCAACTGCAATCGTCATATTGTGCTCTCCTCTGCGCGTTTGCATGATGTCTACGGCGCTATATAGGGTTGCGGACCAATGTCGCGAGAAAGGACGTTTCCATGAGCCATGTCGTTGTCGTCGGGGCCGGCCAGGCCGCCGCCTCGCTCGTCGCCAAGCTGCGCAGCCTCGGGTTTGACGGGCAGATCACGGTGGTTGGCGAGGAACCTGCTGTGCCCTACCAGCGCCCGCCGCTGTCGAAGGCGTACCTGCTGGGCGACATGGAACTGGAGCGGCTCTACCTGCGGCCGGAAAGCTTCTACGCCGACAACGAGATCGCCTTGCGTCTGGGCACGCGCGTGGAAGCCATCGACCGGGGATCGAAAACGCTGACGTTCGAAAACGACGAAACGCTGGCCTACGACATGCTGGCGCTTACCACCGGGTCGGTCCCGAACCGGTTGCCGAACGCGATTGGCGGCGATCTGGACGGCGTGTTCACCGTGCGCACGCTGGCCGATGTCGACGCGATGGCGCCGGCATTTCGCGAGGGCGCGAAGGTGTTGATCGTGGGCGGCGGCTACATCGGGCTCGAGGCCGCGGCAGTGGCAGCGAAGCGTGGGCTCTCGGTCACGCTCGTCGAGATGGCGCCGCGCATTCTGCAACGGGTCGCGGCCCCGGAGACGTCGGACTACTTCCGCGCGCTGCACGTGGCGCATGGCGTAGATATCCGCGAAGGCTGCGGTTTGGAAATGCTCACCGGCGAGGGGCATGTGTCGGGGGCAAGGCTGACCGACGGGAGCGAGATCGACGTGAATTTCGTCGTTGTCGGCGTGGGTATCCGGCCCGACACCGCGCTTGCCGAGCAGGCCGGGCTGGAGATCGACAACGGTATCGCCGTGGATGGCGAGGGGCGCACCTCCGATCCCTGCATCTGGGCTGCCGGCGATTGCGCCTCGTTCCCGCATGGCGACGGGCGGCTGCGGCTGGAAAGCGTCGGCAACGCGATCGACATGGGCGAACTCCTGGCCGCCAACATGATGGGCAAGGGCGTGGCCTATGTGCCGAAGCCATGGTTCTGGTCGGACCAGTACGACGTGAAGCTGCAGATCGCGGGGCTCGGCACCGGCTACGACGAGATCGTCACCCGGCGCGACGGCGATGCGGTGAGCTTCTGGTACTACGCGGGCGACACCCTCCTGGCGCTCGACGCGATGAACGACCCACGCGCCTACATGGTCGGCAAACGGCTGATCGAAGCAGGGAAAAGCCCAGGCAAGGGGGCAGTGGCCAATCCCGGCGTTGAACTGAAGACGCTGTTGACGGCGTGAGGATCATTGCGGGCAGGTTCCGGGGCCGGGCACTCGCCTCCGTCGGCAAGGGCGACGCGGCGGCGCATCTGCGCCCCACCACCGACCGGGTGCGCGAGAGCCTGTTCTCGATGCTCTCGGGTGGGCGCTTCGGCGATCCGATCACCGGGGCGCGGGTGCTCGATCTCTTCGCCGGCACGGGCGCGCTCGGGTTGGAGGCGCTGTCGCGGGGGGCCGAGACAGCCTGCTTGATCGATTCCGGACGGGCCGCAGCGCGCTTGATCCGTGAGAACATCGAGAAATGCGGGGTGGCGGACTCGACTGCGTTTTTGCAGCGCGACGCCACCCGGCCCGGTGCCAACCCCGGTGCGCCCTGCACGCTGGTGTTCTGCGATCCGCCTTATGGTAAGGGGATGGGGGAAAAGGCGCTGGCATCGGCTCTTTCGGGTAACTGGATTGCCGGTGACGCGCTGATTGTCTGGGAAGAAAACACCCAGATCACCCCGCCCGCCGGGCTCACCCAGATCGACGTGCGCCGCTATGGCGACACGGTGATCCATATTCTTCGAGCCGACTAACCTGGTCCACATTGCGCACAAGAAAGGCCGGCGCATTCAGGCCGGCCTTTGGTTTCTTTCACGGTGCGGTATCTCAGTTGCGGTTGGCTTCCACCGCTGCCCGCGCGTCGGCGACGAGGGCGGCACCGTCGTAGCCTTTGGCGTCCATTTGGGCGATCCACTCTTCGATCACCTCGTCTCCCAGCGCGCGGATCTCGTCCGTCACCGCTTCGCTGAGTTCGGCGGCGGCGTGGCCCGCGGCGAGCAGCACTTCGCGGCCTTCGGCATCGCCGGTGTCGTGGGCGCGCCCGGCCCAAGCCGAGGCTTCGGCGCCGGAGTTCGCGTCGATCACCGCCTTGAGGTCGTCCGGCAGGCTTTCGTAGCGATCCTTGTTCATCGCCCAGATGAAGAAGAGGTTGTAGAGCGACTTGTCGCCGGCGACGTCGGTATGGCTGTCGGTGAGTTCGTCGAGTTTCAGCGACGGGGCCTGCTCGTAGGTGATCACGCCACCGTCGACCACACCGAGCGCGAGGCTTTCGGGGAACTGCGGCACCGGCATGCCGATGGGCGTGGCGCCGAGTTTCTCAAGGAGCAGGGTCGCCGGGCGCGTGGGGCCGCGCAGCTTGAGCCCGGCGAAGTCATCGACCTCGGCAATCGGCTCGCCCTTCTTGTAGACGAGGCCGCGCCCGTGCAGGTGAATCGCGATCACCTTCACATCGTCGAAATCATCCATCAGGTGCTTCTGGCTGAACGCCCAGGCAGCGCGCGAGGCTTCCTCGGCGCTCTTGGTCACCAGGAACGGAAGCTCCATCGCCTCCGCCTCCGGGAAACGGCCCGGCTCGTAGCCCGGGATCACCCAGCCGCCGTCGACGATGCCTTCGGCGATCTGGTCGTACATCTCCGGGGCGGTGCCGCCGAGTTGCATGAACGGATAGAGCTCGACCTTGATCCGGCCGTTCGAGTCTGCCTCGATCTTGCGGGCCCAGGGCTCCATGAAATGGGTCGGGTTCGCCGATGCGGGCGACACGAAGTGCTGGAAACGCAGGGTTACCTCCTGCGCCAGTGCAGTGGCGGCCGGGACGGCCAGAAGCGCGGCGAGAGCCGCCGATTTCACCAGGGTCTTCATCAAGCACCCTCCTCTTGGTTAGCCCACCTGCTGCGGCGCGGCACGGAGTAGGTAAGAAGGGGTGTCTTAGGTTGCAACCGGATACGGGCGCAACTTGTTGATTGGCCGCACTCCACGAACGCTAGATCTTGAATTCACAAAGAGAATTGGTTGACCTTGGGGGAACTTTGGTCGGTTTTCCCCGTCGACCACCGAAGCGCGCGCGCTCATTCCCAGGTTCGGAAGAACTTGTCGGCCGGGCTCGGAGTGAAAATCTCGGCGCCGGTGGCCGTTACCCCGATGGAATGCTCGTATTGCGCCGAGAGCGACTTGTCGCGGGTCACGGCCGTCCAATCATCAGCAAGCACCTTGGTTTCGGGGCGGCCGAGGTTCACCATTGGCTCGATGGTGAAAAACATGCCCTCCTCGAGCACCGGGCCGGTGCCGGCCCGGCCGTAGTGCAGCACGTTCGGGGGCGCGTGGAACACCTGACCCAGGCCGTGGCCGCAGAAATCGCGGACCACGCTCATGCGGTTCTTCTCGACATGGCTCTGGATCGCGTGGCCGATGTCGCCAAAGGTGTTGCCGGGCTTCACGGCCTCGATCCCGCGCATCAGCGCCTCGTGGGTCACCTCGATCAGCCGCTCTGCCTTGCGCGGCAGCTTGCCGGCCACATACATCCGGCTGGTGTCGCCGAACCAGCCGTCGACGATCACCGTGACGTCGATATTCAGGATATCACCATCGTGCAGGCGCTTCTCGGAGGGGATGCCGTGGCAGACCACGTGGTTGATCGAAATGCAGGTTGCGTGCTCGTAGCCCTTGTAGCCGATGGTGGCAGAGGTCGCACCGGCCTCGATCACCATGTCTTCGACCAGCTTGTCGAGTTCGCCGGTGGTGACGCCCGGTTGCACATGCGGAATGATCCGGTCGAGGATCTCTGCCGCGAGCCGGCCGGCCTTGCGCATGCCTTCGAAATCCGCGTCTTCGTAGATGCGAATGCCGTCCTTGGTGATGCGACCGCGGGTGTCCATGGGCTCTCCTCGTTTGTTTCGGCCACTACATAGGGCAGATCAAGGTTAAGGGCCAGTATCTGACCCGGTTGCCCGGACACTTGTCGTTGTGCGTGGGCATTGGCTAGGCTCGGGGCATGGATCACCGAGATTGGACCCGTCATGCGCCCTGCCCTTGTTCTCACACTTGCTCTTTCCTTGCCCGCCTTCCCGGCCTCGGCCGATTGCACAGCCGAGATCGCAGCGCTGTTCGACGGTGGCCCGCTCGACCCCTTCGCCCGCCCCAACCGGCGCGAGATCACCCTCAACCGCACGGCCGACGGCACCGAGACGCCGCATTCGGACGTGTTGTGGGACGGGGTCGACCGGTCGATCAACTGCATGGCCCACGGCTGCACCATGATCATCGGGCAAGAGGCGTGGATGGGGGGAACCAGCCACGAAGGCCCGTGGACCCAGGCGCCGACGCAGATGCCCGACGATCCGGCAGAGTTTGCCCGGATCACCCGCAACGACATGGCGGCCAACGTGACCGAGGCGGAGTGCCCGGGCGAAATCGAGACCGACGCCGGACCGCGCCTTGTCTACCGGTTCCGCACCCGGACGAACCCCAACGAGTTCGACGCATGGTTTGGCGCGTTCTACGAGGTGTCGATCATTCCCGGCGACAACCTCGTTGAGCAGATCGTTTTGAGCGAGGAGGTGGCGCATTGGGCGCCGGAGCCGTCATCGGACGTCAAGACCACCACCGTGAGCTATGACGACAGCATTTCCGTCGTAAGGCCCGAAGGCTGATCTAACTGTCGAGATCCAGCGGCGGATTGAACGGCAGCTGCGGCCCGAGCGAGACGCCCTGCGGCGAGATATTGGTGGAATGCGCGATGACTTCCACCCCGACGCTGTAGGCCTTGCGGAACGCATCGGCATAGGCGGGATCAACATCCTCCGCGATGCGGACCTCGGCCGCATCCGTGCGCTGGACGAGGAAAAACACCGCCGCGCGATAGCCCTGCTTCGCCATCCAGGCTAACTCGAGCATGTGGCGGGCACCGCGTTCCGTCTTGGCATCGGGAAACTCCGCAACCCCCGGCCGGCGGCAAAGGGTGACGGATTTCACCTCGACATAGGCATCGGGTTTGCCCGCGGACGAGAGCAGGAAGTCGATCCGGCTCTTTTCGCCATATTTCACCTCCGCGCGCACGTTTTCGTAATCCGACAGTGCAGGGACTTCACCGGCTTCCAGCGCGGCTTTCAGCATCCGGTTGGGCACCGAGGTATCGACCCCGGTGAAGTGTCCATCGAGATGCTCCACGAGCCGCCAGCCGAACTTCAGCTTCTTCTTCGGATCATCGTTCGGCTCGAGCCAAACCCGCGTGCCGGGGTTGGCGAGGCCCATCATCGAGCCGGGATTCGCGCAATGGGCGGTGATCTCGGTACCGTCCGGCAGACGGCAATCCGCCAGGAAGCGCTTGTAGCGACGCACGAGGGTCGCGGGAACGAGGGGGGCGGCGAATTCCATCTGGGCTAGATGGGGGTGCGCCCGGGGAATGTCCACCCGCGTTCTGGCTTATCATGTCAACGGCCGCACCTCCGCGCGCGCATCGTCAGGCAATTCGCGACACATGTCGCGAATTGTTTTCCCAATGAGCGGATGGCGCCAGTCCGCCGCGACGTCTTCGGCGGGTACGAGCACGAAGGGGCGCTCCTGCAACCGGGGGTGCGGCAGGACCAGCGTGTCCGGCGCGTTGCGCTGCTGCTGTGAAAGCGGAAGTGTCATCCAATGACGCAGCGTTGCCGCGTCGGGCAGGACGCGCGCACCCATTGCCACCAGGTCGAGATCCAAGGTCCGACTTGTCCATCGCGTGCCCCTTGTGCGGTCGAATTCGGCTTCGATCCGGTGCAGGCGAGCAAGGAGGGCATCTGGTTCGAGGGCTGTCTCAACCAGGACAACGGCATTGATCACGTCGGGCTCCGTGCCCGGCGGAAAGAAAGGGGTGCGAAAAAACCGGCTCTTGCGCAAAACGCGAACCGGGCCCGCATCAAGAGCAATCACCGCCTTTTCCAGCGTTTCCTTTGGCGAGCCGTGGCGCGACCTTGCGTTACTCCCCAGAGCGACAAGCGCGTTTTCGCTCATAATTGAACTTTCGTTAGGTTGCGTCGCCAAGGCGAATGCCTATTTTTCGTTCACTTTCGCCGGTCAAGCGATTACCGCATTGCCACTCATACCCCATTCCGGCGACCATATTCGGAAGGATCTATCATGTTTTACAGAGACGAACGTCTCGCTCTCTTCATCGACGGATCGAACCTGTATGCCGCGGCGAAGTCTCTGGGCTTCGACATCGACTACAAGCTCCTGCGGCAGGAGTTCATGCGTCGTGGCAAGCTGCTGCGTGCGTTCTACTACACGGCGTTGCTGGAGAACGACGATTACTCGCCGATCCGGCCGCTGGTCGACTGGCTTCAGTACAACGGCTTCACCATGGTGACGAAACCGGCCAAGGAGTTCACGGACTCGATGGGCCGGCGGAAGGTGAAGGGCAACATGGACATCGAACTTGCTGTCGACGCCATGGAGATTGCCGCGCATGTCGATCACATCGTGCTGTTCTCCGGCGATGGCGACTTCCGGCCGCTCGTTGAGGCGCTTCAGCGCCGGGGCGTGCGGGTGTCGGTCGTTTCGACGATCCGCAGCCAGCCCCCGATGATCGCCGACGAGTTGCGCCGCCAGGCCGACAACTTCATCGAACTCGAAGAACTGCGCGAAGTGATTGGCCGTCCGCCCCGGGAAGACCGGGCCCCGCGCGACCACGGCTCGGATGTGGCCGAAGACGTCGACGCCTGAGGCGTTGCACCTGACCAGAACGGGAACCCCCGGGCAGTGATGCCTGGGGGTTCTTCTTTTTTGGCCCGGCCCTTGCGATCACCAGCCAGTGAAGTCTCCCGGCGAAACCGGCACGGCACTGGACCTCGGTGCGCCTGCCGACTACGTCTTGTGTGAACAGGAGAGACGAGATGACCAACCCCCCACTCACCCTTTTTCTCGCCGCGCCGCGCGGGTTTTGCGCAGGCGTCGATCGCGCGATCAAAATCGTCGAGATGGCCATCGAGAAATGGGGGGC
>Ga0180435_10005170_pt1 | contig 12739 bp, 14 predicted proteins | sample SS_ome_3_FD_132467 | JGI IMG/M metagenome (GOLD analysis project Ga0180435, IMG submission 132467) | Hypersaline lake sediment archaeal communities from the Salton Sea, California, USA - SS_3_S_1 metaG | ecosystem: Environmental > Aquatic > Non-marine Saline and Alkaline > Hypersaline >... | reverse complement strand
GAACAGATGCTTGCCAGCGTCACCACCGAGCTGGTCAGCCTGGGTCAGACACTGGTCACTGTGTCGCTATCATCGGCCGTCGATGCATTCACCATCCTGGTCTACCTGGTCGTCGTGCCCTTGCTGGTGTTCTTCCTGCTCAAGGACAAGGAGCTGATATTGCAGTGGTTCCGCCGTTTTACACCCGAGGACAGGGGGCTTGCCTATTCGGTGTGGAAAGAAGTCGATGCCAAGATGGGTAACTACATCCGCGGCAAGATGCTGGAGATACTCATCGTCGGTGTCGCGACCTTCATCCCGCTGAAGGCGATGGGTATGAACTATGCCGCGACCATGAGCCTGCTGGTGGGGCTGTCCGTGATCATTCCCTATGTCGGTGCGGTGGCGGTGACCGTGCCCATTGCTCTCATCGCCTGGTTCCAGTGGGGTGCCAGCAGTGAATTCGTCTATCTGATGATCGCCTATATGGTGGTCCAGTTCATGGACGGCAATATCCTCGTGCCGCTGCTTTTCTCCGAGGTGGTCAATATGCACCCGGCTGCCATCATCATCGCAGTATTGTTCTTTGGCGGACTATGGGGCGTATGGGGGGTGTTCTTCGCTATCCCGCTGGCGACCCTGGTGCAGGCGGTGATCAACTCATGGCCATCGATCCAGAAAGAGCAGGCTACAGATAACCAGGCCGCCACCTGATCACCGTCAACTGCGGTGGTGTTTCTGAAAGTGTCGTTTCTGTCGCATCTTCCTGCGGCGGCTGCCCCATACCCACAAACCGCTGAAAGACAACCATAGCAGTGCGATAGCCGCTGCATCCATGACATAGACACCGTAGTTGCCGAAGATACGGCCGCTGTGCAGGTCGAGGATGACGCGTTCGAGTTTCAGGCCGTTGCCGCGGTAACTGACCAGCAGCGCCTCACGCTCTTCGTCGCTGAGAGTGTGTGCCCTGGTCCATTCGATGCCTTCATTGCTGATCACGTCCCAGTCCAGGATATGCTCATCCGCGATGTAATAAAGCGGGTCGCTGGTCTCGATCACCGGGCGATTGTATTTCATGCCAAGTCGCTGGATATTGGTGAAACTGATACTGGTCGACACGCGTTCGATGAACTCACCCTCCAGAGTGAGCAGGATGATCGCGCTCTCGAGTGCCACGACGATGAACTGCTCCCCCGCCATGGCGCCATGTATCTGTTGTTGCAGATCGGTGACGATATGCTGATCGAAGAACAGCTTGTTATCCCAGGCCGTGATGATATGGTCGCCCGCCCGGTAGGAAACGGGTGTGCCATCAGGCTCGATACCATACCAGCCGAGCAGAAACGAATTGTCGATATAACGGCTGTCCAGTTGCAGGCGCGCGGTGTGGTTCAGCATGATGCCGGTGATGGCAAGGATGACGACCAGGATAACGGCGGTCAGGCCGGCACGGCGATGCCACAGGAAGGCGGTGAATTTTTTCTGTTTTCTTGTCATGGCTTACAGCACAGCTGTAGGGTAGAGTGTTTGTCAGCCACGGCTGCTAGTATCGATCTGGCTAGTGCGGGTCTCGTTAACCCGGTTATCGAGCAGCAGGGCGATCCTGGCAAGCTTGGATACAGCCCGGACAGACAGGGTGGCTCCCGAGATATTGTCGATGCGTGTATCGAGTTGATGGCGTTCGGTCAGTCCTGCCTGTTTGAACTGGTCAGTAAAAAAACTGTGCCTGACTTCCCAGCCGCGACTCTCGCGGAAAACCAGTACCTTGACCTGTTGTATCCTGCCATCGCGGACCACGAAACCGACCGTGATCGGTTTCTCTTTACCGATCTCTTCGAGTATCCATGCAGACTTGTCCTGTTGTTGCCAGTAGCGGATGCGCAGGCCTTTGTAAGGATGCGCGAGGATATCGGCAAACTGCTGTTTGAGCTCCTTGTCCAGCCACAGTACGGAAGGCTTCGGCGGCGTGCCGTCAAAGGCCTCGGCGATAAATGCATCGGGCTCCTGATAGACACCACCGGCAAGCAGGCCGGCAGGCTGGAGTAATACCAGAGCGAGCAGGGCATATCGTATGCCGCTGAATATAAAACTTTGCCTGTTGAGATGATGAGAAACAGTGCGGTTCATGATTATGATTCTACCGTATAACATTTTGATACATGAGCAGAAAAGGGGCGCGTGCGCCCCTCTACAGATATCCGGTGCAGATCCGCTGTCGGATCAGCGATGATATCAGTTTGCTGCATAAAGTGTCCGGGATCAGAACTGGTAACCGATACCCAGGTTGAAGCCATCGAAATCATCCGAGTTATTGTCCTGGGCAACATAGTCAGCCTTGACCACAACGTCTTCATGCGGCCAGTAATTGAAACCGACGTCTGTCTGGTCAATGCCGGTATCACCGGTACCACCATTGTCCCACTGGTTCTGGCGCACAAACACACCCCACTGTGGATTGATGCGGTAAGACGCTTCCAGGTAAGCACCATCCTGCTTGTCCTTGCCGGCAGCCGCCACGGCAGTGCCATCGATATCCCACTGCGCGATCAGGCCGGTGAGGGTGATATCGGCGACAGTGTAACGCGCATGGGCTTCGAAAAGCGTGGCACTGTCGATGCCGTCATTGGCTGTCTGGCTGATGTCGTCCTGGTACTGGACAGTACCCGACAGAGTCAGACCGGGCATACCCGTGTACTTGAGGCGGGCGGTTGCAGCCAGGTTATCGGCGACTGCATTGCTGGTTTTCTGGCGGCCACTGCGTATGTTGGCGAATTTGGATTCAGCCGGATCGGATTCGACATTCAATCCGCTGTGCACTGCCAGATCATAGCTCAGCCCTGATTCGTATTGACCGGAAAACATGGCGCCGCCTTCCCACCATGTCGCGGGGATAATGTTCTTTTCGATCGGGTTGCGTTCTACACCATAGAAAGTAGGTGGTTCGTGTGTCTCGTTGAGGATGCCGACAGGGATGAGGAAGACACCACCGTTGAGCTGGGTGTTGTCATTGAGGTCGAACTGTACATAGGCCTGCTCGACTTCGACTTCACCGTTCTTGCCTTCACCTGCCAGGGCATGTTCGATCTCGAGCTCTGTGAAGAGCCGGATGCTATCATTGAATTCGTGATTGAAGAACAGGACGAACCGATGCAGGTCGATCTCCCTGAACTTTTCACCAGAGTCGTAAGTCCAGTTGTTATAGTGAAGCTCACCGTAACCACCGATAGTGGTCGCGTCATTGCTGCCAGTACTGTTCCGCTCGACCTGGTCAGCGAGCAGGTTGAGCTGCTCCTGCAGTGCCTGGAATTCCTCTTCGGTTACCGCGGCTGTCGCCGTCTGTGAAACCGCCATGGAAACCATACCTGCCAGCATGGTGCGTTTGATCGGGGTGGGTAGCGTCATGGTTATCTTCCTGAGTGAAATTTTGGTCTTGATTAAAAAGTTAAATTGCTTTTGTTAGCCGGCTGGGGTGAGCAGCCATGCTTGATGTGATCGAATTATACGTAAAGTTAATACAAATGCAAATGATTCTCATATAGATTTACGTATATAAAAAGAGATATGCCGGGACGTTACGGCCACAAATCGGTTCAATGGGGGTAGGGTCGGCGCGAGCAAGCCGCTATAATGCGCACTCTTCGACACTCTCCGGCTAACGGTTCCCCGGATAATGACGATAATCAGAATTTTGGAGTGGTAAATGCCTGTTATTAATAGATCTATAACCAGAATACGACAGAACTACTTCGCCGGGATGCGAGTTCCATTCATCAGCTGTCTGTGCCTGTTACATTCAGGCCTGGTACAGGCAGGGACCTTCGTCGAGGTAAAACATGATAACTCCCTCAGTACCATATTGAGTGAGGGCGACAAGACGCGGATGAGCTCATCCAGTACTGATTACCTGGTTATCGATAATTCCAGCAAGACGATAAAGGCAGTCAATGATGCTCAGCGCAAGGTCGTGGTCATCGACATGAATAGCCTTTCGGTATCAGACGTAGCGCCTGTTCGTGTCGAGTTTCGTAATTATGGTCAGGGTCCCAGCATAGCCGGCTTTGACACCACCAGGTACGAGTACATGGTCGATGGTCGATCATGTGGTTTTGTCTATGGATCCCGTTCCGCCATGCAGGCAGATGGCATAGAAAGCATGTTCATGGCGATGAACACCATGATCGATAGTCAGCGTGCAATGATGGGCCGTTTCGCCAGCTTGCTGGATGAATGCAAACAGGCCGATATCAGTCTGAACGAACACGTGGAACGTATAGGTTTACCGATGCGTACCGAACGAAAGGGTACGATAAAATCAGAGGTGAAGTCGATCAGGTTGAATGTTCCGGTTCCACCTGACAGCTTCATCGTGCCGGATAATTATGTTGCGGTCGGTGCCATTGACGAGATGAAAGCTGTCGAGAAACAGCGTCACGATGCTCGACGTGCTCCAGCTGATCAGATGCCTGCACACATGCAGGACATAATGAAACAGATGCGGGAGTCCGGACGGTACACGCCGGAGCAGATCGAGAGGATGCAGCGTATGCAGATGCGTGGCGCGCCGGATATGGCGCCTCGACAATAACTTTTTCAGGCAGCTCAATACCTGAGCGTGACATAGCCGAGCAAGCCGGTATAGCCATATTTTATGCTGTTAGTGAAGATTACTCTTTGCTGAGACACCCTCAGATCAAAGCTGGATAGCGAAAGGCCGATCCCGACGTGGTCGGTGAAATAATAACTCGTGTCCATGTTCAGGTTAAGCAGGTAACCGTCTATGTCGTTTATCGTGACATCCAGAATGCGAGCGTTGGCACTGACCTTCCAGGCATCTGACAGCCAGTGAGATGCCGAGAGTCCGAATAAGGGCAGTGGAACCACCAGGCGCTGTGACTTCTCGAACGATTCGACGAACTGTACGTCCTCACTGCCTTCCTCCTGTAATGCACCTTTTGCATTTACGCTGGTGAGTGAGTTCATCCAGTAGATACCGCCGCTGATACCTACTTCGGTCTGCTGATCCTTGTACAGGCTGTATGTATATTCGATATCGAACAGATGGGTCTTCACATCCGATGAGATGGAAGCGCCGGCCTTTATCACTTTGTCACCAAGGTCGATATCTTTGCGGTTCTCAAAGTATGTCGCCCGTCGTATCGGTGTGTATATCAGTTCGAGTGCGTGTCTATCAGCTATCCTCCAGTGCGCGTTGATCCAGGTAAGGTTGACCTCGTTGTCAAATCCGAGATCATCCTCCAGGTCTATCTCGCGTGATATAGAACCATCACGGGAATCGATCAGTATGTCCGTATCGAACACATTGGTAGAACTCCCCACGCTCAGTTCGTAGGACGCATGGTAGTCTTTTGGTGCGGACAGCAGTTCACCGGGTACAAGTGAATGCGGAGCAATGAAGAGCGCCAGGACAGCAGATTTAAATGATCTTTGCATCTTCGTTAGATTGCTTTAGAACAGGATACCGATACCGAGTCCCAGCGAAAGGGCGTCGAGATCGAAAGGGTATCGTGACCGGTCCGAGAACAGGTCAGTCTGGCTCTGTCTGCCGAATTCGAGGTGGGCTTCGATAGTCGGTGTTATGAAGTGAGTCCCGCCGAAGGCGAGGTAATAGCCGAGTGTCCGGTCACTGGCAGATGCGCTCTGTGGCGGCGTACTGTCTGCGAAGGCTTCTGTGATCTCCAGTTCTGTGCGTGCATAAGCCAGTCCCAGCCTTGCGTATATCTCGTAGGGCGAAGTAAACCGATGGCTCGCTCTCAGGCCCAGCAACAGGCTCTGTTGTTCGAGGCTGGCCTGGTAGTAGCCTGCAATATCCTTGCGGGTGTCGTCGATGACCCTGTTGTTTAGCACCGCACCACTCTCGAGTGCGAGATAGTCATTCAGGTACAGACCGCCGCGTATCGAGATAGCCTGTGTACTGTGGAAGTCACTATTCTTGTTGCTGTCATACCTGGTGAGCAGGGCGTCGATGTCGAGGCGCCAGCGGTGATCGGCTGCACTGGTGCCGGTGGAATATATGCAAAGAATCGCAACCAGGAAAGATTGCAGGCGTGCTGGTTTCATCAGAACAGGACAGGGGGATTGTATACGATCAGCACATCTGCGCTACTGCTGGCAGTGATGTCGCCGTCATCGAAGCCGTCATCGAAACTGCCCTTGCGCATCCGCTGCACCACCAGCCGTATCTCGCAGCGGCTTTGCAGCGGGTTCGCCTCGATATTCTTAACCACGAAGTCGGGGTCGATGTTACCTTCACTGAGCTTGTTTAACAGTTGCTGCAGTAACACCTGCGCTAACGGGCCGATATAGGTGCTGAACAGCTGATTCCTGTTATCCACGATGATCTCGTTCAGTGGCACAGCCTCAAAGCCATCATCGTCGTCCAGTGCTCGCTGGATGCCATATCGACTCGTGGACAGACCGTCACTGCAATCGACTGCACCGATGAGTTGCAGGGTATCGCCGTCTGGCTCCGCCATCCACTGGATATCGACCTGCTCATCGATACTTGCGTACTCGGTATTCGCCTGCGGGGCGATGATAGTCACCGGGGCAGGAAAGCTGGCACTGGCACGACGTCCGACCAGCGGTCCGGGGCCCGGGTCGATGAGCAACAGGTCCACCGGATACCAGCGATCCTCACGTGCAATAAGGGCATCGTGGATAATCTCGATATCGAGTGTTGTGCGCTCTTCCGTCTCGATGCTGCCCGCATAGCCGCCTGTGCGTGAATCAGGTGTTTTCAGGTAAGCGGTTTGGTCACCACTGGCTGCCCTGAACAGGTCACCCCCGGTCAGTTCCAGTGGCTTGCCATCGCGGTAGACAGCTGCAGCGACTTCGGCTGTGCTATCACCTTCATGTTTGTTGGTGATGACACTAATAGACAGGCCGTCAGAGTCGGTGGCTGGCAGGGTATCACTTGTCGAGATATCACATGCGGTAGACAGCGCTGAGAGTATGGTTACCACAAGTGCTCTCTTCGTCGTCTGAGGTAATTCTTTCATCGCTATATTCTATCTCTATAGCGCAGTTATGTCTTTCAGGCCGGGTCTGTTCGGGGCAGGGCTGAGGTATGTTTGCCACGAGATTGTTGTCGTGGTATCAGCGGGGTCTGGGTCTGACGGGTCCCTGTAATTCGGGATGCTTGCCACGTTTGTCTGCATAGAACGCTGCGATGGTCCGGAAATCCTTCTCGATATTGCCGCTGGGCTCCAGGCGTTCCTGGAAGCCGACCGTGCGTGACGGGAAGTCGATGAAACCGAAACAGACAGGTACCTTTGCATTGACCGCGATAGTGTAGAAGCCGGTCTTCCAGTAGTCTGTCCTGGACCTGGTACCCTCCGGTGTGATGCCGAGTATCAGCTCATCGCGTTGCCTGAACATCGCGGCGACCTGTTCGGTCAGTCCATGCGCTGCCGAACGGTCAACCGGAATGCCGCCCAGCGCGGTGAAGAAATAATACAGGGGGCCGGTGAATATCTGCTTCTTCGCCAGCCATGAAAATCCTTTGCCATGTGCCCACAGGCAGAGCAGGCCAAGAGGCAGGTCCCAGTTGCTGGTATGGGGTGCGCCGATGATGATGAATTTTCTGTCATCCGGCAGATCGACGCGGGTCTGCCAGCGGAACAGCTTCAGGGTCAGCCTGGCAAATTTTTGACGCATACTCATACTCGGTAAGCCGGGCGAGCTGTCAGCTTTTCTATCTGCTTGTCGTGCAGCCGGCTAAGGGTCAGTAGTGCAATGATAGCGCCGAACAGGGCCCAGCCCATATCCGACTGGGTGTCCCACACGTAACCCTGTGTGCCCAGGAAAGCTTCGGCTGCCTGTTCACTGAGCAATGCGACCCACCACTCGATCAGTTCATAGAAGGCACTGACCGCCAGGCACAGGCAGACCGTGAAGAACGCGGTGAAAAAACCTGTCCTGACCAGCGCGTTGCGGATGATGATCTCACGGGTGATGATGGCAGGGATGAAGCCCTGGGCGAAATGACCGACCTTGTCGTAATTGTTCCGTGTCTGTGCGAACACGTCCCGTATGCTGTCGAACAGGGGGACTTCAGCATAGGTGTAATGGCCGCCAACCATCAGTATCCATGCGTGTACGAGGATGAGGATATAGGCCAGAGTCGTCAGCGGGAAGCGCCTGCGTGTGTATGCCAGCACGACCAGTGCGATGACAGCGGGCGCGACTTCCAGTGCCCATATCAGGCTGTCTTTGGGCGCGATCGCAGACCAGGTGAAAACAGCGAAGAAGCCGCATAACCAGGCGATGCTGGGCCAGAGCCTGGTATGCCTGTTTGTGAGCGGCTGTGCTTGCGAGGTTTCGGGTACCCTGGTCACGTAGAGGAGTAAAGCCTGTCCTTATTTATGTGCTTTACAGACTTCTAGCACTTCATCGACGTGCCCCTTTACCTTGACGCCTCGCCACTCTTGCAACAATGTCCCGTCTTCACCGATGAGGAAGGTGCTGCGGTCTATGCCCATGTACTCCTTGCCATAGAGTTTCTTCAGTTTGATGACATCGAACTGCTTGCACAGTGATTCGTCCTCGTCGGAGAGCAGGTCGAAATTGAAATTCTGCTTGGCCTTGAAGTTCTCGTGGCGTTTCATGCTGTCGCGGGACACGCCGAGGATCACGGTATTCTGCCGGCTGAACTTCGCCTTCGCGTCGCGGAAGTCCTGTCCTTCCGTGGTACAGCCTGGGGTGCTGTCCTTGGGGTAGAAATACAAAACGACTTTTTTGCCGGCCAGGTCCTTAAGGCTGATGTCCTTGTCACCCGTCGCCGGGCGTGTGAAGTTCTTTACTTTTTTTCCGATCTTGACCATATCTGTTCTCTACATCTGTTCTTTACAATTTAGACATTTCAGCATCGAGGTTGAGTTCTTCGCAGGCATCGTAGAATGCTTCACGCAGCTTCGGGATGTTAATATCGGCATTGATGCCGATCGTCATGTGCAGGGTGAACATGGGTGAGCCGGTATGTGGTGCCGCGTATCGTTCGGTTTGCAGATCGACGATGTTGATATTGCGTGATGAGAAGAAGCTGGCGATATTATGCACGATACCCTGGTGATCAAGCGAGCTGACCTCGACAGAATATGGCACGGTATCGGTCTGGGCAGGCCGCCCGCTGGTTGGCCTGGCCATGATATTGAGGCCAAGCTGCGATTCGATGTCGCTGAGTTGCGCGTGCAATGCATCGATCGCCTGCTTGTCACCGGTAACCAGTAACTGGATAGCGAATTCACCACCGAGCACGCTCATGCGACTATCCTCGATGTTCAGGGAAAGCTTGAAGATGATGTCGCTGAGATCGTTGACGATGCCGGGCCGGTCTTCACCGATGGCAGAAATTACCAGTTGATCCGTCATATTTTGTTAGCTAATAAAGTATCGCAGTGGGGCGAAGCAGTCTAAACAAAATTCGTCTGAACGGGAAGCGTAAACAGGCGTTTGACAGCAGAGGACTTAAACCAGGTCCTTGAGGTCGCGTTTGAGCAGGGCCGGGTTGTCGGTATTGAGCTCGATCAGGCGGCGCAGGTGTTGCAGGCTGTGCAGGTCGATCTGTAACCATTTCAGTCCCCAGTTGCCGTTCGACGTATGGGTGATGCTGACGCGGGCATGGATGGATATGTTCTCACCCAGGAAAAGGGCCATGCCACAGGGGTTATTGATGTCGATATCAAGATTTGGCGGTGGTTCTACCAGCATGCCATTGAGTGATATATCGAGCAGGTTGCAGCTCCATTCTTCATGGCCGCTCTGCATCAGGACCTCCGCGACGAACGGGATGCGGTCATGGCTACGGCGTTCAGCTGTGGATGATGTGTTCAAGGTGGTTACCGACCAATACTCAGGTTTTGTGAGCAGTTATACAGTGTGTTGGACAAAGTATAGCAATTGATTTCACAATACCCAGTAAAGCCTGAAAAAACAGCGATCTGATTTCAAAATGAAACGGATTTGGCCGCTTTATGTCATTGAAAAAATGGCAAAATGTTGCTTAACTGTGCGCCTTCATTTTTCGGGGTATATATAGTGTCTCGTGACAGAATAGTTAGTGGTGATCTGCGCGGCAGCATGGTGGCTCTTGTGACGCCGATGCAGACAGATGGCAGCGTCGATTTCGACAGCCTGGCATCGCTGGTGGAGTTCCACATCGCCAACGGAACCTCGGCCATCGTCTCCATGGGTACCACGGGTGAGTCAGCAACCCTCGATATGGACGAGCACTGCGAGGTGATGCGGCGCACCGTGGATATGGTCGCCGGGCGGGTTCCGGTGATCGCCGGAACCGGTGCAAATTCGACCTCCGAGGCGATCGAACTGACCCGCTGTGCATGGCAGGGCGGTGCCGATGCCTGCCTGCTGGTGACCCCTTATTACAACAAGCCGCCGCAAGAAGGCCTGTATCGGCATCACAGAAAGATCGCCGAGACTGTCGATATCCCCCAGATACTCTACAATGTGCCAGGCCGTACCGCTTGCGATATGCTGCCGGAGACCATACGCCGCCTTGCCGAGGTAGACAATATTATCGGTATCAAGGATGCCACGGGCGATCTGGATCGTCTTGCACAGACACAGGCTGCACTCGGTGATCTGTCATTCGATCTTTTCAGTGGTGACGATGCCACCGGTACCGAGTTCCTGCTGCGCGGCGGTCACGGGGTTATCTCTGTGACCACCAATGTGGCTCCGGCTGCCATGGCGGCGATGTGTGAAGCCGCCCTGAATGGCGACAGGGCAAAGGCGGAGGAACTAAACCAGCCATTGACCGGTCTGCATCATAAGCTGTTCCTGGAAGCCAATCCGATCCCGGTAAAATGGGTTCTGGCCGAGATGGGGCTGATTCCACCAGGTATCCGTCTGCCACTGGTGCCCCTCGCGGAACAGTATCATCAGCCACTGCGTGAAGCCATGCGGCAGGCTGGTATCGGGTCGGGCGTGCCGGCTTGATAGGCTCCTGGCCTGAAAATGGTCGGCCCGGCAGCTATTGACGCCGATGGCTGGCGTGACCCCAACCTTGAAAAGTTAATCGAATGATACCTCAGAAATCCAGTTTTCCGATGCTCGTCCTGCTCCCCGCCATGCTGCTTGGCGTGGCCTTTTTATCCGGCTGCAGTTCCAGTGACGAGCGCCCGGTATACCAGGGCGCCCAGTATTACAAAAATCTCGAGTATCCACCTGACCTGAGTGCGCCGGACACCACCGATGAGCTGCGCATCCCCGAGCCGACAGCGGCTGCCATGCAACGCTTCAGGGACAACAATGAGCTGGAAACGAACATCACGCCCAAGTTCGATGGCATAAGGATGATTTCCTATGCCGGCGACAGCTGGCTGGAGATCGATAACGATGTGGAGCACGTCTGGCCGCGTGTGAAGATGTTCTTCGAGCGTGAGGGTATCAAGGTCGTCGATGAACGTCCGCTACTGGGTTATATGGAAACCGAGTGGACGGTAAAGATGTCGCCTGATAAAAGCTTCCTGGATTCCCTGTTCCAGCGCTTCGAACCCGACCAGAAACACAAGTTCAGGGTTCGCCTCGCCCGTATTGATGATGCTGCCAGGACCCGTATGCATATCGCCCATCAACAGATCGAGAGAGTGATGACCGGCGAGTTCAACGAGGATGTTACCTGGGTTACACGACCCAGTGACATCGAAGTCGAACGCGAGATGCTCTCGCGCATGGCATTATTCGCCGGACTGGATCAGCAACAGGGACTGGCACTACTGGAAAACTATCGTCCATATACGTCACTGGTGCGCCTGGATAAGGAAGATGCCACATCGCTGACCATGTCAGGCAGCATGGATTTCGTCTGGCGACGCAGTATGCGGGCACTGGATCGTATGCGTATGAAAGAGATCAGGGAGGACAGGTCTGCCAGTACTATCTACTTCGTTGTCGATGAGATCCAGGATGAAGATCTCGCTATCAGTGAGGATGATGAAGAAGATGAGCTGGCAGAATCCAGCTGGTTGATGCGTCTGTTCACTGGTGATGATGAGCCAGGGGAGCTATCGGGACAGTATCGGCTCGAGCTGACCAAGCTCGAAGGTCGTGTTCGTATCGATGTCAGGGATGAGAACGCTACCGTCAACACCGATGATGACGGCAGTGTTTACAGTAGTGCGCGAGTCGAGCAGATACGGGATGCGCTTGTCAGGCACCTCGAGTAGAGGGGGGATTATCTGCGAACTTGCACTAACTTGTGTCGGTTTGTGTTTCACTACAGGTCTTGCCTGAACTGCGACCTTATGCAGCGACCTAAAGCAGTGATCTTGTGCAACGACCTTACTTGACGTTTTCGATCAGAGCATACGCCGAATGGTTGTGTATCGATTCGAAGTTCTCTGACGCGACGGTGTATGCCTTTACCCGGTCTTCCAGGTTGAACTGGTGGGCGATGTCGCGCACGATATCCTCGACGAACTTCGGATTGTCATAAGCCCGCTCGGTGACGACCTTCTCGTCCGGGCGTTTCAGCAGGCCATAGAGTTCACAGGACGCCTGCGATTCCACGATATCGATCAGTTCTTCCACCCAGATGAATTCTTCAGTCTGGACATTCACCGTGACATGCGAGCGCTGGTTATGCGCGCCACGCTCGGAGATCTTCTTCGAGCAGGGGCACAGGCTGGTGACCGGCACCACGACCTGGATGTTGATCTTGTTCGTGTTGTCCGAGCGTTCTCCGATGAAGGTGACATCGTAATCCATCAGGCTCTCGACG
>Ga0180435_10005169_pt1 | contig 12742 bp, 10 predicted proteins | sample SS_ome_3_FD_132467 | JGI IMG/M metagenome (GOLD analysis project Ga0180435, IMG submission 132467) | Hypersaline lake sediment archaeal communities from the Salton Sea, California, USA - SS_3_S_1 metaG | ecosystem: Environmental > Aquatic > Non-marine Saline and Alkaline > Hypersaline >... | reverse complement strand
GCCTGCTCGTAGAGCCTGCGTTTGGTGTCGAGATCGTGGCTCGGATTCGACGGAGACAGGATTTCGATCACCAGGTCCGGCACCCCTTTGATCTTCGTGGGCGTCATGATCTGCTTCCGCTCACGCGTCACAACCACGAGGTCGGGCTGCACGACGTCGAACTCCGACAGCTGGAGATCGACCGGCGAGTTGATCACCTTGCCCCGTCCGGCCAGTTCGATCTGCGTGTAGAGCTGAAACTGAATGTGCCGAGACACCTCCTGGTGGTAGAGATTCGGAGCGGGGTTCACGTAGTGTTCTCCGGCGATGATTTCATGGCGTTTGCCATCTGCCGGGATGGCGGCATAGGCCGCGTAGTCCCACCGCGGCTTCGTTCCTTTTTCCACAATCGACATGTCGGCGAACCCTCAGATAACGGCGGTCGATCAGCGTCTCAACTCAAACTGCTTTTCCAGTGTTCAAGCGTATACAACACCCGGGCGACGGTCAACCGCGAGCGTTTGGCGGAGCAGCAGCGACTCTGGCCCGGGCGTCGAGGTCGGCTGAGTTACTCGTCATGGCTCAGCCGCAGCACTTTCACAATCTTCTCGGCGTTGATGACCTCAAGAGACGAGGTGATGCCGACTATTGATTCACCGGGAGTATGCACCCTTGAGATCCCCAACGACGCTCGCAGGGCGGCGGTCGCCGGAGGACTTTTGACATCATGATGCAGAGGGTCTACATTTTGATGCATGAGAACCACCGTCACAATCCCCGACGACCTGCTTCGCAGGGCCAAGCAGCTCGCGGCTGAGCGGTCCTGCACACTCAGCGACGTGGTGCAGGAAGCCCTCCAAAAGGTTTTCTCGCAGCCGCGTTCCGGCGGCCGCCGACGCCGCACCCGGCTCACCACCTTTCGGGGCCGGGGCGTCCTTCCGGGTGTCGATCTCGACAGCTCCGCGAGTCTGCTCGACACGATGGAGGGTCGGTGATCCTGCTCGATGTCAACGTGCTCGTCTACGCACACCGGGAGGAGGCCGAACGGCACAAGGAGTACCGCAGCTGGCTGGAAGCACAGCTCGACTCCGCGATCGGCTGTGCCGTATCCGACCTGACACTGAGCGGCTGCCTGAGGATCATCACGCACCCCCGGGTCTTCAATCCACCGACCCCCATCGAGCAGGCGACTGCCTTTGTCAGCGAACTCCGCGAGCACGAGCAACTGGTCGTGCTCGCACCGGGGCCCCGTCACTGGCAGATCTTTCTCGACCTCTGCCGGCGGTCCGGGGCCCGTGGCAACCTCGTCGCCGATGCCTATCTTGCGGCCCTCGCCCTGGAGACGGGAGCCGAGTGGATCACGACCGATCGCGACTACGCCCGCTTCCCCGGCGTTCGCTGCCGTCACCCGCTCGATGAGTAGGGGTCGCCACGTTTGGCAGGCCGGCCGGCCTCCAGGCAGGCGCCGACCGTGCCGAAATACTTCCGCACCAGCTCGAACTCCGGCAGCGTGCTGCCGTGACCGACGGCGTCTTCGTGCAAGCTGCCGATCCAGTGGACAGTGCGGCCAGCCCGAACGGAGTCGGTTCCGACGCGAGTCAGCTGCCGAGGTCGCAGCACCCTTCGCAGGGGCCGTTCGGCCCGCTGCTGGCCCGGCCTGAGCCGCACGGCCCAAGAAGCCGTCTCGGCGACGTCGGCCAGGACGGCAATGGCCGCCGGCGGCTCAGCCCATCTCGATCGCGTAGCCCTCCCGATAAGGCCTCGTGAGCATGGCGTTGGCCTGGTCATCGCCAGTAATCACTTCGGCAGAATCGTCCCAGGCGAGGTCGCGGCCGAGACGGGCGCAGATGCCGGCGAGGTGGCAGAGATTGAGGGCCTTCATGTGGGAGTGGACGTCGGAAATCGGCTCCTTGCGGACCTTCACACAATAGAGGAAGTTGGCCCAGTGGGCCTCCCGCGCGTTCTCTTCCATCGGCAGGTTTTTGTAGACCTTTGCCAGGGCATCCTCCGGAAGCGGGTCGTCGGCAAGAGCCTCGACCGGCCCGCCCACCAGCTTCCCGCGATTGACGAAGATCTTGCCCTTTTCTCCCTCGATCAAAACACCGTTGTCGGTGTCGTGACGAATCACCATCTCGGTGCCGCCGGGATACGCGAGGGTGAACTTGAAGGCCGTGGCGGTATTGTAGCGGTCCCGCTCGACGGGCATTCCGTCCTGGAATGACACCGGATGCTCGGCAGTGCCGGAGATCTTGGTGGGGCCGTCGGTCTGGCCGTTGAGCGACAAGGCCCAGCTGGCGATATCGACATGGTGGGCGCCCCAGTCGGTGAGCTTGCCGCCGGAATATTCGTACCACCAACGGAACTCATAGTGGCAGTTGGTGTTCGGCCGCGGCTGGCGGCCCTGCTTGTTGGCCGGGCCCTGGAAGAAGCGGTAGTCGACCGCCGGAGCCGGCCCGAGCCAGCGATCCCAGTCGAGCTCCTTTGGGGGTTCGGCCACCGGGATCTCGGGGCTCCTCGGCGCCCCTCCGATCGCCGCCTGGACACGCTTGATGCGGCCAAGCCGGCCCTCGTTGACGATCGCCATCGCCTTCACGAACAACGGGAACGTGCTCCGCTGCTGCGTGCCGACCTGCACGATGCGACCGGTCTGCTTCTGCACCTTGCGGATCAGCTTGCCCTCGTCGATCGTGAGCGTCAGCGGTTTCTCGCAGTAGATGTCCTTGCCGGCGAGCATCGCCTCGACCAGCGGCTTGGTATGCCAGTGGTCGGGGGTGGCGATGTGGAGCACGTCGATGTCGTCCCGCTCGAGGATCTTCCGGTAGTCGTCGAAGACTGCGGCCTTGCCGCCGGAAAGCGACCCGGCCGCCGAGCGGGCCCGACCGGCATCGGCGTCGGCCACGGCAACCACGTCGATCCATTTCGCCGCGGCACGCAGGTTGCCCGTGCCCATCCCGCCGGCACCGATGAGCCCGATCGCCACACGGTCGTTGGCCGACTTTGACTCGTCGGCAAGCGTGCGAGGCACCGAGAAGACATAGGGCACGCCCGTGGCGGCAATGGCCGCGGAGGAACCGGCAAGGAAGCGACGACGAGTGGTGGCCATGGCAAACTCCTGAGAAACGGTTTGGTTCTTGGCGACGTGATTCGAAGAAACTTCAATTCAACAAGCATACCCTCGGCTGCACCGGGGAAAACAATCCGCCAACAGAAATTCGTCATGACCAGATCCCGCCCTGCCGATTCCTGCGATCTGCTTGTCATCGGCGCCGGCGCCGCCGGGCTTTTCGCGGCAATCCATGCCGGTCGCGAGGGGGCGGCGGCCGGTGGCGGGCTCTCGATCCATGCGGTCGACTCCGCCCGACGACTGGGAGCGAAGATCCTCGTTGCCGGCGGTGGCCGTTGCAACGTGACCCACGAGAGCGTCAGCGAACAAGACTTCGCCGGCAGTTCGCCCGCGGCCATCCGCAAGGTACTCAGGCGGTTTTCGGTCGACGACACGCGAGCCTTCTTTACCGCGGCCGGCGTGGAACTCAAGCGGGAGGAGACGGGCAAGCTGTTCCCCGTTTCCGACTCGGCAAGAAGCGTGCTCGAGGCGTTGCTTTCCGAGGCGGCCGCGGCGGGAGTGGCGATCGAGCACCCGGCCCGCACCGAGACGATCGAGCCGCTCGCTGAAGGCTTTCGCGTGAACTCCACCGCAGGCACGCGGCTTGCCCGGCGGGTGATCCTGGCCACCGGCGGGAAGTCGCTGCCCAAAAGCGGCTCCGACGGCTCAGGCCACCGGCTCGCCGCGGCCCTCGGCCACAGCCTCAGCGAGCCGATCCTGCCGGCCCTGGTGCCGCTGGTGCTCGAGGCGGGCCATCCTCTTCGCGAACTCTCCGGCCTGACCTTGCCCGCGGCAATCACGCTCTCCACAGCCACCGGCAGACGGCTGTTCCGCACGCGGGGCAGCACACTGTGCACCCACACCGGCCTCTCCGGCCCATCGGTGCTCGACGTCAGTCGTCATTACCTCGTGGCCCGGCATGCCGACGCGGCAGTGAAGCTCTCGATCGACTGGCTGCCCGACCTCTGCGACGAGCATGTCGATGCCAGGCTTCGCGAGCCGGGCCACCGCGGCGTGATGGGGCTGCTGCGAGGGATGCTGCCGGAGCGGCTTGCGAGGATGCTCTGCGACCTGGCCGAGTGCTCGCAGGCCGGCGACGTCTCTCGCGAGGCCCGCCGCAGGCTCGTGGGACTCATCAAGAGGATGCCGCTTCCGGTCGTCGGCGACCGAGGCTTCGCGATCGCCGAGGCGACCGCCGGCGGCGTGCCGCTGACGGAGCTGCGGCTGGAGACGATGGAAAGCCGCATCGTGCCGGGGCTGCATCTCGTCGGCGAACTGCTCGATGTCGACGGCCGGATCGGCGGCTTCAACTTTCAATGGGCATGGGCGAGCGGCTTCGTGGCCGGCCGTGCCGCGGCGCGGGCCCTGCTGCAGGCGGATTCCCCAGGGAAGCGAGCATCTGCGCCGCGGCCGCCTGCACCGCCTCGAAAGTGATCGACGCGGTTGTTCTGTCGGATCCCCGCAGGATTGTGTGGGGCGTGCCCCAGGGCCGCCACTGGGCCGGATCGGAGGGACCGAAAAGGACCACTGCCGGCACCCCGCAGGAGGCGGCCACGTGGATCAGCCCGGTGTCGATGCCCAGGCAGAGGTCCATGCGCGAGAGCAGGGCGGCAAGCCGGTCGAGACGAACCGCGAGCGAAAAATCGTGGACATGCCCGCGGGCCTGCGGATCGGCCGCAGCCAGGATCGCTTCGTGAAGCGGGCCATCAGCCGGTGAGCCGCAGAGCACGACCTCGCAGTTCTGCTCCCGCACCAGCCAGCTCACGATGCCGCCCATCCGCTCCGCCGGCCACTCCCGCTGGCGGTTGGTCGCCTTGGGAACGAGGAACACCCGCCGGCGGTCGGCGGGCAGCCCGGCAACCAGTGAGTCGATCTCCTCGGCGGCCGTCGGCAAGATCCAGTTTTCGTTGTGGCCATCGTCAACCTCGATCCCGTCCCGACGCAGCAGGTCGAGGAAGTGCTCCACCTCATGCTGCCCGCGGCGGATCGGCACCGCCCGCGAGAGCAGCAGCTGCCGGCCCTGCGAGGCGAAACCGACGCGATGGGAAATCCCCGCGAGCCAGACCAAGAGGCCGCTGGAGAACGACCGCTTGAGCACGTAGGCCCTGGAATACCGCCGCTGCCGCAGCCAGCCGGCAAGACTCAGGATATTTTTCAGTGACGCAGGCAAGAGCCCGCCGCGGGGCGGCCGTCGCCAGGTGAGCAGCTCGTCTTTGTAAGGACAGTCTGCGAGTACCAGGCCGCTGCCGGGCTCCACGAGCACGTCGATCGTCGCTTCGGGAAAGGCCCGCCTGAGGTTGCGGAGAAAGGGAATCGCCAGCACCGTGTCGCCGATGAAGCGATTGCGAACAACAAGAATCCGCTCGCCGGCGGGATCGTCGCAGCCGTCTCGACCGGCGGTCATGGGAAGGTCCCGGGGGCTGTCGGGGAGGGCTGCCATCGATTCACCGGGCGAAGCCCACGAAGAAGCTGAACAGTTGCTGGCTGTCGTACTCGGCGTAGGAGACCGGCACGGCAAAGTCGAGGGCGATCGGCGCCGGGCCCATCGCGGGGATCGTGATCCGCAGGCCGAAACCGGGCGCGACCCGGAAGTTGTTGATCGAGACGTTGGTCTCGACGGTACCGAAGTCGGTGAAGACCACCCCGCGGAGTGAGTCGTCGGCGGTGATCGGGAAGAGATACTCGATGGTATTGAGCCACTGGAAGCGACCGCCCACGATCGCGGCGGCCTGGCCCGGCTGGGGCGAGGCGCCCGTGACCGTCTGCCGCGGGCTCGCCCCTCGAAAGACGAAGCCGCGGAGGGTGTTGTAGCCGCCGGCGTAGAAGTTGTCGTAGGCGGGTGTGTTGGGCCCGCTCATGCCGAGCACCGAGCCGACCGAGAGCACGTGCCGGCCGGACCCGTCGGGCCGCTCGTTGAGCAGGAAATACTGCCGCGCCTCGAGGATTCCACGCGGGTAGACGTAGGTTCCGATCACCTGCTCGAACTCGAAGGTCGCGAGGTGACCCTGGGTGGGCAGAAAAGGACTGTCGCGGGTGTCGTGGATGATCCCGCCGGAGAAGCCGTAGACGGCGTTGGTGCCCTGCATGTCGACGACCGCCGGGGCGAGCAGGCGAGGATTGAAGATGTCCACGCTCTCGCCACGGAAACCGGCGTTGACCGAGAGGTCGGGGGCGAAGGCGAACTGGTAGCCCAGACCGGCCCGGCCGCCGACTCGACCCTCTGCCCAGTCGAAGAAGAAGCGGGTGTAGTAGGAGGCGCTGGTGGAAAGGCCGATCCGGGTGTCGAAGAGGTAAGGCTCCTGGAAAGTCGCCGTATACCGCTGCAGCTCGGTGCCGGGCGCGGCCTCCAGGCGGAACCGCTGCCCGGCCCCGCGGAAGGCGGTGCCGTTGCGGATGTCGTCCCAGCTTGTCGGCAGTCGAAAGAGGTCGAAGTTCTGCTCGTCGATCACGATGTTGCCCACCAGGCCGGCGTTGGAGTTGACGCCCGCTCCGATCATCAGCCGGCCGGTCTGGGTCTCCTCGGCGTCGATGTCGACGATCACGTAGGGCTCGTTGCCCGGGAACACCTGGACTCCCTGCGGTGGCGGCAGGCCGGGCTGCCCGGGAAAGCCGCCGGGCATCGGCTGGCCGCCAGGCGGCGGCGGCAGGCCGCCCCCGTAGCCGACCGCGGGAGGAATGCCTCCGGGCGGCTCAACCTGGCCGGGCGCGGGCAGCTGGGCCACCCGCGGCGCCGGCGGCACGCTCGACTGCGAGTAGTCGATCGCTTCGGGTCCCACCGGGGCCAGCGGTCTGCCGCCCCAGGCTGGCGGAGCCGCGGGCTGCTGCGGGCTCTGCCCCCGCCAGAGAGGAGCCTTGGCCACCGATTCCTCGCTGGTGCCGGCCGCATCGCCGTGCTCCCCCGCTGGCCGTGGGTCTTCACGGTCGGTCGCGGGCGCGGCGGGCACGCTCGAGACCACCGGCTCGGCGGAGACTCCCTCGAGCACGAGGTCGATCACGGCCTCGTCATCGGGGCTCTGGCCGCGGAAGCCGGGCCGGTCAGGATCGCGGGCCATCTGGGTATCGGCCTGCTGTGGCTTGGAGAAAACGATCCGCGGCCCCTCGCCCTTGGCTGCATCGGTGAGGAAGAGGCTGCTCGACTTCAGTCGCCGCTCGTCCTCGCGGAGTTTGCGGATGTCGAGAATGTCCCCGGGCCGTAGCGAGAGCCTGTTGAGAATCGTGCTGTGGCGGGTGTGGGGATTCTCACCGCGGATGTGCACGTTGATCTGGCCGACCCGGTACCGCTTGCCCTCTTTGATGTTGTAAACGAGGTCGATCTGGCCGGGCTCCTCGAGGAAGCGGGGGTCGGCGCGGATGTCGGCGAAGACGAATCCACGGCCGCCATAGATATCGCGGATCTGGCCGAGGTCGGCGTCCATCTTCGCCTGATTGAAAAACTCTCCGCTGGTGAGCTTGATGTCCCGCTCGAGAAACTCGCCCTTGAAGCGGGTGTTGCCCACAAAGGAGACGTTTCGCACCTTGTAACGGGGCCCCTCATTGATCACGAAGTTGAGCAGCGTCCAGTCGCGGATCGCGCCGTGAACGACCCCGATCTCGCGGCCGACCTTGGCCTGGAAAAACCCGAGGCTGCGGTAGTAGGCGGTGAGGATCTCGACATCGGCGTCGATCTTGTCGCGGTCGACGTCACCACCGAGCAGCCAGAAAACGCCAGGCTTCGACTTGATCTGCGTCAGGAGCCGTGCGTCGCTGGCGATCGTGTTGCCCACGAAACTCGTCCAGAGCGCCTTGCGGGCACGTCCTTCGTCGATCAAAAAGACCGCGTTGAGGTCGCCCGGCTTGCCGCCTTCGACGGTGGTCACCTTCGCCGCGTCGTAGCCCTTTTCATGGTAGTAGGCCTCCAGCCGGCGACGGGCCTCCTCCACGACGTAGGGGTCCATCGAGTCGCCCACGTCGATACCCGACTTCTTGCCGAGGGTCCGTGTCGTGATCCGCTGGTTGCCCACAAATCGGATGTGCTGGATCATCGGCCGCTCCACGACCTGGAAGATCACAACCATCCCTTCGGCGACCCGCACGTATTTCGGATGCACGTCCACAAACTTCCGCGAACGGTGCAGGCTACGGACATCCTCCTCGATCGCGGCGGGGTCGAAGATCTGTCCGGCCCGGGTCACCAGCCGGGGCAGCCGCGAGACGTCGGTCACCTTGTTGCCCTCGATCCGCACCTCCACGATGCGGTTGGCCTCCCTTGAAGTTTCCTCGTCGGGACTCGCCAGCGGTCTGACCGGTGGCTCCGCACCGCGGCTGCACGTGGCGGCCGCAAGGATGGCAAGGGTCCACGGAAGCATCCGCAAGACTGCGGACCGTGGCGGTGCCCGGAAGCTGTGGCGGGTCGGCATCGTGGCGGCAAATCGAGGTGGCGGCAGTTGCAAGGCGGCGGGGAGGAATAACGCAGCGACCCGCGGGGCCACAAGCCGAAAAGTCGCCCTTCATCCGCCCGCAGGAGCCAGGATTGCACGATTCCCGGCGGTCCCCACCGAGGACCGGGCCCTCGACCGTCGCCCATCTTTCCCAACCTTCCGGAACCTTGACCATGGCTTTGTCGGTGCAGTAGGGTCGGGGCTGTTGTGGCGGGGCCGGATTTCGGCGGTGCCCCGAGCGTCGAGTGTCGGCTGCCGCACCGCCCCGATCCATCCGCGGCTCCAACGGCTCTGCTGCATGCCGCCGAGATTCATCGATCTTCGAAAGACGGACGACACCCGCGACGTCGTGCACTTGGCGGTGCAGGCGCTCGCCGAGGGCCGGGCCGTGGGATTTCCCACCGAAACGGATTACGTGGTCGCCGTCAGCGGCCGGCATGACGAAGCAACCGCGGCGGTGGCCGAACGGGCCGTGCGGCGTCCCGCCGAGCCGAGGCTCTCACTGATCCTCAAAAGCGGTGATGAAGCACTCGACTGGGCACCCCGGCTCAGCGGTATCGGGCAGCGGATCATCCGTCGCTGCTGGCCTGGACCTGTGGCGGTGCTCGTACCCGACGACCATCCCGAGAGCCTGGTGCACCGTCTTCCCGCTGAGGCCCGCGGGGCGATCGTGGGCGGTGGCCGGCTGAGACTGCGGGTGCCCGGGCACGCGATGATCTTCGAGTGCATGCGGATGCTCGCCGGACCGGTGGCCGTGGCGGAGCCGGTCGATGCCGAGGGGCACGCGGTGGTCACCGCGGAGGCCTGCGCCGCCGCCGGAGGCGATTCTCTGGCGTTGGTGCTCGATGACGGCCGCTCGAGGTACGCCCAGCCCCCCTCCACAATCGAGGCGGAGTCGCACGGATTCCGCATGGTGCGGCCCGGGGTCGTCGCCGAGGAGACGATCCGGCGGCTCTCCAGCCTGCTGGTGCTCTTCGTCTGCACCGGCAATACCTGCCGCAGCCCGATGGCCGAGGCGATTTTCCGCGACCTCGTGGCACAACGCTTCGGCTGTTCCCCGGAAGAGGTGGAGTCGCGGGGTGTCTTGGTGGCCAGCGCCGGAATCGCGGCCTGGGCGGGGGGCCGGGCGAGCGAGCATGCCGTCGAAGTCATGCGGGAGATGGGTATCGATCTTTCCGAGCATGCCAGCCAGCCACTGACCGAAGACCTCGTCCACCAGGCGGACGTGATCTGGACGATGACCGCCGCCCACCGGGCGGCTCTGCTCGCCCAGTTCCCCGAGGCCGCCGGCCGGGTGGAGGTGCTCGCCCCGGATCGCCGCGACGTGCTCGACCCGATCGGCGGACCCCGGTCGACGTATCGCGAGTGTGCCCGGCAAATCCACGATTCGATCGCGGCCCGGATCGCAACACTCGATCTCGGGCCCTCAAACCTGTAAATTGAACGAGCCGCCGAAATCCGCCCTTGGGGCGCCGGATGCGGCGTGCGGGAGGATCGGCATGCGAATAGCGATAGGCAGCGATCACCGGGGGGTCGAGGCCCGGCGAAGGCTCATGGGCCTGCTCGAGCGGCTCGGCAACGAGGTTGTCGACTGCGGCAGTGACGGCAGCGAAGCGGTTGACTACCCCGATATCGCGGCCGACGTGGCCAACCGCGTCAGCAACGGCTCGGTCGAACGGGGCATTTTGTTGTGCTGTACCGGTGTGGGCATGGCGATCGCAGCCAACAAAATTCCGGGCGTGCGGGCTGCCACCTGCCACGACGAGGTGACCGCCGAGATGAGCCGCCGGCACAACGATCTCAACGTGCTTTGTCTGTCGGCGGAAATGATCGGCCCGGAGGTGCAGGACAAGATGATCCGCACCTGGCTCTCGACCGCCTTCGAGGGGGGGCGGCATGGCCGCCGGGTCGCCAAGATCGCGGCCCTCGAGGCGGCCTGTGCCGAGAAGCACCGCGAGCAGGCCGGAGCCTCGGCCGAGTAGCCCGCTGCGGCTCACCGCGGGGCTGGCGGCGGAATCGGCCTCCTCAACCGGCTGAATCGGGAGGTCTGCGGGGCCGTGGGAAGACGCGGGCTAGTGGGACGGCCGCGAAAAATCGTCGTGTCGTATCGATCATGCGGCGGACGCCCCGCAAAAACCGGGAAAAAACCGGTCCCGATTGATTGAACCCTGCTTCCCCGTTGGTATCGTCGCTCACGAGGCGGCGAGGGCCGCCGCAACCGAAAGTCGACAGGAACCGAGCAGCCGACGATGCCGATCGCACGCCACCCCAGCCCCGAGGATGTCGAATGCCTGCTCCGCAACGCGGAGCTGAGGGACCAGATCGAGCCCTATCTCGACGAATCGATCCACGAGATCGATTTCGCCGCGATGCCGACCGCGATCGAAAACCGCTTCCTCGAGTCGATGCTCGCCTGGGAGCAGGCTCCCTTGATTCCGATCGCCCGCTGGTTCGATCCCCCGCTGCTTCTGCAGCCGGCCGGGCTGCTTGACGACGAGACCCTGCGTGAGCGGCTCTGGGAGACGATCGAGCATCTTTTTTCGAAGCGTGTGGTGCTCGACTTTGCCGACCACCTCAGCGACCGCGAACTCTACCGCCTGATCCGCCGCGACATCCTGCCGACGGCGATCAAGCAGGTCGATCTCCCCGACAATTACTTCCACTGGGACTGCAGCGCCAGCGAGGGCGACGACCCGACGATCTGGCTGACCTACTACGCCTCCGAGCAGGAACGTGAGCAGTGGGCTCTCGAGACGGGGGGCGAACTCCCGCCCCGCGGCGTTCCGCCCTATCCCCGGGCCCTGCCGGCGGCCCCGGCCTGAGCCGCCCCCAAGGTGACCGTCCCGGCGAAAGTCTCGCCGCGCGGGGAATTGCCCCTCGGCCGGTTCGCCCGCGTTCCAGGCCCGCGTAGACTTTCGCGGGTGCCCGCCGTTCTCCAACTCCCCAGATCGTGAAGAGGCAGACGTATGAACTGGTCGCTCGCCGGCATCAGGATCCCGACACCGGCTGTCCCGCCACTGGCCTCTCGGACCCCGGCCTCTCTGACCCCGGCCTCTCTGACCCCGGCCTCTCTGACACTGCTTCTTCTGCTCTGGCCGCTCCCTGTGGCGATGCCGTCGGCGACCGCCGCTGAGCCCGCGGCTGTACGGAGCATCGACGCGGCGGTCGCCGATGCCAGCCGCTACCTTGCCGAGGAGGGTCAGGCGGAGGATGGCAGTTTCTCTTCGCAGGCCGGCCCGGCTGTGACCGGGCTGGTGGTCACGGCCCTGGCCCGCTCGGGCACTCCAAGTGATGCCGAAGTCATCCGTCGAGGGATCGACTACCTGATGCGGTTCCGCCAGCAGGATGGAGGAATCCATCCGCCGGATTCCCCGGTGGCCAACTATGAGACATCGATCGCGATCATGGCCCTGGTGGCTTGCAACGACGGTGGCCGCTACGATCACTTGATCGACCAGGCCCAAGGCTTCGTCAAGGGCCTGCAGTGGGACGGCGGCGAGTCGGTGGAACCCTCCGACCCGGCCTACGGCGGGGCCGGCTACGGCCGCAAACAACGGCCCGATCTCTCCAATACCTCGTTCCTCATCGAGGCGCTGCGTTCTGCCGGTGCCCCGGCAGACGATCCGGCGATCCAACGGGCGCTGGTCTTCGTTTCGCGGACCCAAAACCTCGAGGGCCCCGACAACACCCTCCCCTTCGCCGCAAAGAATCCCGATGGCGGCTTTTATTACACCCCTGCCAACGGCGGTGAGAGCCAGGCCGGCCAGACCCCCGCCGGCGGCCTGCGAAGCTATGGTTCGATGACCTACGCCGGCCTGAAGAGCATGATCTTCGCCGGGCTCGGCCGAGACGACCCACGGGTCAAGGCGGCCCTCGACTGGCTCTCAAAACACTACGGCTTCGAGGAAAACCCGGGGCTTGGCAAGGCCGGGCTCTACTACTACCTGCACACCGCCGCAAGAGCCCTCGATGCGCTTGGGGAGGAGACTTTCACCGATGCCGATGGCACCGAGCATCGCTGGCGGCAGGAACTCGCCGCGGCGATCATCGCCCGCCAGCAGCCCGACGGCTCGTGGGTCAACGACAACGCCCGCTGGCTCGAGGGCGATCCGAATCTGGTGACCGCCTATGCCCTGCTGGCGCTGTCGTACTGCCGCGAATGACCGCGACGAGTTCGACCCGCTCGCTCAGTCCTCGAGATCGAAGAGTCGCTTGAGGGCGTTGAGCAGCCCGTGCGGCGGGC
>Ga0180435_10005168_pt1 | contig 12743 bp, 12 predicted proteins | sample SS_ome_3_FD_132467 | JGI IMG/M metagenome (GOLD analysis project Ga0180435, IMG submission 132467) | Hypersaline lake sediment archaeal communities from the Salton Sea, California, USA - SS_3_S_1 metaG | ecosystem: Environmental > Aquatic > Non-marine Saline and Alkaline > Hypersaline >... | reverse complement strand
GAGTATTGCAACATAATCTGGTGATTAGACCAACGGCCGGCAGTCTCATAAAAGGAACTGGCGGATTAAGAAAAATTAGATGGAAATCATATGGAAAAGGTAAAAGCGGTGGCTTACGGATAATCTATTGTTATGACCCACCCGATAAAATCTATATGCTTTTTCCATACAAGAAAACAGACCAAGAAGACCTAACACCGACTCAGATTAAAATGTTGAGTAAATTGGTCAAGGAGCTATTATTATGAAGGATAGAGAGTTCTCAAAATTAGTCGATAGTATCAAAGAAGCAGGGCAGATTAAACACGGCTTGAAAAAGGCATTTCGAATCACTGAAATCACACCGCCAAGTATAAAGGCGACACGAAAAAAGCTAAACCTCTCCCAAAGCGAATTCGCAATGATGATAGGGGTCAGTATCAGTACTCTTCAGAATTGGGAGCAAGGTAGGAGAGAACCTGACGGCCCAGCAAAAGCATTATTAAAGATCGCCTCTAAAAATCCTGAAGCTGTGATGGATGCCCTTCACTCCTAAGTTATCATTGTAGGAATCTGAGCCACCCTCTTTTCTAATTGCCATAGTATTTGATACGCGGGATAGGCATACGATTGATTTTTGGGCCTTTCGATTTACAGACCGAATCAACGCACATTACCCTCTTCAGCGATGCTTTGACTTCACACCAATTATGTCAACTCTCTCAATTTAAGCAAATAATTCATTGTGTTACACAACATCTAATTGGGAGGGAGCGCCAGGAATGATGAAATCTACAATATTTCGATGGTACTCGAATTATGAAGGCATCTAACAGTCTGTTTTGCGTTCAACTTGTGAATGAATTTGGACCGATGGTCGCATTGTACCCCTGCAAAATTTATGGATTTAAATGGTATTCCTGAATTAATAATGCTTAACGACCCATGGGTAAATAATCTTCAAATCTACTTGCAGATCGCGCTCTGTTTTTGAATTTTTTAATTTCAAAAGATGGTCTTGCTATTATTCCGGTAGTCAGCTTATCCTCCAATGAAGTTATTATCGGACTAAACATAGGGGAATAAATGACGATGGGGAAAATTACCATTATGGATGGTGGTATGGGAAGGGAACTGGAAAAACGGGGAGCACCTTTCAAACAACCTGAGTGGTCAGCATTGGCGATGATGGAAACCCCCGAAATTGTCAAGGACGTCCACAAGGCATTCATTGCAAGTGGCGCCTCAGTAATCACGACCAACAGTTATGCTTTAGTTCCTTTTCACATAGGAGAAAAACGATTTAAAAATAAATGCAAATCTCTTGCAGCAAGTTCCGGTGAGATGGCCCGAGCAGCTGTTAATGAAACCCAGGCCTTAATCCAAGTTGCTGGTTCGATTCCCCCGTTATTCGGCTCCTATCGTGCCGACCTGTATCGCCCGGTAAGAGTAGTTGAGATTGCAACTCCTTTGATTGAAGGACTCCGCCCATTTGTAGACTTGTGGTTATGTGAAACCCAAAGCTTGATTGATGAACCTATCCAAATCAAGCAATTGATCGATAATTTAGACGTGCAAAAAAAACCATTCTGGGTTTCTTTTACACTGGAAGATTCAAAGTCCAACAGTGAACCGTTATTACGCTCCGGCGAACCAGTGGCTGAAGCGGTTAAAGCAATGGTCGCTGTAAATGCAGACGCTGTTTTATTCAACTGCTGCCAACCGGAGGTGATCGGCCAGGCCATTAAGACAACTCGCGCGCAACTGGCATCCCTGGATACCAAAAACATTGAAATCGGAGCCTATGCAAACGCCTTTCCACCGCAACCCAAGGATGCAAAAGCAAACGAAGGACTCAGTGCATTGCGTGCTGATTTGACGCCATCATCATATCTTAACTGGGCGCAGCAATGGGTTCAAGATGGGGCTACCTTGATTGGTGGGTGCTGTGGAATCGGTTCTGAGCACATCGCTGTACTATCTGAAAAACTGACCTAAGCCAGAATCAAGGATTCTTGCATTATCTTTAAGTTTCACTGAACACAGTTGTTGTGTGCTTTATCAAATTGATTAAACAATAACGACTATCAAGCCCCGTGTTCCTCATAGAATTCAAAAAGGTCACTATTGGTTGTTATAATTTCTTCATCCGGTGGTATTGCACCGCAGCTCACCCATCGATGTAGGTCAAGATTGATCCCCATCAATTCCAAAGATGGTGATACCCCGTAAAGCAAACGATAATCAAAGCTTGATCGTATGAAGTCATAAACCTCTTTCGTCAGCTCTTTATGCAATTTAGCTGAGTATGTTAAGAGAATGGCCAAAGTTGCTTCCCCTTTCCATCCACAAGGCTCATACGTGCCTAAACATTTGCGCCCATTGCGCCAAATGTAGTCTTGTAAGCATACCTTTTTAATATCTACATTTTCTACCTCCTCCAATGGTTCAAAATTATTGACTGAGGTAGGTTTAATAATCGCTGGCCCATTGTTGATCATTTGCCATAAATCGTATCCAGCTGGCGCTTTGTCCTTTTTAAAAACAAGTGCAAATGAAAATTTCATAAAGCTCCTCCAAACGTATAATAGTATTGGTAGGTGGAAGAATATATCCACGATATCAATCGCATTAGATGCCCCCATATTCGAATTATTGCCATTTCAAACCTTAAAGTCATGCAGCGGCTGATAGTGGCCGCTACCGGAGCGGAAGGGCTACTTTTTGATGACCTGCATGCCCACTTTGCCGTCCCGAACCACGTAACCCAAGACCTGGATTTCATCCCGGAGTCGGTCAGACTCCGCCCAGTTCTTGTCTGCCCGGGCCTGCTTGCGCAACGCCATCAATTCCAGAATCTTCCGGGGTAGGGGTTCGGCAACCTCTTCCCGGTCCAGTTCGAGGCCAAGGACGGCGGCATCAAACTCCTGGATCGTGGCCAGTTTTACAGGATCGGGGAGGTCGGCTTTGAGAAGCTCTTGAACAACTGCCAACGCTTGCGGCATGTTGAGATCGTCGTTAAGACGGGATAGAAACTTTTCACGGAAACCATCATCTATAGGGGTCTTTTCGACACAGGCACTTTCCACCAGCCGGACGACCTGTCTCCGCAGGGTGCGCAGGCCGTTTCCGGCTGCGGCAATGGAATCGTAACGGTACTCCATGGGTTTGCGATAGTGGCTGTGAAACGTGGCGTAACGGTAAACGAGTGGATCGATGTCGTTCTTGATAAAGGCGTTTTCCAGGGTAAGAAAATTGCCCTCGCTTTTGGCCATTTTCTTGCCACCCTGGATGTTGAGAAACTCCCCGTGCATCCAGAAATTGAAGAACCGTCTTCCCGTGGCCGCTTCCGACTGGGCGATTTCATTGGTGTGGTGCACATCGATATGGTCGGTTCCCCCGCAGTGGATGTCCAGCTGGTCACCTAAATATTTCATGCTCATGGCCGAGCACTCGATATGCCAACCGGGAAACCCGGTGCCCCACGGTGAGTCCCACTCCATCTGCCGCTGGACGCCTTCCGGGGAGAATTTCCAGAGGGCAAAATCCGTGGGATTGCGTTTTCCCGGATTTTTTTCGACCCGGGCCCCCTCCTGAAGGGCGTTCCTGTCCTGACGCGACAGCTGTGCGTAATTTTCAAACCTGACAGTATCGAAATAGATTCCGTCCCTGGTGCGGTAGGTGTATCCCTTTTCCTCCAATGTTTCAATCAGGCTGATCTGCTCGGGAATCGTATCGGTTGCCCTGCACCAGACAGTGGGCTCGATGATATTCAGACGAACCAGATCCTCTTTGAAGGCCGTTGTGTAGAACGCGGCAACCTCCCACGCGGTGCGCCCCTCGCGCCGGGCGCCCGTTTCCATCTTGTCCTCACCCATGTCCCGATCGCCGGTCAGGTGCCCGACATCGGTGATATTCATGACATGGTTTACCTGCAATCCGTTGTAGATCAAAACACGTTTTAAAATATCCTCAAAAATATAGGTTCGCAGGTTGCCGATGTGGGCGTAATTGTAAACGGTGGGGCCGCAAGTATAGAGCCCCAACTTACCAGCCTGGATGGGCTTGAAGATCTCTTTGCGGCGTGCGCGCGTGTTGTATAGAACCAGATCCATTGAATCACAAACTCCAGTTGCCACCAGCGCATGGACTTGCCAGTACAAAACGGGTTGATTCGTATCACAGCCCAATCTGAACGATGCGTCAGAGTCGACCGCGTTCGAGGAGCTGCCGGTAGTGCGGCTGGGGCATCAGGCCTAAAACCGCCCGCTCAATGACTTCGCTCAAAGACGGATGAATGTGCATGCCGACAACGATGGGATTGAATACCCGCTGGGGTGTGTACATCAGATTCACCACTTCTTGTATCAGCACGGACGCTTGCGGGCCGATGACGTGGGCACCGAGGATTTTGTTGTCATCGTCTGCAACGACCTTGGCAAAGTAACCGCTCAGTCCCATCGCATCCCCTTTGGTTGTGTGCTCAAATCGCTGAAACCCGATCAGAACATTATCGGGGCCGAAACGCTGGACCGCATCGGCCTCTTTCATTCCCACCGAGGCAATCTCCGGCCAGGTGAACACGGCATGGGGTACGGCATGGTAATTGACCTTGACCCGTTCCTTTTCCAGGGCGTTGTAATAGACGACTTGGGCTTCATGGTTGGCAACGTGCTTGAAGAGGTGTTTGCCGTTGGCATCCCCGAAGGCCCAGATATTCCTCTGGCTGGTCTCCAGGTATTCATCGGTGACGATCCAGCCGGCCTCGTCGACCTCAATGCCGGCCAGTCCGGGCTGCAGCAGATCGGTATTGGGTGAACGGCCGGTGGCGACCAGCACCTGTTCGGCTGTCACCGAAATACGGCGGCCGGAGCTTCGGTGCAGCGCCTCCACCTGCTTTAGCCCGGATGGATCCTCCGACAGTCTTAGGACTTCGTGATCGATGAGGATTTTCATGTGGGCCGACATCTTAGCTGCCGCCAGCCGACTGACTTCAGGCTCTTCTTCCGGAAGAAATTGCGGGTTTCGGCCGATGAGGGTGACCTCGGCGCTCATGGCCGCAAAAAAATGGCCGTATTCCGCGGCAATGTAGCCGCCACCGATGATGGCAACCGATTTCGGCAGGGTGGTGATGTCAAGGATGGTATCGCTGGTGTGGTACGCAACGCGATCAAGCCCCTCTATATCAGGCAGATGAGGTCTGGATCCGGTGCACAACATGATCAGACGGGATTCGATTCGGTCCTTGCCACCGATTTTCAGGGTATACGGTGCCGTGAACTCGGCCGGTGCCGGGTAGTAATCGATGCCCTTGGTCTTTTTGAGGCCGGATTCGATCCGTTGGATTTCGCCCCCGACGCTGCCGCGCACCCGCTTCATGATGCTTTCAAATTCCGGCACAATTGTATCCGTGCGGATGCCGAGTCTTCGTGCTTCTTCAATGATGCGAACGACCTCGGCAGGATACAGCAACATTTTGGTGGGCACGCACCCTTTAGTCAGACAGATTCCGCCAGGGGGGTCCTTGTCGATTACGGCAATTTTGGCACCGGGATGCATCTGCCGGTAAGCTTCCACAAGCATCATGGCCGAGCCGGTGCCGATGGTGATCATATCATAGGTTTTCATTGGTTTCCTTTCACTTTGATTCGCGAAAGAGGACGTGCTTTCGGACAATGGGATCATATTTGCGAAGTACCAGCTTGCCCGGTGTGCTGCGCTTGTTTTTGGTGGTGGTGTAACAATATGCGCTGTGTGTGCTTTTTAATTTTATGATGATTCGGTTTCCTGTTTTGGCCATGATATTTCTCCTTCCGGCAGTAATATGCCTTTCATTCAAGGCATGCTTTGAAACCCATATTGAGAAAATCGCGGTTAAGGTCTCGACCGATAAAGACCAGGTTGTTGCGACGCTCTTCCTTTCCCCAGACTCGATCGAACTTCCCCTCAAAGAGCATGTGAACGCCCTGAAATATGAAACGCTCGTCATAGTCCTTGATACTCAAAACACCCTTCATGCGGAAAATGTCCTGCCCTTCTGTTGTTATCAAAAACTGCAGCCAGGCTTCAAGCAACTCCAGTTTCAGATCTCCCGGGATGGTAATGCCCACAGAAGTTATCGCGTCATCGTGTTCGTGCTGATGTTTGAATTCCTTGACAGCAACCGGCTCGATGGGTTCAATCCCATTGTATATTCGGGCTTCGAACTCATCCGGATGATGTTCGCTGATCACAGCATAGCAGCCGGAGTGTTTAATACACAAAATAAATACGGACTCGGTTTCTCCCATTTTGAGACGCCGAAGGGAAAGCCCTGGTTCAAAAACCGTCCCCGGATGAACAAGATCCTCGGCCTCGGAAAAAAGCACATCGGCGGCTTTGATTGTGGAATCGGGCACTTCGTCGGGCTCACCGTTTACGGGTACCAAAGCTGTATTGAGAAATGCGTCCGGCCCGGGTTTGAAGTTCCATTCGTAGGTGCCGGCCTGAAAATGGTACAGACCAACCCATTCGAAGGGGTACTCCGGCTGAAGAAAATCAGGATCAACCGACAGCGCTCGGTCCAACTTGAATCCGCCCTGGTTGAGAACCTGATCCATATCGATGGCGGCATTGACGGTCCGGTGAATGGCCGCGGCGGCGTTCACCCTGCGGATACTGCCCTCTAATCGATCCAGGGTTGCCGCATTAACCAGATCCGCCTTGTTCAGCAGAATCACGTCCGCGAAGGCTATCTGTTCCTTGGCCTTGTCGTTGCCGTCGATGTGCGCCTCGATGAACTTGGCATCGACCAAAGTCACCACCGCATCGATGCTGAGAGCCTCCCGGAGAGTCTCTTCGTAGAAAAATGTTTGAATTACAGGCCCCGGATCGGCAAGTCCGGTGGTCTCAATCATGATGTAGTCGAACTTGTCTCGGCGCTCCATCAAGCTGCGCAGGATGCGGATCAGATCTCCTCGAACCGTACAGCAGATACAACCGTTATTCATCTCGAAGATCTCTTCTTCGGCGCCGATTACCAAATCGTTATCCACCCCGACCTCGCCGAATTCGTTTTCAATCACGGCGATCCGCTTACCGTGATTTTCGTGTAGAATCCGGTTAAGTAGGGTCGTTTTCCCGGAACCGAGGAACCCGGTCAGGATAGTCACTGGAGTCCGTCGGGAAGAGGGTTTTGAGTTGTTCTTTTCTGTGGCCATGGTCGACCTCCTTTTACAATCCCTTCAACCCCATATTCCGTATTTGGGCGTTGTGGTAAGTGTCATGGGTGGCGATCCATGCGATGGCTTCTCCAGTCCCGCAGTCCCATTCCTGAATCACGCTGCTGTCAATATCCCCTTTCACTGCCCGCAGCACCTCGATATAACAGTCGTGAATCCGGTCGCTAACCTCTAGAGATTTTTGCCATGCCTCACTCGATCTGTCTTCAGGCAAGGCTGGAAAATCAGTATGCTCATAAGGAAAGTCAATCGGGTCGTCCGGACGCAAAAACAGCGTCATTTTCCATTTGAAATAAGCGCAATGCAACACAATGCCCCACACCGTAAAGGATTGGTAGGTTTTTTTCGAAAGCACCTGATCGAGCGTCAGTGGGCGAACGGTTTCCATTAGCGAATAACCATTAAAAGAATGCCCGCGGTATTCAACCTCGGTCAGATGAATTAGCCAATTTAAATCATGTTTAACCAAAAATTACATCCTCTCGTTGCCAACCATTCGATCATACCGCATTGGCTGAAACCAGCCAACCAAGGCTCTATCGGTAGGGGCTTCAATCTGCAGGAGCCGATCTGTTCGCTCCAAGGATATATGATGAAACGTAAGAATAGGGCCACACTTTAGCCAAGGCGCGGTGAAATCATTATATAAACGTAATATAAAAACAAAACAGCCATTTCTTAAAAGTAAGGATCTGAATAGACCCGCAACGAGATTTAACTTATAAATCTACCTAACATAAAAGACCCAACAAAAAATCCGAAGTTAACCATAACTATAGTCGCTCCTGAAGGATAATTCAGCACATACGAAGCGAATATTCCGACGATGACTGAAACGACTGCAAATACCCCGGCTAAGGCGATCGTGGCCTTAAAACTTCGCATGATTTGTAGGGCTGATATCGCAGGTAGAATAATCAAGCTCGAGACCAGCATCGTGCCCACAATTTTAATGCCAAGAACCACGATAAGAGATGTAAGAATAATAAGGATGTGGTTAATGACCTTAACCTTTATCCCCAATACTTGAGCATAATCCTCATCAAACGTGACCGAGAAAAGATCATGATAAAATAGCGTCGTGATCAGAACAACCAACAGAGAAACCCCTATTGTCAGCCACACCTCGAGGCTGCTCACCGATAAAATGTTCCCAAACAGATAGCTGAAAAGATCGACGTTAAATCCGCCGGCCGTGGACGCAATAATGATGCCAAGGGCGATGCCAAATGACGAGACAAGCCCTATGGCCGCGTCTCCATAGACCCGCGCCTTTTCATTTAAGTGCAGAATAACCAACGATGCTAAAGCAACCAGTGGAATGGACACCACCATCGGCTGGGCATCCAATAACAGCGCGATCGCGACCGTTGCGAAACTTACATGAGCAAGCCCGTCACCGATTAATGAAAACCTGCGCAGGACCAGAAAAACACCCAAGAAAGAACATCCCAAGGCCATAAAACAACCGGCGACGATCGCTCGCTGAACGAATGCATACTGAATGGCTTCCTGAATTTGTACGAATATTGCTGTCATATCCTCCTTCGATTGCGCTTACGAGTCTAGTGCATGTGGCAAATGACATGTTGCCCTGCGCCAAAATAATCTGTCATCTTGGAGGACTCACAGAATTCTTTAAAGGTTCCGTAAAATACAAGCTCCCTGTCAAGATAGATCAGTTTTGAGGCGTAATTTCCTATCGATCCTAAGTCATGGGATACAAGGAGAACGGTCACACCATTCTCCTTGTTAAGCCTTTCAACTGTTGAATAAAAGGCTTCCCTCGATTTTGGATCCAACGCCTCAGTCGGTTCATCCAAAATCAAAAACTGAGGGCTATGCACCAATGCCCTGGCCAGCAAGATCCGCTGTTGTTGCCCGCCAGAAAGTCTGCCAATCAGACGGTCAGCCAAATTCGCAACACCTAAAATCTCCATTGCTTGTAATGCGGCCTTATAATCGCCGCGAGTAAGATGTTTGGGAAATTTTTTGCAGCAATAAACTCCTGAAACTACCACTTCTTTAGCTGTCGCGGGAAACCGTTGATCGAGAAAAGACATCTTCTGTGGAAGGTATCCGATGTGCTTTGTAGTAACGAACTCCTGCAAACTTTTTGATTGAAAATTGATTCTCCCCTCAAATGGCACAAGGCCCAAAATGGCCTTGACCAGTGTTGATTTGCCTGATCCATTGGGACCGGCCAGACCGACATAATCGCCGCGATCAATACTCAAAGAAATCTTCCTCAGAGCTTCTACGCCATGGTACTGGACTCTGAGATCCTTTATCTTCAGAAGGTTTATTGACACTCCAGCCCCACCTTTAATTTATCGTAATTTTCATTCATAATATCCAGGTAGGTCACACCTGCTTTAAGCTCGTCTTTGCTGACATTGTGAGCCCCATGCAAGAGTTCAAGTTTCACCCCGGTTTCCTGAGATACAGTCCTTGCAACTTTGGGGTCCAGCAACTCCTCATGATAGATGACCTTAATTCCTGAAGCTTCAACCTTATCGATCAATTCCGCGATTGCTTTGGGACTTGGTTCGGCGTTTGGCGCAAAACCCTCGTACGGTGATTCATGACCTAAATTGTAGCGTTTGGCAAAATAGCCAAAGGCGAAATGGCCACCGTAGATGATTGTGTCGTGCTTGCAATTGGCGAGCGTTTCGCTAAAACGGGCATCTAAGGCAGCGAGTTTTGCATTGTACTCTTTTGCATTAGTAAGATAATAGTTTTTATTCTCCGGATCCTTTTGCGCCAAGGACTCAGCGATTGTATCCACCATCTGTTGTGCATAGGCTAGATCCACCCAAATATGAGGGTCTTTTCCACCATGGTGGTGGTGATGATGATGGTGATCGCCAGCGTCAGGTTCTTGAGCGACGGGCTCAACATCTTGCCGATTGCTATCTTTGAGGAAATGCTCATCTGCTTCAAACTCAAACGGCATATGCTCGGTAAAAAATGCATAGACCCCATCCTCCTCAATAACAATGGGAAACTCGGTTACGTCTCGATTTTGATCAAAGGTCAATTTATACGCATTCTTACCATTTGGTGACAGCATTTCGCCATGACCGCGTGGAGTAGCATCCTCCATTTCCAACATTTTCTCTGCCGCCTCTTCCTGGGCCTCGATCGCTTCAATGCCCTTCTCCGCAGTTGAGACAAAAACCATCTTCATGGCTGGATCTGCATACGCACCATCAACCTTGGCAAAGGTCCATACGTATTTTCCAGCAGGAAGAACAAAGGAACCGGCCCATTCAAAGGCGTGTTCACCACCATGCCCGCCATGCCCAACATGGTCGGCTTCATCCATCAGCTCAATTCCCTTGCTCGAATCAACAACCGCAAGCTCCTTGTTGGTGACTCCATCGAGAATGTCTTCCGCCCATGGCTCCATATACTCCCCGGTATAAACAAAGACATCAGCCTTATTGATAGTAACAACATCTTTGGGTCTTGGCTCAAAGCCATGTGCCTCAACCCCCGGCGGCAACAACTTAACAGCGTCAACCCTATCCTTGCCGATCTGCTTGGTGAAATCGTAGGTCGGAAATATCGTGGCAACAACCTTGATTTTATCTGAAGCACCCTGAGCTGTTGCATGGATGATACAAAGAAAAAACAAGCCAATAGTTAAAGTGATTTTTCTTAGCATAGCCGCTCCTCCTTATTTTAGAAATAATTTCTGTTTGGTGATACGTAATCGCTTTCTAAGGCCTCCCTAAAAATAGGGTTTCCTGGATGCCGGTCGAGCTGTCGATGGCGTGGATGTTAGGATTTGCTTGTTTAACCGGCGCCCCAAGGAACGCCGCCATGTCGAGACCGTTGACCATCAGGATGCCGCCTTTGGCCAGCTTTTGCATGGCTTGGGGCGTAAACTCGTAATCGCGCGGGCAACCCAATTGACTCAGCAACATGAACTCGACCTCATCACGTCCGTGGGTGACATTACGGACAATCTGGTGAATGGGGAAGGTGGTTGGCAGCACAGTCCGTTCGGCTGCGTCCGCTTTTCCACCGGCCAGATACCGTTAATCCAAAAGCAACACAAATGGTTAGCATCGCTAAGATCCAGTTTTTATTCTTTATCTGTCCTCCTGGAGGCATGTTATCGCAAATGCAAACGCATTTGCAACAATATGCCCTATGGCCGTCATTTGTCAAGCTTATTGCGAAATCACTTGCAATAAGAATAGATAAAAACTATACTCTTAAAAAAGGAGAATCACATTTTGAGACGCAACACCACACAAAGAATGGCCATAGAGCAGGTCTTCAATCTACATGACAGACCATTGGGCGTGGATGAGGTTTTAAGGTACGGCCGCAAGCTCGTGGAATCGCTCAACCAGGCAACGGTCTACCGGAATCTCAAGCTTCTTATCGATGACGGGTGGTTGAAACGGATCTCCCATCCATCTCTCGGGGCTTTGTATGAACGCACCGGAAGGGGGCATCACCACCACTTTTATTGCCGTGAGTGCGACCGTGCCTTTGATCTTCCAGGCTGCGCCCTGAAGGAAGAGGACGTAGCTCCCGATGGATTTGTCGTGGAAGACCACGAAGTATTTTTATTCGGTATCTGCCCGTCTTGCAACGAGGTAATCAGGTGAAGCTAGAAATGATATCCAATGTTTTAAGGCAGGTACAGCATTCCCGTACAGCCATTGCAGCGAAATAAAACAATTCTATCCCAATACAGGCAATAAGCTATGCAGATATTAATTATATCCGGATTTCTGGGTTCAGGCAAAACATCTATTCTCCTGCCTTTTGTTAAGCAGTTGAGTGCTAGAAATATAAAGGTCGCTATAATTGAGAATGAAATCGGTGAAACAGGCGTAGATGATCTGTACTTAAAAGAAAATGGCATACATGTGAAAGAGATTTACCATGGATGTATTTGCTGTAGCTTAAGAACGAATTTAATCAGTGCTTTGATAGAGTTGGAACATGAGTTTAAACCCGAAGTTGTTGTAATGGAACCGACGGGAGTGGCAGACCCCTATCTAACCCTTTCTTCACTTTCAGGGTATCCAGGGTATGTAGAATCGCTTACCATGGTATCTGTTGTAGATGCGGAACGATTTGAGGACATTGTAGATCTGAAAATTCCGCTTGCTATCAATGGGATTGAGTCTGCTGATTTGATTGCTCTGAATAAAATTGATTTGGTATCGCCTGAAAACCTTGAAACACTCAAAAATAAAATCAAAAGCATAAATCCGGATTCTGAAGTCAAAAGCGTATCCGCCCATGATGAACAACTGCTGGATGAGCTGTTTGTATTGATCGAGTCAAAACTGTTCAGTCTTCAAATTAAAGAAGAAGAGAAAAGAGTAGAGATAGAGAAAAAAGGGATATCTCCTTCTGTCTGTTCCAGAGCATTCGAATTTACACAAGATGAAATTTGTCTATCAGAGCTTGAAACCAAAAAATATTTCGAAAATAAAATATACAAAACCGCTCAGCTACTAAACAAAGCTGGAGCGGATCTGATAGGCAATTTAAAACTGATTGTAAAAAGTG
>Ga0180435_10005167_pt1 | contig 12745 bp, 9 predicted proteins | sample SS_ome_3_FD_132467 | JGI IMG/M metagenome (GOLD analysis project Ga0180435, IMG submission 132467) | Hypersaline lake sediment archaeal communities from the Salton Sea, California, USA - SS_3_S_1 metaG | ecosystem: Environmental > Aquatic > Non-marine Saline and Alkaline > Hypersaline > Sediment... | reverse complement strand
TTCATACAAGTGAAACTATATACGGGAGAGAAGAGGAAGAAGAAAAGCTACAGCACTATATTGATTTTAAGTCAAATAAATCCAATAAAATCATATTGCTAGAAGGTAAATCAGGTACAGGGAAATCATCACTTCTTAACAAAGTGATTCATAAAAATAAAAATCATTTTGCTCATATATGTAAGTTCAAATTGGATGTGGGTAAACAAAATACGCCTTATCAAATACTCTATACAGCACTGAGTACGATGGTCAGAGAAGTGATAGCCAAAGATGATGAGACCTTAAAAGAGTATAGGAATAGATTGTTAAACATATTGGGAGACCAAGCCATATGTTTAACAGAGGTCGTTCCCGAGATAAAGATCATACTTGGAAATGATTCTCTTAATGAAGATACAGACAGTCATGAACTAAAAGTCAACCTAGATAATCTACTCGTTCGTTTTATGCAGATCTTTCAAGATGAGGAAAGACCTCTGTACATCTATGTTGATGATATCCAGTGGGCAGATATAGTGACTTTGCAATGGATCAAGAATATTATTCTGAACTTGAATAATGTAATAGTGCTTTTGGCTTATAGGGATGATGAAGTTGAAGTTTCAAATAACCACCTGTTCAGTACGTTCTTACATGAATTAACCTCGTTAGGACAAAATATCAATAAGCTGACAATCTCACCGCTCACAAAAGATCATATAGAAGTGATGATCACAGATATGATACATCTGAATGAAGCAAAAGAGATAGCAAACATTATCTTTGAACGAACAAAAGGGAATCCTTTTTTTGTGAAAGAGTATTTAAAACAGCTCTATAAAGACGGTGCTGTCTGGTTCAATATTGAGAGTTTGGAATGGAAATGTGACCTTCAAAAAATTAACGCCTTGCAGATCTCTGATAATGTCTTTGATATGTTGTCAAACAATATAGATAGTTTAGCACCCAATGTACGAAATTTATTATGTATCGCATCTTGTATGGGAAATACATTCTCACATGAACTATTGGAAAAAGTATTCAATGATGATGACCTATTTAAAGAATCCCTGGACCTGGCATTATCTTCAGGCTGGATAGTTGTGGATGATACTCTCAAAGCCGACGGGAAGAGTTATCGATTTTTACATGATAAAATGCAACATGCTATATATAAATTTATGTTAGGCAACATACTAAACAAAGTACATTATAGAATTGGATGTCACCTGGAAAAGAGTAGGGACTCCCTTGATCAACATCATTTACTGGAGTGTGTAAATCATCTAAACATAGGCGCAACCTATGTGAGAGATAAGAATTTTCTAGGAAAATTAAATTTTGAAGCTTCGATCTATGCAAAAAAAAGTGGTGATTTTGAAAATGCATTAGAATATATTAAAAAATCTATGGAACTTGGTACTTTCAATGATTCGGTAGAAAATAGAGTGCTATTGTTAAAGCAGAGGGCTGAATGTGAACATTTATGTAACTTCAGTGATGAGGGTATCTTTTATTATGAAGAGGCACTGAAGATCTCTGAAACACTATCCCAAAAAGGAGAGATATATGAACTGCTTATTAAACTCTATTCAGATATTTCACAATTTAAGAAAGCCTATGAGGCAGGACGTATTGCTGCTGAGAGTTTTGGGATCATCATACCAAAGAGTTTTATTCCCCCTCTTTTTATCTCAGAGTTATTACGTTTAAAACTTAAATTACGCAGATACAGAGTAAAAGAGCTTATAGATCTTCCTGAGGCAAAAGATGAAAATTTTAAAATGATCATCAGGATCCTGGCTAATACTTTACAGGCTGCATATCAGATACGACCAGAATTGAGTGTTGCTAACGCATTGATCATTGTGAGACTCTGTTTGGATCATGGATTGACGAAAGAGTCAGTTATAGGCTTTATGGTATTTGGAGTGATCTTTGAAGGTGCGATCCTGGGGAATCATAAGTTGGGATTTGACTATAGCCAATTTTCATTCGATATGCTTGAAAGGTTTGATAATACCACTCAGCATGCCGAGGTACAATTTGTGTGTGGTTATTTTTCGACTTCATGGAAACAGCCGGCCTTGGAAACTGAAGAGATATGGAAAAATGCGTATAAAAGTGGATTAGAGATCGGAGACTGGTTTCATACCGGTTGTGCTGCAGCAGGTATAGTTCAGAGTATGTTTATGAGAGGTATAGCCTTTAAAGATATTCTTGCAAAGATAGAAAATTATGAAAAAATCATACTGAACATAGGTGCAAAAGAACAGCATGGTGCGATCTTAAGTGTGAAGCAAACTATATTGAACCTCACTGGAAAGACAGAAACATTAGACTCTTATGACAGTGATGGTTTTGATGAAGCTATGTATATAGAAAGCCTTGAGAACTATGAATCAGAGCACTTTGCACATTATTATTTTATTAACAAAATGACAGCACTTTATCTGCACGGATCGTATCAAAAGGCGCATCAGATAAGTCTAAAAGGAAAAAAGTTTGCAAAGTCATCTAAAGGAATGCTTCATAATACAGAGTACTTGTTTTATGATGCATTGATCCTGGCAAAGCTCATCTCCGGAAAAGAATTCTCTAGAGAGTTACAATATAAAAAGACCATAAAGAAAGTTAAGAAAAACTTTGTGAAGTGGGCAGAGGTATGTTCTGAAAACTTTTTGGTCAGGGCATTTATCTTACAGGCTGAGTTACACCGTATCAACAAAGATCATCCAGAAGCTTTTTTATATTATGACAAGGCCATTGATCTTGCAAATATCTATGGACAAAGACATTTAGTAGCAATCGCCAACAGGCTTTCTTCAGAGCTTTATGAAACACTTGGTCAAAAAAAGGCTGCAAAACTATATAAAGATGAGTCAATTAGAAATTTCAATAAGTGGGGTATTGAGCATGTTGATCATACAAGGGCAGAGGAGAAATCAAGTTTTGATCTGAAAACATTGATCAAGGCATCCGAGGTGATTTCCAAAGAGCATGAGTTCTCCAGTCTGCTTAAGACATTGATACGGATCATTATGGAGAGTGAAGGGGCTCAGCATGGTTTTTTACTTCTGCAGGAAGACAATGGTCTGGTAGTTCAAGCGTCTGCAAATGAAGATTTTTCTGTTGTTGATGTGATGCAGGGGATCTTATATAAGGATGTTGATACGATCGCACATCCTATCGTAAATTATGTTTTACGTACAAAAGAATCGGTAGTGATCGATGATATGACACAAAATAATATTTTTAATACATCTAATATATCGTCAAGACCGATAAGGTCTGTCTTTTGTGCACCATTGATCCTGCAGGGGGAATTGAGAGGGATCATATATCTGGAGAATAATTTGTTACCTTCGGTATTTACTGAAGATAAGGTAAAGTTCTTACAGCATTTAAGTGGACAGATCGTTATCTCTATTGAAAATACGATCGTCTACAGCAGGCTTGAAGAGAAGATCAAGCAACGTACAAAAGACTTGGAAGCGAGTAAAGAGGAGTTAAAACTTTTAGCGTCTAAGGACCCCATGACAAAACTCTATAACAGACGATATTTTTCTGAGGTTTCAGTAGATATTTTTAACATGAGTAGAAGAACAAAGAATGATATCTCTTTGATCATGTTTGATATTGATGATTTTAAAAGTGTGAATGATATTTACGGTCATCATGTCGGTGATAAAGTGATCATTGGGGTTGCAAATATTTTGCTGACACATACAAGAAAAAGTGACATTGTCTGTCGGTATGGTGGTGAAGAGTATATTATCCTTCTCCCAGATACAGAGTTAGAAAGCAGTATGGAGCTAGCAGAGAATATACGAGAACTGGTTGAACAAATGGTGATCACGTATGATAAAGATAAGGAGTTGCGTGTGACCATAAGTATAGGGGTGGCAATGGCTGATATAGAAGTTGATGATACTATTGAAGTTTCCATTAATAAAGCTGATAATGCCTTGTATGAAGCAAAAAGATCGGGTAAAAATAGAGTAGTTGCTTACAAAGAGAAGGTTTAGTATAGTATTATAACGCGACTTGATCTTTAAAAAGGATTTGAATGCAAATTGTTCTTATATTGTTTGGTGCGGTGCTGGGGTTGACCTACGGATATTTTACCGATGGTTTTATCTTTAACTCAAATATTTGTCTCTTCGCAGGCTTGACCTTGATCATGCCAACACTTTTTAATGTGCAATTACAGGATATTAAACTTGTATTGCAATACAAAATGGTCATAGTGAAAAGTTTATTGGTAAATTTCATCCTTTTACCGATCATGGCTTTGATCATAGGACTTTTGACACAGAATTATGGTGTGGCAGCAGGACTTTTTTTACTTGCAGTCCTTAGTGGAGGCGGTATGGTAATGAACTGGATCAAAAAGTCCGGTGCTGATACCTCTATTGGGTTTATTCTGCTCTTCATCAATCTGATCTTTATTTCACTTTCTTTGTTGATGTTACACCTTTTTGGTACCTATACAGCAGGCTACTTTGATGAATCCTATTATTCTGATGAGAGAAATTTGGAGAATTTTGCCCGCGCGGTGATCACATTGTTGATCATAATTCCTTTTATTGCGAGTAGAGTGGTCCTCTACATAGAGCCTTTGAAAAACTTTATCAATGAAAAGCGAAAATATATAAGCAATATCAGTCTATTCATTATCCTTTTCTATCTCTTTGGACTTCAAAAGTCACAAATGATCTTTGAACTTTACGATTTTGAACCAGAGCTCATTCCTATTTCGATCATTGCTGTAGTTGTCTTTTATTTTGCAAGCTATGTACTCGCTAAATTTATCTATAATCTGGAGTCACCTCAGGAGCGAGCAGCATTCTGGTATAGTGTGACAAGATATATTACACTGGCACTGGTCCTCTCTACATTCAGTATCAATACTTTTGGTATCTCTATTATATTACCGATCATGTTCGCCTACATAGTGCAGATACCTTTTGCTATGATGATAGATAAGAAAGTGATGCAAAAAGTAGTAAAATAGGAAAGCTATAAAAGTTACACGATCACTTTTAGAAATGGTATCATACCTGTATCCATTTTGTTATGCTTCTGTAATCATAAAGTTCTATGATTACGTATATGACTTATAGATCAATTTTTGTTTCAGACATACATTTAGGCACGAAGTTTTCTCAAGCAGACAAATTTCTGGATTTTCTGAAAGAGAATGAATCTGAAAACCTTTACTTGGTTGGAGATATCATTGATGGATGGGCGATGAAACGAAAATATCGTTGGACCCAGTCTCACTCTGATGTTGTACAGAAAATCCTTCGTAAAGCCAGAAAAGGTACAAATGTCTTCTACATTACCGGCAATCATGATGAATTTTTACGCTCTTTTCTTCCTGTTCTCTTAGGTGACAACCTTCATATACTGAACGAAGCAGATTATGTATCAGCTGATGGGAAGAAGTATTATGTAACACACGGTGATTTCTTTGATTCTGTGACCATGACCAAAAAGTGGTTAGCGCATCTTGGAGATATCGGTTATGATCTTCTGTTGCACTTAAATCAGATATTTCAGTTTTTTAGAAAAGTATTTAGAATTAACCGCTATTGGTCACTTTCAAAATATGTCAAAGACAATATCAAGTCTTCAGTCAGTTTCATTACAGATTATGAAACGGTTTTAGCAGAACATGCAAAGCATAAAGAGTATGATGGAATCATCTGTGGGCATATCCATAAAGCTGAAATGAAAATGATCGATGGGATAGAGTATAAGAATTCTGGTGATTGGGTAGAATCATGTACTGCATTGGTAGAAACACAAACAGGTGAATGGAAGATCATCAACTGGTTAGAAAAAAACTAAAGTTTTATTATTCTTTTGTGACTACAGGTACGTTACCAGCCTGTTTGATCTGTATATGTTTACCATGGACTGTAATGATGTCTCCATCCAGTTCTAATATATTATATTCATTGTCCAGGTCGATATAGATCTCATTCACTTCTCCATAAAAGCTTCCAAATTTTTTTATGAAACGAATAGGGGTAAAGATAAAAAACCTTTTGGAACTTAACAGCATGAATGGTGTCATGATAATGTGCATCGGCAACAGGAAGATAAAAGCCAGTATATATTTAAGTATGCCATGTTTCAAAAGACCAAATCTGAAGCTCTCTGAGAGGAATATATGTTGAAGATCTCCCATATTGCCTGCTGAGAAAAGAAAGAGTTCACTGTTTAGTGTAAACAGATGATGTTTTCGGATTTTTGGGGTTTGGTTGTTTGCCAGTTGGTCTAACACATGTTCGATCTTGGGTGCACGGTGTATCTTTGCGACAACATTGAACGATCCAGTAGGGTTGAGTATGAAAGTAGGGATATTCTCTAAACTATGAAGTTGTTTTAATACTCTTCTGATCGTACCGTCTCCGCCATTGATAATGACATAGTGATATTGTTCGATATCATGATGGTGAGGCAATGTAGAAGTCTCAATAGAAGTAATTTCTAGACGAGGATCCTGTAAGTCTTTACCTATAGAGAGAATCTTCATCGAGTACCTTGATTTTTTTAATATCATACACTCATATTGGTTACAAAATAGTTAGATATAATAATAGCCATGATAATAGAAAACGAAGATGAACTCGACAACCTTATCATCTGTCACCAATGTTTTACACTGCATGAAGAAGTGCCTCTGCAGGATGGAGGTAAAGCATGTTGTTCGGAATGTGGCAGTGTACTCTATCACTATGACAGTGGATTAGTCAGCCGTGGATTGGCAATGAGTATCACTGGATTTATCTTTTTCATTTTGGCAAATGCATTTCCGTTGGTAAAGATGGATATACTTGGAAGTGAACAGTTCATCACCATACCAAAAACCATCATCTCACTCTTTGAGAACCAGTTTTATATTGTAGGGTTTCTTTGTCTTTTTCTTATTTTTCTGTTCCCTTTAATGATATTTCTCATAAATATTCTGCTTTATACTCTTTTAAAATTGAAACGTAAAGAAAAAACGATCAATGAACTTTTGATATTACTTTTCCATATTAAACCGTGGAGTATGGCAGATATATTTTTTATTAGTATCCTTGTTGCATTGGTTAAACTTGTCGCATTTGGACAGATTAATATCGGTATTGCGTTTTGGGGGCTAATGGTCTTTGTGCTTATAGATGTCTATATTACTAAACGTATTCGTCTTTCTGAACTATGGATGTTGAAGAAAAGAATCTTTATTGAAAATGAGCAAAAATGATAGAAATTGATGAAGATAAACTGATACGGTGTCCTGTGTGTGACGCGGTAAATATCGATAAGGGCAAGAAGAACACCTGTCGGCGTTGCGGTTCAGCTATTTATCATCATAGTAAATTTAGTACAGAAAAGTCGTGGGCTTATCTTATTACAGCGATGATTGCATATATACCTGCAAACCTCTATCCTATGTTGATAACCAGTGCTTTTGGGAATGAAGATGCCAGCACGATCCTTGGAGGCGTGGTTCTTTTATGGGAGATCGGATCTTACCCTGTAGCAGCCATTATCTTCTTTGCGTCCATTATGATACCGGTAATGAAGTTTCTCATTTTGATTTATCTGCTAGTTAGTGTAAAATACCCCATAGGAAAAGATAAAAAGGTCAATAAACACAAATTGTATTATATGACTGAAGTCATAGGCCCATGGTCGATGATCGATGTTTTTGTTGTTGCTATACTTGCTGCCCTGATACATATGTCAAGTATTGAGATCATTGCAGGTACAGCTGCAACAGCATTTGCCATATCTGTGTTTTTTACACTGTTGGCAGCACATGCGTTTGATGAAACATTAATTAAGGAAAATAGATAAATGTCAAAACAGATACCAGAGATTACAGAATCTTCCAGTTTTAACCTTATCACTTCAATTTGGATCGTACCGATCATTGCACTTGTGATCGCAGGATGGTTAGCGTATCAGCATTTTGCTGAGCGGGGACCGGAGATCAAGATCATCTTTCCACAAAACGAAGGTTTGGTCGCAGGTCAAAGTTTGGTAAAGTTTAAAAATGTGCCTGTGGGAAAAGTAACAGATATCTATGCGGAAGAGGGTACAGAAGGCGTTGTAGTTGTTGTACGGATGAACTCTAAAGAATCCAAACCTTATCTTACTGAGCATGCCAGATTTTGGATCGTTAAACCAGAGGTAGGCTTTTCAGGGGTAAGCGGTCTTGATACACTTCTCTCCGGGACCTATATTAACGTCCATTCCAAAGCCGGAGGGAAAAAAATGACCAGTAAGTTCATCGGGCTTACACAGGCCTATAGAGATGATCTCAAAGGAGACTATTTTACATTGACTTCACCTACTGGAGAAGGCGTACAGGTAGGTACGCCGATATATTTTAAAAATATCAGAGTGGGGCAGGTTGAATACGTCTATCTTGGATTGAATGATAAAGATATTGAAATAATTGTATTTATTGACAACAAGTACACACCCTATATCAATAATGATTCCAAATTTTGGCTCAGAAGTACGGTCAATATTGATTTTACAAGAGGGAACCTTGATGTAAGTATTGCTCCGATGAACTATCTTCTGCAGGGAGGAATTGAGTTTTCTTCTTCCGGAAAGAATAAAGAAAGTCTGGTACCAAATAAGCATGTTTATAAACTTTTTGAAAATAAGACAGAGGCAAAAAGACAAGTGATTGGTTCAGAAATTGTCTTTTTGAAGAAATTCATGCTTCAAATTGAAAATAATGCAATTTCAAAGTTAAATATTGGTGCACCCGTACGTTTTGAAGGGTTTAATGTGGGTGAGATCGAAGACATCGATATCTCCTACAATAAAAATACACATAAGATGGTTGCCGAAGTCATATTCTGGATAGACAGTTCTGTATTTGAAGATGAAGCTGACAAGAATGCTACGGGACTGGATAATTTCTATCTTGCGGTAGATGAAGGACTGCGTGCGAAAATAGCATCATTGGATCCTATCACAGGTATGCTCTATATTGATCTTACGTTCAAGCACCTGGATGGAACAGGAAGTATAATCCATGGTGACAGATATGAACAGCTTCCTTTGGCAAGCTATAGTGAGAACGGGATAATGGACAGTGTAGGGCAAATACTCAATAAACTCAACAATCTTCCTTTGGAAGAATTGCTTGCATCTGTGACTAAAGTGGTTGAAGAGAGCAGTGCACCTGTAAATAATGCAAATGAACTGTTGGTAGAACTTCAAACAACAGTGAAGAACATCAATAAGTTAACGAGTAAAAAATCATTTGAAGTATTACCGGATGAGTTAAGCAGGGCACTCAAAGAGATGACAAAGACACTTCAAAGTACACAGAAGGTTGTGAAAGGATATGACAGTGACTCTCTTGTGAAGCAGCAATTGACACAGACACTTGAAATCCTTTCTAAAACGTCACAGGAGATGCAGATCTTCCTACGTATGTTAAACAGAAAACCAAATTCACTTATCTTTGGAGACAACTAATGAAGAAATTACTTTTTCTATTTACGGTAATATTGGGACTACAAGGTTGTATGACATCAGGAAGTTACTATGTGCTTTCCATTCCGCCTCAGCCAGATACTGTTTATGCGAGTCAAAACCGCATCATCGGCGTTAAAAAAGTTTCGATCCCGGAGTATCTGTATAAACGAGAGATAGCCGTGGCAAGATCATCCTCTCAGATCACCCTCTTAAGCGGTGCGGTCTGGGGAGAGGATCTGGATGCTGGACTGACCCAAAGACTAATAGGATTTTTACAGAAAAAATTTAGAGAGCCTAATGTCTATGCCTACCCTTGGGGTGTGGACAGACAACCAAATATTGTCGTGACGCTTGATATCACACGCTTTATCGCATATGGTGATAAAGTATACCTCGATGCGAACTGGGAAGTGAAGAAACTGCGTAAAGCAAAAGGCAAGGCAAAACTCTTCACCACAACTGTTCCTGCCAAAAGTGATGCAGAAAGTATCGTGGATGCTATGAATAGGGCATTTGGTCAACTTGAAGAGGATATTGCAAAGGGAATAAAAGAACTTTAAGTTCCATTTCTCCCAATAGAGATGATCACACTTTCTCATCTCTTCAGTATAAAGTTCTTACAACATTTTCTATTATTTTTAATTGTTATATTTTTGTTTTACTCATCTTATTTTAAAGAAAATCATACTATACTTTTTTAATTGACCGACGGTCAGTCATAATAAAGGAGCTTTATGCCAATCATTGTAAATAAAGAAAAGAAACGTAGAAATATCGCGCTTTCTTGCAGAGAATTGCTCTTGGAACACGGGATAAATTCACTCACCATTTCTCAGATAGCACAAACTGCAGGTGTGGGGAAAGGGACGATCTATGAGTATTTTGAAAATAAGGAAGATATCGTTTTTGAGATCATTACCACATTTATTATAGAGCATGAAAAAAAACTATTGGAGTTAGTAGAAGCCTCTATCACAACAAAAGAGAAATTGTTTCACTTCTTTTATATGCTGTTTGAAAACGAAATGGCAAGAAGACAGCTTAAAGTATATAAAGAGTTTCTGGCGATCTCACTCACAAATGAACCCGAAGAGATGCTTATTTTTAGTGAGCAGTGTAGAGAAAAATTTCATATGATCTTAAGGCAGATATTGGAATCAGGGAAAACAACTGGTGAGATAGCAGAAGAGACACATCTCTCTGAAAGCTCATTAATGCTGTTTGCAACTGGCTTGGTAGTAGATTCCCGTATGGAGAGCTGTGATGTTGCTAATGAGATCAATCTATTTTTAGAGATGCTGTTGCCATCTGAAAAGAAGGAGTCATAGATGAAAATTCTATTTGGATTATTTTTACCTCTGTTTCTATTTGCACAGAGTTATAGTCTTACAACATTGGTAGAGCATGCCAATAAAGAGAACAACTTGATCAAAGCGAAAGAGATCAACATTCAATCGAAGAAAAAAGAGGTGGATGCAGCAAAGAGTGCATACTGGCCTACAGTGGATATCGGAGCAAGTCAAAGTTATATTTCTCCTAACAGCATTGTCAATCCCGGAGAAGTCTCTGCTGCATATGCAATGGTAAGTGTGGATCTTTATGACGGCGGTAGAAAAAGTGCTTTGCTCAATGCGAAGCGATTTGAAGAAGAGGCAGCCTTTTTTGAAAAGGGTGCATTTGAAAAAAGCATTACGCTTCAGATCGTTCAATACTATTATGGATTAAAGAAGCTCAGAGCCACATTAGGAGCATTACAAGAGCGTTCTACTGAGTTAAAGGAGCAGATCAAGCGTATCAAAAAGTTTAAAGGTGCTGGGCTCTCTACACAAGAGGATGTTGATAAACTTCAGGCAGAATATGACAGCAACAACTACACGATGGCCAACACTAAACTGGAGATATTAAGAAGTGAGAAGAATCTTCAGCTTCTTAGCGGGTTGCCAGTTAAAACATTAAAAAGAAACTATTTTCAAGAACCGAAGAATGTAGAGTTTGAAGTCTTTGAAACGATTAAAGTACTGCAATCCAATGCCAATGCCATAGGTGAAAATGCCAATGCCATAAATGCGGGTAATAGACCACAGGTACAACTCTCTGATACATACAATAAATATCATTATGACGATACAGTGACAATGCCGGGGTTTGATCTTCTAGATGATTATCAGAATACTTTAACACTCTCTGTGAATATGCGTATTTTTGATAACGGAAGGATCTCCAAAGAGAGTGAAGCAGTGAAGTATCAGAAGCTCGCATTAGAGTCTGAGATCGCATATGCTGAGAATGAGCAGGAGATGAACTTTAATCTCTCTTATAAAAGTTTAGAGACCATACGTACAAGACTTAAAAGTGCAAAGAGTGCACTGCGCGCTGCAACGAGTACATATGATGTGCTTAAAGAGAAATTTGAAGTAGGATTGGTCGATAACATCGCCTTCCTGGATGCACTCACACAAAAAACACTGGCCCAATCAAGATATAAAGAGACACTTTATGATTATGAGATCGGTAAATCGATCTATTACTATTATGCAGGGAAAGACCCTAAGGAGTTTATTAGATGAAAAAGATCGTATTATTTTTATTTGTAGCACTGCAGTTAAATGCAGAAGAAATATATGCAACCTTTGATGTTGAAGCCCAAAAAAGTGCTTCACTAGCATTTAGCAGCAGCGGTATTATTGAAAAAATGAATGTTGATATCGGTTCAGTCGTGAAGAAAGAAGATCATTTGGCAGAGTTGATCAATGATGATATTGAAGCGATGGTTGAGGTTTCAAAAGTAGCTGTCAAATATGCTAAGAGTGATTTTGAGAGACAAAAAAAGGTTCAACAGCATATCAACGAATCTCTTTTTGACAGTTTTGCCAATAAGTACGACAGTGCCAAAGTACAGCTTCAGTACCAAAAGACACTTTTGGACAAGACCTATCTACGTGCACCATTTGATGGTGTCATCACTGCTAAAAAAGTTGAGGTTGGTGATGTGGTGAGTGGTCAGATGATCACAGAGGTTTATGATATTCAAAGTCTCAAAGAGCGTAAACTTGTCTTGAAATTCGATCAAAAATATCACAAAAAAGTAAATGTGGGCGATAGTTTTAAATACCAAGTAGATGGAGATGAAACTGTTTATACCGGTACTATCTATAAGATCTACCCGACCATTGATTCAAGATCACGAAAAATATTGGCTGAAGTGAAAGCAGAGAGCTTTCCGGTTGGTCTTTTTGGTGATGGATATATCACAACTAAG
>Ga0180435_10005163_pt1 | contig 12750 bp, 12 predicted proteins | sample SS_ome_3_FD_132467 | JGI IMG/M metagenome (GOLD analysis project Ga0180435, IMG submission 132467) | Hypersaline lake sediment archaeal communities from the Salton Sea, California, USA - SS_3_S_1 metaG | ecosystem: Environmental > Aquatic > Non-marine Saline and Alkaline > Hypersaline >... | reverse complement strand
GGAACATCTTGTTGAACCAGGGGAAGCCGACCGAGATCTTGCCGAGATTGAAGGCCTCGTAGATCAGTGGTGCCAGGGTGCCGAACAGCACCAGCACAGTAAAGGCGACGAACAGCAGGTTGTTCAGCAGCAGCGCGCTCTCACGCGAGAGCAGGTCGAAGCGCCCGCCCTCGGAGACCTCTGGCGCCCGCCAGGCATAGAGCGCCAGCGAGCCGCCGATGACGATGCAGAGGAAGATCAGAATGAACAAGCCGCGCTCAGGATCGGTGGCGAAGGCATGCACCGAGGTCAGCACGCCCGAGCGGACCAGGAAGGTGCCGAGCAGGCTGAGCGAGAAGGCCGAGATGGCCAAGAGCACGGTCCAGCTCTTGAACGCGGCGCGTTTTTCGGTGACGGCGAGCGAATGGATCAAGGCGGTGCCGACCAGCCAGGGCATCAGCGAGGCATTCTCGACCGGGTCCCAGAACCACCAGCCACCCCAGCCCAGCTCGTAGTAGGCCCACCAGGAGCCGAGCGCGATGCCGATGGTCAGGAACACCCAGGCGACCGTGGTCCAGGGCCGCGACCAGCGTGCCCAAGCGGCATCGAGCTTGCCGCCGATCAGCGCCGCAATGGCAAAGGCGAAGGCGACCGAGAAGCCGACATAGCCCATGTAGAGCATCGGTGGGTGGATGGCGAGGCCGAAGTCTTGCAGCAGCGGGTTCAGGTCACGTCCCTCCGGCGGCACCGGGAATAGGCGCTCGAAGGGATTGGAGGTGAGCAGCATGAAGAGCAAGAAGCCGATCGCGACCATGCCCATCACACCGATCACGCGCGCGACCACCGGCAGCGGCAGGTTGCGGCTAAAGGCGGCGACAGCGGCGCCCCAGCCGGCCATCATCAGAGCCCAGAGCAAGAGGGAGCCTTCGTGCCCGCCCCAGACCGCCGACACCTTATAGATGTCGGGCAACAGCGAGTTCGAGTTCTGGGCGACGTAGAGGACCGAGAAGTCGCTGGTGAGAAAGGCCTCGACCAAGGCGACGAAGGCGATGGCGACGAAGACGAATTGCCCGTAGGCCAGCGGTCGCGCCATCGTCATCCAAGGCCGGTTACCGGTCAGCGAGCCGGCCAGCGGCATCGCCGCCTGCGCGGTGGCGAGGATCAGCGCAAAGATGAGCGCGAGGTGTCCAAGCTCTGGGATCACTGGGTCATGCTCCTGGGAGCGTTGGTCCCGGTGGTCTGTTCGACGATGCCGTCGACATGGGCGGTCTTCAGGGTATCGGCAACCTCGGGCGGCATGTAAGACTCGTCATGCTTGGCGAGGACCTCTTCGGCATAGAAGACGCCATCGGTGCCGATGCGGCCCTTGGCCACGACGCCCTGTCCTTCGCTGAACAGGTCCGGCAGGATGCCGGTGTAGCTGACCGGCACCACCGCGGCGTTGTCGGTGACCTTAAAGTGAACCGTCAGACCGTCTTCCTGGCGGGCCAGCGTGTCTTTGACCACTAGGCCACCCACGCGGAACACCGCGTCGGTCGGATGCTCACTGGCCATGACCTGGCTCGGGCTGAAGAAATAGGAAATATTGCTCTGCAAGGCGCTGAGCGCCAGCGTGGTAGCGCCGGCGACGCCGACCAGCGCAAGGCCGACGAGAACCAATCGTTTTTGTCTTGCTTTCATGATGAGCACTCCGCGTGGCAATCGATCGGGCGGCTGATTCTGGTTGATGATCTCGGTTGAGCCGGCCCTTGTAGGATCAGGATGTTGGTCCAGAGGTTCCCCGCTGCCGGTCGGCTTCGGTGCTGGCTTGACGGGGCGCGCGCAAGCGCAGCAGCCGGCGGATGCGGGTGAGCGTGGTCTTGCGGCTACTGCGCAGTTGTAGAACCTCGATCAGCAGCAGCCCAAAGGTCATGCCAAACGCGCCCCAGACATAACCGGCATAGCCGCCCTGGCTGAAAAACGCCATCATGCGCTCGCCTCCTGAGCGATGACATCGCGCACCCAGGCGTTGTCTGATTCACGCGTCAGGATGATGGTGCGCAGACGCGCGAAGACCGCGGCGAACGAATAGGACCAGAGTCCGAGGGTCATGGTCAACATCGGTATCAGGATACTCAGATGGATACTGCCCGGATCGGAGCGCTGATGCAGCGCCGCGCACTGATTCGGGTCAGGGCAGTTGATGGAGAGGAAGATCACCGGAACCATGACCAGGCCAACGATGGCCAAGAGCGCGGCGGCACGGTCGGCGCGCCGGGTGTCGTCGATCGCCGAGTGCAGCGCAATGTAGCCGATATAGAGAAAGAACAGCAGCAGCTCCGAGGTCAGCCGCGGGTCCCAGTCCCAATAGGTGCCCCAGCTCGGACGGCCCCAGAGCGCGCCGGTCCAGAGTGCCAAGAAGGTAAAGATGGCGCCAGTTGGGGCGACCGCCTTGGCCATCATGAAGCTCAGGCGGGTATTGAAGACGAGGCCGATCGCCGACCAGCCGGCGAGGACCAGGTAGAGCCACATCGACATCCAAGCCGCGGGCACATGGACGAAGATGATCCGGTAATACTCTTTCTGTGGGTTGCTGCCGCCGAGTTGATCAGCGGTGAGGAAAAAGCCCCAGAACAGGCCGATCAGCACCAGCGCGAGGGCGATGCCGCTGAACCAAGGGATGAGGCGGCCCGCGATCGGGTAGAACGCGGCGGGTGAGGCGAATTTGAACCAGTTGATCGTCATGATAGTGGCAAGGAGGTTGATTCTAGCAGCGGATCAGTGATCCAGGCTCGGCGGCTGGGTGCTGGAAGCTAAGAAATAGTCGATCTTGACCTCGAAAAGTTCGATCTGTTCTCTTTACTCCAGTGAGATGCGCAGCGCTGCCGCGGCGGCCAGTGGTGCAAGCAGGGCCGAGCCCATCAAGAAGGCGCTTAACAGATAGAAATAGGGTTGCGTGTCGGCGATTTCGATCGCGCTGACCGAGACCGCGCCAGCACCATAGACCAGCACTGGCACATAGAGCGGCAGGATCAGCAAGGATAAGAGGATGCCGCCGCCACGCAGTCCCAGGGTCAGTGCGGCGCCGATGGCGCCGATCAGGCTCAACACCGGGGTGCCAATGGCCAAGGCGGCCATCATCACCCAGACCGCGGTGCCACTCAGATGATATTGCATCGCCACCAAGGGCGCGATCAGCACCAAGGGCAGGCCGGTCAGCAGCCAGTGCGCGACGACCTTGCCGAGCACCAGCAGCGCGAGCGGTTGGCCGGTCAGTAAGAGCTGCTCCAGGGTGCCGTCCTCGTAGTCGGCGGCGAATAGCCGCTCCAAGGCCAACATCGAGGCCAGCAGCGCGGCGACCCAGACCACGCCCGGGCCGAGCACGCGTAACTGCTCGCGTTCGCTGCCGACGCCGAGCGGAAACAGGCTAACGACGATGATAAAGAAGAACAGCGTCGTCAGCACATCGGTGCGCCGGCGCAGGGCTAGGGTGAGATCGCGCGCGAGGACGCAGTAAAAGACCTTGAACATCGGGGTTTCGGGTTAATGCGGCGTCTTGGTCGGGCGCTCGGCCTGCGGCGGTTGCTCAGGCCAATACTGGTTCATCGATCCACCGTCCTCGCCGAGGGTGAGCCGCTGGATCGCGCCACTGGTCAAAGGCACCTCCTGGTGGGTGGTCAGGATCACCGCGCCGCCATCGGCGACCTGGGCGGCGATTAGCCGTTGCAACAGATCAACGGCGTCGACATCGAGTGCGGTGAAAGGCTCGTCCAAGATCCACAGCGGCGCCTTGCTCAAGATCAAGCGCGCGAGGGCCACGCGCTTTTTTTGGCCCTGTGAGAGCATCCGCGTGGGCAGATCCTCGAAGCCTTCGAGCCCGATCTGGGCGAGGGCATCGAGAATGGCCGGCTCATCGGCCGGGTCTTGGTCGAGCGTGCTGGCGATGCGCAGGTTCTCAAGGCCCGTCAGATCGGCCTTGATGCCGTTGAGGTGGCCAAAGTAGAGCAACTCGCGGTTGTAGTCCTCGGCCAGCTCGCCGATGCCCTCGCCGCGCCAGCGGATGCTGCCGGCCTCCGGTCGCAGCAGCCCGCAGAGCGCGCGCAGCAGGGTAGTCTTGCCGCTGCCGTTGCGGCCGCGCACATGCAGCAGGGTGTTCTCGCGCAGCTGGAAGCTGAGGCCGCTGAACAGCAGCCGCTCACCACGACGGCAAGCAAGATCGGCAACGTCAAGCATCGGTGATGGGTCGGGTCATCGAATCGGTTATCGGGCGGCTGATCGGCGGCGGCTACAAGAGCGCGACACCATAACGGTTCTCGTTCACCGCGACAATCGAAAAGCCCTTGGTCGGGTTGTGGTACTGAGTGGGCCCTGTCCCGGACCAGGGTGCTCGGCCATCGTCAGGGTGGGTGATATGCTTGCCCCCATGATCGCTGACCCGTCATGTTGAGGGAACGATGGGCATTGCGGCCCAAGGATTTTCGACCGGCCCGCCGGTCTGGCATTGAGGTCATCACCCCGAAAAACCTATTGGAGACCTTACCGTGACGACCTTGAATCTGACCCTGCCCAGGTCCATTTAACGCTACCATTCAGGAAATGGCCGACCTGGATGGTGTACCCTCCGCGAACGCGCTAGCCGCGCCGATCCTGCGGCAACAGAAGATCGCCATGACACAACTCACCCTCGAAATGCCCGAATCAGTCTTTGCCGTTCTGCATCAGCGCCTCGTGAATTCGCTCAGGAAATTCGCGATGCGGATTGAGGCTGTCGTCAGCGGGGGTATCGCCAAGGTCCGGCAATCGGGGCTATGGCTATCCGATGACATGGCGGGGATTCCGCAAGACCAGGCGGGTGAGTCAGGATGAACATCGAAACGATACGCATCAAGAATTTCAAGGCATTGCGGCATATTGAAATCAATAATATTCCAGCCTACTGTGTTCTTGTCGGCCGCAATGGGACCGGGAAAACCACGCTGTTTCGCGTTTTTTCGTTCCTGAAAAACTGCCTCGCCAAAAATGTACGAATGGCGCTTAACATCGAAGGCGGGCGCAATGGACTCAAAGAGGTGCTCAGTCGCGGTCACGAGGATGAAGATCTGGAAATCGAAATCCAATTCCGTCTGGATATCGCCGGCGTCAATCGTCTGGTCACCTATCGCTTGAAGATCGGCGAAACAATCAACCGATCTCCTATCGTCAAGCGCGAAATTCTTCGCTACAAACGCGGGCGTCATGGATCTCCATTTCATTTTATCGATTTTGCCCATGGCGAAGGTTATGCCATCAACAATGAAGAGGACTTCGATAAACCGGATCTTGAACTCACCAGGGAATCACAAAAACTCGATTCTCCGGACACGCTCGCCATCAAGGGGCTTGGTCAATTTGAACGCTTCAAGGCGGCCTCCGCTTTCCGTCAACTCATCGAAAACTGGCATATCTCCGATTTCCACATCAGTAGCGCGCGCGGAGACAAAGAGGAAGAAGCCGCGGAACATCTGAGTCCAACCGGCGACAATCTGCCGTCCATGGCGCGTTATCTCTATGAAAAACATCGTCCCGTATTTGATTCGATCAAGCAACGGATGCAGGAGCGAGTCCCTGGAGTCACTGATATCTCGGTCACTGTTACCGAGGATGGGCGCCTGCTGATGAAATATCGCGACGGGGCATTCGTGGACCCGTTCATCGATAAAAATGTGTCGGATGGAACCATCAAGATGTTTGCTTATCTGGTCTTACTGGCGGACCCTAAACCGCATCCGATGCTGTGTGTGGAGGAGCCGGAAAATCAGTTGTATCCTGAATTGATGGTCGTGCTCGCCGAGGAATTTCAACAGTATGCGGAACGCGGCGGGCAAGTCTTCGTATCGTCGCACTCGCCGGATTTTCTCAACGCCGTCCCATTGAAAAGCGTTTATTGGTTGGAAAAGGAACAGGGAGAAACCTCCATTCATCGGGCCGCTGATTTTCCCATGCTCCGCCGACTCAACCAGGAAGGTGATCTTCCCGGCTACTTGTGGAATCAAGGCTTCTTCAATAGCAAGATATCGATATCAGAATGACTGGGCGCGTGATTTTTCTCACGGAGGAAGCCTCCGTCGGAGCCGTCATCCGCCATGTGCTGTCACAATTATTCCCTGCATTGCGCGAGTATGAACATTGGATCATCATTAGCCATCAAGGCAAGTCGGACCTGGAACGATCCTATCCTCGCAAAATGAAGGAATGGCGCGAACCCGGTGCGCGATTTATCCTTTTACGCGATAACGATGGAGCGGATTGCCGGGCGTTGAAGCAGCGACTCATCTCCAGAATTTCCGATCCCGCACCCGAGTATCTGGTTCGGATCGTCTGTCAGGAACTGGAAAGCTGGTTGCTCGGAGACATGAACGCGATTGCAGCAGCATACCCCGCCGCCGTCAAACATCGAAACTTCAAAAAACTTTTGAAAAAAGATCCCGATCAGTTAACGAATGCTGCCGAATGGATGAAGCAGTTGACCGGAACTCAGGCCAAAGTGATCAGAGCCTCGATGATTGCCCAACACCTGCATCTGGAGAGCAATCGATCAAACAGTTTTCAAGTATTCCTGAGCGGTCTTCATCGTTTGTTTGCCGAATAGGCCATGCCGCTCAAGCGCCACTCCAGCCGCCGTCACAGACTCGATCAGACCTTACTGAAGCAGCGTCTGGACGGGGCGGTGTCCTAGGACCGCATCGCGGGCTATTTCCGCTCCAGCCTGTTCAAGATCGCCGGGGAAGCCCTAGCTAGCCGGCCGAAACGGGCCGACGGCGGCATACAGTCGCAACCCGATGCATGCTGATGGCCTGCGGGCCTTGCTCCAGGAACAGCCTCGCGGCGGCCTGCATGATCGCGGCACGTTTGGCTTCGCTACGCGGCCGCCGGCGACCTGGGTGTGGACGCGCTGGCGCGGTTTGTTCTGCGGAGGACACCGTCAACGAGTCATCGGCAACGATGACGATCGGTATGCGGATGACATGGTGAACTGGCACTCGGCGTCGTTTGGTCTAAAATGAAACTGCTCCGTTTAGTTTACTTTAGGCCAGGCGTCATGACCATCGGCCTGGGCACGGGTGTGGATGGCCATGGCGGCGCCGGCGGGGCTGGTACCTGCGGCCCTCCCTCGACCTGGACCTGATTCACAGCGACAGCCCAGCCTTTCGAGAATCGGGCGAGAGCTGGTTCGGGCTGAACGTCGCGTCCAGCAGCAAGACCACCCTGGCCCTGTCGCCGATGCTGGAGGCTGGCGCGCGCATCGATCTGCGGGATGACTGGATCGCCAGGCTCTATCTGCGCGCTGGGATGACCTGGCTGGACGACCCGAGCTGGCAACGAGAGGCGCGCCTCGACTATGGATTGCAGTCCGGCGACGGTTATCTCGCGCACGGTGGCGGCCTGCGATTGGCTTATCGCTTCTGAGCCGGGTTGACTGGACAACGCGGCTGGTGATCATGGGCAACGCGGCTGGTGATCAGTGCAAAGACGGACTGTTGTACACCCAGCGTAGCAGCGCATGATGCACGGCATGGCCGTGCCAGGCCGCGAGGCGCTGGCCTGGGATGGCGTTCACCATCACCACCAGGGCCCAGCGTTGGCCCTGCTTGTCGAGTACATAGCCGGCAATACAGCTGGCATTGCGCAGGGTTCCGGTCTTCAGGTGCGCGCGGCCGGCGATTGGCTCATGGCGTAAGCGGCGGCGCATGGTGCCATCGACGCCTGCAATCGCCATCGAGGCCATGAGTTCGGGCATCCAGGGCGCGTGATAGCCCAGTATCAGCAGCTCGCCGAGTGTTTCGGCACTGAGCTGGCTTTCCCGTGAGAGTCCGGAGCCATTATCGATCCACATCCCCGTATGCTCGATTCCGCGCTCATCGAGCCACTCCATCAGGCTTTCACGGGCCTTCTCGAGGTTGGCCGGTGGCCCTTGCTGCTTTAGACCGATGGTCAAAAACAGCAACCGCGCCATCAGGTTATCGCTCCGTTTGTTGAGATCTCGAATCAGCTCGGCCAGTGGTGGCGATTCGGCGCGGTGTAGCAGGGTGGCGTCATCCGGGACGGTTCCCAGCCGGATGCGCCCCTCGATGCGGCCGCCGAGTTGATGCCAGAGTGCGTGGAAGGCGCTTGCCGCATGTTGCTCTGGAGACAAGAGTAGACGGGGAATGCGTTCATCGGGACAGTCACTGGCAAAGGCGCCGCTGACCTCGATACGAGCCAGCACGTCCTCGGACTCGGCAAGCCTGACCCGCAGTTGATGATGGCGACCGCGGCAGGGGGCCTGGACGGCCTCGGCTCGGTTGTGAATCTCAACGCCAGCGAGGGGTGGGTCGGTGTAGACGCCGACCTTGCCGGTGGCGCGATCGTAGTAGACGTGGATATCGGTGACCTGTCGATTAACGCTGAGTGCCGCTGGCAAGGCGTTGTAGGCACTCTGGGCCGCGCCATCAAAGTCGCCACGCTCGGCCTCCGGCGGCTCAAGCGCGCTGGTATCGATGATCAGATCGCCGGCAATGCCGGTGATGCCCTTTTCCCGCAGTGCCCGCAATAGATCGCTATAGGCCGCATTGCTGAGGATCGGATCGCCATAGCCCTTGATGATCAGGTTGCCGTTGAGCAGGCCGTTGTCGAGCATACCGGTGGTGTAGACCTCGGTTGGCCAGCGATAGCCGCGCCCGAGCAGGTCGAGGGCGGCCATGGTGGTGATCAGCTTTTCGACCGAGGCCGGAGCACGTGGGGTACGGACATTAAAGCGCAGTAAAGGGACCTGCTGATCGGCACGCTGGAGAAAGATGCTGACCTGACTGGGGTCAAGCGCCAGTTCGTCCAGGGTGTCATCGATGCTCGGCGGCAACTCGTCCTCGAGCCGCCTGGCCGCATCGGCACTCACCAACGGGGTGGTGAAGATGCCGGCCAGGACCGTGGTCAGGCCAATCAGTACACCGGCTCTGATGAACGCGTGCCGCAATGGACCCTATGGCTCATCGGCGCTGGTTGACCTGGGTGCAGGGTCCTCCCGAGCCGGGTCATTCTGGTCGGGGACTGGCTCGCCGCGGGCCGCTCGACCCTCGGCCAAGATGGGCTCGGCCGTTGGGGTGTCATCGGCAGCCTCCACCTCATCGCGGCTCACCGAGCCTGGGTCTAGCACCATGACCACGCCGGCGAGGGGCGGCAAGGCCAGCGGGATTGAGTGCGGGCGGCCCATCCAACTGTTGCGCTCCGAGTGCACGCCGCCACGATTGCCGACATTGCTGCCGCCGTAGAGTTCGGCATCGGAATTGATCGCCTCGCGGTAGTAACCCTCGACTGGAACGCCGATGCGGTAGTTCTCGCGGGGTACCGGGGTGAAGTTGAAGGCGCAGGCAACGATCTGCTTGCCGTCTTTGGATTTGCGCAGATAGCTTAAGACCGACTGGCTGGAGTCGTGGCAGTCGATCCATTCAAAACCAGCGCTCTCGAAGTCAACCTCATGCAGCGCGGGTTCGGCCCGGTAGAGCTGGTTGAGGTCGGCGACGATCTGCTTGACGCCCTGATGCTGTGGTCGCTCAAGCAACTCCCACTCGGCCGGCGCATCGAAGTTCCATTCCCGGCCTTGCGCGAACTCACAGCCCTGGAACAGCAGTTTCTTGCCCGGATAGCTGAACATGAAGGTGTAGAGCAGCCGCAGCGAGGCGAACTTCTGCCAGGCATCGCCAGGCATCTTATCCAGCATCGACTGCTTACCATGCACCACCTCGTCATGGCTGAACGGCAGCACGAAGTTCTCGGTGAAGGCGTAGAGCAGGCCGAAGGTGAGCAGGTCGTGATGGTAATGGCGATAGATCGGGTCCTTCTCCATGTACGACAGGGTGTCGTGCATCCAACCCATGTTCCATTTCATGCTGAAGCCGAGGCCGCCGAGATAGGTCGGGCGCGAGACCTGCGGCCAGGAGGTCGATTCCTCGGCGATCATCAGCGAGCCTGGGTGCTGCTCGTGGGTGACGGTGTTGAGCTGGCGCAGGAATTCGACCGCGTCGAGATTCTCGTTACCGCCGTATTTGTTCGGAATCCACTCACCGTCCTTGCGCGAATAGTCGAGATAGAGCATCGAGGCGACTGCATCCACGCGCAGCCCATCGAGATGATACTCATCGAGCCAGAACAGGGCGCTCGAGAGCAGGAAGTTCTTCACCTCATGGCGGCCGTAGTTGAAGATCAGCGTGCCCCAGTCCTTGTGCTCACCCTGACGTGGGTCGGCGTGCTCGAACAAGGCGGTGCCGTCGTAGCGGGCGAGGGCGACGGTGTCGCGCGGAAAATGCGCCGGCACCCAATCGAGCAGCACGCCGATGCCATGTTCGTGCAAGTAATTGACGAAGAAGCGGAAATCCTCCGGGCTGCCAAAGCGTGCGGTGGGGGCGAAATAGCCGGTAGCTTGGTAGCCCCAGGAGGCGTCGAGCGGATGCTCGGTGATCGGCAGCAGCTCGAGGTGGGTGAAGCCCATCTCCTGACAGTGCGCGGTGAGCTGCTCGGCCAGCTCGCGGTAGTTGAGGAAGCTGCCGTCCTCGGCGCGGCGCCAGGAGCCCAGATGGACCTCATAGACCGACATTGGCTGTTGCTGCCAGTCGGCACTCGCCCGTGCCGCGAGCCAGGCTTGGTCGGTCCAGGCAAAGTCGCTCGGCGCTTTAAGGATGCAGGCGTTATCCGGCCGCTCCTGAAAGGCCTTGGCGTAGGGGTCGATCTTGACCATCGGCACGCCCGCGCCGGAGCGCAGCTCGAATTTGTAGAGTGACTCCGCCTCCAGGCCGGGGATGAACAGCTCCCAGACGCCGGAGCCGGCGCGTACCCGCATCTGATGCTCGCGACCGTCCCAGTGATTGAAACTGCCCACCACGCTGACGCGGGTGGCGCCCGGCGCCCAGACACCAAACTGAAAGCCAGTGATACCATCCACCTCGCGTTGCTCGGCGCCGAGGAAGCGATAGGCGTGCCAATGGCGGCCCTCACCGAACAGATGCAGATCGAAATCCGGGATCTGTGGCTCGAAGCTGTAGGGGTCATATTGGATATGAACCTGGCCTTGTTTGTCGTACCAGCTGATCTGGTAACGCCCTTCGACGGCGCTTGCGGGGCCTTCCCAGACAAAGAGGTCGGTGCCTTGGATGCGGCTGAGTTCGATGTCGCCCTTCCCGATCCGCACCCGCTCGGCGCGCGGCAGCAGCAGGCGCAGGATGGCATTGCCGTTGCCTTGATCATGGCGGCCTAGGACCTCGAAGGGATCGTGATGACGGGCCTCAACAATCCGCAAGAGCGGCTCGGGGAGGTCGGGGTAGCGGAGCTGACTCTCGGGCATGGCGTCTCGGTATCCTAGGGTACTTTTCGGTCAAGATGTTACCATAAGTCGCAGGGTTGGCCGGTCTGAGTCGGCGGCCCGACCTTGCATCCACCTCCTAATTGGCGGTCGCGCCTGAAGGTCTCAGCATGCCGGAAGCCACACCGCGCTTTGTCAGTCGCCTGACGCGCAATACCTTGGCGCTCATCCTGGCCGGTGGGCGTGGCGCTCGCTTAAGCCATCTGACGCAATGGCGTTCGAAGCCGGCCGTGCCCTTTGGCGGCAAGTTTCGCATCGTCGACTTTCCGCTCTCCAACTGCATCAATTCCGGGGTACGCCGGATCGGTGTGCTGACGCAGTACAAGGCGCATTCGCTGATCCTGCATATCCAAAAGGGCTGGGGCTTTCTGCGTGGTGAGTTCGGCGAGTTCGTTGAGCTTTGGCCAGCGCAGCAACGCGTGACCGAAACCGCCTGGTATGCGGGCACCGCGGATGCGGTGTTTCAGAATCTCGACATCATCCGCAATCACGAGCCCGAGTATGTGCTGATCCTGGCCGGCGACCACATCTACCAGATGGATTATGGGCCGATGATTGCGCAGCATGTCGAATCCGGTGCGGACATGACCATTGGCTGCGTTGAGGTGCAGCGCGACACGGCCTCGGGCTTTGGTATCATCAGCGTCGATCAGGATCAACGCGTTTGCGCCTTCGTTGAAAAGCCCGCTGATCCACCAGCGGTGCCAGGCCGAGATGACATCGCATTGGCCTCGATGGGGATCTACGTCTTCAATCGCGAGTTCCTGTTCGAGCAGGTGATTGCCGATGCCGATTTGTCTGAGTCCAGCCATGATTTTGGTAAAGATGTGATCCCGCGCGCGATCGAGCGCTACCGAGTCATGACCTATCCGTTTCGCGATCCACGCAGTGATACCCAGGCCTACTGGCGTGATGTTGGCACCATCGATGCCTTGTGGGAGGCGAATCTAGAACTGATCGGCGTGACGCCGCCACTGAGTCTTTATGACGATGACTGGCCAATCTGGACCTATCAGGAGCAGCTACCGCCGGCCAAGTTTGTGTTCGATGACGAGATCCGCCGCGGTATGGCGGTCGATTCGATGGTCTCTGGTGGCTGCATCATCTCTGGTGCCTTGGTGCGTCACTCATTGCTGTTCTCAAATGTGCGCGTGCACTCGTTCGCGCATGTCGAAGACAGCGTGATCCTGCCCAACGTCGATATCGGCCGCGGCTGCGTCATTCATCGCGCCATCGTCGATCACTGGTGCCGGCTCCCCGAAGGCCTGCGGATTGGCTGCGATCGGGCCGCGGATGAGGCGGCCGGATTTTATGTCTCCGAGGGCGGCGTTACCCTGGTGACGCCGGAACTGCTCGGTCAAACCGTGAATCGGGTGAGCTAATTCCATCCATCAAGCTCCATCCAGCCATGACAGGCTCGCTGT
>Ga0180435_10005162_pt1 | contig 12750 bp, 11 predicted proteins | sample SS_ome_3_FD_132467 | JGI IMG/M metagenome (GOLD analysis project Ga0180435, IMG submission 132467) | Hypersaline lake sediment archaeal communities from the Salton Sea, California, USA - SS_3_S_1 metaG | ecosystem: Environmental > Aquatic > Non-marine Saline and Alkaline > Hypersaline >... | reverse complement strand
CGCGGGTTCGCTGGTACCCGGCGGCAAGGTATTGGAAAGTGGCTACCTGTACACGGGTGCGCCAGCCAAGCGCTCCCGCGCCCTGACAGAGGATGAAAAGCGTTACCTGCGTTATTCAGCCGGACACTATGTTCGCCTGGCGAACAGGCACCTCGCCTGACCTGTTTTGCCGCACCCGCTGATACTGCAAGCATACAAAGGGCAGCAGCAAGCCACCGAAACGGGCTGTCCGAATATCTCCCGTCAAGAAAAAAGCCTTGACCAGAGCTGTCTTCGATCTATCTCGTGGTTGCTTGACGCAAATCAGGTACAAAACAGGTTCTGAAACCAGTCACCACTATTCGCCTAAATTAGGGGTAGGGAGCTGTGTCGTAAAAGCATGTACTGGATCGCTTGGTCGGCCCATTCATCGGCACCACGGGTCATCGTGAGGACGCCCGCAAAAGGTAGGCCGGGAGCACCCGCCACTACCTCCGCGAAACACCCTGCCCACGATAACCACAAGCGCCGCCAGCTGCAGGTCTCGCCACACCGGGTAACACGGCATTCCAATAACGGCCGAGCGGATGCATTCCAACATCATCATTACCGCCAACAGGGATACATCGAGACGACCGTTTTTTGGGTGCGTGATGAATGAGACATTCGCAACCAAATAGCCGCCATAGGGATGTTCTGACTGTTTGGCGACGCTGGCTGCCTACTACTGTGACCAGCAGAGGAGCATGCCGTGCAGAGATTCAAACAAATTCTTGCCGTCATCGATCTTGCTCACCCGCCTCAAGGTGTACTTGAGCGTGCAGTATCCCTGGCGCAGAGCAACCAAGCCGATTTGTCTGTGGTCTGCGTCGCGCCGGAATTGAATGCCGGAAACGTTTTACCTGAGAGTGTCCCGCTTTCCTCGCAACTGCAATCGGCAACAGAAGCCACCGCACAGCAGCAACTGGAAGAAGCCGTTGCGCCTTATCAGTCGCAACTTTCCATAAAAACATCCGTGCTCGTGGGGATACCGTTTCTCGAAATCATTCGCAAGGTGCTGCAGAACCAGCATGACCTCGTGATCAAGGCACCGGAGAATCCCGAGTGGCTCGAGCGCGTGTTCGGCAGCGACGATATGCACCTGTTGCGCAAGTGCCCCTGCCCTGTATGGCTTGTCAAAGACGCGTCGTCTGAATCCTATCGGAACATTCTCGCAGCAGTAGACGTCAACGCTGATCACCCTGTTCCCGAATTATCGATACGACACGCATTGAACATCCAGATTCTGGAAATCGCGGCGTCCCTCGCCCTGGCTGAATTTGCCCAACTGCATGTTGCGCATGCCTGGCAGGCGATTGGTGAGCACGCAATGCGCGGGCCTTTCCTTTCCCGACCGGCGGTCGAAGTCGATGAATATGTCGCCCAGGTTCGCGATTTACATGAGCAGGATTTAAAAAAGCTGCTGCAGGAAGTGCTCGGCAGTGGCAACACCACGACAGGTCAGTTTCTCAAGCCGCAAGTCCATTTGCTGAAGGGGCTGGCGCGTCAAGAGATCCCGGGGTTGGTAAACCGCCTGGGTGTCGATCTGGTTGTCATGGGCACCGTCGCGCGCACCGGGGTACCGGGGCTATTCATTGGCAATACGGCTGAAACCATACTGGAGCAAATCGGATGCTCGGTGTTAGCGATCAAGCCAGCCGGATTCGTCACGCCCGTCACGCCCAAATAACGGTTGGGTCATGAACAACATCAGACAGCTGGACTGGCACACCCTGACACAGGATGAACTGCTTGCCGCGCTGGAAGCAGACCTTGCCGGGCTGGATGAAAACGAAGTGCAACGTCGAAGGGCCTTGCATGGATTCAACCGCCTGCCTCAGCCTCCCGGGAAGCCAGCCATTGCCCGGTTTCTTCTGCATTTCCATAACATCCTGATCTATGTATTGCTTGGCGCAGCAACGATTACGGCGCTACTGAACCACATCGTGGACACTTTGGTGATTATCGCGGTCGTGGTGGTGAACGCCTTGATCGGTTTTATTCAGGAAGGCAAGGCCGAATCAGCAATGGAAGCCATTCGCCAGATGCTGGCGCCGCGAGCAGCCGTCATTCGCAAGGGGCAGCGGCAGACGATCGATGGCGATGAGTTAGTTCCCGGCGACATCGTCCTGATTGAAGCGGGTGACAAGGTACCCGCAGACTTACGCCTGTTGCAGGCACACGGCCTGCTTATCCAAGAGGCCATCCTGACCGGCGAGTCGATGGCGGTAGAGAAACGACCCGAGCCGGTTGCCAGGGATCTTGCGCTTGGCGACCGCGCCTGCATGGCGTTCAGTGGCACGACGGTTACCGGCGGACAGGGCCGGGGGATCGTCGTCGCAACCGGAGACGCCACCGAGATTGGCCGGATCAGTGGGATGTTGTCTCAAGTCGAAACCCTGACCACCCCGCTGGTTCAGCAGATGGCCATCTTTGCCAAATGGCTCACCCTGTTCATCCTGATCATTGCCGGTTCGATCCTCGCGTTTGGCTATGTCGTCCTGCAACATGAATTCGGCGACCTGTTCATGGCCGTGGTCGGGCTGTCGGTGGCCGCGATCCCGGAAGGTCTGCCCGCTGTGCTCACCATTACCCTGGCCGTCGGTGTACAGGCGATGGCGAAACGTAACGCGATCGTCAGACGGCTACCCGCAATCGAGACCCTGGGCTCGGTATCGGTCATCTGTTCAGACAAAACCGGGACCCTGACCCGCAACGAAATGAATGTTGCCTCGATTGTTACCGCAGATCATCGTTTTTCTCTCCGGGGGATCGGTTACGAACCTGTGGGAACGGTCGAAGCCGGCGGTGAACTCCTGGATACCACTGCCTCCCCGCAACTGACCGAACTGGCACAGGCGCTGATACTCTGCACCGACGCCGAGTTGAAGCAATTTGAAAGCGAATGGCGGGTGGAAGGCGACCCGATGGAAGGGGCACTTCTGGCCGCTGCCGGGCGGATAGGTTCGCTCGCCGGAGAGATCCGCGGCCAATGGCCGCGCAGCGACGTGATTCCCTTCGATGCCCGGCATCGCTTCATGGCAACGCTGAACCATGATCACCAACATCATGCTGTTGCCTACATTAAGGGAGCACCGGAGCAGGTGCTTGGCATGTGCGTAAACCAGCGTCTGACAGATGGTGCCGTGGCCCCCCTCGACAAAAAATTCTGGCATGCACAGGCTGAAGCCACCGCGGCTCAGGGGCAACGCGTCATTGCCGTGGCCACGAAGTCTATGCCGTCCGATCAAACCATCCTGGAGTTTGAGGATGTTGAAGACGAACTGACCCTGCTCGCGCTGGTGGGATTGATAGACCCACCACGAGACGAAGCGATCAGGGCCGTTGCCGAATGCCATGAAGCCGGTATTCGGGTAAAAATGATTACCGGGGACCATGCCACCACCGCCATAGCGATCGGGCGGCAATTGGGCCTGCATAACCCGGATAGCATGTTGACCGGCAGCGACATCGACCAACTCGACGAGGACGCGTTGAACCGCGTTGTTGCCGAAACCGATGTGTTCGCACGTACCAGCCCTGAGCACAAACTGCGCCTGGTGATGGCATTGCAGTCACAGGGCATGACGGTTGCCATGACCGGTGACGGCGTCAATGATGCACCCGCACTGAAGCGCGCAGACGCCGGGATCGCCATGGGCAACAAGGGCAGTGAGGCTGCGAAGGAGGCATCCGAACTGGTCCTGGCAGACGATAATTTCGTCTCGATCACCGCAGCGATCCGCGAAGGCAGGACTGTTTACGAAAACATCAAGAAAGTGATCAGCTGGACTCTGCCCACCAATGCCGGTGAGGCCGCAACCATTATCCTGGCCCTGCTTGCCGGCATGGCCCTGCCGATCACACCGGTACAGATTCTCTGGGTCAACATGATTACCGCGGTGACGCTTGGGATCGCACTGGCTTTTGAGCCGACTGAGCCGGACACCATGAAGCGACAGCCTCGCCAGCGTGGAGAACCCCTGTTGAGTGCCTGGCTGGTGTGGCATATCGTGCTGGTTGCTTTTCTTTTTCTGGGCGGCGTGTTTGGTGTTTATACCCTGGCGATTGAGCGTGGCGACTCGATCGAGTTGGCCCGCACCCTGGCCATGAATACCCTGGTCATCATGGAAATCTTCCACCTGCTGTTCATCCGCAACATGTACAGCATTTCGCTCAACTGGAAATCTGTACGCGGCACCCGGGCTGTATGGATAGCCGTAACAGTGGTTATGCTTGGACAGGCGGCAATTACCTACATTGCCCCCCTGCAGGCGGTTTTCGATACCCAGGGCGTGACGCTGCAGGATGGCATCCTGATGCTCATGGTTGGCATCACCCTGTTCGCAATCATCGAGATCGAAAAACAACTCCGGCTCCGCCTTGCCCGCCTGAAGCAGGACTGAACCGAAACGGCTGCCTCGCAACAGGCCGGGTACGCAAGCAAGGCCCTATCCGGGCAAGGCCTTCGCGCAGCATATTTGCAGCGCGTGTGGACATGCGGGCATCACAGATCGCAGCTGGAAACGTCTCGCTCATGTTCCTCCCAGCGCTTGAAGGGCAGCGCGATGAGCTTGAGCTTCAGGCGTTCGGAACAGGCAAACTTCACCACCAGGAAATCACGGTACTGCCAGTCCGCAACGGCATCCGAGTACAACATCTGACCGGCCAGTTCGCCAACCATGCCGCCCTGCTGCTGCGCAGCGAGATCTTCACCTGCATTGTTGTCCGGCAGATTCAGACGCGCTATGACGAGCACCAGGACCAAGACCACAAGCAAAACTGTTTTCATAAACCACTCTCTTTTCTGTCCGCTTGTCGCGGATATCTTTTTGTCTGAACCGGCGCCATCAAGGAGTCCGGTCAATTTTCCTGCTAGCAGGCTCAACTCCGCAACGAACGGATGACCGCTTCGGTATCCGGCATGACACCGCGCCATAGGCGGAACGATTCCGCCGCCTGTTCCACCAACATGCCCAGCCCATCCAGCGCTTTGCCCGCTGCATGCGCCCTGCCCCACTTAACGAAAGCCGTCGGTTCGGCACCATACATCATGTCGTAGGTCCAGCCACCGCTGGCAAGACAATCTTCCGGAATAGGCGGGACTTCGCCACTCAGGCCGGCCGCCGTACCGTTGACGATCAGGTCAAATTGCCTACCGGCCAGTTCATCCAGGCCACAGCCACTGACTTTTGAATTCTCCGCCATGGCCGCCAGGTCATGCGCTTTTCCTGCTGTCCGGTTGGCGATGACCAGAACCGCAGGTTGCTCTTCGAGCAGAGGAAGCAAGACACCGCGAGAAGCGCCCCCGGCACCCAGCAGCAGGATGCGACTGCCGGCAAAGTTGAAACTGTGGTTACAGCCCAGGTCACGTACCAGACCGACACCATCGGTGTTCTCGCCATGTATCTGCCCATTGTCGAGCAGCAGGGTGTTTACAGCGCCTGCACGCTGTGCACGATCGCTTAGGTGGTCGGCCAGCTCAAAGGCCTTCTCCTTGAAGGGCACGGTGACATTCAGTCCGCGGCCGCCAGACGCGGCAAAGTCCGTGACGTCGCCGGCAAAGTCATCCAGGTGGCCGAGTATGCGTTCGTACACCATGTCCTGGCCGGTCTGAGAGGCAAACTGCGCATGGATCAGAGGTGACTTGGAGTGTTCTATCGGGTTGCCGATAACGGCATAGCGGTCAGTCATGATGTTTCACTTCTCTCGTTCAAACATCCGTGTAGTTACCAGGCGTTGCCTGGCCTGGCATTTCGCAGTGAAATCCGGCAACGCCTGCCCCGTTAAGTCAGGGATGAGATGCCTGCCAACGATCACCGCGAAGGCGATTCAGCAGCCGGACGGCCGACGATCACTCATTCAGCCACTGCGCCGCTTTCTTGGCGAAGTAGGTCAGCACACCATCCGCACCGGCGCGCTTGATGCACACCAACGATTCCATCACCACGGCCTTCTCGTCCAGCCAACCATTCTGCGCTGCGGCCATGTGCATCGCATATTCACCACTGACCTGGTAGACGAAAGTCGGCACGCCGAACTGGTCTTTAACGCGGCGCACGATGTCCAGGTAAGGCATGCCCGGCTTGACCATCACCATGTCCGCACCCTCATCGAGATCCAGCGCCACCTCGCGCAGGGCCTCGTTGGAATTGGCTGGATCCTGTTGGTAGGTGTACTTATTCCCAGCGCCAAGATTCGCTGCAGAACCAACGGCATCACGAAACGGCCCATAGTAGGCGGAGGCATACTTGGCTGAGTAGGCGAGAATCCGCGTGTGGATATGCCCGTCGTCTTCCAGGGCATCGCGGATATCGCCAATGCGACCATCCATCATGTCGGATGGCGCGACCACGTCGGCACCGGCCTCGGCATGCGACAGGGCCTGCCTGACCAGCACATCGACTGTTTCGTCGTTCAACACGTATCCGGATTCATCAATCAGGCCATCCTGGCCATGCGTGGTGAAAGGGTCGAGCGCCACGTCGGTGATCACACCCAGGTCCGGCACGGCATCCTTGATTGCACGCACTGCGCGCTGCGCCAGGCCGTCCGGGTTGTACGCTTCGGCCGCATCTTCACTTTTGACCGACATCGGCGTAACCGGGAACAATGCCATCGCCGGGACGCCCAGCGAGTGCACCTGCTTTGCCTCCTCGACAATCAGTTCAATACTCATGCGCTCGACACCGGGCATGGATTCAACCGCTTCGCGTTCGCCCTGACCTTCGAGTACGAACACCGGGTAGATAAAATCGGCAGGTGTCAGGGTGGTTTCGCGCATCAGGCGACGCGAAAATTCATCGCGACGCATCCTGCGCATACGGGTGAACGGATAGCCGCCGAAGGCCTGGGTGTCTTGACTCATGATTTCCGCCTGAAGTTTTCACTACACTGGTCGAAATATTACGGGAATCCGCAGTCGCCTGCTTAGCAGGCGTGATCCCTGCCTGATCGATTTGCGTTATTCTTCACTCTACCTGCTGCGAATAACCGGTACACGTGCTTCGATTTCACGCCATCTTCAAGGCGCTGCACGAAAGTGCGCGCGACCTGCTGCCGATCGTACTGGTAATTGCATTCTTTCAAATTGCAATTCTGCAGCAAGGCATTCCCAATTTTCTGGACATCCTGATCGGTACAGCTTTCGTGATCATCGGCCTGGCGCTGTTTGTTCGCGGCCTCGACCTCGGCCTGTTCCCGATTGGCGAAACCATGGCGCACGCCTTTGCCAGCAAGGGCTCCCTGTCCTGGCTGCTGTTTTTCGCCTTCGCCCTGGGATTCGGCACCACCGTTGCGGAGCCTGCACTCATTGCCGTCGCTGAAGAAGCCGGCAAGGTCGCTGCCGCTGGCGGCATGATTGCGGACACAGCGGCAGCGCGTGACAGTTATGCCACGGGGCTGCGCTACACGGTTGCCTTTTCGGTCGGATTCGCGATCTGCATCGGCGTCCTGCGGATCGTGCGCGGGTGGCCGATCCAGTACCTGATTATCGCCGGTTACATTGGCGTGATTATCATGACCATGTTTGCCCCCAAGGAGATCATCGGGATTGCCTACGACTCAGGCGGTGTGACCACCTCCACCATTACGGTGCCCCTGGTGACCGCACTGGGTGTCGGATTGGCTGCCTCGATCAAGGGACGCAACCCGATGATCGACGGCTTCGGCCTGATTGCTTTTGCCTCGCTGACGCCGATGATCTTCGTCATGGGTTACGGTATTTTCGGCGTCGGCGACAGCGCGCAACAACTTGATGGCCCGATCGGACAGATGCTGCGCGAACTGCTGACGAGTTTCGAAAGCCTGCTGGCACTGATGTTTGCGCCGTTCAGCACTTTGTTCTCAGCCATTTTTTCGCCTTTGTTCAGTGCGGCCGAAAGCCTTCCGCATCTTTCGCGCGAGCTGGTACTGACGCTGTTTTCCACGGTCGGTGACGTGGTGCCGATAGCCATGGTGCTGTTTGGCTTTCAGTTGCTGGTACTGCGCCGCCCGATACCGCATGTGAGCAATGTCATTCTCGGCTTCCTGTTCGTGTTGATCGGCCTGGCATTCTTCCTGGAGGGCCTCGAACTTGCGCTGTTTCCGCTGGGTAAACTGATGGCACAACAGCTGACTGATCCGGCCTTCATTTTTGGCGCAGGTGCCATCGTCGACGAAGCTCATCTGCACTGGAGTGCCTACGGCTGGGTCTACGTGTTTGCCTTTGCTATCGGTTTTTCCACCACCATTGCGGAACCTTCGTTGCTCGCGGTAGCCATCAAGGCCAACCAGGTATCCGGTGGCGCTATCGGGATCTGGGGCCTGCGCGTGGCCGTCGCTCTTGGGGTGGCCATCGGCATCGCACTCGGAACCTTCCGCATTGTGTCCGGCACCCCGCTGCACTGGTACATCATTGCCGGTTACGTCGTGGTGGTGATTCAGACATTTTTTGCGCCACGCGTTATCGTGGCGCTGGCTTATGATTCCGGCGGTGTGACGACATCCACCGTAACGGTGCCCCTTGTCGCTGCACTCGGTCTGGGACTTGCCAGTACCGTACCGGGCCGCAGCGCCCTGCTCGATGGCTTTGGCCTGATCGCCTTCGCCAGCCTGTTTCCCATCATGTCGGTAATTGCCTACGCTCAGCTTTCCGAGTGGCAGGCGCGCCGCAGTTCAGCCCAGGAGTAGTGCCATGCACTTCAAACTGCTCATCACATTTGTTCAGGATGACAAGACAGACGCGATCATGCAGGCCGCCCGGGATAAGGGCGCCACCGGTGCCACTGTGATCACCAATGCGCGGGGCGAAGGTTTGAAGTCGACCAAGACGTTCTTCGGCCTGAATCTTGAAACGCAACGCGACGTGGTGCTGTTCCTGGTCGAGGAACACCTGGCCCGGGAGATACTGGAGACGATTGCCGAGGTAGGAGACTTCGAATCCGAACCCGGAAGTGGCATTGCGTTCCAGCTCGACGTTGAGGACGCCGTCGGCGTCTCGCAACAAGTTGCCAAGTTACACCAGGTAGTAGAGGAAGAATTATGAACGACCGCACCATCATCCGCGTTAAAGATGTCATGAAAACCGGGTTCGACCTGGTCGATGGACTGGACAGTGTGGCCGACGCACTGCGTAATGCGAAGAACCCGGCAACCAAGTGCCTGCTGGTGAAAAAGCGCGACGACAACGACGAATACGGCATCGTTACCTACGCAGACATCGCCAAGCAGGTACTGGCCAAGGATCGCGCACCGGAAAGGGTCAACATCTACGAGATCATGACCAAGCCCGTGCTGGGTGTGGACCCCGCCATGGATATCCGCTACTGCGCGCGCATGTTTGAAAACTTCGGTCTCGGGCGTGCCCCGGTGTTGGACAATGGCAAGGTCATCGGCATGGTCGGTTACACCGACCTGGTACTGCAGGGCCTGATGAACGAGCTCTAGATCTTCAGCAGCTGCCGGACCTCCGGCAAATGACGGCGGCTGACTTCCAGCCGCTCGTCACTGCCTTGCAGGGATAACAGGGCCTGTCCGGCATCGTCACGAGACAATTCGCGAGCCTGCTGGGGTGCCACCAAGGCATTGCGGTGAATGCGCAAAAAACGGCCAGGAAAACGTTCTTCTATTGATTTCAAAGATTCATCCGACAGTGCCAGTCCCTGTTGGTGGCAAATCTCTACGTACTTCTGGCCGGCGCGCAGGTAGATGATTTCGTTCAGCGGAATACGCTGCAACGCGCCCCGGTAAGTCACACTCAGAGACCCGTCATCTTCCCCCTCCAGGGCATCACGCTGTGCGCGACTGAGGAGGCATGCTCGCTGCAAAGCAACCTGCAATCGTTGCAGGCGAATGGGTTTGAGCAGGTAATCGATGGCATGCGCGTCGAAAGCCGCAAGTGCATGCTCGTCATAGGCGGTAACAAAAATCACCGCCGGTGGCTGTTCCCAACCGGCCATCTGCAGAGCCGCCTGGATTCCGTCCATCCCCGGCATGCGGATATCCAGCAACGCCACGTCCGGCTGGGATTCTCGTGCAGCCTCGACGGCGGCAGAGCCATCACCCACCTCCGCGACCAGTTGTATCGGAATACCCTCCTGTGCGGCCAGCTCAGCAAGCAACTCCTGCAGGCGACTGCGTGCCAGGGGCTCGTCGTCCGCTATCAATACCTTCACCGGGCTTCCTCTTGATAGGGAAACACCAGGCGCACCTGGTAACGACCCTCCACTTCGCCAATGTGCAGATCACCCAGCTCGGGGAATACGGCCTGCAACCGCTCACTGACATTCTGTTGTGCCATGTGATTGCCTTTCCGCTGACTCTGCTTTTCCGGCAATGGATTGCTGATACTGATGTTAACCAGTCCACGGCGGAAGCGTCCGCTGATCTCAATGATGCCACCGTGCACAGACGGCTCGATGCCGTGATACACGGCATTCTCAAGCAACGGCTGTAGTAACAGCGCTGGCATGGGTGCGCATTCCGGCAGGCCCTGCAGGTCCCAGCTCACCTGTAAACGATCACCCAGGCGCTGTTCCTCGATGCGCAGGTAGCCACGGGCCAGCTCCAGTTCCTGCGCCAGCGTGGAGAGCTGCTCGCTTTCAGCGAGGCTGGCGCGAAACAGGTCGGACAGGTCATGCACCACCTCCTCCGCAAGTCGCGCATCGCTGCGGGTGAGGCTGGCAATCGTATTCATACTGTTGAACAAAAAATGTGGCCGGATACGCGCCTGCAGTGCCTGCGCCCTGGCCTTCAGCCCGGCAGCACGGCGCTGCTGCTCCTGGTGCATTTCAAACAGATAGCGCAAAGCCACGGCGCTGATGATGGCGCTTATGCCGCGATGCTGTGCAAGCATTGTCCAATCGAGCAGCGGTTCCTGCTGCAACAGGTAACGCGAAGCAGCAAAAACCAGCGTGGTCATCAACAGCGACAACACCCACACGCTGATACCGGCACGCGTGTGACCGAGGCGATTGATCCACTGCCGGGTCAGGCACAAAACTGCAGCCAGGCCCAACGCCACCCATTGCACATACAGCGAGCGCAGGCTCAGCGCATTCCAGAAATCCTGCGGCTGTGCCGCCAACGTCAGCACGATGGCCAGCAACTCGGCCGTGATAACCCAGGCGAACACCAGGCGGATGGCGCAGAAGTTGGGCAGGAAGGCCGTGCTTGTCGAGGTGGATTGCATGTCTGAAGTATAAGTAAGCGCGCGCCGGAGCGTATAATCGCGCGATCCTTTTGCGAACAGATACACCCATGAGCGACAAAAAACTCTGGGCCGGTCGTTTTTCCGAGCCCACCGACGCCTTCGTCGAAGCCTTCACCGCCTCGGTCGAATTCGACCAACGCCTCGCGCCCTACGATATCCAGGGTTCGATCGCACATGCCGAGATGCTTGCCAGGCAGGGCATCCTGAGCACCGACGAGTGCAACGCCATCCAGGCAGGTCTGCAACGGATTCTGGAGCGCATCGGGTCCGGCAACTTCGCATGGTCGGTAGAACTTGAAGACGTGCACATGAACGTCGAGGCTGCGCTTACCGCGGATATCGGTGACGCAGGTAAAAAACTGCATACCGGCCGTTCGCGCAACGACCAGGTCGCTACCGATGTGCGCCTGTGGCTGCGCGACGAACTCGCCGCGATCCGAACGGAATTAAGTCGCCTGCAGCACGCGCTGCTGGATATCGCCGAGCGCGAAGCCGATACGATCCTGCCCGGTTTTACCCACCTGCAGACTGCCCAGCCAATTACTTTTGGTCATCACATGATGGCCTGGTTTGAAATGCTTGAACGTGATCACTCGCGCCTGGATGACTGCGCCCGGCGCATGAACCAGATGCCACTGGGGGCTGCCGCGCTGGCCGGCACTACCTTCCCGATCGATCGCGACCACACCGCTTCGCTGCTGGGCTTCGACGGACCCTGCCGAAACTCGCTGGATGCGGTTTCGGATCGTGATTTTGCGATCGAATTTGCCGCCGACGCTGCCATCCTGATGATGCACCTGTCGCGCATGAGTGAAGAGCTGATTATCTGGTCATCCGCACAGTTCGGCTTTATCACCCTGTCCGATAGCTTCTGTACCGGCTCCTCCATCATGCCGCAGAAGAAGAACCCGGATGTGCCGGAACTGATCCGGGGTAAGAGCGGGCGCATTTTCGGTCACCTGTTCTCCCTGCTGACCCTGATGAAGTCGCAACCCCTGGCCTACAACAAGGACAACCAGGAAGATAAAGAACCGCTGTTCGACACAGTCGATAACCTGAAAGGTTCGCTCAAGGTCTTCGCCGACATGATTCCAGCCATCAGCTGCAATGCCGGGCGCATGCGCGCCGCTGCACTGCAGGGCTTTGCCACGGCGACCGACCTGGCCGACTACCTGGTACGCAAAGGCATGCCCTTCCGTGACGCGCACGAGGTGGTCGGCAAGTCCGTCGCCTACTGCGTTGATAAAGGCTGCGACCTGGCCGAGTTGGATCTGCCCGAGCTGCAACAGTTCAGCCGGGAAATCGACAACGATGTATTCGACTACCTGACCCTGGAAGGCTCGGTCGCTGCGCGCGACCACATCGGTGGTACTGCCCCCAACCAGGTTCGCGCTGCCATCTCAATGGCTCGCAAAAGACTTGCAGAGGAAAGCTGACATGCCATTGGTCAACATCAAGGTACTCAAAGAGGATCAGCTGCCGGCCGGGAAAAAAGCCGAGCTGATCGCAAACGTAACCCGCGCCGTGGCGGAAACACTCGG
>Ga0180435_10005159_pt1 | contig 12756 bp, 13 predicted proteins | sample SS_ome_3_FD_132467 | JGI IMG/M metagenome (GOLD analysis project Ga0180435, IMG submission 132467) | Hypersaline lake sediment archaeal communities from the Salton Sea, California, USA - SS_3_S_1 metaG | ecosystem: Environmental > Aquatic > Non-marine Saline and Alkaline > Hypersaline >... | reverse complement strand
CGGCCCTGGTGGCCCTGATCATACCCTGGTGGCCCTGGTACACACGGCTGGTGCAGGGGGAAGTGCTCTCCATTAAACATATGATCTACATCGAGGCGGCACAGATGCTCGGCTACGGCCAAATATATATACTGTTTCGTCACCTGTTGCCCAATGTTCTGGCACCGGTCGTCGTCATGATGCTGTTGGATGTCGGTCCGGCCATCATCGCCATTGGCGTGCTCAGCTTCTTAGGTCTGGGGACCCAGCCACCCCACGCGGACTGGGGGCTCATGGTATGGAACGGTTCTCAGAATCTGCTGGGCGAATGGTGGATTGCCATCGTACCCGGATTTGCCATGTTCCTTTTGGTAACTGTTTTCAATATATTCGGGGATACCCTGAAGGATATACTGGACCCGAACCAATCGTGATGCATATGAAAACACCGCCACCAACACCCGTTCTCAGGGTAAAAGACCTGACAGTGGACTTTAAGGGCCCCAGGGGGACCGCTAGAATACTCGAGGGAATCGAGTTTGGCCTTTTTCCCGGGGAGATTATGGCCCTGGTGGGCGAGACCGGCTGTGGCAAGAGCATCACGGCCAAATCCATATTGGATCTTATCCCTTTGCGATCCCTTCATAGAACCGGAACGGTTTCCTTTGAAGGCCTCGATCTTTTCTCGCTTGATCACAGCGAGTTCCGAAGCATTCGGGGCCGCTCCATTGCCATGATTTTCCAGAACCCTCAGTCAAGCATCAACCCGGTATTTACCCTGGGGGAGCAGATGTACCGGCTGATCCGTATGTATTTGAAGAATGAGATCGATGCGGTCTGTCAGCATCAGGGCCTGAATAAAAAGGCGGCCATTGGCGAGATCGCCCGGGAAAAGCTGGCCGAAGTGGGGTTGACGGAAACCGATCGCCTGCTGAAATCCTACGCGCACGAGATCAGCGGGGGCATGGCCCAACGATACAAAATCGCACAGGCCCTCTTGAGTTCACCGGAAATCCTGATTGCCGACGAAGCCACGTCCGCTTTGGATGTAACCGTACAGGCCCACATCCTGAAACTCTTGAAACAGATGTCGCATAAAAAGGGAACCACCATTCTATTCATCACCCATGATCTTGGTATCGCTGCCCAGATATGCGATCGCGTAGCGGTCATGTATGCCGGCCGCATCGTTGAGATCGGCAATACCATGGATATTTTCCAAACCCCCCTGCATCCTTATACCCGGGGATTGCTGGAATCGGTTCCCAAACTAGGATACAGTGAAACGCTGCAATATGTTTCCGGCATGATACCGGACCTGGTGAATCCGCCCCGCGGCTGCCGGTTTCATCCGCGGTGCGCCCATAAAATGACCCATTGTGAAGAACAGCGGCCCATGAACACAACCAGCGCAGACCATCACACGGTGGCTTGTCATCTGTACAGCCGGTGAGTCGAGCGATTATATGGCCATGTCTGAAAAATTGATTCAATTGGAACATCTGAAAACCTATTTTCCCCTGCAGAAGACGCTGACGGGCAAGGTCAGGGCATGGATCAAGGCTGTGGATGATGTTTCCCTGACACTTCAGACCGGCGAGTGCCTTGGGTTGGTAGGAGAATCGGGCTGCGGCAAGTCAACCCTGGGACGGACGGTTTTGAGGCTGGTGGGGCACACCGCTGGGACAATACGATTCAAGGACGCGGAAATACAGGGCCTGAACAAGCCGGCATTTCAGCCCTTTCGCCCTAAAATGCAGATGGTTTTTCAGGACCCGCGCGCGTCGCTCAACCCTAAAATGACCGTTCTGCAGATTATCAGCGAGGCGCTGGCTATTTGTTCGGGGGTGGATAGAGGCCAATATGCCCAAAGGGCTACCGAACTCTTAGATATGGTCGATCTGCGGCCCGAGCATTTGTTCCGCTACCCCCATGAATTCAGCGGTGGCCAGCAGCAGCGCATCTGTATTGCCCGTGCCCTGGCTACCCAGCCTGAATTCATTGTTTTTGACGAAGCCACCAGCGCATTGGATGTTTCCGTCCAAGCCCAGATCATCCATCTCATGGCAGACTTGCAGAAGCAGCTGCATCTGACATATTTATTTATCAGCCATGATTTAAGCATCATGGAGCATATCTGCCATCGGGTGGCGGTGATGTATGCCGGAAGGATAATGGAAGTACAGGATGCAGACGCGCTATTTTCAGCCCCGCTTCATCCCTATACCAAGGCGCTGCGCGATGCCGTGCCCATCGCCGATCCAACCCGAAGAGATGGCATGGCTGTTCTGGAAGGAGAGGTTCCCAGTCTTGTGGAACCACCGGATGGCTGCCGGTTTCATCCAAGGTGCCCGTATGCTACCCAGGTGTGCCGGCAGAAAGCGCCTGACGCAGTGAGAATAAAATCCGGAAACTGGGTCCGCTGTCATCATCACAGCGAACTCCAGGACAAAAAAATGCTGGCTGTTGCCGGATAGATCATGGGATAAACCTTGGCAACCGTCATGTGTACAAAGGAAAAAACATGAATAGACTGTTGGGCCTGGGTGCCTGTCAAATGGAAATGAACAAGGGCGATGTCAACGCCAATCTGGAAACACTGTCCAAACACGTTAAACACATCAAGTTTTACAGTCCATGGGTCAAGCTGATCTGTGCGCCCGAACTCTTTATTCCGGGTATGTCGCCCATGGAACAGACCGCCCAGGCGATTCCCGGTGAGATCACGTCGTTTTGTGCTGATCTGGCAAAAACACACGCGGTCTATCTCATTCCCGGGTCCCTGTATGAAAAGACCGAAGACGGGATTTACAATACAGCACCGGTTTTCGATCCCCAGGGTGATTTGATCGCCTCGTACCGTAAAATGTATCCCTGGCGGCCCCACGAAAAAACCAAGTCCGGGGATCGCACCGTCACCTTTGACATTCCAGGGGTGGGCACCATGGGGCTGTGTATTTGCTATGATCTCTGGTTTCCTGAAGTGATCAGGGACCTGGTGTGGCAGGGTGCCGAAGTCGTACTGATACCCACGCTCACAAGCACCCAGGATCGCCGCCAGGAGCTGATCTTGTGCCGGGCGGCAGCCATGGTGAACCAGTGCTATATTGTGAGTGTCAACGGGTTGAACCCGGGCGGTATCGGCCAGAGTGTCATTGTGGACCCGGAAGGGAATATGATTCAGCAGGCCAATCAACTGCCGGAAAACATGATGGCCATGCTGAATCTCGATATGGTGCATCAGGTGCGCACCTATGGCACCTGCGGGGTGAGCCGTGCCATGACCAGCTATCTTCATGAAGCCCATCGTTTTCCGCATCAAAAGGAAACCTACGGCGAAAGTGCGCTTTCCAAGACAATAGACCGTTTTAGTCGGGATTAGAAAAAACCGTCAGATGCGTTCGCGGATTATCCGCCACGAGCGCATTTCTTTTATCACGAAAGCACGAAAAATTGAAAACACGAAAAAAACTAAAAAATTGGTGCTTTCGTGATATTTTTTTATGGGTTTTCAAAGGCGAGGATGTATGCACGACAAAAAGATGATAACCGCGGTGGTGGCCAATGAAAAGGGGGAGATTTTCGACCTCGAAGGATATGCCGCGGTGGGCATGGCCGGAGATTATCTTTTTCCGCTGACAACCGCCGATACCATTGAACTGCCCTATGGCAGCGAACTTATGCGCCTGCCGGACCGCGTTCCGATCCTGTATGATTTGGTTGCCGGCAGGTTCGAAATGCTGGATAAAAATCCGTTTGCGCCTGAACAGGACCTTTATCCGGTGGCGGCCTTTAATTCGCCCGGGCATGTGGTTACCCGGGTGTGTGCGTATCGGGAAAGACGCCAGGCGGATATTCTGCCGCTTTTTTCCTATGGCGCCGTGGGTTGGCACGGGGACGGCTTTTGCTCGGCCGCCATCCAGGTGGATGCGGAACCGCGCCAGGACCTGCGGTTTATGAAGCAGGCGGATGTGCTCAAGGGCATTGAATTCATGCGTGGCAAATTGCCGGAGAACCGGCTCAGGAACCACCTGGAGAGATGCGCGCTCGAATACGGCTGCCCGGCCGGCAAGAATTTCTTTCTGGGGCGCTATGAAGCCCCCCTGCCCACGGCCAGAACGTGCAATGCCGCCTGCCTGGGGTGTTTGTCGCTACAGGCGGATACGGACATTCCCTGCAGCCAGGAGCGGATCGCTTTTACGCCGGATCCAGGGGAGATTGCCGGTGTGGCCCTGGCGCATATTGCACGGGTCGATGACAGTGTGGTCAGTTTCGGCCAGGGATGTGAGGGCGACCCCCTACTTGCTGCTGCAGTGATCGAGCCGGCCATACGGATGATTCGGTCGCGGACAGACCAGGGAACCATCAATATGAACACCAACGGCGGGCTGCCGGATGTGATGATCAAACTGCTGGCGGCTGGTCTCGACAGCATCCGCATCAGCATGAACAGCATGCGTGAAGATCCCTACCTGGCCTATTTCAATCCCAAGGGCTATGTTTTTGCGGATGTCGTCAGGAGCATCGATCTGGCCCTTGAAAAGGATCGGCACGTGGCCATCAATTATTTGAACATGCCGGGGTTTACGAACACGGCTGCTGAATTGGAAAGCCTTGTGGCTTTTCTCGAGGCCCATCCCATCAACATGATTCAGTGGCGCAATTTGAACTTCGACCCGATCCGCTATTGGCAGGCCATGGGGCAGGATGGGGGGGAAGAACCGGTGGTGGGTATGCGGACGATCATAGAGACCATAAGGAATCGGTTTCCTAATGTGAGGCATGGGTACTTTAACCCCCCAAAATAAACGATGGTTGCATTTGAAGACCGATGCAACCATCGTTTATTTTGATATATGGCTTCGCCATTGTTTAATATGTATTCATATCGATTTGGTGCAAACGCGATACAAGAGGAGGCCTATTTCTAATGGACTGGCTTGAGATAAAGGTTTCTTTCGACAGCGATGAGGCGCATCTGGTGGCGGATCTGATTGCGGATGTTTTCTACGGATTCGGGCTGAAGGGCGTGGTCGTGGATGACCCGGAGCTTGAACCGGATGAGGGGTGGGGAAGCGATGCCAAGGGTCCGCCGGAGCAGTTTGCCATAACCGGGTACTTTCCCAATACCCAGGGCGCATCTGAAAACAGCAATCTCCTGGAAGCTAAAATAGGAAAGCTCGGTAAAGAGATGGGCTTCACCTTTGCGCTCAACCTTCGCCGCATCGACGAGGAAGCGTGGGCAGAATCCTGGAAAGCCTTTTTCTGGCCGGAGCACATAACCGACCGCATTGTGGTTAAACCGACCTGGCGGGAATACACCCCTGAACCGGGTGAAGTCATCCTGGAAATCGATCCGGGAATGGCCTTTGGCACAGGCACCCACCCCACCACCGCCATGTGCGTCCATCAGATCGAAACGTACCTGGAACCGGACGCGTCCTTCCTGGATGTGGGCACGGGTTCCGGCATCCTGATGCTGGCAGCCGCGAAAATGAGGGCCAAACGATTGGTGGGTCTGGACAACGATGACATCGCCATAGCGGTTGCCAATGACAATATGCAGCTCAACCGGATCGATCCCGGGATCTACCAGCTCCACGTGGGCCACCTGGCAGAATCCATTGATGAGCGCTTTGATTTTATAACCGCCAACATTCTGTTTGACGTGGTCATGGAACTTCTGGACACCATTCATCACCATCTGAAAAGCAGCGGAATTCTGGTCTGTTCGGGAATTATCCGTCGCAATGCAGACAACGTGACAGAAAAGATGAACAGCAAGGGATATGAAATCCTTGAGGTCCTTACGCGGGAGGAATGGGTTTGCATCGCTGGTCGATACAACGGTTGATAAGAATAGTATCGATATTCCTAAAAAATGTATTCATTTCCAGGCGATGGACTTATAGTCGTAGTCCACGGTTTTGCCAATGAGGGGAAAACCCCAGATACCAGGCCAGTATCACAGATTGAAGTTACCGAACCAGCAACCTTGATTAGTTTGAAATCTTAGGATTTGTATTGTGCCATTTCGCCAAAATGATGAAATGCGTGAGCTCTTAACAAGCTGCAATGCCTTATGTCAATCGAACACCAGAAAGGCCCTTGAATGCAAGATTAGGTCGGTGGTGAAAATTTTTAAACACCGGTGGTTTGTCACCGGTCTAAATTTATCTTTTTATAGGAGACTATCGTTAATTATTAATTTTCCCAGGTCCTACTAATCAATTCAATTAATCCAACGGACAACACGACAATTGCTATAGTCCAAAGGATGACATAGCCACGCAATGGCAAATTTAATGAATTGAAGAGTAACCAAAGAATTAGAATCGTGGCACCACATAAATTTATCACAATGGCCCCAGCTATCCCTAATCCACTAATACCACGTTGATTACCATAAGCATCTATCAGCAGAGCAACCCCAATTCCAAATAGGACGGCTCCAAGTATTGTGGGATAGAAATGATTGTTAGGAACAGGAACTCCTAATAACGGGGCCAAGCCGAAGGGAAATAACAGCAGTAATATACCGAGAAGCAAATTTACAATCCCGTCAATAATCAATAATCTCTTCTTTGCTTCTTGCATTTGTTATCCATAATTAGTGGTTGCGATACGCCCACACGATTATCGTATTGATGCGAGTTCAGCCTCAGCCTGTTCTAAAAATGCATATGCCCCGGTTTCTTTAAATACTTTTATGGCTTTTTCCAGATGATGACGTGCATCTTGGTAGCGCTTTTTGAGTTTATAAAATATCCCAAGGTCCATATGCACCTGAGCTACAATACCGATTGTGCCAATAGTCTTGCCAAATGTAATTGCCTTTAGCATATATTTTTCAGCTCGTTTAGTTGCGAAAGGTGCGTGCAGCATAATAAAACCTGGATTCCGTATCAGGGTAAAGAAGGAAGTCTGTTTTAATTCTCCTCCTTTATTCCTCAGGGAGTACTTTTCGGATCATGCTGACAACCCACTATACTACGTCCTTACCCGCTAATCGTGACAGGGGCAGGCACAAAGACCTGCCCCTTTGAAATCGTTTTAAATCTTTACCACACGCAATTGTTGAAATGCGGTCTTTATAACACTGCCGTTGCGGGTGTTAGCGCAACCCGGTCACCTTCAGCAAGGACAGTATCAAGATTTGCGTGCTTGCTATTAACAAAGACGATTTTAACGTCCTTTCCTTTAATGCCTGCATGTTGCGCCAAGTGTTCTACCGTTTGACCAGCTTCAAGCTCATAAGCGGTACCATCTTTATATTCACATGTATCTTGATTTACCAAAGTTGAAAAACATTTTAAGTCTACTTTCATTTTAGCCTCCATCATTTATGGGTTTGCAGGAAAGGGGATACAGTTATATTATAACCACATTGTGGTGTTGTCAATTTAATGATGATAAAGCTGAATGGAGAAACAATGGGAAATGGTCTAGCTATCTATGATTTGGACAAATATGGGAATAGATGGTGATTGGTGGAGAAAAAACATCAGATATCAGAAGATTGAAATTGTGACCTTTGAAAAAAGGGGACTGCTTGCCAGAAGCCGCACTATTCCTTGGTCTGGGTAAATATGAAGAATATTAACCGAGTATTGAATTTATCAGATGACGGAAAACCCAGATAACAAATGTTATCTCAATTCTAATATTATTGGCACCGGTATCGGGTTGGAGACATCGGTAATTTATGGATGCCCTATCACCAATAAATAATGAAGGTAGCCCCGGCCATGGCAATAGCTGATGCTATTCCGATACCGCCATGCCCGGAATCTGTACTCGCTATAATAGCTTCTGTGGCAAACCCTATAGCACCTATGGTTCCCAGAGCAATATGCATGTTATATTTGGAGAAACCCTCATCCATTTCAAACATATCTCCGTATTCATAATACCCGGTTGCCAGCGTCGCCAGACCAAGAGCCGTAGCCCCGATGGCTGAATTATGATGGATCGAGTCGTCTGATCCTGTAACCCCAGCCACACCGGCCAAGACCAATGTTCCATAAGCAAGGATTTTATGCATAAACCCTACATCTAACTGAAATTTGCTCTCTGAAGCTGAAGACGATTGAGCATTGTAAACTGTAGTTGAAGATTTAAATTGATTGGCGTTGTTATCTATAAAAATATTGTTGGGAAGCGGAAATAATTCGGAACCCGCGAAACATACTCCCGGGAAAAAGATAGTTATCAATCCCAATGCAATAATTCTTTTAGTGAGTTTCATGCATTCCTCCCATATATTATTAATATTCGTAATATTATTTTTGGAATTTATCACAATGGCACGGATAAAGATACATGGAGATAATCAACGGTACTACAAATTTGGCACGAATTACAGATAGGTTACGATGTTATCTGAGCTCTATATTTGTCAATAAATTGAAATTTTTTTACCACCACGTTCAACTGTATCAACGCATTTTAGGGCAGGCCGTCGACATAACACCGCAATGGCAGCTCGTTGAAAACGGCAGCAAAGCATTTGTTGCAGGAAATACAGGCAGCTTCTTTGGCTTTGCCTTGTTTCATGCGTTTGGCTAAAAACGGCTCCCGGATAAAGGGACGGCTCATGGATAGAAAATCCGCTTTTCGGTCTGACAAAGCTTTTTCCATTTCTTCAAGCGTTCTCACGCCACCCACAAGAATCAGCGGCATATTGCCGATTACCGGTTTGATTTTTTCCGCCGCCGGAAGATGATACAGCTTTTGAAACCGGCAAGGTGAAGCCTGCTTTTTGAAAATCACCATGGCTATCCGCCTGGTATATATTATAGCGCATGAATGGGGCCATAATTAGCTGATCTACCGGCAATTTAATGGCATTCTGAAGATACCTATTGCAGAGACTCAAGTTCCTTATGAGCTTGCGCCAAGTATACATCTGCCTCGAACTGCTCAAAGATTTCAATTGCTTTTGAGATACATTCTATGGCCGGAGCTTTTCTTTTTTTTGCCTTATGCAGTAACCCCCAGTCTAAAAACGCTAGGCTCAAAATACTTTTGGCACCAACCTTTTCTGCTACATCGATGGCTCTCTTAAAGTGGGCCTCAGATTTCCTATCGGCAAATGGAACGTTTTTCACCAGAAAGCTTATGTTTTTAACGATACTCAAGGGGCTTATAGAACTTGAACCTTCAACCATTTGTAAATATATGTTGCCAAGGATATATTCAGATAGAGCAATGTGATATTTCCTATCTTCCTTTATAAATGATTGTTTCGAGGCTTCGATCATCTTCAATCCCTGTGTCATGTTGCCGTCTGCAATATTTGCTGCACCCAGAAACAGCAGGGCGGGCATTCCTGCCCAATCAAATTGATATTCTTCTGTAAATTCGACAACTTCACTTAGATGCTGCTTAGCTTCTTTTATCTGATTATTTAGTATGTATGCTAATCCTAAGTAGGTTTTCGCTGCAATATCGTACATCATGTCCGCTGAGACATCTAAAGCGTTCTGGAAGCATTTTATGAATCCCGGGATGTCGCCGACCAAATTATGTGCGCCCCCAAGTATCATATTCCCCATTGTCTGGCTTCTGATATTGCCATGCCTTTTTCCGAATTCGAGAAGTGCTTTTCCTGTTTGGAATAATATCTGCGGTTCACCCAGTTTCCAATTCGTCATCGATATTCCACCCAGAGATTTAAAATGAAGATAATGATCTGATTCCACCGCCTTAGATATTTTTTGAGCCCGCGCACCATATGCAAGCCCTTCTTGAAATAGCCCCAAATCGTCGCAGATCCATGTTAACCAAGTGCAGGCATAGCCGATGATTTTCTCATCGTTCAGGTCTTCACCAAGCGCTAGCGCTTTTGTAACGAGGCGCATTGCTTTTTTATTATCATCGCCGAGAAAAACAAATCCGTGCCATGCGTTGAAAAGGGCCAATTTATTTTTATCTTCAATGGATTTAGCCATTTCCTCATGATCATCAAATATTTTTTTCCAGCCTTTCATGTCGCAGCGATAGTAAAAAACAAGCGCCCATTCTAATATAATTTCAATCATTAGCTTCTTTTCTTCTAACGTTTTGTCAGGGCGAATATTAAGAATCTCGTAGGCTTCCTTGTAGTATTGATGGGCTTCCTCCAGGGAATATCGCTTAAGACTTTTTGCTCCCGATTTTATTAGATAGTCGGCTGCTTTAAGGTAGGATTTTCCCTGGAGGAAATGATAGGCAAGCGTTTCATAAAACTCGGGTTTTCTGTCGTGAAACAATTGTTCCATAACACGTCCAATACGTTCGTGGATTACCCGACGCTCTTTTCTAAGCAAACCATTGTATACCACTTCCTGGGTCAAAGCGTGTTTAAAGATATACTCCAAATCAGGCTGCATGGCCCTGGTACGGATCAGATCAAGGCGCTCCAAGCTACGCAGGTTCGTGTCAATTTGGCTATTCAGTTCAGTGATGCGATTTAATATTTCGTAAAAAAAGGTCCGCCCAATAACAGACGCTTCCTGAAGGATTCGCTTGCTATCCGTTTCCAGTCGATCAAGTCTACCTGATATCAATCCATGAATGGTAGACGATATTTCCGCCTCAGAGATTTCCCTGGTGATCTGCCATCTGCCATTATCGCATATCAAGGTTTTCGCCTCGATCAGTGAATTGATAACCTCTTCAATATAGAATGGGTTGCCTTCAACTTTATCTTGTAGAAATCTTTGTAAATCCAAGGGTATCGTATCTGTCTTGAGCAATGATTGCACCATACCCTGGGATTCAGATATCGATAGATCCTGAAGGCGAATTTCATTATAGGCGGTACCCATTGTACGGATTTGATTGCTATTAAACAAAGAGATGGTAGGGCGATAGATACATAGAAAAAGGACAGGCCCTCTATATTCGGAGATGAGTCTTCGAATGAGGTTCAAAAAAGAAGGGTCGGCCCAATGAAGGTCTTCCAAACAGACGATGGTCGGGGTTCTTTCGGATAAAGCCCCTAAGATAATTTTAATCGATTTTTGCAGCTGTGCTTTCCAGTGTTCGGGACTGACGTTTTCGATTTCAGGATATTGAATAGAAAAAAGGCTGGACACATAGGGGATTAAGTCGGCATTTTCTCCCATTAAAGAATTTAATCCTGCCTCAACCTTCGTCTTTATTTCCTCGGGAGGATCCCCCTCTTCAATTTGTAAGGATCGGCTTAAAAGATTAACCAAAGGAAAATAGGATATGTTTTGGCTGTAAGGATATGCCTGGCCTTCCAGCCATTGATATTCGCTGAAGTTTACAGTTTCTTTAAACTCTTGTATCAGTCGGCTTTTTCCGGTACCGGCGTTACCATATATGGAAAAAACGCTACTTATGCCCTCTTTAAGCTTGTCGGCAGCATCTCTTAGTTGGTGTAATTCAACATTGCGCCCTATTAATTCTGCCTTAAATCCATGTATGCGGTGGGTTTTAATCGGTTGGTCCTTTTGTGATAGAACCTTGTACACCTTGATAGGTTCAGATTTGCCTTTTATGGACGCCGGTGATGGTCCTTCAAAATTGAAATAGCCTTCTGTCTGATAAAACGTGTCAGGCCCTACCAAAATTTCACCAGCGTTTCCCAGCGCACTTAGCCGGGCGGCGACATTCAGGGTGTCCCCGGTAACACCGTGGGTGCCTTGATCGAAATTAATATCGCCGGTTACTACCAATCCCGTGTTGATACCGGAATGCATTACCAATGGCTGTTCGATTATTTCCTCATATTGAGGGCTTAACATATCCACCGCATTATGAATTTCTTGGGCAGCCTTTATCGCCCTCACCGGGTCATCCTCGTGAGCCACTGCTGCGCCAAAAAGTGCCATGACCGCATCGCCTGCATACTTTTCTACAAACCCTTCATATTTACGGATAATTTTTGTAATTTCCTGAAAAAGCCTTGCTGTAATATCTTTGACTTCTTCGGGGTCCAATCTTTCACTCATTGCCGTGTAGCCGGTGAGATCCGAGAAAAGAACGGTTATGTGTTTGCGTTCACCTTCTAGAGGGGCAACCATGTCAATGGTGTTTTGAACTGGGGAATCAGATCGCAGGCTCTCGGTTTCTGTTTTTTTCCTGAAAGGTTCTGTTTCAGATTTCAGGTTAAATCCGCATTCACCACAGAATTTTCTATCAAAGGGGATCTTTGCTTCGCAGGCCGGACATTCCAACTCAAACTTTGCACCGCATTCTTCACAGAACTTTACACCTTGGCGATTGTCAAACTGACAGTTTGGGCATTTCATAGGTTGCCCCCATTTCTATTTTCAGGAACGATTGGTTTGAGGATAACGTCGGATGGGAATGAGAGATATATATTACGAGGCGGTTTGCATGTCAAATCTGGGTGGGAATGAGAGGGTGGTAGCGGTTATGCTGGGACTATGCAACGTGAGTATGATATGGTCAAAGGAAATCTAACATCGCAGGTAATTCTATGACAACCGATAGAACCATATGAAAAGGAGGAGCTGAATGGGAAAATTCAGAGAAAGCCAAACAGCAAAGAATCTGCTTACGTCCTATGCCTTTGAATCACAGGCCACAACGCGGTATATCTTTTTTTCCAACAAAGCGAAAGATGACGGCTTTATCCAGGTCGCCAACATCTTTAAGGAGACCTCAGACCAGGAATTGGAGCATGCGTTACGGTTTTTCAAGTTCTTTAATGGCGGGGATTTAGAAGTCACCGCCCGGTTCTTAACCGGTGTGGTGAAATCCACCTACGAGAACCTGATCGCTGCGGCCAATCTGGAAAAT
>Ga0180435_10005157_pt1 | contig 12760 bp, 10 predicted proteins | sample SS_ome_3_FD_132467 | JGI IMG/M metagenome (GOLD analysis project Ga0180435, IMG submission 132467) | Hypersaline lake sediment archaeal communities from the Salton Sea, California, USA - SS_3_S_1 metaG | ecosystem: Environmental > Aquatic > Non-marine Saline and Alkaline > Hypersaline >... | reverse complement strand
TTGCCGGGGCCATCAGGAAAGAACTGGATGTTCCTATCATGGCCGTGGGCAGAATTAATGAACCCACGATCGCGGAAGATATCATTAAAAGCGGCAAAGCGGATCTCGTCTGCATGGGCCGGGGGCTGCTGGCGGATCCGGCCATGCCCAATAAAGCCAAAGAAGGACGGGTGGACGACATCCGCATCTGCATTGCCTGTAATACCTGCATGGAATCCATCTTTAGAAAAGGCCGTGTCGAATGCCTGGTCAACCCTGTACTGGGCCGCGAAAAGGAAATGGCTTGTTATCCGACAAATAAGCCTAAAAAAGTCATGGTGATCGGAGGCGGTCCAGGAGGTCTGAATGTAGCATGGGTTGCGGCGCGACGGGGACATGATGTTCATCTCTTTGAGAAGCAATCCATCTTGGGTGGGCAATTACTGTTGGGCAGCATAACGGACTACAAAAAAGAGCTGCGAAGTCTTATCAAATACCAGAAACGTCAAATCGAAAAATATAAGGTCAAGTGCTATCTCAACCGTGAAGTCAGCGTAGATACCGTGAAAGAAGAAGATCCGGATGTTGTTGTTGTAGCAACGGGGTCCCTGCCGTCTTTTCCCCCCATTGAGGGCCTCGATAAAAATATTGTTGTACCGTTTGCAAAAGTCCTGGATGGGGATTTGCACGATCAAATAAAAACAGTGGTCATTGGCGGCGGGCCTACCGGGTGTGAGGTCGCGCACCATCTTGCTCAGAATGGATGTCCGGTGAGCATTGTGGAAATGCTTCCCAAAATTGGCCAACCCCTAGAATCCATTACCAAAAAGGTGCTTCTCAAGCAATTGCAGGCGCAACATGTGGAGATGTTGACGGAGTGCAGGCTTTCGAGGATAGAAGATAACGGGGTCGTTGTGACCGGTAAAGAGGAAAAGGAACGATTCATCCAGGCGGACAGAGTAATCATTACGATTGGAAATCGACCCGACAGCAGGCTTTACGATCAGATAGCCCCCCTTGGGTATGAGACGCATCAGATTGGAGATTGTCTTGAACCCAGAAGTGCTAAGGCGGCAATTTATGAAGGAGCTGTTTTGGGCCGGACTATTTAGGCATGATCTCCTGGTAAGCCTCCTGGATTTCCTTGAAGCGCTTTTCAGCCAGTTCCTTGAATTCATCGCCCATGTGACTCACCTTATCCGGGTGATACTTATTCGCAAGGTTTCTGAAAGCCTGTTTTATCTCTTCAGGAGACGCGTTTCTGTCAACCCCTAATACCGAGTAAGCGTTTTTTTGAAAGGATTCCTGTTTAGGGGGTCCTTCGGACGTTTGCTCCTGCTCCTGAAAAGGGCCTTCATACCGGTAGCGCTTTTTTCTATACCGAGATAAATACCACCACAGCACGCCCAGAACGGCTATATCATCGATCCAACCCCAGCCGACAATCAAATCCGGAAAGAGATCATAAGGTGAAAGCGCATAAAGCAAAGCCAAAAGGCATAGGAAAAGTTTCATTTTTTTGACGGATCATGTCTCAGGGGTTTTGCGTCTCGGCCTCTTTTAGTAGCGCTTCCCCATATTTTTCTAGAAAAGCGTCCAGATCCTCTTTCCAATGGCGCATAATATTGATTCCCTGATTTTTCAATAGCCTGTTCTCCAACAGACAATACGCTGGCCGTATGGCCAATCCACCATAATCTTTCATACTGCACGGTTCAATCGATGCCTTAAGACCCAGTTTATTGAGTACATACGTTGCGCATTCAAAGCGGGTACAATAGCCTTCTGATGTCGCATGATACGTTCCCCTCGTATTGCGATGCAAAAGCTCCCTGATTTGAAAAGCAATCCTGTTAGCCCATGTTGGTGAGCCATATTGATCATCAGCAACCCTTAAGACCTCGCGTCCTTGGATGCCCTGTCTCACAATAGACTTGATGAAGTTATCTCCGTTGATGCCGTAAAGCCATGCCGTCCGAACGATAATATGATTTGGGGAATTCTCTCGAACGGCCGTTTCACTTTCCATCTTGCTTTTCCCGTAAGCTGACAAAGGATTTGCCGTGTCATCCTCAAAATAGGGCTGAGGAATCATTTTTTGTCCGTCAAACACATAGTCACTAGAAATATGAACAAATTTGCACTCGAATCTCGCAGACCCCTGGGCCAGGTTTCTGGGTCCTTCAACATTAATTTTCCTGACTTTGAAATCTTCTGTTTCACAAGCATCCACATCGGTAAACCCGACACAATTTAGAACAACATCAGGAGAGATTTCCTGAAGACTTTGGATGACCATGTCCCAGCTGATAATATCCAACTCCTTTTTGTCCGGTGCGATGACTTCGTGCTCCCGGTTGAGAACCTCTTTGCATTCACTCCCTAACATACCGGTGCTACCCAAAATAAGTATCTTCATTTTATTTTTTTCCTTTTTTTTGCTTAACCCTATATATATATCAAAAAAAAAGAAAAAATCCACAAAATTTTATCTCAACAGACCAATACCTCAAATCCATCCCGTTCAATATCTTCTTAAAAGGTTATCCCTTGCGAAAATAGGTCATTTCGTGTAATAAGGCAGACTACTGTCAGTTCACTGGCATCCTCTCCTGAAACACCCTGCAGGCGCAATAGTCTTTTTGGGTGGATCATATAGAAAAATCAACACGTTGCCACTTAATGTAATCATAAAAAAGGGCTTTACGTTGAAAACACACCGCCTCAGATTGTATATCCCTAAAATATTTTTTTTCTGCATCCTTGCTTTGTCTTTACAAGGGGTTCCCCCAACAGATACCCTGGGCATGGAAAACCAGAAAATAGGTGAATGTCGGGACCCTGAGATAGACGAGGACATCATACTGGGGATTGACCTGCTTTATGATGGAAAGTTTGATGACGCAGAAAGCCTTTTTCGCAGGGTAATCGCTGACTCACCGGACAAACCCGTAGGTTACTTCTATCTGGCCATGGTCACGTGGTCCCGTATGACCACTGGTTTTTGGTCCCCCAGTACTGTAATGGAGTATAAGGTACGAATTGACCGGACCATAGAGGTTGCCGAGAGCCGGATCGAAAACAATTCCGCGGACTGTTATGATTTTTTTTACCTCGGTGGGGCGTTGGGTTTCAAGGGACGTTTTGAACTGATGCAAACCAAATGGTTTTCTTCGTTCTCTCTGGCCGTGAAGGCGATCAAGGCCCTCAAAACCTGTCAAAAAATGGCACCGGAAAATCGGGATGTTCTCCTGGGTTTGGGCATTTTCGACTATTATACGGCCCGGCTCTCTGGCGTCTTGAAATTTATCTCCTATCTCTTTATTCATAGAGGGGATCGGGAGGAAGGTCTCAGGAAATTGCACCTTGCCGCCAAAGAAGCTGTATATTCGGCAACAGAAGCCAAGAGTATGCTTATTCATATCTATCTGTTTTTAGAAGAAGACTTCGTGAAATCAATGAAACTTTCTGAAGAACTGGCAAAAAAATACAGACAAAACCCTCGTTACAGGTTTTTTTTGGGGGTATGTTATATAAGACAGGGCATGGATCGAGAATACCGTGATACGGTCAATCTCTTACGCCAAAGGAGTCTGCAAGCCAAGACCTTGAGCGAGGCAAGTTTATGGGGAAAGCGGGCGCTTTATCTCGAAACTGTGTATGATCTTTTTCATAAACAATATCATGACGCCAGGGCAAAACTGGCCGTTATTTTAAACCAGAAAGACGACACGAACGATCCGGAGATGATAGCATGGCCGTTATTAAAAACAGGCATGAGCTATGATCTCGAGGGGAATAGGACAAAAGCTGTTAATTACTACCAGGAAGTATTGGATATGGAAAACGGATCTGGCGCTCAATTTTTGGCAAAAAGACTCCTGGAAAACCCCCTTAAGCAAAATGATCCTTTTATTGGATATTAATAAGATGGATATCATATGAAAAATCCCTTACGCAATGCGCTCCTTCTCACCGTTTTGATTCCAGTTTTGTCGGGCTGTGTAAAACTGGTAACACAGTTATCGCCGTCTCTGATACCCAATTTAACTCAAACTTTTTTTGAAGAATGCGATGCGGAGCTCGCAAGGTTATCCTTTCCGTCCGAGCTTAAGCTGATGGAGGGGTTGGTCAGAAATGATCCTGAGAACAAGCAACTATTAACAGCCCTTTGTATGGGATTCACAGGCTACAGTATGCTTTTTATTCAGGAGGAAGATCCAGAAAGGGCTTCCCGGCTTTATCTTCGGGCGAGACACTACGGGCTCAGGGCCCTTGGACGAAAAGGGGCATTCCTGAAAGAATCCAACGTCGATAGTGAGCGTCTACAAGCGAAATTGAAAACATTGGGGGAGAGAGAGTTTAAAGCCCTTTTCTATACCACAATGTCCTGGCATGCATGGATCAATTTAAACCTGGACATGCCAGCGGCCCTTGCACAGATGGGGGTTGCCCAGGCGTGTCTCAAAAGAGTTTTGGAGCTAAATCCGGGTTACTTATATGGCACACCCTATGTCCTGATGGGGACCCTTCTTGCCGCCAAGCCGGGTCTTGCAGGTGGAGATGCGCGCCAGGCAAAGGTCTTTTTTGAAAAGGGAATGGAGGTGAGTCAGGGGAAATTCTATTTTGTTCAATATTATTTCGCTAGGATTTATGCAGTGAGAATCCAGGACAGGGAATTGTTCCAAAAATTGGCACAAGAAATTGTGCAAGGGCATCCCAGCGAACCAAAAGATGTCTGTCTCATCAATTCAATAATGCAACAAAAAGCAAAAAAACTTCTCGGTATGACTGAAGACTTGTTTTTGTAGGAGGTCATTTTGTTCAAAAAAAGATTACCTGTATTGCTGTTTTTCATTCTGGGGATAGGCTTGTTTCACCCGTTTACCCTGGTGGATCATGTTTATGCGCGGCCGCAGACCCTGATCAAATTTGCCACGGTGGCACCGGAGGGCTCCACCTGGATGAAACGAATGAAGGTCATTGATAAAGAACTCAGGGAAAAGAGCAGTGGACGCTTGGGATTCCGGTTTTATGCCGGGGGAATCGCCGGAGACGAGATTGATGTGCTCAAAAAAATGAGGATAGGCCAGATCCATTGCGCTGCATTCTCCGGTGTGGGGTTCGGGCAGATACTGCCAATGGTGAGAGTCCTTGATCTCCCCTTCTTATTTCGAGATGATAAAGAAATAGACCGGGTTCACGGAGAAATGCGCGCCTTCTTCACAACAGAATTCATGCGTAACGGCTTTTATCTCCTGGCATGGGCAGAGGTTGGAAATGTGCATCTTTTTTCCAAAGTGCCGATTAAAAGGGTCACGGATCTATCAGGTCTTAAAGTATGGACATGGTCAGGAGATCCCATTGCCAAAGAAACCTTCTCTAGCATGGGGGTGAACCCGATCCCGCTTGCCATTACCGACGTGACCACAGCCATCAATACCGGCATGATTGATACGATCTACTCACCCCCTCTGGGAGCACTGGTCCTCCAATGGCACAGGCCCATGAAATATATGACCGCGCTGCCGCTCACACACGCCACGGGCGCAGTGCTCATCTCGTCAAAAACCTTCAAAAAGTTACCTGAAAATCTCGGTGATCTACTCATCACTACATTTGAAAAAGAAATGCGATCTCTGACCCTGACATTAAGGAGTCAAAACAATGAGGCTGTTAAATTAATAAAAGATAGTGGATTGACTATCGTCCCTGTCCCTGTGGGACAGGACCTGGAAGATTTCTATAATATCCACGACAAGGTCGCCGAAAATTTGACGGGAACCATCTACCCGAAACAAGTGCTCAAACAGGTTTATGATATTCTAAAACGGTAAGTTCTTATCATTTCTCACCCCGATAAATTGGAATGGATTACTTACGATTTAGGGACATGAATGTCTATTTTTGAACAAAGGGTCACTTTGCCATGAAAGTCCTGAAATGGATCGATAAGCGTCTCGTCAGCCTCGAGCGGTGGGTTATCATCTCGTTTCTCTCACTGATGGTCATTTTCACATTCATTCAGGTCTGTTTGAGGGGTCTTTACACACACGGGCATGTTCAATGGGCCAACGAATTAATGGGGCGTATTGACTGGTCTGAGCCCCTTGTCAGGCTCCTCGTATTATGGCTCACCTTTCTGGGGGCCTCCCTGATAACCGGGGAAAATAAACACATCAAAATTGACCTTTTTTCCACCCTGCTGCCGAAAAAATGGCGACCCGTTCGTGAATTCATCCTTTCAATCGTGTGTGTCATCATATCCGCCACAATGCTTTTCGTTTGTGCAGGCTATGTAAAAATTGAAATGCAGTTTGGAGGAACTTTGTTCCTCAGTCTTCCCAGCTGGATAGGCGAGTTGATTCTTCCGGTGGGATTTGCCTTGATCCTTTTTCGCTTCTTTCTGAAAACCGTTGAAAATGGATTTCAAGTAGCAAGGGAGATGACGAAATGATCCTAACCCTGGTCATCATACTCATCGTCCTGATTATTTTCGGCCTGCCCCTTTTCATCGGTATTCTTGCTGCAACCATGCTGGGGTTGCATGTGAGCCAGGTTGAATTTGCTGCGATCCCTATTGAGATTTTCCGCCTGGCCAACGCGCCGGTATTGTTGGCCATTCCTTTGTTTACATTTGCGGGCTATCTGATGGCCGAAGGGCGTACTTCTGATCGTCTGGTCCGGTTTTCGCAAAGTCTTTTTGGATGGATACCCGGAGGTCTTGGCGTCGTTGCATTGGTGTCGTGTGCGTTTTTTACCGCGATCACCGGTGCGACCGGAATTACCATCATCGCACTTGGGGGCCTGCTTTTCCCCGCTCTCATTTCTGAAAAATATAAGGAAAATTTTTCGCTGGGACTCATGACCACTTCAGGCAGTCTGGGCCTTCATTTTCCACCCAGTCTTCCTATCATACTGTATGGGTTTGTTTCAGGCACGAGTATTGAGAGGCTTTTTGTTGCCGGTCTTATCCCTGGTGTTTTGATGGTAGGTGTTCCCTGCCTTTTCTCAGTGGTCATGGGCAAAAGATGGAAACTCGAAAGACCTTCATTTTCCGGCAAAGAATTCTTTGCCGCTCTAAAGGGGGCGGCCTGGGAGCTGCCAATTCCCCTCTTAATTGTTGCCGGTATTTACTCAGGCATCAGCACTGCCACAGAAGCAGCGGCCCTTACGGTTGGGTACGTCCTTTTTATTAAAATCGTGGTCTTTAGGGAGCTAAATCTGACAAAGGATTTGCCTCAAATCATGACCGAGAGTACAAAAATGGTGGGGAGCATCATGATTATTTTGGGCGCTGCTTTGGGCTTTACAAACTACCTCGTGGATGCCTTCATTCCCACCAAAATTCTAAACCTCATGGAAGCTACGGTCACAAGTAAAATCGGGTTCCTGATCATATTGAATATTTTTTTAATCCTTGTCGGGTGTATGATGGATATATTCAGTGCCATTTTGGTGGTAGTCCCCCTGATCGTTCCGCTTGCCGCCAGATTTGGAATTGATCCTGTCCATCTGGGGGTGATTTTCCTTGCTAATCTGGGAATTGGATATAATACACCGCCAGTGGGTCTGAATCTTTTTATTGCAAGCTCAAGATTTGAACGCCCAATTGTTCAAATCTACAAAGCCACCCTTCCCTTTTTACTGCTTCTTCTCTTTACCCTCTTATTAATTACATACTGGCCAGCATTGAGCCTTTTTTTACCGGGTTTAATAAAACCGTAAACGTTAACAGGTTCAGGGTTCAACGTTCAGGGTTAAGGACAATAAAAGAATTGAAGACCCGAAGTCCTCTATAAAAATGTTCATTTTTCCAATTAATTGCCAGTTTGGCTCCAAATTTTGGATTAGGCCTGACGAAGTTGATGGGTTTCTAATAAATACAGAACCCAAATGCATTCGGTCGGTTAGAATTGAACCTTGAACCCTGTCGAAGATCCCGTCTGGAGCGAAGTGTAAGCGAGGAACATTTGAACTTGTGAACGGTTATACAAATTTCTACTTGCAATTGGTCCCAAAGGACTTAATATAATAAAAAAAAGGAGGGAATTTCCTCCCCAACGTATCCCCTTCAAGCGAGATAAACGGTCACTCTTCCGCTACATCCGGGATACCATTTTTGTAACCTTCTGTTGATTTATGGATCTATAATTTGATATACTTTTAGATTAGAGAAATCATAGCGTCTGTCTTTCCATAGGAGAAATAAAATATGCCCATATATGAATTCAAATGTAAAAAATGTGGAAATGTCTTTTAACAGTTGTGCTTTGCCAGTGACGATCAAGACCACATGCCCTGCCCCACTTGCGGGGGAAAAAAAAGTGAAAGGCTTTTATCTACTTTTTCATCTAGTTCATCAAGTTCCAGCCAGGGATTAGGAAACCTCGCATCATCCTCATCCTGTTCTTCTTCCGGCGGATTTTCCTGAGCGTGATAATTGGCAGCCGGGAGCTGTATCAAGCAGATGGCGCACGAAAAAACAAAGGAAAGGGGGAAAGGGATGAGTCTCTGGGTTTTTATACTGGTCATCGGCATCTGGTTTCTCTTACAGATTTACATCCTGCCCAAACTCGGCATCTCTACATGACTCAAAAACAGTTGCCAGGTAGGCGACAAACAAGAGGAACCACTTAAAATTCCAAAAAAGTAAATATTGTTTCCAATTTTGGATTTCCATATTCGTATTTTATATTCACTCTCCCTGACTATTTCAGTGGCTCCTTTGTTGGGCCTTCTTCATACCACCGGTTCTACTGGTGGCGCTGATTGACGTAGTTTTGATCTTTCCTGTAACGATACACCCACCTGTAGGGCGAAGCCGGGGATAAATAGGCCTGCGCCCCATCATTTTTGTATGCCCGTGATTCATTATATCATTTTAATGTGCTATACAGTAAAAAACATTTTCAATCAAAAGATGAATAACCCGTCAATACGCCAGGGCATTTCAGCTTCTCCCCCATTTTGAAAATGGAGATTGAAGAGGATTTTTCTGATATAGCATCGTCTTTTTAATGACTTGCATCGACTGCTGAATCGAGAGGTCGCGATATGAAGCTTACTGAATTTTCTCGCGGTAAATGGGAACGGGCAATTGACCTCAAGAAACGGGGTCAATACCCGGAGGCAGTGAGAGAGCTAAAAGAGGCCCTTGAAGACACACCCGATCATTTCCTGCTCAAGGCAAGTCTTGCAGACGTATATTTAAGACAAAACAGATCCATGGAAGCCAAAGTCCTTGCGGAATCCATCCTTTCGTTTGATCCACAATATCCCAAAGCCCTGTACATCCTCGGAGAGATATTTTATAAACAAAACTTTTTTGAACAGGCACTTGAGTATTTTCAGCAGGCATCTCAAAAAGATCCAAGGCCATATCTCATTTTGCGAGTTGCAAGGACTCTGTCAAAGATGGAGCGTCACAAAGAGGCAATTGAAACCATCGATTCCGCGTTAGTGCGTGAAAGAAAAAATACCGGTTTACTAAAGGAAAAGGCGATAATCCTCATCCGGATGAAACGGCTAAACGAAGCCCTCGAGATCTATGAAAGTCTGCAACAATTAAATCCGGATGACAGTTTTGTTCGCAAAGAAATTTACCGGCTAAAAGGAAAAAATAGACCGGATGAAACCGTCATACATGAATTACAGACAGTGGTAAAACTCCCTTCAGGAAAGGATGACGCCCAGCTTCATGGATTTTTAGGTCAAAAGCTCAAGGAAAAAGGAAAACTGGAAGAGGCGGCAGCCGAATTTCGCGTAGCCCAGCGCCTCGACTTGAATAATGTCTTTTTCCTGAAGCAGGAAGGATTTTGTCACTACCAACGCAAGGACTATGAAAAGGCACTTCACACATTGGGGGACGCCTTCCGCAAGGACCCCAACGACTATATTGTGAAGAAGACACTTGAAAAAATATACACAACAATCCAAAATCTTAAAGGTTTTGTAACGTTATTAGAAGAAATATTGAAGGATCATCCTCACAACGTCAAACTGATGGGGACTTTAAAAAAGATCCAAAAACAGGTCAATGGCAAAAAACCCTGAAATCGACACCACCTCCCCCCATGCCGACCCTATGGAGAAGGCCCTCTCTTTCATGAAACGGGTTTATGGCTTTCATGAGTTCAGGTCGGGGCAGGATGACATCCTGGAATCTGTGCTTCAGGATTCGGACACTTTGGCAATCATGCCCACGGGTGGTGGTAAATCCCTTTGCTACCAGATTCCTGCATTCATAAGGCCCGGTATAACCCTGGTTATTTCCCCCCTCATTGCCTTGATGAAAGATCAAGTAGACTCGCTTCGCGTCCTGGACCAGCCCGCCGAGGCCGTTCACAGTCTGATGGGGCTCAAGGAGCAGGAAGAGACGCTGCAAAAAATTGCCGAAGGTAAAACCAGATTAGTCTATGCCTCGCCTGAAAGATTGCGAAACCAGCGCTTTATAGATACACTCAGGAGAAACACCGTCTCTATGGTTGCAGTGGACGAAGCCCACTGTATTTCTCAGTGGGGCCATGATTTCAGGCCCGATTACTTGAGGATCAGCCAGGCCATTCGCTCTATCGGCAGGCCCCAAATCATTGCCCTTACGGCTACAGCCACGGAAAAGGTCCGATCGGATATCGTTAAACACCTGAATTTAAGAGCCCCCCGTGTTTTTATTACCGGTTTTGACCGCCGGAATCTCTTTTGGGAAGTAACGCAATGCACGGATGAAAAAGAAAAAACATCCATAATGGTGGAGCGGCTCTCAGGCCTTTCCGGTGCGGCCATTGTTTACACAGGCACCCGGAAGAATGTGGAACGTATTGTCAAAAAGCTTAACAAGCACCATTTAAGGGCCGAGGCCTACCACGCCGGGTTAGATGAGATCGAGAGGACCCGGGTCCAGGAAAGCTTCATGGAAGGCCGCACGAATCTTGTGGTGGCGACAAACGCCTTTGGCATGGGAATCGACCGCTCAGATATCCGGATGGTCATCCATCACACCTTTCCTGGAAGCATTGAGGCATACTACCAGGAAGGGGGCCGTGCCGGCAGGGACGGCGATCAGGCGACCTGCCTGCTGCTTTATACGCCTTCCGACAGGATGCTTCAGGAGTTTTTTATTAATACGCGTTACCCCCCTCGTGAAACCGTATTTAAGGTTTACGATACCATTCGAAAACGCCCCGAGGAGCTCCTGTGGTTGACCTATCGTGAAATCGGTATGATGGGCGAAGCGAAAATTCCTGACCTGGCAGTTGGCTCGTGCATCAAAATATTGGAAGATGCCTCTGTCGTGAAAAGACTTCATCACTATGATAACCGGGCAGAACTTTATCTTCACAAAAGTCCTCAAATACTGATCAGCGAACTTCCCACACGGGCGCTGAACAGGGAGAAACTCCTTCACAAACTTGAAGAAATCTATACCGAAGATCAACTCACAAGCGGAATACAGTTTCTCCCCGCGGAATTGGCAAAACGAATAGGGCTTTCCACGGATGCCATGAGGAAATGTTTTTCACAGATGGAGGCTGAGCGGGCATCTACCTATATTGCTCCCTTCCGCGGCAGGGGACTTCGGATACTCAAACGAGTTAAACCAGACCAACTGGGTATTGATTTTCAGGCCCTCAAGGTTCGCAAAGCATATGAATTGGCGAAACTGGACCAGGTGATGGATTATGCCACCACAGAAAAATGTCGCCGCAGCTTCCTGCTTCGCTATTTTGGGGAGTCGGCAAAAGGGGATAACTGCGGTGCCTGTGACCGCTGTAAGACCCAAGAAAATCGAACCGCTTCTCTCGAAAATGGTTCCGATCCGACCCTGACTATTAAAATCTTAAGTGGCATTGCCCGGTTGAAAGGACGGTTTGGGGCTGGCATGGCTGTTAAGGTCCTCACAGGGTCAAAAGACCGCATGCTTTTTCAATTTAGACTTCAGCATCTTTCCACCTATGGTCTTCTTTCAGATCATACACAAAATCAGATTCAGGACTGGATAAAGGAACTTATTGCTAAAGGGTGTGTTGTTTCACGCCGTACGTCCTTGGGTGAGAAAAGGTATCCGGTTGTGGAACTCACGGATCGGGGATACCGGGTGATGGCAGGAAAGGAGATAATTCATCTTTCCCCTGCCGTTATTGCGCAAAGGTCTGTCAAATCGGAACGTCCACTGCATCATGGCGTAGAAATGGAAATTTTTAACAGGCTCCGAGAATTACGCTCCCGCCTGGCCAAGGAAGAAAGACTGCCTTCTTATTGTATCTTCCATGACAGAACGCTGAGAGAAATGGCCAGAGCCCTGCCCTTAACCCCTGAGGAACTCCTTCGTATCGTAGGCGTTGGTGAGGTTACATTAAAAAAATATGGAAAGGCATTTCTGAGGGTTTTAAATCAAATCAGGGATGAGAAGGAACCCACCCAGTTTTAAAACAATTTTCATACTATTATCACTAAGTCCAATCAGTCCCACTAGGGCGAGATCTGCAGAAATTTGGATGTGTCTCCATGAGGCACCCCATGGGTGAAGGAAAGCTTGAGATATGTATTGTCTTTTGAAACCATTTGTGATTTTGATAGAAAATAAAACTTTGATTTAGTTTTTTATGAGTTAGGTTTTTAGAATACAAGAGAATTTAACGGAATTAAGAAATTTAGAGTAAAATATCATATATGATGCCCATGGTACCTGTGAAAGGAAGATCCGATTGGCTTTGGAACGTGAAAATGGATCTCTAAGAATCCGAGACCTGGTGGAGGTCCCGGACATCAGGACGGTCAT
>Ga0180435_10005156_pt1 | contig 12763 bp, 13 predicted proteins | sample SS_ome_3_FD_132467 | JGI IMG/M metagenome (GOLD analysis project Ga0180435, IMG submission 132467) | Hypersaline lake sediment archaeal communities from the Salton Sea, California, USA - SS_3_S_1 metaG | ecosystem: Environmental > Aquatic > Non-marine Saline and Alkaline > Hypersaline >... | reverse complement strand
GCCGCCGTCCTGTAGCAGGTAGCAGGCCCCGTGCTCCGGTCCGTAGAGACCGGTATCGATCAGGTGGGTGTCGTGCCCCAGTGCCTCTGCCATGCCCTCGTCCTCGGTTGTGCGCTGCGGCCGAGTATAGAGATGCCGGCGTCACCGCAACATTGGTTTGCTTCAGCCTTGTGTATTTCGGTGCCGACGGTGCCTGACAACGGCGGTCTCGGCACCGTCCCGTCCTCGACCTCCAGCTGCGACTTCAGGGTCTTCAGACCCTTGTCATACGATGCGCCGATCATGCTGTCGAGCATCAGGCCCACATACCGGCCAAAAAGGTCCCAGCCGAACACGGTATTGAATTGCCAACGGACCCGCGTCCCGGTGCCCTCGGGCTCCAGCAGGAAGGTCGCGCTGCCGTCACCGTCGTCGCCGAACTCCAGCTGCATATCGACCTGGCGCCCCGGTATGCTGGCAGTGATCTCCTGGCTGCCGCGTCCGACCTGCGCACTGCCGCTTTCCCAGGTCATGCGCGATCCCACGCCCTGCTCCCGGCCGGTGAAATGATACTGCGTGTCCGGGTCGACGTCCGTCCAGGGAGACCAGGCATGGAATGCGCGCATGCTGTTGATATGGGGGAAGATCTCATCGGGCGTCGCCGCGATCAGGATGCTGCGTTCGACCTTCACCGACGAAGGCAGCAGAAAGCCGATCACCGCCAACAGGATCAGCAGGATCAGCAGTACGCGGAATAGCAGGCGCGCAAAGGCCATTGTGATTCTCCGAACTGAAGGTGTGTCTCCCGGCGTCTGCGGGAAGCCGCACGGCAGCGGCAGTTTACAGGCTTGGCCGCCAGTTGTGTGTCACCAGTCGGAGCCCGTGCCTGTCCTTGGAGAATCGGGTCAGGCCGGCGTTGTCGACCGTGGTGCGGTACCAGTTGATCGCGGGTCCCTGGATGACGTGCCCGAGGGCCGCGCGGATGACGCCGGCGTGCGCTACCACCAGCAGGTGTTGCCCCGCATGGGTGTCCAACAGGGACTCGAACACCGTACCGACCCGGTTCGCAAAGCTGTCCAGTGCCTCTGCCCCCGCGTGGCGCCGGTTGACCGGGTCCCGGTAAAAGTCCTGGTACTCCTGGTTCCGTTCCTTGCGCAACTGATCACGGCCCAGGCCTTCCCATGCCCCGAAGCCCACCTCTCTGAGGTCCTCCTCGATGTCCAGCGGCAGCCCGCGCTGTTCTGACAGCCAGCGGGCGAACTCGATGCAGCGGCGCATTGGCGAGCTGATGATGCGTTGCCAGCCGTGCAGTACCGCTGTTGTCTCGCGCAGCTGTTGCCAGCCGGTCTCTGACAGCGGGTCGTCGACGCCGTTGCCGCGATAGCGTCGGCCCCCGACAGGCTCTCCATGGCGGATGAAGTCCAGCAGGGTGGTATCGTCTGTCGGCATCGGGAACGCGGGGTTGCAGGTAAACTTTGGTTAGAATCATGCGCATCTTGCATCACCTTGGCAACGACTAGTGGTTGAAAAACGTTTCGTAGGTATCGACAAAGACCCGTACGGCGCGATGAACACGACCGGGAACATCATTCGCGACGCCTGGCTGTTCGGGTTGATACCCGAGACGGAGACCGGCGAGGGATGGACCATCGGGCGCGTCAATGCGCTCTACGACCAGGTGGCCCGGGAATGGGAGAAATACGGGCACCTGGTGTCCAACCTGCCGGAAGAGCTCGCCGCAAGGCACCGCGAGATCTACGACGCGGCAGTCGCGCGGGCGCGCGAACTCGGCTGGGATCCGGAACTGGATGACAACGATTAAGCGGCCGGCCCGAGGCCTTCGCAACGCGGTGGGCCCCCTGGGTGACGAAAAACGTCGCTTTTTTTTACAGACCGCGGGCTCTCACTGGGATCCGGCTTCGGGTGAATTTCACAAGTCATTGAAATTTAAGGATTGTGTCCGCTTTGGCCCGCATTATGCTTCGATCATTATCGCCAATATGGGTGTTCCGGGTCGCGGAAGGCGAGGGTGATCCGGATGCTGATGGGGGTGCGATATGCGACGACGTACAGTCTGTGTACCGATCCACAGTCCGGTGTGGGAGTATTACATTCGTCAGGGCTGGATCGAGCTCTGGACCGAGGGTACCTGGGTGACCATGTCGCATCCCTGACGGCGCCATCCGCGCCCCTGGTGAGGCACCGTTGCCGCTGAATCGGGGGAGGGGTGATGAACTTCAGGATCCTGTCGGTGTTCGCGCTGGCATTCGTTTTGATCGCATGTGGGCAGCAGCAATCCGCCGAGCCGGAGGAAGAAAAATCCTTTGGTGGTCAGCTCGGGGATTCGTACAAGGGCATGCTCAATGAGGCCGGTCAGGGCGTCGAAGGGCTCAACGAGCAGATGCAGCGCACCGATCAGCGGGTGCGCGATCGCTGAGCCGGCTCGGTCCGCTTCGACCCGCTAGTGATACTGGATGTACAGATTGAGCAGGTAGAGGCCGACCAGGGTGAGGCTGGCCCAGCCGATCACATGCCGGATACGGTGGGGGCGGTAGAGGAATCCCACCACCGCGACGCCGGTCATCATGACCGCGGTGAGTGCCGATACCGCATGGCTGGGATCGACGTCCGCCAGCAGCGGGCCGTTGGTATAGAAGATGTCGTCCACGGCAATAATCGCCGTGTTGAACAGGTTGCTGCCCAGGACGTTCCCCACCGCCATGTCGAGCGCGGACAAGCGCACCGCCGCCAGGGTCACGACCATCTCCGGGAGTGAGGTCACGAAGGCGATAAACAGCGTACCCACGAAGGTCTCGCTCCAGCCCATCTGATGCGCCAGTGCCTCGCCGACGAAGGGCAGCCAGATTCCGGCAACCGCGACCACGACCGAGGCAGTCAGATACCGCGCCACGGTCTGGCGCAACGACATACCGGGATAGGCGTCCGGCTCCTGATCGGTGAACTCGCCCACGCGTTTCGCCTCGTAGCGGAACACGGTGCGCATCGCGATGACATAGATGACGATCAGTACAATGCTGTATGCGCCGACGTGTCCCCACGCGACATTGAGTCCCTCGGGGTAGAGGATGATGCCCATGCCGATCACGCCCAGCAATATGATCCCGAAACCGGACGAGAGAATATGTCCCTGGCTTGCCGCCCTGTAGACCGATGCACGGCGGTAGACGACGTCCAGGGCCGCCAGTATCAGCAGGTTGAAGATACAGCTCCCCAGCACATCGCCGACGGCGATGTCCGGCACACCGGCCGCGGTGACCGAGCTTATGCCTGTCGCCAGTTCCGGCAGCGAGGTCACCGAGGCCAGCAGCAGCACCCCCACCCAGGTCCGGCCCAGGCCGGTCTTGTCGGCAATGGCGTCGGCATAGTTCGTGAGTTTTACGCCGGCGACCCCGATCAGGGCGAGGCAGACGGCGAACTGCAACCAGACAGACAAAGGATTTGACCTCCCGGGAGGGATGATGGGGCGACCGGACCCCCTCGTGCAACGCCCGGCAATCTCCGGGCGAATCCCAACGATAGGCGGGGCGTATGTCGATTTTATGAACCCGGGCGGCGTTATACGATCATGTGGGCCGCCCTGTGGCGCCAAAAGAGGGCCAGCCGGGCCTACCGGAATTTGCGTTGAACAGGGGTTCGGCCTCTCCGCCGGTCGCTGTCTTCTTTGCCGATACTGCAGCGTGAGTGCAAGATGCATCGGACAGGGGGCATCTCCGCGACGGTTCACCGGCAGCCGGCCGAATGAGCGCTGCGGATACGCAGACGGGGGTTCCGAGGCGGCGGGTTCCGGGAACCAACGGGCCGGAGGGTCTGTCCTAGACAGCGCCAGTTCCCCTCACCGCGCGCGTGCGCGACGCAGAAGACGAATGCCGGCAGCAAGGGACATCGAAGGCATGGCTAAAGAGACAGCGATACAAGCGGGCGAGACGACCGTCAGTGCGGCACAGGCCGCCTTTTCGGGTGCGCGCAGGCATCTGAGTGAGCGGATCATCGGTCAGTATGCATTGATCGACAGGCTGCTCATCTCGCTGCTGGCGGATGGGCATCTGTTGGTCGAGGGCGCGCCGGGGCTGGCGAAGACGACGGCCATCAAGGAGCTGTCATCCCTGCTCGAGGGTGATTTTCATCGCTTGCAGTTCACACCCGACCTGCTCCCGGGCGACCTCACCGGTACCGATATCTATCGGCCCGAAACGGGTGACTTCCGTTTTCAACAGGGGCCACTGTTCCACAACCTCGTCCTGGCAGACGAGATCAACCGGGCGCCGGCGAAGGTACAGTCCGCGCTGCTCGAGGCGATGGGCGAGCGGCAGATTACGGTCGGGCGTACCACCTATCCCTTGCCACGCCCCTTCCTGGTGATGGCGACGCAGAATCCGATCGAACAGGAGGGCACCTATCCGCTGCCCGAGGCCCAGCTCGACCGTTTCTTGATGCACGTGAACATCGATTATCCGTCGGCGAATGCCGAACGCAGCATCCTGCATCTGGCACGCCGCCAGGCGGCCGATTCCTACCGGGCGGGCAGCGAGGCCGCCACGCCCATCAGTCGCGATACCGTGTTTGCCGCGCAGAAGGAGATCTTGGCCCTGCACATGGCCGAGCCGGTCGAGGAGTACCTCGTGCAACTGGTGCTGGCCACACGCGAACCGGGGCCCTACCGCGAAGATCTCGCACGCCTCGTCAATTATGGTGCCAGCCCCAGGGCCACGATTGCGCTCGACCGCTGCGCCCGGGCGCATGCCTGGTTGTACGGCCGTGACTATGTCTCCCCGGAGGATGTGCAGGCGATCGCCTACGACGTCTTGCGGCATCGCGTGCTGCTGTCGTTCGAGGCCGAGGCGGAGGGCCTGAGCCCGGACGATTTCATCGCCGAACTGCTGAAACTGATACCGGTTGCCTGAACATGCCGGGATTGTTCGAACATTGGCGCCAACGCGCAGGCACTGTCCCCATGGACCGCCCCTCGGCGGCGCTCATCAATCCCGCGACCCGGGTGAGCCTGCATGAGCTGCTCGAGATGCAGAACCACGCCGCCCGGGTCGACCTGACCCGACAGCAGCCGGCACGGGCTCAGCTCGCTGGCAACCATCAGTCACGTTTTCGCGGTCGTGGGATGGATTACCAGGAGTCACGCGCCTATCAGCCGGGTGACGATATACGCAATATGGACTGGCGGGTGACGGCCCGTGCGGGCCGGCCGCACACCAAGCTGTTCCAGGAAGAACGCGAGCGGCCGGTGATCTTCCTCCTCGACCTGAGCCCCAGCCTGTTCTTCGCCACGCAGGGCGTGTTGAAATCGGTCATTGCGGCACGGACGGCGGCACTGCTGGCCTGGGCTGCCGCTGCGCAGGGGGACCGAATCGGCGGCCTGCTGTTCAATGGTGGCCATCATGAACTCCGGCCCCGCAGCCGACATCGCGGTGTATTGCAGCTTGTTCATGCGATCGTCGAGCAGACGGATCCCGTTCGGGCCCTGGCGGCACCACCGGTCGCCAACGGCCTGGGCGAGGCCCTGATACGACTGCGCAGGATCGTGCGGCCAGGCAGCCTGGTGTTTTTTCTGAGCGACTTTCATGCGCTGGACGAGGCAAGCGGAAACGATCTGCTGCGCCTGCGCCGGCACAACGACGTGGTCGGCATACAGATCACGGACCCGATCGAGCGATCGTTACCGCCGCCTGGCCGCTACAGCGTGACCGACGGTCAACGGCTGGGTGTGCTGGATACCGGCTCCCGCGAGGGCCGACGCGACTATCAGGCTTTCTTTGAGGAGCGCCGGCAGCGATTGCAGCAGATCATGCGCCGTACGAACACGCCCCTGATGCAACTCGCCACCACCGATGACGTGGTCGCGGCGTTGCAGGCGAGGTTTGGCAGACGCCGGGGACAGCCCGTTGCCCGGGGGCACGCTGAATGAACACGCCGCAACAGGCATCCCTGCAGCTGCGCGATATCCATCTGCCCGGAACCCCGGACATCTGGCCGCCGGCCCCCGGCTGGTGGCTGCTGTTCGGGATCCTGCTGTTGCTGATGATCGCTGTGGGTGTGTTGGCCTGGCGGCGTATCGAGCTGCGACGCCAACGCCGACGCGTCCTCGAACTGCTCGATGAGATCGAGCGGTCGTCGGCCGGAAATGCGACGCCAGGATATCTCGCGCAACTTTCACGCCTGATACGGGCGCTGGCGCTGGCGCATTTTCCGCGACAGGAAATCGCCTCGCTGACCGGGCGTGACTGGCTGCGGTTTCTCGACAGTTCGGGCGGCAATGGGCAGTTCGAACACGGGCCCGGCAGGGTACTGGCCGAGGGTCCCTACATGCGCGAGCTGCCCGATGGGGTGGACGGGCGCGCGCTCGCTGCGCTGGTCCGCCGGTGGATTTCGCGAAATTCGGGTAACTGACATGGGCCTCGATTTCGCCTGGCCCTGGTTTTTCGCCACGTTGCCGCTGCCACTGCTTGTGGCACGCCTGCTGCCGCGGGCGAGGGTGACACCCGGGGCCGCACTGCGGTTCCCGTTTTTCGATGCCATGCAGCCCACGCAGCCCGAATACCGGCTGCATGCTTCACGCCGAAAGATGTTTCTGGCGTTGTTGATCTGGTTGCTGCTCGTCGTTGCCGCGGCTCGCCCCCAGTGGGTCGGCGAGGCCATCCAGTTGCCGGTCAGCGGTCGCAGCCTGATGCTTGCGGTCGACATCTCGGGCTCGATGGAGACCGACGACATGCTGATCGACGGTCGGCCGGTGATGCGTCTGACGGCGGTGAAGCGGGTCGCCGGCGACTTCATCGGTCAGCGCGAGGGTGACCGGCTCGGCCTGATCCTGTTCGGCGATCAGGCCTATCTGCAGACACCGCTGACGTTCGACCGCCGCACCCTGCGGATCCTGCTGAACGAGGCGGCAATCGGGCTGGCCGGCAAGTCGACGGCGATCGGCGACGCGATCGGCCTTGCGGTCAAGCGGCTGCGCGATCAACCGGAAAAGAACCGCGTGCTGATCCTTCTCACCGATGGGACCAATACCGCCGGGGCGGTCGACCCGCTGAAGGCTGCCGACCTCGCTTCCGTCGAGGGAGTGCGGATCTACACGATCGGCGTCGGTGCGGGCGACCGGATGCCCGGGCCCTTTGGTCTGCTGCTGGGTGCCGGCAGGGAGCTGGACGAGGCGACGCTGCAGGCGATCGCGCAGAAGACCGGCGGGCGCTATTTCCGTGCGCGCGACACCCGGGCCCTGCAGCAGATCTACGCCCTGCTGGACCAGATCGAGCCCGTGTCCGAAGACCAGCAGAGTTACCGGCCGGTCGAGGAACTCTATGCCTGGCCGCTGGCCGGCGCGCTGCTGCTCAGTCTGCTGCTGGCGATTCCCGCTGCATGGAGCCGACGTGGTGAGCCGGTCGGAGACAGGGGCTGAGATGCTGGCACAATTCCATTTCATTCAACCCCTTTGGCTGCTGGCCCTGTTGCCACTCGCCGGCGTGCTCTGGCTGCTCGTCCGTCGCGGGCCCGGAAGCTCGCCCTGGCGCCGCCTGGTCGACGCCCGTCTGCTGCCCTTGCTGCTGGACGGGCAAAACACCCGCCGGTCGCTGCTTCCCGTGTGGCTGCTTTCGAGCGCCTGGCTGCTCGCGGTGCTGGCATTGGCCAACCCGACCTGGGAGCAACAGCCCCAGCCGCTGCGTCAGACGAGCGCCTCGCGCGTCATCGTGCTGGATCTGTCGCGCTCGATGCTGGTCGCAGACCTGAGGCCGTCGCGCCTGGTGCGGGCCCGCTTCAAGGTCGAGGACATCCTCGCGTTCGACCCGGAGGGACAGACCGCACTGGTGGTGTTCGCCGGAGATGCCTTCACGGTGGCGCCGTTGACCCGTGACGCCGATACCATCCGCGCCCAGCTCAAGGCCCTGCACCCGTCCATCATGCCGTCTCAGGGGAGTCGCGCCGATCTGGGTCTGTCGAAGGCCCACGAGCTGTTGCGACAGGCCGGTGTGCCGCACGGACAGGTCGTCCTGATTGCCGACGGTGTCGAAGGGGCCGGTGCCTCGGGCGCGGCGACGCGCCTGCGCGAGTCAGGCTACGAGGTCTCGGTGCTGGGTGTCGGCACGGCCGCGGGCGCCCCGCTGCCGGACGGACGGGGTGGGACCCTGCGCGACAACACCGGCAGGCCGCTGATTCCGGGACTCGATGCCGATGCACTGGCCGCCATCGCCGAGGCCGGTGGCGGACGTTACAGTCCGCTTCGCGGTGATCCCGTCGATCTCGACTACCTGCTACGCACACCCGGCGACGCCGGTGACCGCATCGATTCCGACGAACTGCAGGCACAGAAATGGAAGGGCCAGGGCCCGTTCATTGCGGTACTGCTGCTGCCGCTCGCGGCGCTGGCCTTCCGGCGCGGCTGGTTGCTGGTCATCCTGATCTGTACGGGTACCCTGATCCCCCCAAGGCCGGCGCTGGCCCTGAGCTGGGAGGGGCTGTGGCAACGCCAGGACCAGCAGGCGGCTCAGGCCCTTGCCGGCGGCGACTATGAGCGTGCCGCGCGGCTCGCCGAGGAGCCCTCCCGCCGCGGCAGTGCGTACTACAGGCAGGGGGAATTCGACAAGGCACTGGAGGACTTCGATCGGGTGGTCGGGGCCGACGGTGCCTACAATCGCGGCAATGCGCTGGCGAGACTCGGCAGGTATGAAGACGCGATCACGGCCTATGAGCGGGCACTCGAACTGGACCCCGACATGGAGGATGCGGCTGCCAACAAGGCGGCGGTCGAGGCCCTCCTGGAGCAACAAGGTCAGCAACAGACCACGGCGGACCGGCAGGGTGCCCAGGGCCAGCAGTCACAACAGGCGCAGGCGTCGTCGGAAGATCGTGATGGCGCCGGGCAGAAGGGTGAGCCGCAGCCGTCGTCTCAGTCGCAGCAGGCATCGGCGGGACAGGAAAACACCGAACCGGGGTCGGACGGCGTCCAGTCGCAGGCGTCTGCCGGCGAGGAAAGTCCCGACCGCGGGGATGAGCAGGGTCAGTCTTCACACAAGGCACAGGCGTCATCAGATCCAGACGGAACCGCCGGGCGGGGCGACGAGGCACAGGCGTCACAACAGGCCGATGCCTCCCCCGGACAGGAAAAGGGCGACCCGCCGGGGGGGCAGGGCCGACAGTCTGCGGATACGCAGGCGATGTCCGGCGACGAAACGGATCAACAGGCCGAAGGGGCGGAGATTGCGGCGAAGACCCCGGCCGGAAACCAGGATGACGCGGCAGGGGGGCAGGGGGAGCGGGCGACCGATTCCGAGCCGAGACATGGGGGTGCCGGGCCCCGGTCCGAAGATACCGGGAACCAGTTTGCCGAGGCCAATCGCCGCCTCGACAACGCGGGCCCTGACGCGCAATCTGACACGCAGGGCGATGCCTCGAAACCCCAACCCGACGGTGGACGGGCGGGCGGGGCCCGGCAGCCACCCGGTGATCGCGCGACGGCCCGGCAGGAAACGCCTCGGGACCGGCGGCAGGGGGAGCCGAACCCGGCTGAACCGGCGGTGGCCGAGGCGTTGAGTGACGAGGAACAGATGGCCGCACAGCAATGGCTGCGACGTATACCGGATGACCCAGGTGGTCTGCTGCGGCGCAAGTTCCTCTACCAGTACCGGCAGCGCGGCCGCCACCCGGATGGCGGCCAGGAATGGTGAGGGGGGTGAGTATTCGATGACCTTGGGTGATTGTCAGACGGAGGCGGTCGCGCCCCATCGCGTCGCTGTGGTTTTCGCGATGACGGCGACACTGCTGTTTGCGGCGCCGGCATGGTCTGAGGTGCGCGCCCACCTTGACCGCAACAAGGTCTTTGTCGGTGACCCGGTGACGCTGGTGATCGAAAGCAGCGGTGCCTCTTCCGGGGAGCCGGATCTGTCTCCCCTGAACAAGGACTTCCGCGTGCTGGGGACGGGCACGAGCACCCAGTTCAGTATCGTCAACGGGCGTAGCTCCAACCGTACCACCTGGACGGTGCAGCTCGGGCCCCTGCAGGTGGGCAAGCTGCAGATACCGCCGATACGGGTCGGCAGCGAGCAGACCGGCGCGCTCGAACTCGAGGTGACCGACACGCCGGAACAGGTATCTGCGCAACAGTCCGAACACCTCTTTCTGGAGGCCGAGTTGGGTAGTGGTGGCAGGGTCTACGTCCAGCAGCAGTTGCCCTACACGCTGCGTTTCTATCACGACGAGACGCTCCTCAACGGCGATCTGCGGTCGCCACAGATTCAGGATGCGGTGATCCGTCAGCTTGGCGACGAGCGTCGCTACACGGTGACGCGAAACAATCGGCGGTACCAGGTGGTCGAGCGGCGGTACAGCATCCTGCCGGAAAAGAGCGGCCGGCTGCGTATCCCGCCGGCCAGCTTCACTGGGCAGATCAGCGCGGGCAAGTCGACGTCCGTGCCACCCTCGCGCCGTGATAGACTGATGCAGCAGTTCTTCAGAAACAGCCCGTTCACGACCGGCGGCAAGAGCGTGCGTGTCTTCAGCAAGCCGATAGAGCTGGATGTGCTGCCAACGCCTGCCGGCTTCGGGAGCGCCTGGATCCCCGCCGAGGATCTGCAGCTGCACGACAGCTGGACCAACGATCCCCCAGAGTTCCGCGCCGGGGTGCCGGTCTCGCGGACCCTCTCACTGCGCGCGACCGGCCTCGCCGGAACGCAGATCCCCACGCTCGAGCTCGAACAGCCGCGACTCACGCGGATCTATCCGGAATCACCGGTGAACGAGACCCGCACCGACCGTGACAAGCTGTATGGCCTGAGCCGGCAGACCTTCACCTATATTCCCGGCGAGGCCGGCGAGCTGACCATCCCCGCCGTCGAGGTGCCGTGGTGGAACACCCGCAGCGACGAGCAGGCGGTTGCCCGCCTCCCCGAGTGGGTGATCAGGGTCCAGCCCGGTCTGGCGGCGGCCGGCCCGGCCCCGGATGCCACCCAGAGGCAGCAGGTGCAGGGGGTGGCGCCACGCAAAGGACCTGTCGACGCACCGATCCGGATGCCGGCCGCTGGCGGACCGACCACCTTCGTGATGACTCACTGGCCCTGGCTGTTGCTTGCGGTGCTGGTGTTGCCGGCCATCGTCTGGGGAGTCCGGCGATGGCACACCCGGGGCACAGCCGCCGGCCAGAACGCGGCGCCGGTGAAAACCGCGGCCCCGGCGCCGCACCGGCCCGAGGTCGGGGACCTGCTTCCACGGCTGCAGCAGGCCTGCGAACGGAATGACGCCAAATTGGCCGCGCAGACCCTGTTGGAGCTTGCGACCACGCGCTGGCCGGATGATCCGCCGCGCAGTCTCGGGCATCTGGCGAACCGCCTGGAGATCGGTCAGGAGCAGGTCCTGGCGCTCGACCGTGCCCTTTACGCGGCCGACAGGACCGACTGGGACGGCGCGGCGCTGTGGACCGCCACGCAGGCCTCGTGGGGGAAGCCGGGTGCGTCGCGCAAACCGCATACCCCGGTGCTGGCGCCATTGTATCCGCACAGTGGCTGAGTACTCGCCGCGCACCGGTCCCCGGCGATGCCGCCGGACAGACCGATCGCACTGTCAACCTGCTTTACACCCCCGAGGGTGGATCGGCACCCGACCACTGTCTGGGCCCCGGTCGGCCTGGCCATGGATGGTTTTTTTACCCGTACAGGCCCGGATTTCGTTGACCGGGAACAACAAAACCATCCACCAGCAGTGGTGCGGCCGACCGGCGAACGACCGTGGCGCGTTGATTGCATCAAATAGGTCGAGAGCAGGATCTGCCGCCTCGTGCCGACCGCGGCCAGCTGCAGGATCAGTGGTAGCTCTCAAGGATGTAGAAGGTAATGAGTACGTTCATCAAGGGGCTCATCGAGACCGTCAGCAGGCCCCGGCTGGTTGAGTTCGACTACCAAGACGATCTGGGATTTCACCACGGCCGCTGCTATGTCCGCTGTCTTTGGGCGGGCAGTTCCCGGGTCAAGCGGATCATGAGCAGTTTCGGGTACACGAATATCCACATCGCCTGAGCGTCAGCCCGTCAACAGGTTTATCGGTCGTGCAGCGGTACTCACCGGGTCGCTGCGAGACCCGGTCAGGTGCGGGTGTGCCCAGTTGTGCCAAGCGCTGGCCGATTTAAAGTATTGGATTGCTTCAGAAAAACCGGCCACACGTCGACCACCTCAATGAGAGTTGGCAGTTGATGCGCAGGACGGACCAAAGTGAAAGACCTCGACAGAATCTCCACCTTGTGGGCCCTCAACATCGGCCAGATGGTCATGGCGTCCATGTACCTTTCCTTGGGGCTCATCCATGGATGTCCGAGACGCCGGTATGCCGTGACGCCCAAGGATCTCGCGGACCGGCAGATCCTTCGGCGCAAAAGCGCGGGCGGGTAGAGGCTCCTGTCCCTGTCCGGCCGCCGTGGCAGGTACTCAGTGGTTGTTCATCCGGTCGACCAGGGCCATGCCCAGCGCGGACAGCACGAAGGTCAGGTGGATGATCACGTACCACATCAACTTGTCGTTATCGATCTGCGGGGCATTCATGAACGCCTTGAGCAGATGGATCGAGGAAATGGCCACGATCGATGCGGCGACCTTCTGTTTCAGCGAACCGGAATCGAGCTTGCCCAGCCAGTCGAGTTTTTCGGCGCCTTCCTTGAGTTCGATCGCGGACACGAAGTTTTCGTAACCGCTCAGCATGACCATCACGATCAGGCCACCCACCAGTGCGATATCGACCAGGCTCAGGGTGATCAGCACCAGGTCGGCCTCCTTCATCT
>Ga0180435_10005154_pt1 | contig 12767 bp, 8 predicted proteins | sample SS_ome_3_FD_132467 | JGI IMG/M metagenome (GOLD analysis project Ga0180435, IMG submission 132467) | Hypersaline lake sediment archaeal communities from the Salton Sea, California, USA - SS_3_S_1 metaG | ecosystem: Environmental > Aquatic > Non-marine Saline and Alkaline > Hypersaline > Sediment... | reverse complement strand
GAGTGGTGTACCCGCTCAACAGATACTCAAACAGCGTCGCGTCGCGGAACACCGATGCGAGCCGGCGCGCTACCATGCTCTTCGCGAGACCGGGATTGCCGTAGAGAAACACGTTCTCGCCGGCGATTGCCGCCAGCAGCGTGAGGCGCTGTACCTCTTCTTTCCCGTGAATACCGTTGGAGAAGCGTTCGATTAATCGCCTGATACGGTCTGCGCGCATGGATTCTAGTGTTTCCCTTTCCGTCGACGGTGTCAAGCAATACCGATCCGGGCTACACTCTCGGACGCTATGGAACACGATCACAGGGATCACCATCTCGTCTGGACCGATCTCGAGAACGAGACGGTGGTGAACGCGCATATTTTTTCATTGGTTCGGAATCGGCGCCGCGCGCGGGATGGCCGCGAGGCGTGGTACTACACGCTGGACAGTCCGGACTGGGTCAACGTGGTCGCAACCACCAGGGACGAACAGGATCGGGAGTGCTTTGTGATGGTCCGTCAGTTTCGTCATGGATCGATGCGGGTGAGTCTCGAGTTTCCCGGGGGCGTCGTTGATCCCGGCGAGGATCCTGCCGAGGCGGTGATGCGCGAGCTTGAGGAGGAGACCGGGTACGTTGCTAACACGGTGACCCTCGCGGGGAGCGTCAACCCCAACCCGGCGCTGATGGGCAACCGGGTCTACACCTACGTGGCGCGGAACGTCCACCCCGCGAGCGAACAGAACCTGGACCACAACGAGATCATCGATGTTGAACTGGTTCCCACCGGCGATCTTGGCCCCCGCAGGTCGGAGTTCGACCACGCCATGATGCACGTGGCTCTGCGGTTCTACGAGCAGTTGGGGGACGGTTCCTGAGCCGACGAACCGCAGGTTCGGTCTAGATCTGTACGCGCATCCCCAGGATTCCACCGTAGGCGCGGGTGTCGATCGCGTAGTTGAGGTGGATAAAGAGGTTGATGAACGCCAGCTTGATATCGGATCCGGTGTTGATCACCATGTTGAAATCGTTGAAGTCCTGTTCGCTCAGCGGCTGCACGTTGGTGTCGACGGTAGTTGTGGTTCCCGTGAGGCTGCTGGTGATATCCGCGGCAAATCCGTCTATGCCCGCCTTGTAGGTGGAGCGCTGAAAATATCCGCTCACGCCGATAAAGGGGTAGCTCACCCGCAGAAATCGCGTGGACGCACGGACATCCACTCCGATCGAGTGGGTTTGTGCCTCAAAGGTGAGATCGCCGGTAAGATCGAGCTCCTCCCCGCCAAACTCCACCGGGTCCACCTCGTTCAGGTCAAACCCGAAGTCGATCATACTGTACACATAGCCCACACCGACGGAGATCGCCGGAATGCCACGCTGCTGTTCCACCAGCACCTTCCGAACGCGGGTACCGATCGTCGTGATCGAGGCGTCCAGGCCATCCACGGGGATTGCACCGCTCAGAGCAGAGGGGACGATTCCGAGCTGCACATCCACCTCGTAGCCGCCAAGGAGGCCGACGCCGATGGCGGCACGCATACTCGGGTAGGGCGCGTAGTTGTCGGTGATATCCCGCACGTCGGAATCATTGAGCCCCGCCTCTTCCAGGAAGCTGTCGATCAGGCCGTAGTTTTCGAACTTCGCCTCATCGTCGGTAAACTCCAGGACCCCCGGGGCAACGGTGGCACCCGTCGAGAGAGAGAAGTACATATGCGGAAAATTGCCGAGCTGGGCGCTGCCGAGGCCGTGGTTGAGCACCGACGCTGTCTGAAGGTTGGGGACGACTTCCTCGCCGAGTTCCTCGAAAACGGTCTGAAGGTCCGATGCGAGCTGATCCAGCGTGGATTGTGCCCACGCCGCAGCGGTACAGAGAACCAGAATAACCGCCAGAACGATTACTTTTTTACCCATCGTCTCCCTCCTACTATCCCGTCTATGGGTAGTGTACCCGATACCGGAAGCCTTATCCAATCATTTCGATCGTCTTCGAGACCAAAAATACCCGTTCAGCGTCGTTTCTTCCACTCGTACATTCGCGTATCGGCGGTGGATACCAGGGATTCCACGGTCGATCCGTCCTCGGGCCAGACCGCCACACCGATACTTGCCGACACGGAAACCTCCGTCTCGGCGAGAGGAATACCCTGCTCAATCGCCCGGGAGACATTACCCACGATCGCGGATACGTCGTGGGCTGCGCTGATCTCCGAGAGGATTACGGCAAACTCGTCGCCGCCGAGGCGCGCCACCGTATCGGTGTTTCGAACCGAACCGACGATCCTCGACGCGGTTACCCGGAGCACCGTATCACCGCTCTCATGCCCGTAGTTGTCGTTGATCTCCTTGAACGCGTCCAGATCGATATACAGCACCGCCACGGTGCGGGCGTTGCGCTCCGCCAGCAGCACTTGCTGGTCGAGTCGATCGAAAAACAGTTTCCGGTTGGGAAGACCTGTCAGCGGATCGTGGAGGGCGAGGTGAATCAGGTCGCGCTCCGCCCGTTTTTGTTCGCTTACGTCCTGCAGGACGTACACCGTTCCGGCGCGAAGCTTGCCGGATCCGATCAGGGGCGCCCGCGAAACACTCAGGGTGCGCTCGGTCTCCTCGCCCTCGTTCCAGGAGATCTCCGCGTTGCGCTGGTTGTCGACGATGCCCAGGAGTCCGGTCCCGGCGGGGCAGGTCTCGGCAATGCTCTCCAGGGTGTGGTCCACGAGTCCGCTCGAGATCTCGAGAAGCTCTCCGGCGGTCTCGTTTACGAGGCGGACCACATTGTTTCTGTCGACAACGATGACGCCGCTCGGCATCGTTCGAAGGATCGTGGGAGCGATAACCGCCGGAGAGAGGTCGACGAGACCGTACCGGAGGATCGCGTACCCCATGATCGCCACGAACAACGCTATCGGTATATACCCGAAGGGAAACAGATCGATCCCCATGGCGGGAAGAAAGTCTACGCCGCCGACAAAGCCGATCGCCGTTGCGATTGAAACGACGCGCAAACGTCTTTTCTGAAGCGGGTCCGTTGTGACCGAGGATTCACGGAAGAAACAGGCGATTACCGCGAGCAGGACAACCGCAAAATACGCGACGAAGAGATACCCGACCGGTCCGTAAACCGGGTAGTACAGGGGGTCTCGGCGCAGGTTGCCGGCGATAAAGAGATCCCCCGCCGGAAGCGCCAACAGAAACAGCACCGTTGCGCCCGCAAGAATTCGGTTTATCAGAACCCGACGGTCCGTCTGACCCACGATCGCACTCGCCGACAGGTAGATCGCAAAGGGAATAACCGCTACCCCCAGGTGGGCGATCCGATCCCACAAGAGAGATGCTCCCGGATCGACCACCGCGTAGGAGATACCGGCTCCGGCAAGGTACCATCCGACTCCGCCGGTAAAGAAGACGTACCGCCGACCGATCCGGGACCCGTGTTCGCGAATGAGCACAAAGATGCCGTAGGCGATGATAAGGATGCCCGTCAGCGTTGGTAATACGGCGTATGTATGAAAATGGATTACTGCCGGATTGAAGACCACGTCTGTCACTCCTCTCAGGTTCGTCGATCCGATACGTCGGTACCAGTGTACTATTGATTCTGGAAATAATCTCTATATGGAACGGGGTTTTCCACGGTCATTCCGCCGATGTTTTCCACCAGGAGATACGCGCGGTAGCCCGTGTACCCCTGACGGTGGCTGAACCGCAGGGCTACACCGGTTCTGAGACGAACGGGAATCGCGTTGAACGCCATGTCGGTGACGAGATCGGCGCCGGCAACGGTGAACCCCCCGGGTTCATACGCGGCGGAATCGCCGTTGCGTCGCGTTGCGTCGGCTACGCCCCACTCCTGTTCCCCGTAGAGGGACGTACCGAGCCGTTGAAACGCGATGCCCCGGGCGGCGCCGTCGTATGCCCCGAGTGGAAGGAGCAGCTCGAATCGTCCGAGAGCGGCGCCGGTGGCGGACTGCAGGTCCTGGTCCTCCCGCGTCGTAAATCGACCCGCCCGGTACGGGAGCAGATCGAGAGCATCGCCGTCGTTGTCTGCGGTGATCGCGAGGTTTGCACGAAACTGTGGTGTGGTGGTCGCGGTAAAGCGCCGCTGTACCTCGATCTCCCCGAGCGTGGCCGTCCCGTAGTTTGGGACGTCCAGGAGCGGTGGTCGGAGTGCCGCCGAGACCGAGAGGTCGAGACCGGGGCCGCCGAAAACATCCCGCGGCGCCCCGAACTGCCGCGAGAAGACGCGAACGGATCCGAGGTACGAGAGCTCGTCCACGGTGGGACTGTCGCCGATCGACCGGTACCGTGCTCCCAGGAGGCCCACTATCCCCCGGTAGGCGTTTCGTTCGCGGGCGACCCACACCGGTCGTGAAATTGAGAGGGTCGCCGTACGCTCCGGTTCCTGATCGCCCTCGTGTACCTGCGCGAGCGCAAGGCCCAGGGTCGCTGCCCCCGGTGTGTAGGTGTAGGAAAACTCTCCGTCGAAAAACTGCGGCGTCGGGGCGTAGTACGCGGTCACCGCGAGCTGGTGCCGTTCGAGGTTGCTTGCCGCCAGAGCGGTCGCACCGAACCTCCAAACCGTATCCTCGTCGCTCCCGGTGGTCAGCGACGCCAAAGGCAGCCAGAGGACCGGTCGTGGTATGTCGCGATAGGGCTTGGCGCGGCGGAGAATCGCGGCGGGATCGTCGATTGGTTCGGCGGCCCGTACCGGAGTGGCCGCAATCGCCGGAGTGTAGGGGGGCTCCCGCCGCGACGGCGGGTCGCCGGTTCGGAGATCACCCAGCCGGATCGTGTATCCGCCGCTCCGGTACGAGCCGTAGACGACGCGGCCCTCCGGTGCGGCAACACCGGTAAACGCTCCGACCCGGTCCTCCAGCAGAAACTCACCGGTTATCCGGGGCGGTACCGAACCCTCCCGAGCCTCCGGGCCGGGTAACGTGGCACGATAGAGCGCGAGCCGTCCGTCCCGGTCGCTACCGAACCAGAGTTCCCTGGTTCCTTCCCGATCGACAAAGTGCGGGTAGTACTCGGCGTCGTCGTCGAGCGCGCCTACCAGGAACTGCGTCTCAAACCGCACCGTATCGAGAACCACAATATCCTGCGCGCCACGGTCGTTCTTTGCGAGCGCCAGGAGATCGCCGCCGGCGGAGAGCGTCGGCGCGTACAGCGTGGCGTGGACCGGCCTGTAGCGTTCGGTGATCACGCCGGTTTCGGCGTCGATCTCAACGAGGCGGCTGAAGCTGTCGATCCGTTCGATCGCGTAGATCCGGCGGGCCGGGCCGATTCGCGGGTGGTATAGACGGCGTTCCCGGGTGAGACGGCGGGTTTGTCCCGTTTCGAGGTCGATATAAAAAAGGTCCGAGAAACCCGTGGTCGCCCCGGCACCGGCGTAGTCGATCGCATCGAGGGCTGCGACGGCGTACCGCCCGTCCGGTGAGATCCCGACGGAATAGTCGTCCAGCGGCGACAGTGAGAGAATGCGTTCCGGGGGGGAGCCGTCCCAGGGTAGCCGGTACAGCGCGCCGGGATCACGAAGCGTTCGGACATACGCATACACGCCGCGCTCCGTTGCACGCAGAAGATGCCAGTCGCCCACATCCTCCTGCGGGGACAGAGGATCTCCTGCAGGGAGCGCTGTCCGGGGCGCGTACTCCTCGCGCAAGGCGTCGTGAAGAGAAGCAAAATACCGGCTTGCCCGGAGACCCGTAGTTCGTCGCAGGGCGCGACGCATTCCCAGCACGGGCCAGCGCTGAAACTCGCGGTTGAGTTCCTGGAACGCCTCCGGACCGTACTCACGGTACAGGTGATCCACCATGAGGTATCCGGCAGAGTAAATCCGTCCCGCCGGCGGGTACGCTGATCCGCTGCCCGCCTGATCGTACGTGTAGAACTCGTCCGCCAGGATCGGGGCGACCCAGCCCATCTCGAAGAACGCGTTCCGACCGCGACCGCCACCGGTGTAGATTGTCTCTGCGTTGACCGTGGGGCCCTCGATCGCCCAACCCGGCATAAACAGTACCGATGCGCTCGGTATGAGCGGACCAAGAACCGGTTTGAGCCCGCCGAACAACCCGATCGGTCGGGTGAGATGGACGTAGTGGGTGAGCTCATGGACAAAGAGTGCCTCGATCCAGCTCTCGGTCCGGGCGCCGAGCCAGGGACCGGTCGGTGCGGCGACGTACATCGCTATGTGCGGCGGGTATGGTGTGAAGAATCCGTTGGCCCGCGCCGTGTTGCCATAAATCACTATAGGAATCCGCTCGCGCGGCGCGTAGTCCAGATACGACGTGACGCGGTCGTACACGGAGTCGGCGATCGCCAGAACCTCCGCCGCCGTAGCCGCGTCGTCGGGCTCGAAGATCACCCGAAAGCGGGCGGTGTCCACCCGAAGCCATTCCGCCGAGAGCGGGCTCGCGACGATGACGATAAACAACGTGGCCAGCGCCGCCGATGCGATCGACCGGAACGTATGGGCGGCGCCGTTCCCCGTCAGAGATCGACTCCCTGGCTCGCGAAAAGTCGGAGCCCCTCTTCGGGAAACCGCTCGCGAAGCTCATCGACGATCCTGCGGATCATCAGTCCGTCCTCTCGATCGAGGTAGGATACCCAGACAAAGTTCTCCTCCGGCCAGATGTGATCGCCCCGGCGCGGACCGGCATCGCCAGCGCCGTGGACCTCCGGAAAGAGCGTGTAGTGCGAGCCGATTCCGGCGTTCCGCAGTTTCTCAAAGAAATCTTCCTGGACCGAGCGGTTGGCGATCACTTCGACCCGAATCATTGCTCGTCCCCTTTCCGCCGTTTCTCCCGGCGTTTCTCCCGCCGCAGGCGTCGCTCCAGGCGCCGCTCTCCCGCCCGATTGAATACGGTGTAGATCACCGGGACGAGGTAGAGCGTGAGGAGCGTTGCCACCGAGAGACCACCTACCACGGTCTTGGCGATCGGCTGCACCAGGCTGGCGCCCTCACCGGAGGCAAACGCGACCGGGAGCAGGCCGAGTACGGTGGTGAGGGTAGTCATCAGGATCGGTCGGAGCCGGTTCCCTCCCGCCTCGACCGCCGCATCGACGACGTGGAGGCCCCGCTTGCGAAGCAGGTTGGTGTAGTCCACCAGCACGATGCCGTTGTTGACCACGATACCGACAAGCATAACCAGACCGACCGCGGTGAAGAGGCTGAAGTTCGTATTCGTGAAGACATATATCGCGATCACCCCTACCAGCGTCAGGGGAATCGTGAAGATAATAATAAAGGGATCGAGGAACGACTCGAACTGACTCGCCATCACCCCGAACACGAGAAACACCGATACGATCAGCACGTAGACAAAGGTAGTGCCGTAGTTCATCAGGTCCTCGAAGTCGCCGCCGTAGGTGATCACGAGCTCTTCGTCCGCGGGAACGTGTTCGGCGATCGCCGCCTCGATCCTGGGTTGTACGATATTGATCGTCTCTCCCGGGGCGAGCCCCGCGTTGATCGTTACCGTGCGGCTCTGGTCCTGGCGATCGATGCTCACCGGTCCGGTGGTGCGCTGGAGGGAGGCAAAGTTTGCCAGGGGGATGCGTTCGCCGAACCTGCTGTTGACGAACACCCGCTGCAGGTCCGGGATCTGGTCGCGCCCCGATTCCTCGAGGATTACGAGAATATCGTACTCGTTACCGCCCCGACGAAACCGCCCTGCCGTGACCCCGTCGATGGCAGCCCGTACTTCCCGGCCGATCGTGGTCACGTCGAGTCCCAGGGAATACGCCTTCTGACGGTCGATGACGATCTCTATCTGCGGGAGACCCTCGGCAAGGTTCATCTGTGGCTCCGTGGCTTCCGGGACGTAGTTCTTGAGGACCTCCACGATCTGTTCACCAGTCTCGCGCATCAGATCGCGGTCCTCGCTTCGCAGGATGATCTCGATCGGGGTCGCGTTGAATCCGCCTCCGCCGCCACCTCCGTCGTCAAAGCTGAAAACCGCTCCCGGAAAATCGTTGAAGTGGCTTCGAAGGATCTGCTGTACCTCCCGGGAGGAGACGGTGCGCTCGTCGTAGGGAGGTAGAAGCACCGTAAGGCTTCCTTTGCTGGTATCGGCGGCACCGAGGAATCCAAAGAACGCCGGTTGCCCCGCCTCGATGATGATATCGCGGTAGGTTTCGACCTCCTCCTCCACGATGATCTGCAACTGCGAGAGGACCCCTCGCGTGACCTCGAGGGTGGTACCCACGGGCATCTCCACCGCCACGGATACGGAGTCTTCCTCCTGTTCCGGGGTAAACTCGAAGCCGGTCATGGGAATCATGAAGATACTGCCCGCCAGGATACCGACAATTACAACCACCACCACGATCTTGTGGCGAAGCGTCCAGCGCAGGCTCGCCTTGTACGCATCGTCGAGCGCGGTAAAACCCCGCGCCAGAACGCCGTCCAGTGCGCCGGTTATGCCCCGGAGGGGTCGCTGCTTTCGCGAAGAAATCGGCAGGTAGTGGCTCGTGAGAACCGGAATCAGAAACACCGCCACCGCCAGAGAACTGAGGAGCGATATCACCACGGTAAACGCCAGGTCGCTGAAGAGCTCGCCGATTACCTCGAGTTGCGCCCGAAAAATCGCCAGCGGCAGAAAAACGAAGATCGTTGTCAGCGTGGAGGCGGTGATCGCCGTGATCATCTCCTGGCTGCCGAGGATCGCGCTGGCGGTGAGCTTGGCGCCCTTCTCCCGGTAGCGAAAGATGTTCTCCAGGATAACGATGCTGTTGTCCACAAGCATACCGATCCCCAAAGCAAGCCCCGTAAGGGTCATAAGGTTGAGGGTGAGACCCGCAAAATACATCAGCATCAGCGTGACGATGATCGAGACGGGAATCGAGATCGCGATGATGATCGTACTCCTGAGACTTCGAAGGAAGAAGAACAGAATGAGCACCGCCAGAACACCGCCGGTGATCGCGGAGCTCGAGACGTCGGCGAGACTGTCGCGGATCAGCGTTGTGGTGTCTTCCACAACCTCCAGCTCTACGCCGATCGGGAGCGCCGCGTTGATATCCTCCAGGCGCGCCAGCACCGTATCGGTAACCTGCACGCTGTTGGTGCCGCTCTGCTTCTGTACGATGATAAAGACACCGGGCTCGCCGTTGACGTAGACCACGTTGCTCTCGTCGCGGTAACCCTGGTACACGTTGGCGATATCCCGGAGCCGAACGCCGGTTACCGTCGCGTTGGGGTTGGTCGGTCCGGGGCCGCCACGATAACTCACGACGGTGTCCCGAATCTGCCCGATATCGGTGTATTCGCCGGCGGTCCGGATCAGGAAGCTGGTATTGCCCTCGGTTATGGTACCCGCGGAAATCTGAACGTTGTTGCCCTGCAGGATTCCGGCGATCTGGGTGAGGTTGAGGTCGTACGCCTCGAGACGGTTCTGGGGTATCTCCACCCGAACAACCTGCTCGCGACCACCGCGGACGCTCGCCAGCGCCACGCCCTCGATCTGCTCTACCCGGGGCTGGATCGTATTTTCCGCGATCTGGCGAAGTTCCTCGGGGCTTCGGTTTCCCGATACGCGAAGTTGCAGGATCGGGATCAGCGATGGGTCAAACTTGAAAATCTGTGGAGACGTAGCCTCCTCCGGGAGAAAGTCTTTTACCAGCTCGAGCCGGTCCCTTACCTCGTTGGACGCCTCGGTCATGTCGGTGCCAAAGGTAAACTCCAGGATGATCTGGCTGGACCCCTCGCTGGAGGAGCTCGAGATCCGCTCAATGTTGCTGACGTTGGAAAGTTGCCCCTCCAGGGGGCGGGTTAGAGTTTTCTCGATCTCCTCGGGCCCCGCTCCTTCGTAACTGGTAAAAAGCACGAGTACCGGTGGGTTGATCTCCGGAAAAAGATCGATCGCGAGATCGCTGGAGGAGTAGAGTCCGAATCCGACCACCAGGAGAAAGATGATCATCACCGTCGTGGGGCGTCCGACGACGGATTTACTCAGACTCATGGGTTGTCTCCATCTTCAAGCGGGGAGATCCGGTTGATGACCCGAACCTGAGCGCCCTCGGCGAGGAGTGCCTGGCCCTGATAGACCACCGGTTCTCCCGGCTCGAGACCGGCGGTAATCTCGAGAACGTTGTCGATCTCGATACCCGGGGTGACGTCGCGCCGTTCGGCAGTCCCGTCATCCCGGACGACAAAGACAAAAGTCTCGCCGAACCGACGGACCAGTACGTCTGCGGGAACCTTGACGATGTTCTCTTTTTGCTCGGTGATGATCCGCACGGCGGCATACATACCGGATCGCACTCGCCGGTCCGCGCGATCAAACCGCAGCGTGACCTCCAGGGTCCTGGTGGTGGGGTCCACCACCGGATTGAGCTCCGTCACGGTGGCGTCAAAAACCTCACCAGGGAAGGCGTCCAGATGGACCGTTGCGGGCAGTCCTGTCCGTACCTTGCTGATAAAGCGCTCGGCGATCTGGACGACGATCTCCAGCTCGGTTGTGCGCGAGATCTCCGCGATCGGCGCCGCCAGGGTCACCTGCGATCCCACCCGGACGGGAAGGCGCGTGACGGTACCGGCGATCGGCGCGGTCACCGGGGAGAGCGCAAAGTTCTGCCCCGGCCGTGAGGGATCGATCTCGGCGATGAGCTGTTCCGCCTGAACGGTGCGGCCCACGCTCGTATACAGGCGCACCACCTCACCGGCGGTGTTGGCGTAGACGTCGATGCTCGTGGTGGTCCGAACGTCGCCGTTGACCTCGATGTAGTCCCGGATCTCCCCCTGGATCGCCGGGGTCACGTTGACCGCAAAGACCGTGTCCACGTTGGGACCGCGGACCTCTCGTGTTGATTCCGGCGGGCCGTTCTCATCGGTGGTTGCGCCTCCACCACCGCCGGAGCGTGATATCGCGCCGCATCCGGCAAGCATCAGAAGACCGACAAGAGCCGGGACGAGAACGAAAAGGCGGGCGATTTTCATGCGCGTTATCCCTCGCTGATCACCTCGATGCTCGTTCCGAGCTCGTACACGAGATCGAGCAGGTTTGACATTATGTTCTTCTGCTCTTCCAGCAGTTGAAACTCCGCGTCCTTGAGATCCACCTCGGCGCTCTCCACCTCGAGCAGGTCTCTCAGACCGTTATCATAGCCGATCTCGGCGAGTTCGTAAGCACGTCGCGCCAGGCGGATGTTCTCCTCCAGGGCGACGATCGTCTCCTGGGAGGTGCGGATCGAGAGCAGGAGTCCCCGGATGCCGATCTCCGCGCCACGCAGGGTTTGCTCAATGGCGATCTCGTTCTGCAGGATCTGCCGATCAAAATCGGCCAGAGCGTTGCGGGTCTGGCTGAAGGGGAGCCAGGGATCGATTGGCTGGACAATGCTGATCGTGAACATGCCGCTGTTCTGTTCCCAGAGATCCGGATCAAACAGGTTGTCCTCCCAGGGATCGCCGCCAAAGGTCGGGTCCAGGGACCAGCCGAAACGGAGGTACGGGGCGCGCCCGCCCTGGGGGTTGAGATCCGTCGCCTGTCGCTGCGCCTGGAGGATCAGGCCGTACTGCTGGAGTTGCTGCACGTCGAAGCGACTGCGGAGCCGGTTCTCGTCGAGCTCCTCGTAGCGGATCGTGATCTCCGGCGGATCGATCGTTCCGACCGGCGTCACCTCCGCGGTAAGGGGCATCCCCAGACTGTTCTTGAACCCCAGCAGCGCCTGTTGGTACGCCACCTGCAGCCCCGTGAGTGCCGGCCGCAGGTTCTCCACCTGCACCTGCGAGCTCAGGAGGGTGAACTCGTCGATCAGACCGTTGTCGTAGTTGATCCGGGCCTGCTCGTAGCGCCGCTCCGCCGTGGCGATCTGTTCCTCCGTGAGAGAGATCTGCTCGCGCAGGAGCAACAGCTCGTAAAATTGCTGACTTACGTCGCGCTCGATCCGCGCCCGCGCGTCGGCCAGGTCGATCAGACCGGACTCGTAGTCCAGCCGCGCCAGGTTGAGCCCCGGGATCGTCTGCAGGGTGAGGATCAGGCTCATGTCGAGGCCCAGTGAGGCTCCCCAGCGCGGGCTTTCGAACGTCGAAAACCCTACCTCATCGAAAGTACCATTTCCGGTCACACTGTCGGCAACTGGTTCTAAAAACGTCGTCGCCGGATTGACATTGCGCCGCGCCAGGGAGGCGTTGGCACTGATCGACGGATAAAACCGGTTCCACCAGGTGTCGGCGATCAGTTTCTTCTGCCGAACGGTGAGAAGCTCCGACTCGATGCCCAGGTTGCTGTTGAGCGCCAGGGCTACGGCGGTCTCGAGATTGATCTCCTCCGCCGTCGCGATACCGATCGGCATGATCGCGAGTAGAACCGCGGCGATCGCGCGCCACGGGCGTATTTCGGGAACGTTCATATCAAAAGTCTCCTTTGCAGCTATACAACACCGCTCGTACCCGTGAAAGGTACCGTCAATTCCAATTTCCGACCAATTATTGCCACTTGTATGATTTCGAAACACAGGAGACAATACAATCGCTAACGAATCCCTAACACGTTTCTCATACGTTTCGAGAACCAAGGAGGAAGACGATGAAAAAGCTGATTGTGCTTTTGTTGCTTGCGGTTATCGCGAGCGGTGCCTTTGCTACCGGCGCGGCCGAAGAGCTTGGTACGGAGGAAAATCCGATTATCTGGGCGTTTGTTCCATCCGGTGATACCCAGGAGATCGCCGCCGGCGGGCAGGCCGTGGCGGACATGATCTACGAGAAGACCGGTCTCGTTGTGGAGGCGATGGTCGCCACCGAATACGCCGGTGTTATCGAAGCGCTACAGAGCGACCCGCCGAGTGCCCACATGG
>Ga0180435_10005153_pt1 | contig 12767 bp, 7 predicted proteins | sample SS_ome_3_FD_132467 | JGI IMG/M metagenome (GOLD analysis project Ga0180435, IMG submission 132467) | Hypersaline lake sediment archaeal communities from the Salton Sea, California, USA - SS_3_S_1 metaG | ecosystem: Environmental > Aquatic > Non-marine Saline and Alkaline > Hypersaline > Sediment... | reverse complement strand
TCGACAGGAGCAGGCCAGCTACAACATTTCGCTGGGACAACCGCTGAGTGCCTACCCCCTGGTCGCTGACCTGCTTCTGGCGTTGCGACTTGCCCTGCCAGCACCGCTGACGCTGCACGAAATCGGCCTGTTGCTGCGCTCCCCCTTCATCGGCGGGCATACCTCGGAATGGCTGTCCCGGGCAGCATTCGACCGTCATCTGCGCGAGCGCGGACAGCCTGCACTCAGGCGTGGAGAACTCCTTCTGCGTGCCCGTCATATCGATCAAACGCATCCGGCCTATTGCCCTGATCTGGCTGCACGACTGCAGGCCCTGCAGGAGCTGCTGGAAACGCTCCCCGCAGAGGATTCACCCAATGCCTGGTCCGGTCACCTGCTACGCCTGCTGGACACCCTGGGATGGCCCGGTGACCAGGCGCTCGACAGCCGCGAGTACCAGCAGGCAGAGCGTCTGCGCGGATTGATCAGCGAATTCTCCACGCTCGCCCGGGTCCGTTCCTCCTTCCGCCTTTCAGAAGCGATCACTCAAATCCGTCGCCTGTGCGACGAAACTGAGTTCCAGCCCAAACGGACGGAAGCCCCTATCCAGGTGCTTGGCATGCTGGAATCCTCCGGGCTGGCATTCGATGGCATCTGGGTCCTCGGCATGGACGACCGCTCCTGGCCGCCACCTCCCTCCCCCAACCCATTGATTCCCGTAAACCTGCAGCGCGAGAAGCACATGCCGCACGCCTCGGCGGAACGCGAATTGGCATTTGCCAGGGAAGTTCTGGAAAGACTGCTGCAATCAACCACAGAGGCGATCCTGAGCCATGCGCTACGCGATGAGGCGCAGGAACTGCGGCCGAGTCCCCTGATTCACGACCTGCCCCTCACGCCTCCCTCCGAACTGGATCTGGAGGAATCCAACCCCACATACAGCACAGCGGCGCACGGCATCTCTGGTGAGCCTATGGTGCCACCGGAGCATGTGCCAGCCAGGACCGCCCCGGGCGGCGGGTCAGCCCTGCTCGCAGATCAGGCCGCATGTCCCTTTCGCGCGGTTGCCCATTTCCGGCTCGGCGCACGTGCGCTGCCGGAACCCAGCCAGGCTCCCGACGCCCGACTCCTGGGCAATATGGTGCATCAGCTGCTCGAACGCGTCTGGACCACACTCAAGGACTCCACCACCCTGCAAAACATAACGCCCGACGCCCTGTCGCAATTGATAGAGGCCGAGGCTGACAACACCCTGAATGACCTGGGACGGGAACGGCCGGATCTCTACCGTGGCGCGTTTCGCGAACTGGAAAAAAGCCGTCTATGTGAACTGACCTCGGCATGGCTGACCTATGAATCCCGACGTGAACGGGGCTTCCGGGTGATCGCCTGCGAGGACAAATCGGATATTGAACTCGCCGGTCTGGCGCTGCGTCTCCGGATCGACCGGATCGACCAACTCGACGATGGCAGCCACGCGATCATCGACTACAAAACCGGCAGCCGGGTCAGCGCGGGGGGATGGACGGAAACGCGCCCCTCGGAACCTCAGGTACCGCTCTACTGCATCAGCCATCCCGGGGTGAGTGCCGGCATCCTCGCCCAGGTGAATCGAGCTAAAATGCGTATGCACGGTATCGCCCGTGATGAAGGCGTTGCTCCGGGACTGGAAAGCATGCCGGAGGAAGAAGCGCTCTCCAACTGGGACCTGTTGCTGGGAGACTGGCGCACCCGCCTGGAGACACTGGCACAGGAGATCCTTGCCGGACTTGCGATCGTGCAACCAAAGGACAGCAACAGCTGTACCTATTGCGACCTGCAGCCTCTCTGCCGTGTCGAGTTCCGCGCCGGTTCTGCGGAAGAAACAGAAGCATGAAGCCGACCCTGGACCAGGATGAACGTCGCCAGGCGCTCGACCCGAATCGGTCCTTCATCGTTCAGGCGCCGGCAGGATCGGGCAAGACAGAACTGCTGACCCAGCGCTTTCTGCGCCTGCTCGGGCGAGTACAGCAACCAGAGGAGATCGTTGCCATCACCTTCACGCGCAAGGCCGCGGCAGAGATGCGCAATCGAATTGCCGGTGCGCTGGATGACGCCACGGGTCCGTGTCCGGACGAACCACACAAGCGCACGACCTGGGAACTGGCCCGGTCTGCGCTGGATCAGGATGAGCGCTCAGAATGGCAATTGCGCCTGAATCCCAATCGTCTGCGCATTCAGACCTTCGACAGTCTGTGCGCTTCCCTGGCACGCCAATTACCCCTGCTCAGCGAGATGGGGGCCAGCGCCCGTACGCGCGAGGATGCCTCGGCGCTTTACCGGGAGGCAGCCCAGGCCACCCTTGCCCGGCTCGACGAAGGCGCCCTGCGGGAATCACTCAGCACCATCCTGCGCCATCTCGACAATCGCCTGGCGCAACTGGATGAACTCCTGGTGCAGATGCTGGGCAAAAGGGATCAATGGCTCCCGCACCTGCATGCCAGCCGGGATATCGACCGCTTGGAACAGGCACTCGCCAACCTGATCGCCGAACAGTTGGAAGGCCTCAACCGGCACTTCACGCCCGCACAGATGAATGAACTGACCCAACTGGCCGGGTTTGCTGCCAAACATCTGCCAGCAGCCAAGCAAAGCGATCCCCGTCTGGCCCAACTGATGCTTTGGGAGGATCGCCATTTTCGCCCCGGCACGACCTGGGAGGATCTGGGCCTGTGGCAGGGGTTGGCCAAGCTGCTGCTGACCGACACGGGGCGCCCACGCAAACAAGTCAACAAGAACATCGGCTTCCCGCCAGATCAAAAGGAGGCTAAGGCACGAATATCCGAACGGCTGGCCTTCCTGCAGGAGGAGTCCTCGCTCATCGAACAGTTGCATGCGGTACGCAAACTCCCGCTGCAATCCTTCGATCCGCATCAACAGGAATTGCTCACCGCGCTGCGCTGGATTCTCATGGACGCAACCGCGCAACTCGAGCTGGTATTCCAGGATCATGCCGAGATCGATTTCATCGAGGTTCAGCTGCGCGCCCTGCGCGCACTTGGGACAAATGACTCGCCCAGTGACCTCGCTCTGCTGCTCGACTATCGCATCCAGCACCTGCTGGTGGATGAGTTCCAGGACACTTCGGTCGGTCAGTACCGTCTGCTGGAGGGACTGACGGCTGGCTGGCAAGCCGATGACGGCAGGACCCTGTTCGTCGTCGGCGACCCCATGCAGTCGATCTACCGGTTCCGCAAGGCCGAAGTCAGCCTTTTCCTGCAGGCTTGGCAGCGGGGACTTGAGACTGTCGCACTCGAACCTCTGCGTCTGCAAATGAACTTCCGTTCGCAGGAATCGGTAGTCGAATGGGTCAACGAATGCTTTTCACAGGTGTTCCCCGAAGAAATCGATATCACGCTCGGCGCCATGCCCTACGCCGCTTCGGTTGCCCACCACGCGTCCAGTGAGGGTGAATCAGTACAGGTGCATGCCTTCGCCGAACGCGATGACATGCTCGAAGCGGAAACTGTCCTGGAACTGATTCGCCAGCAAAAACTGGATGACCCGAAAGGGAGTATCGCCATCCTGGCGCGGGCACGCTCCCACCTGCGCACCATCGCCACCGCGCTGCAACAGGCAGGCATTCCCTACCAGGCGGTCAAGGTCGACCCCCTCGCCAGTCGGGCTGCAGTCCAGGACCTGCACAGCCTGACCCGCGCCCTGTTGCATCCTGCCGACCGGCTCTCCTGGTTCAGCCTGCTGCGCTCCCCCCTGGTGGGAATCACCACGGATGATCTCGTCCGCCTATGCAGTGAGGACCGGGATACAGCCGTATGGGCCTTGTTATGCGATGACAGACGGCTGCAATCCCTGAGTACAGACGGCCGTACGCGCGCCGCGCGCCTCAGGAAGATTCTCGGACCGGAGCTTCCGGCACGCTCCCGTCGGTCGCTGAGCGACCGTATCGAGGCCTTGTGGTTGTCTCTGGGCGGCGCCGTGGTCGGGGATATCGACGACGCCAAGGCCTATTTCGACCTGCTCGGTGGGCATGAGCAACAAGGGAACATCGCGGATTTTGGTGCGCTCGAGGAGGCATTGCTGCAACTGTTTGCACCACCGGACAGCCGTGCCGACGGCAGGCTGCAACTGATGACCATGCATCAGGCCAAAGGGCTCGAGTTCGATACGGTCATTCTGCCCGGACTGGGAATGAAACCGCGCAACGAGACGCATGAACTGCTGTACTGGCTGGAACTGCCTGACCCGCACCAGGAGGCGGCTCTTCTGATGGCTCCTATCAAGGGCACCCATCAGGAGAATGAACCGATTTCCGCCTGCATCCGCTGGATCAACCGCAGCAAACAGGAGCGGGAGGATCTCCGTCTGCTGTATGTGGCGGCCACCCGGGCCCGGCGCCACCTGCATCTGCTCGGACATGTTCACTTCAATAAGAAGGGCGAATACGCACCGGCCAGCAACAGCCTGCTGGCGCGGCTTTGGCCTGCATTGGAAAGCGAGTTCGGCGACCTGGCGGCTCCCGATGAAGAGGACGTGGAATCGACCTGGGACCCTGGTCCCCGCAGGGAACACCGCATCCCGGCAGATTGGCATCCCGGTATCGCCATCAGGATTCCCGCTTACGGGGACGAAGAGGCCCCGCTGCGAGGGACTGCTATCGACTTCGAGTGGAGCGGTGACATCGCCAGGCATGTGGGGACGGTCACGCATCGCTACCTGGAACGGATTGCACAGGACGGCCTATCGCTCTGGCCGCGGGAATCGTTGTCGCAACACCGAGGGGCAATCCAGGCCGCGCTGGCGACCCTGGGCATCGATCCTGATGACCAGGAAACAGCCTCCGAGCGGGTCCTGCTTGCACTGACCCGAACCCTGGAGCACGAACAGGGACGCTGGATTCTTGCCACGCACGAGGACGCGGCCTGCGAATTACCCCTGACGGCGCTCGATGAGGAAGGTCTGCCATGTCAGTACGTGATCGATCGCACGTTCGTCGCTGAGGACACGCGCTGGGTCGTCGATTACAAGACGAGCGAGCCGGGAGGCATGGATCTGGATGCCTTTCTGGACCAGGAGCAGGCACATTACCGCGCGCAGTTGGATAACTACGCCCGGATCATGCAATTGATGGAAGATCGGCCAACCAGGCTGGTGCTTTATTTCCCCCTGGCGCAAGCGTGGCGCGTGTGGGATGCCTGAGTCCGGCTATCAGAATCTGCCACTCAGGGCGCCAGGCGCTGAATCGCCCAGCCATCGCCTTCCCGCACGTACTCGAAGCGGTCGTGCAGGCGATTCTCCCTCCCCTGCCAGAACTCGATTCGCCGCGGCTTGACACGAAACCCGCCCCAGAAATCGGGCAGCGGCACTTCGCCATCGGCAAACTTGCGCTTCATCGAATCGAAGGCCTGCTCCAGCAAGGTACGGGAACCGATGGGTGAACTCTGCTGGGAACACCAGGCACCGATCTGGCTACCGCGCGGCCGGGAGCTGAAATAATGCAGGGACTCCGCAACGCTCACCCGTGATGAGACACCTTCGATCTTTACCTGACGATCGAACTCTAGCCAATGAAACAGCATCGCGGTATTCGGGTTGGCCTCGATCTCACGGGCCTTGCGACTGCCGTAATTGGTGTAGAAAACAAAGCCCTTATAGTCGAAGGCCTTGAGCAGAACGGTGCGCAGCGAGGGCATGCCATCTGACCCCACGGTTGCCAGGCTGAGTGCGTTGGCGTTCGCGAGTGGCGCGTCGGTGGCCTCGGCAAACCAACGCTCGAACTGGATAACCGGGTCCGGATCCAGATCCCGGCGTGACAGCCCGGCATACATGTATTCACGGCGCAGATTGGCGATGTCCATAGTGGTTCCGGATCTCACAGGGAGTACATATTCTAACGCGCTATAATCGGCTCATGAGTCATGTCATCGTCGATCCCGAATCCCGATCGCTGGAAGAGCGGTGTGCCCTGATCAAGACACCGCGCACAAACCGCAAGCGCTACCCGGAGGCCTGCGTGACCGTGATGGAGAGTCCCGGCAGCGCAGTCGAGGCGGCGGACCCTTCCCGGAATCTGCATCCTGCGATCGTTTACGGACCATCGGTTTCCTCCGAAAGCCAGCGCATCTATTATCTCGTCCGCTGGCTCTGAATATCGGGCTTGCGATTATCAACCCGGCAATGGCCGCCGTGCCTGCTTACGATTCAGCCCTTGCCGGTCGCTACTGACCATCAACCGTACAAGCATCAACTCATGAAGACCGTATTGCTTCTGCCATTGCTTGCGCTTCTCCTGGGCAATCCGCTCAACGCGGCTCTCCCCACGGCGGTAAATGGCGATCCGCTTCCCTCGCTGGCACCGATGCTGGAGAAAACCACCGCGGCGGTAGTGAATATCGCGACCACCACGCATCGAAAACTGCGCAGGCATCCGCTGCTGAACGACCCTTTTTTCCGCTGGTTCTTCGAGGAAGCCCCTGGACGCCGTCAGTCGCAGGAACAGAGTCTGGGCTCAGGCATCATCGTGGATGCGCAAAATGGCTTTGTCCTGACCAATAACCACGTGATCGAGGAGGCCGATGAGATACGGGTGACGCTTCAGGATGGGCGCAGCCTCAGCGCACGCCTGCTTGGTCAGGATCCCGAGATGGATGTCGCGGTACTGCAGATAGCGGCAAAACAACTGACCGCGCTGCCCTGGGCGGATTCGGATCAACTGCGGGTCGGTGACTTCGTGGTCGCCATCGGCAGCCCCTTTGGACTCAACCAGACAGTTACCTCCGGTATCGTAAGCGCCTTGGGACGCAGCGGCCTGGGCATCGAAGGCTACGAGAACTTCATCCAGACAGATGCCTCGATAAATCCGGGCAATTCGGGCGGCCCGCTGGTCAACCTGCGGGGCGAACTGGTTGGTATCAACACGGCCATACTTGCACCAAGCGGCGGAAACGTGGGCATCGGTTTTGCGATCCCCTCGAATATCGCCTCCAATGTCATGCACCAGATCGTGCGCTACGGCGCGGTGCGTCGCGGGGTCTTCGGCGTCCAGACACAGGACCTGAGCAGCGACCTCGCGATGGCGCTGGACATGTCCCGACCGCGCGGCGCGCTGGTCACCGAGGTACTGTCAGGCTCACCCGCTGCCAAGGCCGGCCTCCAGGTCGGAGATGTCATCATTCGTGCCGGTGGACATCTGGTCAGCGGGTCTGCCGATCTGTCCACCCAGCTTGGACTCGCCCGCATCGGGGAACCTATTGGCCTGGAAATCCTGCGCGATGGTCGATCGCTGCGTATCTCCGCCTCGGCAGCAGATCCCTACGCCGACTTCATACCCGGAGCGGAAGTATCACCAGCACTTGATGGTGCACTGCTGGGTGAGATTCTGGACGTTTCGCGTCTGGGTGAAAACAGGGGCATTGCGGTCGGAAAACTGGAACCCAACTCTCCGGCTGTCGCAGCAGGCCTGCAGGAGGGAGACGTCATTTTCCAGGTGAATCGTAAGCGGGTAAGCAGCCTGGAGGAGCTTTCATCGGTACTCGCCCATTCCGCCAGACTGTGGCAGATTCGACTGCGGCGCGGAGACAGCGTGCTGACTATGGCAACGCGGTGATACGCGGCATCGGGGTGAGCAGTTCGGGCTCACCGTGCAAATATCCCTGCACATAGTCGAAACCCAGTTCGTGCACCCGCTGCATGGCGATATCGCTATCCACCCCCTCGGCCACAGTCTCCTGACCCGCCGAGGAAATGAACTCCAACAGATGCCCTACCAGGCGGCGGTGTGGTTCATCATGCAGGGAACGGATGAGATTGATGTCAAACTTCACGATATCGACCGGCATGCTGGTCAGGTAACTCAACGAGGAATAACCGCTACCGAAATCGTCCAGGGCAACCAGGAAGCCCCGTTGACGCAATTCCGCGAGGTTCGCATTGGCCGATTCCATCTGCGTGATCAGCGCGGTTTCGGTTACTTCCAACACCAGCTTGTAATCCGTCATGAAATGTCGAAACGGTTCCAGCCGTTCGACGATACCGGGATCACTGATCGAAACGGCCGACAGATTGATCGACACCCCGGTACCGACCGGGATGGTGCTGGAGTAGAGGTCCTTAAGCAACTGATCGATGACGGCCTGATCCAGCTCTTTTTCGAGATGCCGCGATTCCACGACCGGCATCACTTCACGCGGGAGAATGAGACTGTCGCCATGATCGATGCGCATCAGCGCCTCGTAGTAACTGAGACTGCCATTGGCCATATCGCGCACGAGCTGGTAGTGCATTACAAGGCCCTCGCCATGCTCGATCACACGGTAGACCGCCTCGTTGATACTGCTGGAGAAGACCGCACCGGAAATCGATTCCATTGACTCCTGGTAGATACTGATCGAACCGGAAGCAGGTCGCTTGGATTGATACATGGCGACATCCGCCTGCCGCAACGGCACCTTGACCGAGGTGCTGGTGCTCTCGGCAACAGGCGAAATGCCAATACTCAAACGCACCGGTTCGCGTATTCCCAGTTCCTCTGCAAAGGGATAATCCGCCACCTCGCGCTCGCAACGCGTCGCTACCAGTACCGCCTGCTTGTCGTCACAGTCGATCAGGACACAGGCAAACTCGTCCCCCCCGAGCCGGAACAATTGCTCCTCGCGCCGGATGGCACGATGCAGGCACTGCACGATCGCCTGCAAGACCGCGTCCCCGACATCGTGACCGTAGGTATCGTTGATCGATTTGAACCGGTTGACGTCGCACAACATGAGACGCAGCGCGCGCGGCTTTCTCTCGTTCATTGCCTGCAGCGTCTGCCAGAAAGTATCGAATGCGCGTCGGTTTTGCGCACCGGTCAGACTGTCACGGTGAGCCAGATCCCAGAGTTCCCGGTTCTTCTCATCCAGCGTGGCATTTGCCGACAGGAGTTCACGCTGATAGTCGACGAGGGATTGCTCGGTGACGTCCAGTTCCAGAATGCGGAAACATCGCCCACTGTCCAGGATATGTTGCGCTGACTGAACACCCTCGGTGCGGAGCGTCGCAACCACCTGCGAAAGTTCCTCCACTGCACGCCCCAGGTGGCGGTTGAAGAAAAACATCAGGATCAGGGTCGGGGTCAGCAGCGCGATACCCAGCAGCAGGATCAGATGCCAGACCAGTTCGTCCATGGTTTCCCGGCCGGTGGTCGGCACTATCCGATATTCAGCATGCCGTTCCACCCTGTGGGCATCCCCTGTGGACTGGGGCAGTATGAATCGCAGGGTATTGGAATCGATACGATTGAAACCCTGCATACGCAGCATGTTCGACAGCAGCGGCGCACGCACAGCCAGGAAACCCTGGGGCACCGGATCGCCGTGACGCTGCAACGCACGGAAAAGGATGACGTGTACGTCCCCCCCAACCGGAATGAACCGATCCTTCAGCTGATTGGCATCCAGGCGCTCAGGCAAAGCGTTGTCCGGCAGTTCCGCGAGTGCCGTGCCATCCGGCCCATAGATCATCAAATCAGCAAAGCGCGGCTCCAGGCTGGATGCATTCTGGATCCGATGTGCATACCAGTAGGGGTGATACATCGGGTTGTTTAGCTGTTGGAAGAGTTCATCCCAGTCCGAAAGGGTGTCCGCACCCTCACGCAGGTCCTTCAATGTCGATGCAAATGCCGCGTGCAGTTCAGCCTCCGCCGACTGACGCTCTATTTCCTCGATGTCCTCCAAGGCATCCCGGTACTGCTGCCAGCCGAGCACCCCGAGTACGATGCAAAAGGACACGACAAATGCACCGAAAAGCACCGTGTAATGACGAATCGAGAGGGTCACTGTAGTCATTACCGGGATTGCACCTTCAAATGATGCTCCACTTTCTCGAGCAGATCGAACTCGTGCGAACTGGCGAAAAAGTGATTCGCGCCTTCGACATTACTGATGTCGATTGCTTTGTCACGCAGGGCCTGGATCCAGTGGGGGGAAAGTCGCTCGTCACCTGTTCCGATTATCACCGAGACCCGCTCACGCCATCGCTCGAGCGTATCGAGCATTTTCTCGGGACTCCAATCCACATAGGAGCGGAACGCCTTGGGAGTGGTCGCGTAGTGTGGACAGAATCCCAGTGCATACACGGCGATCGCACCCCGTTGCGGTGGCTCCGGTCCGAGGGGATGCCCTTTCAGGTAGCTGGGACTGATGAAAATCAGTCTCCCGACCGGTGCTTCCGGATGGTCATTTATAAACCGGGTGACGGTATGCGCGGCAGCACTGTGCGCGATGATCACGATAGCTTGCCCGCTCTCACGGTGAAGCCACTCCACCCAAAGCGCCAGTTCCGCGACGTCGTCGTCCAGCTCATGCAGATGCAGCGCCTCACAGGACTCACTCTGGCGACGCCGTGTTATGCCCAGCGAAAGCGTCGGTGTGAGCACCGTGTAGTCGAGCTCTCCCAACCCCTCTGTCATTCGGCTGACCGCTGCAAAATTGCGGGTCTGGAGAAAACCATGCAGGATCAGGACCGGCGGTTTGGCAGAACTGCCCGCCAAATACCCGGCGCCACCGACAACCCCGGCGCTGACATCCATCTCCCGGGTATCCGAGAGTGCGGGCAGCGTCAGCAGGATTCCAAGCAGGCAGCTAATCGCAAGCTGGGTGCGGACACGGGATATCCGCCAGCAACGGTAGGTGAGCCGCCACCTGGCGGTCGATCCTCCCGTGTCCGGATTTACCTTCACTCGAACGGATGCCGCAACACCATGGTCTCTTCGCGGTCGGGCCCGGTGGAAATAATATCGACCGGGGCGCCACAGAGCTCTTCAACCTTCTTGAGGTAATCGCGGGCAGCCTGTGGAAGCGCATCGAAGTCCTTGACTCCGACCGTGGACTCTTTCCAACCCGGCATTTCGATGAACACAGGCTCGCATTCCTCGAAGCGGTCGGCGCCAACGGGCGGGGTATCCACTTCGGTCCCGTCGAGTTTGTAGGCAACACAAATCCTGACCGTGTCGAGACCATCCAGGACATCGAGCTTGGTGATACACATCCCGGTGACGCTGTTGATCTTCAACGAGCGACGCAAGGCCACGGTATCAAGCCAACCACAGCGCCGCTGGCGCCCCGTGGTGGCACCGAACTCATGACCTTTCTCACCCAGGTGCTGGCCATAGTCGTCGAACAGCTCGGTGGGAAAAGGGCCGGCTCCCACGCGGGTGGTATAAGCCTTGACGATGCCAAGCACGTAATCGAGGTCGCGCGGGCCCACACCGGAGCCACTGGCCGCGCCTCCCGCCGTGGTGGTCGAGGAGGTGACATAGGGGTAGGTGCCATGATCGATATCCAGGAGCGCGCCCTGAGCGCCTTCGAACATCACACTTTTACCCGCTGCACGTAGCCGATGCAGCGTACCGGGAACGTCCTCTATCATCGGTCTGATACGGTCCGCCTGCGCCAGTCCCTCTTCCAGCACCTTGTGGTAATCCACTGTCTCGAACTTGAAGTAATGTTCGAGAGCGAAGTTGTGGTACGCCATCACCTCGCGCAGACGTTCGGTGAAATGCGCCTCATCGAGCATTTCACCCAGCCGGATACCACGCCGCGAAACCTTGTCCTCGTAGCAGGGTCCGATACCCCGTCCGGTGGTACCAATCGCCTTCTTGCCACGCGCCGCTTCGCGCGCCTGATCGAGCGCCACATGGTAGGGCAGGATAACGGGGCAGGATTCACTGATGCCCATGCGTGTGCGGGCGGCGACGCCACCTTCCTCGAGCATATCCAGCTCATCCAGCAGCGCAGACGGTGACAACACCACCCCGTTTCCGATGAGACAGCGCACGTCATCACGCAGGATGCCCGAAGGGATCAGATGAAGAACCGTCTTTTTGCCATCGATCACCAGGGTATGGCCCGCATTGTGCCCTCCCTGAAAACGCACCACTGCATCCGCGCGATCCGTCAGAAGGTCTACGACCTTGCCCTTACCCTCGTCACCCCATTGGGTGCCAATGACAACCACGTTCTTGCCCATTGGTTTTCCTACCTGTTTCTGGTTTGTCTTTGACGGGAAGCCGGCTTCAGGAAGCCGCTCCCCCTTCCACCGGGACAAGCACCCAGCCCTGCCCGGTCTTTTCTAGTCGTTCGGATATATCGGCTTCAGCGTAGTGGAGCCTCTGACCGGGCAATTCCCGGATCACGGTTCTGCCCGAGGCGCGGAGTTCCCGCACCCTGGCGTCCAGGTCCACATCAAGTTGTGCCGGTGCCAGGATGGCGCCGGTATCGTTCTTTTCTGATCCCTTGCCCAATGTCATCAACGCCTTCAGGTCGGCACTGAAACCGGTCGCCGGTCGTGCCCTGCCGAACTTCTCACCGATCTGGTCGTAACGTCCACCGCGCGCCACTTCGTTGCCCTGTCCGGGTACGAAAGCCGCGAACACCACGCCTGTCTGGTAGTGATAGGCACGCAACTCGGCCAGATCATAGTGGACCGGAACCTGCGGCATACAACGCGAAAGCTCTGCACCCAGCTCCTCAAGGTAATCTATAGCCTCGAGAACCGCCTGCGGCGCATTGGCGAGTTCACTACGAGCCTTCTCCAGGACCTCGGGGCCACCATTGAGATCGGCCAGCGTATTGAACATGCGTTGCTGCTCATCAGACAGCCCAAAATCGGATATCAATTCAGCGATCTCGGGGTGGGCTTTGCGCTGCAGGGCCTCGAACAGGGCCGACTCCTGCTCCGTCGCGAGTTCCGCCTGGGCCGCCAGGTTTCGGAATATCCCCACATGGCCGAGGTCGAGAAAAATCTGTTCGAGT
>Ga0180435_10005152_pt1 | contig 12769 bp, 4 predicted proteins | sample SS_ome_3_FD_132467 | JGI IMG/M metagenome (GOLD analysis project Ga0180435, IMG submission 132467) | Hypersaline lake sediment archaeal communities from the Salton Sea, California, USA - SS_3_S_1 metaG | ecosystem: Environmental > Aquatic > Non-marine Saline and Alkaline > Hypersaline > Sediment... | reverse complement strand
TTGTTCAAGCCGTCCAAGCCGGCGGCGGCCAGGCAGGGGAAACATCAGGTGCCCTTGAAATCAGGATTCCCATCTCCTGAGAGGGTTCGCAGGGTGCTGGAGGAACTGGGCCCCAGTTTTATCAAGCTGGGTCAATTGATGAGCACCCGAGCGGACATTTTTCCGTCTGAACACATTGAGGAGTTGCGTAAATTGCAGGACAGCGTACCACCGGTCCCTTACGATGAGATACGTGCGGTCGTCGAAAAGGATTTCGCGCAGCCCCTGGAAGATGTTTTCCAATCGTTCGAGACTGAATCCATGGCAGCAGCTTCGGTTGCCCAGGTTCACCAGGCCGTGTTGCACACCGGAGAAAAGGTCGCTGTCAAGATCGTCCGCCCCGGAATTGAAAAGAAAATCCGTAAGGACATCCGGCTGATGTACAGCATGGCCGAAAAGCTGGAGCAGAAATTCGAAATGGGCCGTAAAATCGGGTTTGTCAACCTGACGCGCGAATTCGAGCGGACCATATTCAGAGAACTGGACATGCTGACCGAGGCCGGCCACATGGAGCGCTTTGCCGGATATTTCAAAGACAGCGATGAGCTGCATATTCCGCGGGTTCACTGGGCTTATACGTCCAGGTCGGTACTGGTGATGGAGCACATCGACGGCATTAAAATGGATCAGGTCGAAACCATCCGAGCCCATGGCATCGATCCCAAGGAGGTCGCCCTGATCGGACTGCGGTCCTTCTCACGGCAGCTCATGGACTTCGGACTGTTTCACGCCGATCCGCATCCGGGCAACACCATCGTCATGTATGACGGCCGGGTCAGCCTGGTGGATTTCGGGATCATGGGATATCTGGATGAAGAGTCCATGATGCAGATCGCCAATATTTTTTTAGGCTATGCAGAACACGATTATGACATGATCATGGACGCCTTTATGAATGCCGGTCTCATCCATGCAGACCAGATCAACCTGGATGATTTTCGCACCGACCTCAAAGACATGAGCGAACCTTTCTACGGCCGTTCATTGAAGACCATTTCGGCAAAGGATGTATACAACCAGGTGATGCAGGTCGTTCTGAAGCACCAGATTCGCATGCCCAGGAACTATCTTCTGCTCCTGAAAACCTTTATCCAGACCGAAGCCCTGGGTAAAATTCTGGACAGCGATGCCAGTCTGTTGGAGATAACCCGGCCCTATGCCAAAGCGCTTGTGGAACGCGGCTACGACGCCCAGAAGATCCTGCACAACATTGGCAGTGATGCACGATCCGTAGGTGGGTTGATGCGTGTTATGCCAAAATTTTTTCATGATATCCTGAAAATGACCTCCCAGGGCAAACATGGCGTGGAGGTTAGGCATACCGCTACGGAGGCAATGAGTGAAAAATTTGAGAAGGGGGTCAACCGGTTCATCGTTGGACTGGTGATTTCCGCATCCCTCATTGCTGCGGCCCTGGTCCTTAACGCCGCCAAGGGGGTCATGGGACTGGAGGTGTCGCTGCTGGGCCACGCGGTTTCCCTGACGGTCCTGTTGGGCCTGGCCGGCTACAGCCTGGCTACGGTTCTCGGACTGTGGTTGATCGCTTCCATTTTTCGATCCGGAAAACTATAACCTGTATCTAATCCAGAAATGCCTGCCATCACGGGTCAGCATCATCCGGTACGCTTATGTTCCATGGTCACTTCGGCGCTGAGCCGCCAATAGCCTTTGCCCCCTTTCCGCCAAGTTCGTTTCTTCCTGATTAGCAGGGTCAGCCTAGTGAACAAGACCGGCCGTTTGTCCAAATCATCATCGCTTAATCTTCAGGCGTCTGCCCCTATCGTGCACAGATGATGGTGTTTCCTGGAAACAGCGCACATTTCTTGATTTTAGGGGTCTCTTTGGCGTACAACAGGAAATCGCATGGGTTCTAAAGCGTTCCGAAAGCCACAACAAGCGGCGGAGAATCCAATGTTTGAGATGCGTCCACGCTATACCGATTTTTTAGAATTGCGATAACTGCTGAGCATTGACCAGGAATTGTGCATGTCTCGTAAAGTAAAAATTGTCTCTGGCTTGCTGATCGCCACAAGCATGTGCGTTTTCGCACTGGTTGCAGGGTTGCTGTGGTATGCCAACTCAGGTCATGCAAGAGCAAAGCTGCTGAGGGAAGTCAATGCCAGGGTGTCGGGACGGCTGGCAGTGGGGCATCATCATATATCTTTTTTCAACGGACGACTGCTACTCCAAAACTTGCGTCTCAGTGGGCCGGACGGGAAGGATCTGGCCGGACTGAAAGAACTTTCCATAGACCTTTCCATGGCCGCCATATTCAGAAAGTCACTGGTTGTCGAAGCCCTGGATTGCGTGCAGCCATGGGCCCGCCTGGCTGTGGACAGTAGTGGCAGATTGAATTTGACCAACGCATTGGCATCGGGTGACAATAAAGCACCCGGGGCACCGCCATCTTCCGGCGGTCTCCCCTTCAACGTCATTGTCAACCGGTTCAGATTAACGGACGGCTATTTGGAATATGGGCATGCTGACGAAGGAAACTATCTGAGACTGAAGGGTATCGCGGCTGGCGCGAGTTTTAACCTGCAGGATAAAAGCGGTGTTTTCCAGTTTAGTGCTGAAAAAGCAAGCGCAGGCTATGATGATTACTTGTCGGAGGTTAAGCATTTGGCTTTAGCGCTGGCCGTAAACCATGGCCGCATAGAGCCCTTGGTTCTAAAGGCTGAAAGCCAATTTGCATCCCTGCTCCTGTATGGCGACGTGCACCAGCCTTTTTCCGACCCCCGCCTGGACCTGACGCTTGATATGGAGGTCAGGCTTGCGGAAACGGAAGCCTTTATCGGTCTTGACCGGGGCGATACCGGGACCGTGAAGGCGGTTTGCAATGTCAAAGGCAAACCGGAAAGCCCTCGCGTCAACCTGCGAGCCGATTATGGCGGCGGTATCATTGGCGGCCGCTCGGTTCGTCATGCGGCCTTGAAAACCACGCTGGCAGACAGGGTGGTAACCATTGAAAACCTGTTGGTGGATACCGGTTTCGGCTTGCTGGGACTATCCGGACAGGCTGATCTGCGCCGGGTATTTCCAAAGGGATTTCTATCGCCGCCTGGTGACTGGGATGCGTCAGATTTCAACGGCAGGCTGCGTATCGAAGCGTTAGACCTCTCCGCCATTTCTCTGGAAGCAAACAGCCTCGGCGGCCGGATGGATGCGTTGATGAATGTTAAAGGCAAAGGCATGTCAATGGAATCGCTGAGCGCCGAAGCCAGTGCCCTGATTGAAATTGAAGAATTCCAGTCAGGGGGCATGCAGCAGTCCACGGGAATACGATCTCGGTTAGACGGCAGGGTACAGGCCGGAACGTTATGGATCGATGGCATGGAGGTGGAAGCGGCAGATGCGCATGCGTCAGCAAGGGGCAGCGTGGATCTGAAAGATGAGACGGTCGATGCCGTATTTAGCATGGAAACCCATGAGGTCGCTTCCCTGCTTTCACTTTTCGGCCTGTCACAAGTGAAAGGTGCTGTTGCTGTCCAAGGCCGTGTAGCGGGCCGCACCACAAATCCGGTGCTTAACATATCGTCAACCAGCCATGACGTGCAGTTCAATGACATTGACGTCGGCAATATCATGCTTGAGGCTGGATTGAGCACTACCGGGCGGTTGGACGTCAGTACCTTGAGGGTTGACAACAAGGGCAGTACTTTAAAGGCACAAGGGGAAATGCAACTCTTTGCCCGTCCATTCGAACCTCACCCGAGCATGCCCTTGAATGCACGGCTCGTGCTATCCAATGTAGCATACAAAGATTTTTTTCCTGACAGACGCCCTGATTCCAATATTCGCGGCTTGCTGGGGGGAGAGGTTGTCCTGGCGGGCAGCTTGCGATCCTTGGAGGCCCGTGCCGATATCTCAGCCAAAGGCGTTGCGGTGGATCAGATACGGCTGGGGAACCTGTCAGGGAAGGCAGCATTGCTGAATGGCAAAGTTTCGCTTGACCACCTTCGGTTAACCAACAATCGAACCGATCTGACGGCCAGGGGCGAAATACAGCTGCTGCACAAAGACGCCTGGCAGACGTTCGAGAACCCCCCTTTTTGGCTGGAGCTCATTGACGGTCGGATTGCGCTGGCGGACTTCCGAGAAGAACTATCCGGAGAGCTGAGCCTCGACACGCATCTGGAGGGACATCTTAAAACACCCAGGGGGAAAATCGCGCTAAAAGGGGATAACCTATATTTGGGTGTTCAAAGATTAGAAACCCTGGCCCTTGACGTGAGGGTCGAAGACCGACAGGCGACCATCGAGAGGCTTAATATCGTGATGCCGGGCGGTGGCGTGATAAGCGGGATGGGGCAGGTCGGCTATGAACGCTCTTTTCAATTCAGTCTGCAGACACACGGCCTGCCAATTGAAAGCATCGACCAAATAAGGGAAACAAATGCTGTGGGCGGGCAGCTGGATATCGATATTCAGGGAAGGGGCTTGATCCACAGACCGGAAATAAAAGGAGAGGCAAGGTGGAAAAACATCCAGGTCAGGGATGAGGTCATCGAAGACCTGCAGCTTCGGTTCGGCCTCAAGGACAACCGCCTTTTTCTGAACGGGCAGCAAACATTTGACCTGTCTGCGGTATATGATCTGTCGACCAAGGCCTTTTCAATGGATCTACTCATGAACGATACATTCCTGGCACCCTGGTTCGCCATCGCCGGCCGGTCGGAATTGGGTGGACGCATCAATGGCAGTATCAGGGCGGAAGGAAATGCCAGGGATCTGAAGCGGACCCGGGCAACCTTTGATGTACCAAATCTGGTACTGGATTTGAATGGCAAACCCATAGCGGAGACAAACGGATTGTCTGGCACGTTCGACGACGGAAAGTTCAAGATCCCCAGATTCAATCTGGATGTGCTGGATCAAGGAAATCTCGGCATAGAAGGCGCTGGTGATATTTTTGGCGACATCGAAATAAACGCGGAAGGAGAGATTCCCCTGAAGGCAGCCAATGTATTTGCGCCTGATTTGCAGGGTATCAAGGGCAGGCTGCTGGTCATGACTTTCGTAAATGGGCCCCTTAACAGGCCGAGACTGGAAGGCACCATCAAGATCAAGGATGGCGGATTCAGAATTCCGAAATTACAGCAGACGATCCATGCGGTGAACGGTCAGATGACATTCGCCGCCGGCGAAGATGTCGTGGGACGCTTCAGCGGCATGCTGGATGAGGGCGGGTTCGACCTGGATGCAAAAATCGGATTGGATGGTTTCTCGCCAGCTTGGATTGATGTGCGCATGACGGCAACGGCGCTTCCTTTTAAAATCCCTCAAACCATGGATATGCTGCTGAGCGCCGATTTGGCAATGCAGGGATCACCTGAAGATATACTTGTGAACGGTGAAATTGTTCTGCTGGAAGGGCTCTACTACAAGAATTTTAAGCTAAACCTTCTGGAGGCTGTGCAGGTAAAGGAGCGAGAGGGAACGCCGCCGACTGTCAAGGAGGTGCATCCGCTATTAAAACCGCTGCGGTTTGACATTCACATGAAGCACAGACAATCCTTTGTGGTGGATAACAACATTGCCGATATGGATATCAATCCCGATATCGTCCTGCAGGGAACGCCTGAAAACCCGATTCTCACCGGAACAGCAAGGGTGGCCGACGGTACGATTACGTACCAGAACAAGGTTTTTGAGGTTCAGAAGGGGGCTGTCGATTTTGTGAATCCGTATAAAACAGAGGCGGAAATCGATATAAAGGGCAGGGTGGATATTCGCGAATGGCAGATCACCTTATCCCTTTACGGTCCGCCGGACCGCCTGACAGTGGAACTCTCCTCTGTTCCATCGGAAGAAGATGCGGATATTATTTCTCTGCTTGTTTTCAACAAGACGACCTACGAACTAAACGAGGGGGGCAGCGGGGTGGAACAGTCGCCAACCGTTCTTCTGAGTCGCCTGCTGGCTGCATCATTTGGGGAGGATATCAAGAAGCGTACCGGTATTGATCTTCTTGAGGTGGAGGCCGAGAGTGCTCAGGACAAGGATTCCACGGACAGAATCAAGGTGACCGTGGGGAAAGATCTCTCGGAAAGAATGGCGGTCAAGTATTCCGTGGAATCAAAAGATGGCGGATATGTCCACCGGGCGGCGACCGAGTATCAATTACTGGAATACTTTTTAGTGAGCGGGTTTCAGGATACAAAAGGCATCTATGGTGGAGAACTTATCTTCAGAATCAGGTTCCGCCTGTTCCGCTAGCCAGAAGCCAGCGCCCCGGAAGAAGGAGGACAGGGGATAGATGAAACAATAACCACAAAGACACAAAGAAATTGAAAAAAAAAAGCGTGTAGGGGCAGGCCTTGTGCCTGCCTGTTGGGTTGACCGCAGAGGGCGAACCCGACACCCAAAACCATAAATATACTGACAACTTTTAAAACGGGGTATTGATTATTGCTGTACGCTAATCCAGAACCAACAGCTTTGATAAAAATGAATGCAATATCCAAACGGATAGCATTTACAAGGGCTAGCGTATGGGCCGTTCTACTGATCATGCTGTGGGTTGGTGCCCACGCCTTCGCTGATACCGGCGATGATGCCTCTCGGGTATCCCCAACGATTACCAAAATAGAGATCGAAACCCTGGATTGTAAAGACCATGCAGCGGAATGGGTAAAGATCGCCCAGGATGTCATTTTGCTCTATATTGCAGAGGGAGATCCCTTTTCTGCCACGCGGGTCGCTGAATCACTTGCCGCTCTTAAAGCATGCGGCAGTTTCAGGCGCATCGATGCAGATTCCAAAAAGGACCAACACGGCATCACCCTGACCTACGCGGTAACACCATTCAGACTGGTCAAGGAAATCGTCATTAAAGGCAAATACCCGCTGTTCGAAAACAAAATCCTGAATGCCATGACGGTCTACCCCGGAGACGCCTATGAGCCGGCTGTGGTGGCTGTCCAGGCGGAATTAGTGGCCGACCTCTATCGGAGAGAGGGCTTCATCGATCCGGACGTTGTTATCGGTGCGTGGGAAGATCCTGCTGACGGAAATTACATTCTGTTCGTTAATATCGATAAGGGGTCATACTATTCCCTGGGCCGGGTCGTATTCAATGGCAACCGCAGCTTTGATGATAGTGTCCTGAAACGGCGGATGAAATCATGGCGCAAGGCCATTTTCGGAAGGGCAATGGGTCGTTTCAAGCAAAGACTGTTTAAAAAAGATATGGAAAATATCGAGAGATTTTACCGGAAACAACAGTTTTTCGATGTGCACGTCACGGATAAATTAAAAGGGCGGCCCGGGGCAGGCATGATGGATGCGGAGATCACTGTGGATGAAGGCCCCAGATATGACATCATTTTCAAAGGGAACCAATACCGGTCGGATTATGTTTTGCGAAAGCAGCTTGTCCTGAAAGAAACCGGCAACCGGGGTGGCCTGGGGCTGAGAAAAAGCATAAAGAATATAAAGGCATTTTATCGTAAAAACGGTTTTCCCGAATCCAGTGTCGATGTTCTAAAGGAAGAAACATATGATGAACAAGGCCTGAAGCGTATTGTCCATCTGGTCATCGATGAAGGGCCGCGTCTGATTGTGAGCCGTTTGGGCATTGCCGGCAACACGGTTTATTCAGAAAGAAAGCTGAAAAGGCAATTCCTGACACGCAGCCCCGGGTTCCTGCACGAAGGTGCTTATGTGGATGAGGTCCTGGAAGAAGATCTTTTAATGATCCAGAACTTGTACCATAGAAAAGGCTTTCTGCATCCAGAGATGGCCGTGGAGAAGGAGGGGGTGCCCATTGAAGCGAATCTTAACCACTTGGCCATCGATCTCCAAATTGAGGAGGGTGCGCGGACCATTGTTTCCAAGGTCGAATTCGAGGGTCTTGCTTCAATGCCGGCCAATAAAATTTTGAAAAAATTAGAAGTGAAGCCGGGAAAACCTTTCAGACTTTATGCGCTTCGAAATGATGAAAAGGCGATTGCCCAGGCCATTTCTGAAAAAGGACGTCCGTATGTGGTCGTGGAGAGCGATACTTTATTTAGTGAGGACAAGTCAAACGTCCGGGTCACCTTCAAGGTGGACGAGGGTTCGCTGGTCACAATGGGCAGTACCCACTATCACGGCAATTTTCGCACCAAAAAAAGAATTTTGGATCGAGAAATCGAAATGAAGCCGGGTGAGCCCTTTTCACTGAAAAAGATGTATGTGGGTCAACAGAACATAAGAGCGATGAATATCTTCAGGTCAGTTCAGTTCAAACCAGTGGGTCTCGAGGACCGGCGGGACAAAATTCATCTGTTTGCGGAAATCGATGAAAAGCCGCCCTACTATTTTGAGGCCAAAGGCGGTTATGAATCGGTAAAAGGATTCTATGCGGGCAGCAAACTGGGGGACTACAATTTCCTGGGGTTGAACAAGGATCTCTCCATAGAAGGCGAGGTCAGCCAGACAGGTTACTGGGCGGAATCGAGGTTGTTCGAGCCACGGTTCTGGGGGACGCGCATTTCCTCCGATCTTGGCGTTTTTTTTGAATGGAAGGAACCCTTCAATCAGACGTTCGCCACCAGGAGATACGGTGCGGACCTTTATTTTTCCCGGAAATTGACCAAAAGAATTACCGGCAATCTGGGATTTGGTTTTGAGCGCCGCCAGCAATTGAATCAAGACGATACCATCGAGGTGGAAGAAGATTTTGATGATCCCAGAAGTGTTTTCATAACATCCCCGTCTGTAGGCTATGACAGTAGGGACAGCTTTATCAGGCCCCGCGAAGGCATATTTTCGTTTCTGGCTGTGGACCTGTCCAAGGGCATTGAAAACTCGTTTGATGATTTCTACAAGTATCGTTTTGAATTAAGGGGATTCACAACACCTTTCAAACGGCTGACTTTTGCCGGCAGAGGCAGTTTCGGGGATATAGATCCCTATGGCTCCGAAGGCGTGGTGCCCCAGGATCAGCTTTTTTATCTGGGGGGCACTGCCAGCGTGCGCGGGTTTGATAACAACCTTTTTCTGTACGACAGTGAAGACAACCCCGTAGGTGGAGAGGTGGCAGCCGTGGGAAGTGCGGAAGCAAGAGTGGATCTGGGAAGGAATTTTGAGCTCTCCGTATTTTACGACGTCGGCTATCTGGACGATACGTCGGGGCTGGAAGTAACGGACAATGTGCGCGATTCCGTGGGCACTGGCCTGCGGTATGTAACGCCCATCGGGGCCATCGGAATATTATATGGCCACAAGCTGGATCCAAGACCCGAGGAGGACAGGGGAAGGTGGCACTTCTCTGTGGGTTATACGTTCTAGCGCAATTGGGTTCTCTCCTTCCCCCATAAAAGCAGGCATTGATTTAATTCATAGAGGTGCTACCTATTACATGGAAACGGATGGTGTATTGGAGTAATGGAATAATGGGAGATGAAAAGACAGATTGTCAGTGGTCAGAAATGAGAGCCGCAGTCGCTGGACGTGATCCGGGACCTGTAAACAGAAACCAGCAACCCAATATTCCAACACTCCATTATTCCAGTACTCCAACGTACTTGGTGGCGGCTAAGCATCATTTATCTGAGCTGGCCTGGATAATCAGTTCGAATATATAAGAAAACAATTGGAGGGAGAGAGAGACCATGTCAAAAATACCGACACGCGAGGAAGCCTTTGATTTGCTGAAAGCGTACAATCAAAGCGAAAGCCTTATCAAGCACGCCATGGCTGTGGAAGGGGTCATGCGGTACTGCGCCAGGCAGAGAAATGCGGATGAGGAAATGTGGGGTGTTATCGGCTTGATACACGACCTCGATTACGAATGGTATCCGGACGAACACTGTAAAAAAACCGAGGCTATTTTGAGGGAGCATGACTGGCCGGAAGCGTATATCCGGGCGGTGGTCAGCCACGGGTATGGCATCTGCACGGATGTTGAGCCGCAAAGCGAGATGGAAAAGGTGCTCTATGCCATCGATGAACTCACCGGGCTGGTGGCAACCACCGCATTGGTGCGGCCATCCAAAAGTGTGCTGGACATGAAAGCAAAATCAGTGAAAAAAAAGTGGAAGGACAAGCGTTTTGCCGCAGGCGTGGACCGTTCCATCATTCAACGGGGAGCGGAAATGCTAGGGGTTCAGGTTGGCGATTTGATCCAGGACACCATCATGGGCATGCGGGAAGTGGCCGAGGAAATCGGTTTAAAGGGGAGTGTCGCGGATTGAATGACCGGGTTTCGGGTGTCAGGTGGTCGTGTTGCGGGTTGCAGGTTACGGGTTGGCCTCTGAGGAACGTCTTCTGGGGTTTCGGCCTTTGGCACCCGGTTCTCCGATCTGAAGCTCAGGCCGCCGTTCTCCGGCACGCTGTCTTATGTTGTTACATCATCTGGGTCTCTACTTTGTTTCCTGGAATGGTATTATGATGACTATCTGGCTGGTGACCATCATTCTGCTGGCAGCCATGCTGCTGCTGATAACCGAGAAACTGCCGGTGGATTTGGTATCCATCGGAATTATCGTCGTGCTGGCGGTTTCGGGCATTCTGACCCCCGCCGAAGCCATCGGGGGGTTTGCCAGTCCGGCAGTGATAACCGTGGGGGCCATGTTCCTCATCAGCAGGGGTATGATTCGCACCGGAGCCGTGGGTTATGTCAGCCGGGCGGTGATGCGCAATAGCAAGGGGAGCCCCCTGCGTCTCATGTTGCTGGTACTTTTGATTGTGGGCGTGTCTTCAGCCTTTATCAACAACACGGCTGTTGTGGTTCTTTTCATCCCGATTGTGTTGAGTCTCTGCTGTGAGCTGAAGCTGAGTCCTTCCAAATTGCTCATGCCTGTTTCCCATGCATCCATATTGGCAGGAACCTGCACGCTAATCGGGACTTCCACCAACATCATTATCAGCGACTTGAGCGCATCCCTTGGTTTCGGGCCATTGGGTATGTTTGAACTGGCGCCGTTGGGAATCCCCATTGCCCTGTTGGGTATCGTGTATCTTATTTTTGCGGCGCCGAGGTTGATGCCGGATTCTCACAGCCCGGTTTGTGAAACCAGAGATGCTGCACACCGTCAATACCTGGCAGAGCTGAAAGTTCCGAGGAGCAGTCGCATTGTCGGGAAAAAGCCGGAGGCCTATTTTGCCGCAAATTTTCCAGATATGGAAGTCCTTGAACTGATTCGCTACTCACATGTCTTTTATCCGGACCGCGATGATGTGGAGATCGCTTCGGATGATGTCCTGCTCGTCAAGGGGACGGCCAATGACCTGGTGGATATTCTGCATGACGAATTTATCGAACTGCCCCTGGCCGACAAAAAGCAGGGTGCCGATTCCGGAAAAAAGGACGCCCTGGTTGTGGAATTGATCATTCCTCCCCAATCAACGCTTCTGGGGGAGAGGCTGGTATCAAGCCGACTGAGGCGGGATCCGGATATTCAAATTATGGCCATCAAGCGCCGGGAATTGCACTATGGTGAATCCAAGGTCAAGGAGCTTCGGCTGAAAATCGGCGACATCCTCCTGGTGCATCTACCGGAGGTTTCTCTGGAACGGCTGAGGGGTGAAACGGATTTCATCATTATAGAAGATATTCATCACGAAATCGTGCACAAACGACTGGCAAAACGGGCGATGGTGATATTTGGGGCCATGGTTCTGGCTGCGGGTGCGGGATTGGCAGACATTCTGGTTTGTTCCCTGGCAGCGGCCTTCATGATGATCGTTACGGGCTGTCTGCAGTTGCGCAATGTGTTCCGGTCTCTGGACAGCAGGGTGCTGCTGATCATCATCGCCATGATGGCCCTGAGCACCGCTCTGACCAAAACCGGTGCTTCGGAATGGTATGCCCGGGCCTTTCTCAATCTGTTCAGCAACATGGGGCCGGCATATGTGTTGAGCGGACTGATTCTGATGACCAGCATCAGCACCCATGTGTTGAGCAACAATGCCACCGCGATACTGTTGCTGCCCATAGCTGTGTCGGCTGCCCAGGGCATGGGCGTCGATCCCAAGCCCTTCATCATTGCGGTGTGTTTCGGCGCCAGTGCCTGTTTTGCCGCACCCATTGGTTATCAGACCAATCTACTTGTGTACGGACCTGGTGGATACCGGTTCAGCGACTATGTGAAGCTGGGTATGCCCTTGAACCTGCTGGTCTTTCTGGCCGGGTCCTTTTTTATACCCGTATTGTGGCCGTTCTGACCCGCTGCGGCCAGGTCCTGATTAAAGGTTGTCATTATTCCCTGGTTTCGGGTGTCAGGTTAAACAAAGCTATTCGTTAATAGTTAAAACCATTTTTAGACAGGATTAGCAGGATCTAAATGATTTAAGTGGGTGTAGGGTAAGCGGTATTAGGTTTAAGGCTGCGATACGGGATTAACGGGCAGCTTTCCATTATCAGACACGGATTTCACGTATTAAAATAAGAATTGAATCTGTGAAATCCGTGAAATCTGTGTCGAATGCTGCTGCCTATGCCTTACTAATTACAGTCCTCAGCATTCAGCTTTTGTGGCTCTGCGGCTCTGTCTTCCGGGTTTTACAGCACCCGTCCTGCCCTGACCCCGGGAATATAGCTGCCGTCCCTGACAACGTGAACACCGTTGATGAATACGTGATGAATGCCTTTGGGCTTGCCATAGGGGCCGTGTTTGGCGGGCGGTGAATCAGCTATTTTGTCAGGATCAAAAAGAACGAGATCGGCAGCCTTGCCCGGTTGGAGGCGGCCGATATGTTTTAAGTCAAAGCGGTCGGCGCTGGCGGAGGTCATCCGCATGAC
>Ga0180435_10005151_pt1 | contig 12770 bp, 11 predicted proteins | sample SS_ome_3_FD_132467 | JGI IMG/M metagenome (GOLD analysis project Ga0180435, IMG submission 132467) | Hypersaline lake sediment archaeal communities from the Salton Sea, California, USA - SS_3_S_1 metaG | ecosystem: Environmental > Aquatic > Non-marine Saline and Alkaline > Hypersaline >... | reverse complement strand
CAAAGCCATCAGCGATACGGTGATTGAAGCGACAAAAGATGACCAGGTCGCTCGATGCTTCTCGGCCCAGAATACTAACTGTGCAATTGCCATGGGCAGTAGATAGGAAGCGAATGAAATGGCTATGTCAGCTGGTCCGTCGATCTGTCTGCTGTTGCCAAATGGACCCTGGTGAATCATGTACCAGGACATCAAATACAAGCGAAAGCTCCATACGCCGTTGATTAGAATAAAAGCATGGACCGCATACCGCCTGTGAAGGTCAAAGTTGCGGTTTACCGCTGTTCGCCAGGCAAGATAAACGAAAACTGGAATCAAAATACCATTTAGCGTGACCCCGAGGGCGCCCAGGTCACTTAAACGGCTGCCAATAGCCCAGGTCACGTAGAGACCGCTGATAGCCCCGAAAAAACCAACTGCCAGGAAGAGTCGGCCGTTCCAGCGGTGAAACACCGGGAATCGCTGGCGAACCATGGGTACGAATTGAAACGTGGCGCTCAGGCTAATCAGCATCACTGGAATCACGTGAAGCAGGAGCACCGCGTTGTTGATGGTTTCACCGTTTTTGTATCCCCTGATCATGTGTGTGAACTGGGATTCGTCTATCTGCCCACTCAGCCACGGCATGGTGAATTGAGCGAAGATATAGAGCGCGAACAGCCACTGGCCAAGAAAAATAACGCTGATCCAGGAATTGATGGCGCCTGATAGCCAGGCCTGAGAAATCGAATGGATTGATGGCAGCTTTGGGTGGGAAATCGACAATTCGCTCATAACGCATCACTTCATTATTGGACAAGAGCGGTTATTTTTGGGTTTTAGAAGCCCAAGAACTCTGCAATTTCCGATTTTGAGCATAAGAATTCGTGAAAAACGTCGATCTTGTAAGAGATTCACGCGCCTCAAGTAGCTCGCGTCGTTTTTTCAGTGGGTTTCTTATCTATGGTAGTGTTTCTGCCATGTCTGCAAACACCGTTCATCTTGTGTTGCTTGTCACTTCCCTCACAAGCATCGGTGCCCTGACCGCCCTCAGGCCGATTCGTCTGGAACATATACTCTTTGCAGTTTTGGCGGGCTCTTTGCTGCTGCTCTCGATTGCGCAGTTGTTACCGGCATCATTTGCGGTGGAGCAGCAGTTCGTCGCTTTAGGCACTTTTGCCACCTGCAACGTGTTTTGGCTATTGACCCGCGCTCTGTTCAGGAAGGGTAACAACGTCCTGAACGCTTCCCACTATCTATTGGCGGGTTCAATTGCGCTCTTGATTCTATTCAGTCGCAGCATCGACCTACTGGTAACGCTCGAATGGATCGAACAAAGCGCTCTGATTTGGTTAAAACGCTCTCTCGTTGAGATTCTCCAGCTGCTTTCCTCGGGCATTCTACTTTTGTCTTTTTGGGAGATAATTCGCAGTTATGCATCAAGCAGTAAAGGCTTGCGTAGGCAAAAATTGATTCTTGCCGGTTCAATGCTGATAGCGGTTCTCAGCACGCGTGTTATTGCTCCGGCGATTCCAGTTGAACCTGAAACCGGCAAGCTCATCTTCTTGTGGGTAAGGAGCATGGCTGCGTCGTTGATGCTTGTCTCCACTTTTCTGGTGCTGTGGTTTCAATTCAAGGACCGAAAGGCGCTTGAGTCAAACCGGGCAGTAGACGATCTCAATGATGAAGATGCGGATCTGGCAGAAGCCGTGAAGCACCTCATGACAGAAGACAAGCTGTTCCTGAAAGCCGAATTGAAAATGATGGATATTGCCAATGCCCTTGGCGTCCCGGAGCACAAAGTGAGTAGGGCACTTCGAGAAAAAAACCTATCCGGCAACTTCAATCAATTTGTGAATGGCTTCCGCATAGAATTTGCAAAGCACCTGTTAATTGAAGAGAAGAGTAAGGATTGGACGATTCTGGTTGTGAGTATGGAATCTGGATTTGCTTCCCTCGCGACCTTCAATCGCGTTTTCAAATCGCTGGAAGGATGCACGCCAAAGCAATATCGCCAGAGATCCTGTCAGCCGCAGTGAGCAAAAACTCTCAACTGATGTGACCTAATCCACCAACTGCAATCGCATCAGCGGACTCATCAACAAGTCACTTAAATAACGAAGGTTCGCCAAGGATAGGAAATCTTAAGGCTGTTTTGAAGGCGATATGAAAGTAACGACCATCTTTGATGCCGATATCAGCGCGCACTACGACGTTTCCCGTTCTACATTTTATACACCCTAGAAGAGGGCGCTCTTCTGTGTGGCACACCACCGCCGTGTACCCGGATATTGGCGAAGTCGAGTCTAGTAAGCGAGTTGATCTGGAAAGACATGTTGCAATTCCTGTTGCAATAATTCTCGTCAATCGGGTTCTCTGGAAGGTGCGGTACTTGGCACCACTTGTCTATGTCGTTGTTGTGGCTGGTTGAGAAGCGTTGGCAGTTGTTGTCATGACTGCCTTGGGGGCAAGTATCTTCCGGCGGAGGGTGGTCGCAGCCAGGGCTCGGTGCGTTAAATCCTCCGCCGTCTGCGGCGGAAGCCGCCGCCCGACCAAATAGTCCTTTTTAAGCCAAATGGTTAGCGGCTAGATTATGCCTCTGGCAATTCTGTTCCTGGTCGACTGGTAGGATGTTTCCACAAGCCCATCCGGTATCTCCTTTATTCCACGATTTATTCTGTCTTTGGAATTCGTTGCTAAGTTTACCGACATGCCAGACGAACTTACACGCCCGAACACATTCTGGGCATTGCAGATGACGGCTTACTACATCGCTCCTTTATCTCTAGTGATAAATGCCCGTATCACGGCAAAAGTTTCGTCGGGTTTGTCGCGCCAGGGACCATGACCGCTACCTGGGATGGTGACAAACTCTAGTACATCCTTCGACATGCGCTCGACGATGTCTATGGAATCCTGCAGCGGTGTGATCGGATCCTGATCACCCGCCAGTACCAGGGTAGGTGCCATGATGCGATGCAGGTCATTACGTAGATCCATCTTGTGCCAGATGCCGTCAAGCTTGTGAAATTCCATGGCCAGTAGTGAGCGGAAGATAATCGTGTCTCTTGGGGGTTGAGGCGTAGTGTTGTAATGTGGCATACATACCTGACCAAACATCATGCTGGTCTCTCCATCAACCCGCTCTTTGAGCAAAACCCTCGCCACTGCTTCTACTTCTTCGCCGCCAATTCTGCGGAATTCTGCGAGTGACCGGTCGACATTCAATTTAGCCTGTGTGCTGGCCAGAATCAGCCCGCCTGGGTGGTCGGGATAGCGAATGCCGTAGGCCATCGCGACAAAGCCGCCAGCGGATACCCCCAGCACGAAAGGTTTTTCGATTTCTAACAAGGCGCAGAACTCGACCAGATCATCAGCCCATTGATCCAAACTGAATTTGCCGTCGGGTTCGTCATCAGAACGTCCCGCTCCAGACAGATCCAGATAGATGACTCTGGCGACATCCCGCAACGCGGCGAATGCGGGTTTGAAAACGGAATGATCAGAGTTTCCCGGTGAACCGTGGATCACGATCAAGGTTGGCAGCTTGGTTAGGTTGTTGCCATCGACAACGTATTCCGGCCCTTCAACGTCAAAAAAAATACGCTTGCTGTTGACTTCTATCCTCATCTTTTATCTCTCCTCAATGTCGAATTTTTACGCGTGTGAATCATCCGCGCCGGTATGCAGGCAGTGACCAGCCATAATGTACCGCGCCGCCGCGAAGACCAAACGCTGCTACACCGGCTAAGAGTGCGCTTAACAGTTCTGGTAGGCCAAAGTACTGCAGCACCACATGTAATGCTGCTCCGATCAACGCTGCGGTGATGTATATTTCCCGTCGTAGCAAGACACTGCTCTCATTGCTGATCACATCTCGAATAATGCCGCCAAAAGTAGCTGTTATAACACCTGTGACTACAGCCACGATTTCGGATGCACCTGAAACCAGACCAATCTGCGTCCCCAGCACGGCATAAGCCGCCAGTCCCAACGCGTCAAGCCATAACAGTAGAGTAAATCGATTTTCTACAACTTGTGCGGCAAAGTACATGATGATGGCGGTCGCGCTACAAACAAGCAGGTTAACGCTATCTTGAACCCAAAAAACCGGCGTAAGGCCTAGAATCAAATCGCGGATCGTGCCGCCGCCGATACCGGTAACGCTGGCCAGAAACAAGAAGCCGATGATATCCATCTCTTTGCGGGATGCAGCCAGGGCGCCGGTTGCCGCGAAAACTGCGACACCCGCGTAGTTGAGGAACTGGAAGCTATCCAAGTCGGTGTCTCTGGCTGGTTATGCGCAGCATTCTCGCGTTTTGGCTCTAACTGGGAGTTCTGCGGGCCTGGACGATCACCACAGGGTGCGTCAGGATCTGACCGGTCAACACCGAGGTCTTTGTCACCCCGTTGCGTTCCTGGCTTGCGATGTGCTCGACTACGTCCATGCCATCCGTGACCTGTGCAAATGCAGGGAAGCCCAACGTATCTGGTTCGGTTCGTCCATTGGCATCAAATTCCGGAGAGTCGCGCAGACAGATGAATAGCTCTGGTATCGCGTAGCCTGTGCCGAGGAGGTCCCGGGCCAGCGATACGGTGCCCCGCTGGTGTGAAAGTCCGCTCTGTTTGGTGGTCTCGAAGGATGCCAGCAATGCTTCACCCGTTGCAGCAATGGGGCGACGATCTTCCCCCGTCATGGTTTGGTACAACAGACCGCCTTGAATGAGCTGCCGTTCGTCTGAATCTGCTACGAAGGAAGCCCCGGAACGATGGAACGTAGCACCGTCCAACCGTCCTTGATCAATCAGGTCGAGAAAGTACGCTGCTGTTTCTGGCGCCACCTGGGGTTCGACTGCAATGCGAATATCGCCCAATTCTGTGGTCAGAATAACCGTAACCGTTGCGGTGGTGCTGTGGTCTGTTTCAGCCTCAGTCATTCGTATTCTCCACTAAGCTCGTGTTGGCGGCCATCAACCAACGATAGAGGTAGTTCGCATAGCTACGACGCACCAGAAATCGGTATTCGGTGGTGCTCGGTTTCCACATCGTAACTTGCGCGTTGGCCAATAAGGTCTGCGTGCACACGCCCGTCTTCAGCTGCGCAACATCGTAACCTGTTCCGCTACGAACAAACGCATCTACCTGCTCACCCTGGGCGACCAGTAGCGTGTACCCACCGGATACATCAGTGAATGCCATGATGGTATCCTGGCGGGCGGCGTTTAGATCCGACAAGGATTGCTGCAGCTGTGTGTAAGGCATCACTACCAGCCACTGGTCGGGTCCCAGCCAGAACAACCCTCTGCCATCCTTGTGGTGATATGTGTTCGGAGAACTGGGCGGGCTCATACCAATTGCTAACTGCACTGTGTTTAGAAAATTTGGATCTGTGGCATTGCCGCGTAAATCGACAAAGGCCGAATCAAGGTTTTCTGTCAGCTGAAAGCGGCCAGTTCGACTCTGATTTTGATCTGTACGCACAGGTCCAGCCACTAGTGGGTCAAACATTTTGACGTTCTCCAGCTGGATCATAGAAAACAGTGGAAGTGATCTGAGCTGCTATGACGCTGCCATTTGATTGCGGGCAGTAAACAGTGTCGCCTAGCCTGTTATGGCCGTTTTTTACAAAGCCCAACGCTAACGTTTGGCCAAGTGTGGAACTGTAGTAGCTCGATGTGACATGGCCGAGCATGGGCACGGGTGTTGTGTGTATGGGACTGTCAACCAGCTGCCCTCCTTCTGGAAGGCGCTCTGCTGGATTCACCGGCAACAGGCCAACCCAGTGCTTTCTGTCGGGGCGGGCGGTGTCGCTGCGCGACAGTGAACGCTTGCCGATGAAACTGAACGGTTTTTTGTTGTTAATGATCCAGCTCATCCCCAGATCGTATGGGGTTACCGAGCCATCTGTATCCTGGCCGACGATAACAAAACCTTTTTCCGCACGGAGTACGTGCATGGTTTCGGTACCATATGGGGTGATGTCGAATGCCCTTCCTGCTTCCATGCACGCCTGCCAGGCGTACAGGCCAAAATGGGCAGATACATTAATTTCGAAGCTCAATTCGCCAGTGAAGCTGATTCTGAAAACCCGGGCTTCGACACCGGCTATCTTGATTGTCCGCCATGTCATGAACGGGAAGTCATCGTCTTTAAGGTTTGCGTCGCAAAGCTGTGCCAATACATCTCGACTGTTAGGTCCCGACAGGGCAATGGTCGACCAGTGATCGGTGACAGAGGTCAAGTATACCTGTAGATCAGGCCACTCAGTCTGCAGCCACAGCTCCATCCAACGAAGTACCTCTGCGGCCCCCGTGGTTGTGGTTGTCGACAGGTAGTGATGGTCACCAAGCCGCGCGACAACGCCGTCATCAAAGACCATGCCGTCCTCTTTCAGCATCATACCGTAGCGGCAGTGGCCAACTTTCAAATTCGAGAATCGATTGGTGTAGATACGATCCAGGAATTCACCGGCGTCGGGTCCTTGGATGTCGATTTTCCCCAGGGTCGAAGCATCGAGAATGCCGACATGACTTCGCACCGCCAGAGACTCGCGATTAACTGCCTGGTCCATGGATTCGTCGCCCACCGGGTAGTACCAGGGGCGCTTCCATTGACCCACATTTTCCCATGCTGCACCGCGTTCAAGGTGCCAACGGTGCATGGCTGTTTCCCGTTCAGGATCGAGCAACTCCCCTACATTGCGACCGGCGATCGCACCAAAGGTTGTAGGCGTATAGGCGGGCCGGAAAATGGTGGTGCCGGTGGAGCCCACAGGTTGATCAAGGGCGTCTGCCAGTATTGCTGCGCCATTCACGTTGCCTAGCTTTCCCTGGTCTGTGCCAAAGCCTAGTGCGGTGTAGCGCTTCACGTGTTCAATGGATTCGTAACCCTCTAGCGCTGCAATCTGAATAGCGGCGGCGGTGACGTCATTTTGAAAGTCTACAAACTGTTTGGGCGCCCTGGTGGAGGCTTTGTTGTGCGGCACCAGAAAAAGGGGTACTGCGTTTTGCAAGAGCGCGCTGGCATCTGCCTGGGGAGGCTCCAATTGTTCAGCAGTGTGGCCGGTTTTCAGAGCTGCATCGACGCCGGCCTGGTGACCCTCTGCAACACAGTCGACCAGATCGTAGCGTGCGTTGATACCACCCACGTATTGACTATGTGGGCGCGCTGCCGGAAGAAAAGCCTGACTTTCTGCTTGCCATTGTGGCTTCTGTCCTGTGTGGCATGACAAATGTATGGTGGGGCTCCAACCCGATGACACTGCGAGCAGATCGCAGGACAGTCGGGTGGCTGATCCGCTGAGTTGCTTGAAATCTTCGCTGATGGGTGCACATACAACACTGCGCACTCGTCGCCTACCGACCACATTGATCACTGCGCTGCTGGTATGGATGGGTACGCCGTGGATGCGCAGCTTTTCTGCTAACGGGTTTTCTACTGTTCTTCGAGGATCAATCACGGCTGCGAGATCTCGCCCACTTTCCAGCCAATCCAGGGCGGTCTGGTATGCGTGGTCATTGCTGGCGAATAACACCATCCGCTGTCCTGGAGCGACCGCATATCGATGCAGATAAGTTGACACGGCGGAAGCCAGCATGACACCGGGCCGGTCGTTGTTGGCAAAGGCTGGCATGCGTTCCATGGCGCCGGTGGCGAGAATAACCTGGCCAGCGCGTATGCGGTGTAAGCGTTGCCGAGGACCGCTGGCAGCGGTTAAACCCAGATGATCAGTGCGTCTCTCCAAGGCGGCAACAAAATTGTGATCGTAAAATCCGAAAGCGGTGGTGCGCGTTAACAGCGTGACATTGTTTCGGTCTGCTAACGCCTCGATTGTCTGTTGCGCCCAGTTTGGCGAAGGTAAACCGTCGATCTGTTCCGCGCTTGCCAGTAGGCTGCCGCCGAGTTCGCTCTGCTCATCGACAACTATGACCCGTGCACCACTGCTTGCTGCACTTCGGGCGGCTGCTAAACCGGCAGGTCCGGCTCCGATGACCAGTACCTCGCAGTGGTGGTTGAGCTTGTCGTAAGTGTCGGGATCCGCCTGGGTGGGTGAACGCCCAAACCCCGCCATCCGGCGAATGAACCATTCGTACAGTTTCCAGCTGTTGCGCGGCCACATAAATGTTTTGTTGTAGAATCCTGGCGGCAGCAGAGGTGCGAAGATATCCGCGAGTGCGCTGAAGTCGTAATTGACGCTTGGCCAGCCATTGGTCGGTTTGGCCTCAAGTCCTGAGTACAGCTCTATCTGAGTGGCAATGGCGTTTGGTACTTCACCGGCACCTCGTCCCAATTGCATGATTGCATTGGGTTCTTCCATACCGGCAGCAACGATGCCTCGCGGGCGGCTGTACTTAAAACTGCGCCCGATAATATCAACACCATTGGCGAGCAAGGCGGACGCGAGGGTATCGCCTTGATAGCCGGTGTAGCGACGGCCATCGAATCTGAATTCAAGCCGGCGGTGACGATCGATGCGTCCACCTGTGGGTAACCGATTAACCTCAGACATGCGTGTCACTGTTGTCGCTGAACGACTCACCAATTCGACAGGTTTGGTGAAAGTCGTAGGTCACGGTATTACGCAGGGCATTGAAGAAGCGTCGGCATCCCGCCGCGTGGAACCACATCTCAGCGTGCAGGCCGCGAGGGTTTTTGCGGAAAAACAGATAGTCTCCCCACGCTTCATCGTTGAGCGCATCAGGCTCACTGGGACGAGTAATAAAGGCTTCTCCCTGATAAGAGAACTCTTCTTCTTCTCGGTGAGCTTCGCAATAGGGGCAATAGATCAGCAGCATCAGTGAGCCACTCCGGCAGCGCCGTGTTCGTCAATCAGCGCGCCGCTGTAAAAGCGATCTAGTGAAAAGGGTGCGGCGAGGGGGTGGGGGGTGTCTTTAGCGATGGTATCGGCGAAGACAAATCCTGATCCCGGTGTTGCCTTAAAACCGCCGGTACCCCAACCGCAGTTGAAATACAGGCCCTGGATTGGTGTCTTGCCAATGATGGGGCAGGCGTCCGGACATGTGTCAACGGCGCCCCCCCAATTGCGATTCATGCGGACGCGTGAAAATGCAGGAAACATTTCCACGATTGCAGCCAGGCAATGTTCCACAACATGAAACGAACCTCGTTGTCCGTAACCGTTGTAACTGTCTATGCCAGCTCCGATTACCAGATCTCCCTTGTCAGACTGGCTGATGTAGGCGTGTACAGCGTTGGACATGACCACACAATCGAGCGCGGGTTTGATCGGTTCGGAAACCAAAGCCTGTAATGGATGGGATTCGATTGGTAGTCTCAATCCGGCCATAGCGGCAAGCACACCGGAATTGCCTGCGGTAACACAGCCGACTTTACGCGCACGAATAACCCCTCTGGTTGTTTCAACGCCAGCGATCGCACCGTGTTCCAGCTGCATCCCAGTCACTTCTGTCTGCTGAAAAAGGTCCACGCCTAAGCTATCTGCGCCGCGTGCATATCCCCAGGCCACTGCGTCATGTCTTGCATTGCCTCCGCGTGGTTGCCAGGAGGCGCCGAGGATAGGGTAACGTATATGCGCTGAGTCGTTGATCAGCGGGGCCAGGCGTTTGACCTCTGCGGTGCTTAATACCTCGCCGTCGATGCCATTCAGGCGGTTGGCATTTACGCGTCGTTCTATGTCACGCATATCTTGTAGTGAATGACCAAGGTTGAGCACGCCACGCTGGCTGAACATGGTGTTGAAGTTTAATTCCTGGCTCAGTCCCTCCCACAATTGCAGGGCGAACTCATAAAGCTGTGCTGCCTCATCCCACAGATAGTTGGAACGCACGATGGTTGTATTGCGCGCAGTGTTGCCGCCGCCAAGATAACCTTTTTCTACTACGGCGATGCTTAGCTGTGGGTGGTACTTGGCAAGGTAGTAGGCTGTGGCCATGCCATGTCCACCGCCGCCGACAATAACCACATCGTATTGCGGTTGGAGGTCCGGATTGCGCCAGACGCGTTGCCAGTGTTCGTGGTAGCGACGGGCTTGGCTTGCAAGTTGAAAGATCGAGTACTTCTGCATGGTTTCAGTGTATGTCCCGGCCGTTTGGCGGAGCTGGTTCTGTAGCCACTGTGAGGATTTCCGCCGGGCGTTTGCCGGATTTTAAGAAGCCATGTCCCATACGGCTGTCGAGGTACATGCTGTCACCGCGCCTTAGCTTTTTAGGTTGGTAGTGTTCTGTGTGAACTTCTATATTACCGCTCAGTACGAAGATGAATTCCTCGCCACCGTGCGCTATGAGTTCACCAAACGATTCGATGGAATCCGCCTTGAGGCGCATGATGATCGGCACCATCTGTTTAACCTTCAAATCAGCGCTAAGGTAGATATAGTCGTACTGGTCTGTAGAGATTGGCTCAGGGTGACTGGCCTGGTTGATGGAAATCCGTGCCGTCGCGGACCTGTTGAGCGAGTCGGTGAGGCGAACCGGCGAAACAAGCTCGCTCAAGCTGATGCCGAGCCCAAGCGCTAACTTTTCCAGAACATCGTAGGTGGGGGAGATTTTTCCATTTTCAGCTTTTGAAATATTCGCTGTGGAAATGCCAGAAGCCTGTGAGAGCTGCGCAAGCGTCATGCCTGCCTGTTTGCGCAAGCCGCGCAATCCAACACCAAATTCATTCTGCTTGTTCACAAATACTCCCGCAGGTAGCTGTTGATAAGCACCACTGTATATTTGGTCAAAATATCATATTTCATATATGAAAACTAATTTCCTAATAGTAATATTTATGGGTAATGACAAAAAGGAGCGAAGGGGTGGACAGACTCAAGGTTTTTACCGCGGCCCGTATACATACTATGGATCCAGGGCGCCCCAGGGCAGATGCAGTAGCGGTTGCCGACGGCAAAATCGTCTCAGTAGGGACGTTGGAATCCATGCAACCCTGGCTGCGCCGCATTCCCCATGACATTGACGACAGTTTTCGCGACCGCGTCATTCTGCCTGGATTCATCGATCCGCATACGCACCTCAGGCTGTCCGGCACTTTCATGGGTTTAAACTACGTAGGTCCCATCGACTCCACAGACCCGCAAGGTCGACCGTTACCCAGTCTGCCGGATCGAGACGCTGTTGTTGCGAAGCTAAAATCACTGGTGAGCGGGCAGAACGAGAAGAGCTCAGGTGGGGACATACAACCGGTTCTAGCCTGGGGCTATGACCCAGGTATGCAGGGTGGTCATCTCGATCGGGACATGCTGGACGCTGTTTCAACCGAGGTGCCGATCTGGGTAATGGCCTATGCGCCTCACATCATCTATACCAACACGCCGATGCTGGAGCGCACCGGTGTTGATGAACAGAGCCGCGTCCACGGGCTTGGCCGCTATGCAGATGGGCGTTTGAACGGCTGGTTTGTCGAAACAGAGGCAACGGCCGTGGCGTCAAGACCGGTGCGCGAGCAGCTCTATACTAAAGGTTTTGGTCTGGCGGCCTTGAAACTGCAGGGACAAGTGGCGGTCAATAGTGGTGTCACGACTACCGCAGATATGATCTACGGAATCGAATCTTTTGATACCGAGTGGGATGACCATGAAAAGGCAATGGTAGCGGGAGATTTTCCACTGCGTATGCTGTTGGTGCCTTTCGAGCCTACGTTACGTAGACGCTTTGGTGACGATTTCTTAGATCACTACCAGATCATGGCGGAGCGCAGTACGGATCGTCTTGCCGTGCATGGCGTTAAATATGTAAACGACGGCTCCTACCCTTCGATGACGCTACGACTTAATTTTCCAGGATACCTGGACGGCGAAACCGGTCTGACGGGAGAAGTACCCTGGCAGGATATGTTTGAACGCATGCTGCCATTCTGGAAAAACGGCATACAGATTCATTCCCATGCTAACGGTGACGAGACCGTCGACATGACTCTGAACACTTTGAGTGCTTTGCAGCAGGCGGCGCCACGTTTCGACCACAGGTTCACCATTGAGCACTACTGTATCAGCACACCGGCTCAAGCCAGACGTCTTGCAGCGCTTGGTGGGCTAGCGAGTGTAAACCCGTACTTCGTGCACTATCGATCGCAAATTCACGCTGACAGTGGCTTCGGCCCGGATCGCGCGGAAGCCACAGCCCGACTTGGGTCGTTGCAGCGTGCAGGTGCTACCTTTGCCTTGCACTCGGACTACAATCTTGTGGTGGCGCCTATGCATCCGCTTACCGCGGCATGGATCGCTGTCAATCGTCTGGCTGTTGATGGGAAAACAGTGGTGGCACCGGGGGAATGTATTTCGGTAGACCAGGCGTTGCGGGCGATAACGGTGGATGCTGCCTTTGTACTCAACAAGGATGACAAACTCGGCAGCATCGAGGCTGGTAAACATGCGGATTTTGTCGTTCTGGACGACGACCCTTATGAGGCGAATCCGTTGCATCTGAAGGACATCTCTATTCGAGGCACCATCCTTGCGGGTGACTTTCATGCCGCGAAGCTCTGATATGAGCAAGGGGCAGCACCAGGGTGGGGATGGCCGGATGAGCGCCTGGAACAGTTTGTTGTACACCCTCGGCGGTCCACCTTTGTCTGAATCTGATGGTGCACGCAAAGGTGCCGGCCTCGATACTACAACCCAGATTCCCGTAACCGTCTTGAGTGGTTTTCTCGGCGCCGGAAAGACGACCTTATTGTGCGAGTTACTCAAAGTGACCCAACTCAACGTGCTGGCGATTGTGAACGACCTTGCTGCTGTCAATATTGATGCAGCGCTGGTGCAGTCGAGTAACGCGGAGACCATTGCTTTGGAAAACGGCTGCGCCTGTTGT
>Ga0180435_10005150_pt1 | contig 12771 bp, 17 predicted proteins | sample SS_ome_3_FD_132467 | JGI IMG/M metagenome (GOLD analysis project Ga0180435, IMG submission 132467) | Hypersaline lake sediment archaeal communities from the Salton Sea, California, USA - SS_3_S_1 metaG | ecosystem: Environmental > Aquatic > Non-marine Saline and Alkaline > Hypersaline >... | reverse complement strand
TGTGCTTAATAAGGAATCATTTTTGACAGGATTACAATCTTTTTATGATTTAGTTCCCCCAGATGATCATAACAGAATTTCTATAGATTTAAGTGGAGGCAAAGTTTCTTTATCAACTCCAGAAGCATCTATTATGATCGAGGATAAGAACCTTGAAGACAATGTAGACTTCAAGTTTGATGTAGACTGCAAGAAAATGGCACAATCCATAGATCCCATAAAAGATGATCAAATCGTTTTTAAATTCACTGATTCGAAGACAGCGTTGATTCTTGATTCTTATAAATTTGAGAATCAAAAAGCTATTGTTATGCCTATTATGGGAAGATAAATGACTGATTTAGATGAACTTATAGTTGATATACACAAAGTCTCGGAACCAAATATGTTTGGTACTCCGCTTGATAGGTTACTAGTGTTGTGCGAGAAGTTGTTAGTTAGCCATGGTTATAGTGTTGCCGAACCTATAAATTTTGATTTCAAAATAAAGAGTTCGAAAGACCTTATCATGATGTTTTATGGGTTATTGCATCATAAGTATCCAGAAACTATGCGCAACCATACAAATATTAAGAAAGATTTACGTTTGGCTAAACAAATGTATGAGTCAAGGATGCTTAATGGGGCTAACAAAGAGGTCGCACTTAATGAGTGTGGAGAAATCATACATACATTGTTTGCGTATGAAAAAGAATTCAAATTGAAGTACCCAATAAGAGATTTTGGCGTGCTTGGTCAAGGAAATGTTGGTTGGATAACAGATAAAGCTCTACAAATAATGAATAGTAAATTAGTGTCAGAGTTAGAAGATCTAAGTGAGGAAAAGAGACAAAAAGATCTAGAGAAAGCACCGATAGAAGAGCGTAGTTTTGGTGATTTAGGGAAAATTTTAGAGCATATGGAGGAAAAGGATGGCTAAAAAGAAAACAGTAGATAAGAAAATGACAAAAGAAGCTGCTAATTTGGCGGTGATAAAGAAAGCGATTGCTAAGAAATATGGCGCGGTAATGTCTAAATTAAGTGATCATCCAGATATAGAGGTATTAACAGTAAGCACAGGTTCGATAAGTTTAGATTTGGCTTTAGGTAATGGCGGCTGGGCATTGGGCAGGATTTATGAGATATCAGGCCCCAATAGTAGTGGTAAGTCTACACTGGCGGTTCATGCTATTGTGGAAGCACAGAAACGAGGCATGAAGTGTTGTTATATAGACGCAGAACATGCGGTGGATCCTGGTTTATATAAATCCTACGGTGTAGATACAGATAAATTAGATTTGATTCAGGGGTATGATGGCGAATCCAACTTAGATATTTTGGAAAAACTAGTTAGATCTGGTGCGTATAGTGTAGCAGTTGTTGATTCCGTCTCAGCACTCATTCCAAGAGCAGAAGCTGATGCCGATATAGATAAAGATAGTATAGCCCTGTTAGCACGTCTAATGAGTAAAGCTACAAGGAGACTTGTGCCTATAGCTAACGAAACAGGTACATTGGTGATTTTTATTAACCAATTGAGGATGAAAGTAGGTGGATATGGTAATCCAGAGACCACATCTGGTGGAGAAGCCCTTGGATTTTATACCACTGGTCGTGTAAAAGTCAGAGGGCCGGAAGCTAAATCCCGTATTATAAAAGATGACACAACTGATGAGCCTATCGGACATAAATGTGAGTTCGAGGTTGCTAAAAACAAGTTATCTATACCTTTTAAGAAAGCATCTATGAGACTTATTTATACTAAAGGGTATGATCAACATTGGGAGATATTGGATTTAGCCACTAGTTTAGGTATCGTAGATAAATCAGGTTCTTGGTTCAAATATGATGGTAAAAACATAGCTCAGGGTGAAATTAACGCTGTATCTTACCTTAAAGAGAACGAAGATGTGTACACTAAGATACGTAATCTAGTTATAGATCAAGTGGGGTTAAAAGAAATCTATGAGCAAAATAGCTAATAAAGTATATGACATATTGAAAGAGTTGTTTCCTCATAATAGGATACAAAAAGAACATTATATTAATTTCAAAGGCACTAGATTGTTTTTTGATTTCTTCTTGCCGGACTTCGGTATATTTGTTGAAGTTCAGGGGGAACAACATGGTAAATACGTTAAGCATTTCCATGGTAGTAAGGAACAATTTCTAGAATCTAAGAAACGTGACAACTTAAAAATAGCTTATGTTCAGGAATCCGATTGGTTGGATCTAATAAGAATAAATTACGATGAAGATATAACTATTGACTTAGTTTATGATAAAATAAATAAAGCGTTGACTGAAAAAGAAGGTTATTATGGATAGAAAGCATGAAAAAGATTGCCCAGATTGGTGCCCACTTGATGATGGTACGAAGACTGGCGACCCAAAATATTGTAATTTATCTCTGTTATGTAAACAATTAGGTATGAGATCTGATTGGTATAAATTTAGAGATGAACATGGTAATTTTAACTTTGATTACTTCTGTACTGGTATGTACATGGTAGAAGAAGACAAAGGTATTGATGAAGAAATTTCTTAATAGGGGTTGACAAATGCAGAAAGGTGTATTATCTTTTAAGAGTGTGACATATAACGAAAGTATAATGGATGAGATTTGGAAATTAAATCCTCGTACAATTCCAGATTTAGATGGAAGGATTATTAGCCAATATATGGTAGCCACAGCACAATATTTAGTGTATTTTAGAGCACAGGTGAATGATTTGAAGGCAGAAATTTATAGAATATCTGCAACTATAGAGAATGGTGTAGCTGTTAATATGCTCAATGTTGATACGAAAGATTTCAAGACTAAAAAAGACGCTGTAAGTTATATCATAAATATGGTCCCCCATCTAGCTAAACTTCAAGATAAATTGATGAAGAAAAAAGAAGAGCTTATGGCTGTAGAGGGTATGGATAAGGTCATATCAGAATTAATAGCCACATTTAAACGTGAATTAACCAGACGAGAGAATGAGTTGTACGCAACCAGAATGGAGAGGCGATAACATGACGGAAGATGTTTTTTGTTCACCTAATGATGAACGAGCTTTACTATATTACGCCATAGATGATATAAATAACTACTATTCTATATGCGCAAGGCTTGAAACAAATGATTTTTTATACCCACAACATAGATTGATCTTTAGTATAATGGGTATGTTGGCTAATAAAGGCGCAGAAAAGTTTGATGTAGCTATGATAACAACCAAAGCCGATGCTGAAGGGGTTTTAGGCTCCATTGATGGTATTGATTATGTGCAATCAATAAGCAACATGGATTTGTCCAAAAGTAATTTTGAAATTTATTTTAATAATGTTATGGAAGCCAGTAGAAAACACAAACTCCATTCTGTTTTGTCAGAAAACATCACTCGTGTAGTAGATAATGCTAAAGAGGGTGATAGTAGTATAGATTTAATAAGTGCAGTGGAAACAAACATTTTTGATATGACACTAGCTGGTAAAGCGGTAGACGAACCAAGAAATTTAGCAGATGGTTTAGTTGAATTAATTGAATCCAGACGAAATAATGTCATACAAATGTCAGGAATACCCACTTGTTATCCAATATTGGATAAACAAATAGACGGTATGGTTCCAGGCACACTCCTTATTGTAGCTGCCCGAAAAAAAATGGGAAAAAGTGCTTTGCTCACCAATATAGCTTGTCAAGTAGCATATAAATCCATGAGAAATCTACCTGTTTTATACATTGATACAGAGATGACGTTTAATGAATGGCGAGATAGAGCTATAGCGCTCATGTCTGATGTAGAAGAGCGTGTTGTAAAGCATGGTGGGTATACAGATGAACAATATAATAAAATAACAGCTGCTACTAAAATAATTGAAAGAGGTAAATTATATCATGAGTATATGCCTGGGTATTCTGTTGATAGATTAGTAGCACTATACAAGAAATACAAGATAAAAGAGAATATCGGTCTAATTATCTTTGATTATTTAAAAGAACCTGATAGCTCAAGTGTAGATCGCCAGCGCAAAGAATACCAGATACTGGGAGATGTCACAAGTAAGCTGAAAGATTTGGCTGGTGAGTTAGATATACCCGCATTGACTGCTGTTCAGTTAAATAGAAGCGGAGATGTTGCTGATAGTGATAGAATCGCACGTTACGGGGATATTGTAGCGTTCTGGCAGACACGAACTAAAGAAGAACTTGAAGAGGGCGGAGACTTTAAAAACGTAGGTACACATAAACTGGTAATAAAAGACACTCGTAGGGGTGGAAGTACCAATGATCATGGAATTGGCTTCAATTTTTGGAAGAAACACATAAAAATCTCAGAAGTACCAGCAGACAGACAATTTTTTAATGATTTCACTGGAGAGGTTGTAAATGCAGACAGCGCAGAAGGCTATGAAAATGAACTCTTATCTTGAAAAAGAGAAACGTTGGCAGGAATTTAGACAAAAAGTACAAATCCTCAAGGATATGGTGGATCCTCGTTATCTCTTGGAGTCTTTAGGTTTTACTATCACTAGAGAAACCCCCAAGGAATTACGTGGAACTTGTGCCATACATGGTGGGGACAATACAACGGCGTTCAGATTCAATAAAACAACCAGATCATGGGTGTGTTTCACCCACCATTGTCATGATATGAATGGTAAAGATATAATTGGTTTAATAAAGTCTTCTCGTAGTTGTACCTTTAGTGAGGCAGTGGAATATCTATCCAGCTTAGTGGGACAAGTTGACCACCCCACTTATGTGGAGCTTAAACAGAGGCGCGAACGAGAAGTATTTAAGACAAATTATTTAGATAAGAAGTCTAAATCTAGATGGACTGATGAGAAAACATTGGAACAATTCAAACCAACTCGTTCTACTTATTTTAATGAGTTTGGATTTTCAAATAAAACATTAGATCACTTTGAAATAGCTGGCGGATACGTTGATTCTCATGGGTTTCTAAGAGACATCGTTCCTATAAGGGGTGAGGATGGTAAGTTAATGGCCTGTAGTATGAGAGATATAAGGCTAGATGCACCAGATGATGATTTCAAGTATATTTTAACTAAAGATTTCTCAAAAGATACGGTGCTGTATAATTTACACAACGCTAAGAAATACACAGAGAAACTACCATTGATAGTAGTTGAGGGGTTTAAAGGTGTCTGGCGACTATATGATTATGGTATACATAATGTAGTAGCATGTATGGGTTCAGAGCTAACACCAGGACAAATTCACTTATTATACAGACATGCTGTGCGCGGTGTAGTTCTATTCTTAGACAATGATAAAGCTGGAGTGACAGGTACTTTTAAAATATATAATGAATTAAAAAATAAAATGAATATATCATTTGAATTAATAACTGAGGTTGATGAGAATGGTAAAGGGTTGGATCCTTCTGATTTAGATAAGGAAACAGTCCATGAATATTTGAGAGGGTATATATAATGAACGGAGAAAATTTTGTAATATTAAAAGGTAGACTGACTAAAGTTAATGTTAAAACAATTGGTCAGTACAATAGTAATAAACTTAGTGCTAGATTAGCTATTCCCTCGCCTAATCCAGGAACTAATCCTCAGTATGTAAAGATAGCAGCGTTTGGCACTTTAGCAGATGCGATGAGTTTAGTAGATAAGGACAAATTTGTTAAAATTCATGGCCATATTGAGGAACAACATTACGATGGTAGGTGCAGACATTGTGGTGGCCACGATAGAAAATATTGGACCGAAGTTTTAGTGGATAATTTTGTAGTTGAAGATTAAGGAGGATTTTATGCCGATTAATGAAGATAATGCACAAATAGGAACACCTACTATGGTTTTATTACCAGCAAGAAATTACAAGTTTGAGGTGTCCGAAGAAGAATTTGTAATAACTGTTCCGAGAAAAGGTAGTTATCATGATGTAGACCCTGATTTTTTTAGTGAAGAAGAGGGGGAGTTCAATTTATATGATGGTAGAAGTGGGGTTATGTATATACCAGCCATTTCTAAGATACTTTTTGCTACTAAGAAATACCCATCATTAGAAGCTAACCAATTATTTGCTCCTATAGCCTTGAAGTTTAAGAAAGGCAAGGTAGATATTATAGGACAAGTATTAACAATGTTACCAACAAGCTAAGAGGTGTATTATGAAGTGTATTAAATGTAATTCTGATGAAAGCACAGACATGTATTTTGTAGAAACTTTTCCATGCCCACATTGTGATGACGATCTGGAAGTACAGTATCATATATGTAAAGATTGCCATATAACTTGGAAAGTAGTAGGTGATAATGTCGTATCTATGGCAGATTTTGATGATGATGTAGTATTTGCGAAATCTGATGATGACTTCTTTGAGGCATTTACTTCAATTAGTACCAATGAGGTACTCACAGGACCAGTTATGGGTGAGTTGGTTCATAGATGTATTAAATGTGGTGCTATCGCGTTTGAGATCGCTGATAAGAAATGGCGGTGCAATGATCCTAAATGTCAATTTGAATGGGAGGTATTAGCAGTTGACTAACCACTACGAAACATTAGGTGTCAATCGGGACGCTACCCAAGATGAGATAAAGAAGGCCTATAGAAAACTTTCTATGGAGCATCACCCCGATAAGGGTGGTGATGAAGAACAGTTCAAAAAAATTTCTGAGGCCTATTCGGTTCTTAAAGACCAAGATAGTAGATCTGCGTATGATAACCCTAATCCATTTGGTGATATATTTGGTAATTTCTTTAGACATGGAGGGCCTGGTCCGTTTGCCCGCCCAAGACCGAAAAGACCTGATATACACGCACCTAGAAAGGGACGAGATCTAAAATACATGTTAGATGTACCACTTGGTATCGCTATATTTGGCGGTGATGTCAAATTTAAATTGTCTTATGAGGACGCCTGTACAGAATGTAATGGTTTAGGAGCAACTAAGCTTGAGAAATGTGATGAATGTGATGGTGCTGGTTCTCGTGTGGAGGTTAGAAGTGATAGAGGTATACACATGCAAACTGTTACAACATGCCCTAAATGCAATGGTATGGGAGAGAAAGCGGTTGAGCCGTGTGAAATATGTAAAGGTAAAGGAAGAGTTCTTATAGATAATAGAGAGTTTGTGGTTCATATAGAAAAAGGCAGTAGGGATGGCCAAGTTCAGGGTATACACGGTGCTGCTGGGGAGGGAGTAAACGGCGGTCCAAACGGTGATTTAATTGTCAAGTTGAGACTGAGTCTTCCTAACCCCGATGATCTTACGGAAGAACAAATAAAAGTATTAAAGGAGATATAAATGTTACTTAGAGTATTAAGTTTAGATATATCTGCTTCATCCACTGGTTGGTCTTATGTATTTGGCGCCAACGGTGTGAGAGACTACGGTCTTATTAAAACTAAACCTAAATACAGTACTGCAGAAAGATTAACTTTTTTTAGACAAGAGTTAGAAGACATAGTTGATATGTACAGACCATCTCATGTAGTGATAGAGGACGTGTATTCTGGTCTAAACGTTAAGACACTTAAACTTCTAGCCAAATTTGCAGGAGTAGCTGAAGAGATTTGTTTTAGAAAGACTGGTGCAGAACCTTATATCATAAGTAACAAAACAGTTAAAGCCTATTTTAAAACAAAGAACAAAGAAGATATGTTTCACTTTATGGTAGACATTTTGGATTGGCCAAAAGATGAGGTCAAATTTAAAAAACATAATGATTTAACTGATTCTATAGCACAGCTTATGTGTTACTGTGATAAGGTATTGAACTTTAGGAAATTCAGAACCGAAACAGATTATGGGTATAAATATGACAAAAGATAGTATAGTAAATTATTATAATAAAGAAGAAATGAAAACTATTATATATACTATGTATAAGGAGACCGCTGCAAGTAGAGGTCTTGATATTGATGCAGATCTTGAGCAGTATATATTAAATCAGGTAGAATATCTAATGACATTATATGATGTTAAAACAGATCTAGAGTGCTTTAAAGTACCTTTTGGCGAAGACGATGATGGTGAAGAGATGTTTAGTAAACCATTAATGTACTTAGATAAAGTTGAAGAGGTATTAGCAAAATTTCAAAACAATCAAGCTAAGATGTTTTTACATGTATTAGCTTTAGAAGTTGATAGATATATAGGAAAAAGAAATGAGGAGGAATAAACGTGGCTAACAAAGTAGTCAAGCTTAGTGCAACCAGAATAGGTTCATTCTTACGATGTAAACTCAAATACTGGTTTCAATACCATAAAAGATTACCAAAGGTCTCTAATCCATCATTTAAACTTGGGTTAGCATGCCATGAGTCATTGGAGATGGCTGGTGGTATATGGATGGAGAAAGAACAGTTCACTAAGAACGACATTAAAAAGATTTTAGAGCATTATGATAAGGTATCTGTACGAGAGGGTATCGATGATATGAGTATTCATATCGAAGGCAAAGAATTAGTTAAGAATAGGTTGAATAGTTTTTTGTCGGGAACTAAATTATTAGGTCTAGAAACTAAATTTGGTTTTGGTAAGGGCTCTATGGATATATCCACAAAGGATGGAGTACCATTGGTTGGGGCTATAGATAAAGTAGAGGAGATAGATGAAGATACACTGTTAATTGTGGACTACAAGACATCTAAGACTGCTCCTACACCAGACCAATTGAAGACTGATGTGCAGCTTTCGATTTATGATTTGGTAGCACAGCAATTGTGGCCTGGTTACAAAAGAGTTATTCTTAGTTTAGATCTATTGAAGTCTGATGTTGTCTATACATATAGAACAGTCGAAGAACGCAAAGAATTTGAGAAGTATCTTACTATTATTCATAATGAAATGGTAGAGTTTACTAAGAAAGAAGCCAAGGCCGACCTCAACATATTCTGCCCATGGTGCGATTACAAAGATTATTGTGAGACATATGAGAAAGCATGTCAGAAATCCAATTATGAATTCTTACCTATAGTAAACTATAGTGATGAGCAATTGGTTAAAGAGTGGAATGAAATCAAATCAGTGTCTAAGATTTTGGATAGTAGGGAGCGTGAGTTAGCAATGGTACTGATGGAGAAAATCAAGCAAACTTCTGCCAATATTATGGGCGAAGATCTTGAAGTATATGTGAGACAAAATTCCAGAACAACTTATGATTTGGATACTGTCCATAAGCTAGTACCACCTGATGACTTCGCAAAACTCGTAGGGATAAATAAAAAATCAGTGGAGAGATATTTGAATAGCAATCCAGCTATAAAGGAAAAGGTTATATCTACTTCTACTACTAACTATACTAAACCTTTTCTATCTACTAAAAAAATAAAAAAATAAGAGAGGTTGATGAATTATGGCGAAGACAAAGAAAAAGACTGCAAAGAAAAAGGCAAACAGACAAAGTTTTGCAAAGAAAATTAAGGTGTTGGCTTATTGTGACAGCCCCACATGTGCCACAGGGTTTGGTACTGTTAGTAGAAATATCTTCGAGGGTCTTTATAAGACAGGCAGATACGATATTGATATATTAGGTATCAATTATTGGGGGGACCCACATAACTTTCCTTACAGAGTCTGGCCGACAGGTACAAATGCGGAGAAGGATCCTTATGGTAGAAAAAAGGTATGTGGTATGATTCCTAGGATGGAATATGATCTCTTGTTTTTTCTGCAAGATACCTTTATTTTAGATTTTCTGCCTGAGTTAATTCCTTATCTTCAAGGTAAGGGTAGGAAGTTTAAATCAATTTGTTATTTTCCAGTAGATGGTGTACCTAAATCTAATTGGGTCAACAACATTAATGCTGTGGATTATCCTGTAGCGTATTCTCAGTTCGGTTTGAAAGAAGCTAAACATGCGCTTCCAGCACTTAAAGAAACTAGAACTGTACCACATGGTGCTAATACAAAGGACTTCTTCCCACTGCCTGAGGAAGATGTAAAGGCTTTCAGAGCACAATATCTTGGTCCGCAAGCTGATAAATTTGTATTTACAAATTTAAACAGAAACCAACAGAGAAAAGATATCCCAAGAACTATTCAAGCGTTTGTAGAATTTAGAAAAGAAGTACCTGAGTCGGTTCTGTATCTACATATGGCACAGAAAGACCAGGGATGGGATCTACCAGAAGTTGTACGAGCTTATGGATTGAATCCTAAAGAGGATGTTATCTTCCCTGAGAATTTTGGACCGAACCAAGGTTATCCACTACAGATTGTTAACATGATTTATAACATGAGTGATGTGGTGCTTAGTACTACATTAGGTGAGGGTTGGGGACTGTCTTGGATTGAAGCCATGGCTACAAAAACACCAATCATTATGCCTGAGAATACAGCGTTGGTTGAGAACATAACCGAGGACAGAGGATATCTTGTCAAGAGTGGCGGAGATCCAGGTTTGTACACAGTATTGCCACATGATAATGAAGTGATTAGACCATTGGTTGATGTTAAAGACATGGTGGATAAGATGCTTCAGATCTATAAAAACCCAGAAGAAGCAACTAGAAGAGCTGAAAACGCCTATAAATGGATGAAAGAAACACTGGAATGGCAGGAAGTTGTCGCCCCTCAGTGGGTAAAAATCTTTGATGAAGCATATGAAGCGTTGTTAACTGATAAGGTAGAACATGTAGAAGAGGAACCATCTAAAGTTATTGAAACGGAGGCTTTTTAATGTCAGTTACTGAACTTTATATTCATAAAATAGTGGCTAGAGATTTGCCTGATTTATGGTTCCAAGCAGTGAATGATATATTAGATCACGGCCGGCGTTTTACCATCGATAAAGGGTCTTACGCCGGTCAGACCCGCTTGGAGTATGATTATTTTATAGGTCATGTTAGATACCCAGGTACTCAACCATTTATACCAGATATACCAGCATCTATAGGTATCCCTAACCCTGTAGAAGAAGCTTATATTTATGGTGGTGAGGGGTATGATCGTTCTTATGTAGAATATATAATGACTGACAGAAAAGAAGATAATGAACAATATACTTATGGAGAACGATTAACTAACGCCCCATTATTTGAATGGCATCGTGATGGTCTGTTCACAGATTGTTGTGGCAGAGTTAATCAAATAGATGAGATAATTAATACTTATAAGGAACATGGTCATAGAAACAATCAAATGATCTTGCAGGTTGGGCAACCCATGGATATTAGGTTAGAAGACCCTCCCTGTCTTCGACATATAGATACTAGAATACAAGATAATAAATTACATTTCTTTGTTTACTTTAGATCGTGGGATTTATGGGGAGGTCTACCTGCTAATTTGGCTGGTATTCAAAATTTGAAAGAATATATGGCCACAGAAATTGGTGTAGAAGATGGAGAAATGGTTGTAGAAAGTAAAGGACTGCATCTGTACGGCTACGCGGAAGAGCTAGCTAAACTAAGATGTATGAGAGAGGAATAGGATATGGAAATAAAAGGAATTAAATACATAGCGCCATGTTTGGACCAGTCTGGATACGCAAGAGCGTCTCGAGGTAATATATTAGCTCTTCATTCTTTGGGTATACCTATTACAGTATCACCTATATCGTTTGAAAAAATACACCCAGATCTAAATGAGCATGGTAAAACTATTGCGAGTTTAGTGGATAAGGATATAGACTATAATATTGTTATTGTACATTCCACTCCAGAATTCTGGGAACAACATAAAGAAGCCGGTAAGACTATGGTGGGGTACACTATATGGGAGACTACTAAGCTACACCCAGACTGGATTCCCTATATAAACAACAATGTAGAAAAAGTACTCGTTGGGAGTAAATGGAATGTAGGTGTATTCAAAGAAAATGGTATTAAAATCCCAGTTGGTGTTGTACCACACGGTGTGGATGTCAATGATTACAAAGGAGTCAAACCTTATTCTATTAAAGGAGTGTCTGATGATACCTTTGTATTCTACGATATTTTTCAATGGACAGAGCGCAAGCACCCATTAGCTCTTATTAAAGCATATTGGTATGCTTTCCAGAATCCAGAAGAGAAAGTAGCATTGGTCATGAAGACACACAGAAGCGGTTATACTGAAGGCGAAAAAGACGCTATTCGTTCCACTGTTAAGAGACTCAAAGAAGTCACCCCAATAGATCACTACCCACCTATTTATCTTATATTAGATATGTTATCTGAAAATGAAATGGCCGGTCTGAATGCTAGAGGAGACTGCTATGCCTCCCTTGATAGAGGAGAAGGGTTCGGTCTTGGACCATTCCAAGCGGCAGCCGCGGGCAATCCAATTATTGTCACAGGGTTTGGTGGTGTTACTGAGTATGCTAAAGAAACAAATAGTTATCTTGTGGACTATGTACTTACACCAGTATTCGGAATGCCTTGGAGTCCCTGGTATAGAGGAGATCAGTTGTGGGCAGAGCCATCTGTACTGGGTGGTGCTAAAGCTTTACGTGAAGTTTATGACAATCAAGATGAAGCCAAGAAGAAAGCTAAAAAACTACAAACCAGTATTAGTAGAAGATTTTCTTGGAATGCTATTGGTAAAAAAATAGTCAAAGAACTGGAGAAAATGTAATGTCATTTGTAAGATATTTTGATGAGAAATTTTCTAGTAAGCTCGACAGAAGAGCTCAGACTTTCAGAAAAATATTTGAAGAATTAGAAAAAAAGAAACGTGAATACTACCTCATAGTGGAAACAGGTTGTGCTAGATTAGCTGATAATTTTGCTGGTGATGGTATGAGCACAATACTTTTTGATGAATTCGTTAATTATTATGATGGTAGAGTTGTTAGTATAGATATTAATGACTCCCATTGTATGACAGCAC
>Ga0180435_10005149_pt1 | contig 12772 bp, 3 predicted proteins | sample SS_ome_3_FD_132467 | JGI IMG/M metagenome (GOLD analysis project Ga0180435, IMG submission 132467) | Hypersaline lake sediment archaeal communities from the Salton Sea, California, USA - SS_3_S_1 metaG | ecosystem: Environmental > Aquatic > Non-marine Saline and Alkaline > Hypersaline > Sediment... | reverse complement strand
TGCGGCGAATAGAGCGTATTTGCCACCGCACGCCGCAAATGCGGTACGTTGTCGGATCGTCAGGGCGTCTCCAAAATGGACGCAACTCAGATCATCGCCAATTGCTCGTTCGCTGCCTGCGCCGCGAAGCGCGAACACGCGCAGGTCGAGCTCTTTCTGGACGTCAAAGGAAACCTTTCCGATTGCCGCGTGGTCACCCCCTGCAAACCATCGCTCGCCGTCGGAATCGCGGTGGCTCGGGCGGAAGAGGCGATCGAAGATATCATGCCCAAGGCCGACGTCTCGCGGTTCCGCGAGTTGGTGTTGTGCGTTGAGTTCTCGCTGCACCATCTGCAAGCCTTTTGCCATCTTGCCGAATCGCTTCAGTTGCCGATCACGGAGTTTCGACCGCGGCTGGGACGGCTTACTCAGTCCGTCGAGGCGATATTGCCTACAACGGACGACACGAGAAGCTCGCTTGCTCTCCCGGACGCCGTGGTGCACGAACAGATTGGTCAACTTGGTGGCGAAGCGCTGGAACTGGCGCAGCAATGCAGGCGACTGTTCGATGACTCGATTGTGCGGTTTTTGCAAGAGGACGACTCCCTACCTCACGACATCTTGGGCCACCGTCCGCTCAGTGTATGCCTGACGGACGAATACAACCGTCTGCAGTTCTCGGGCAATCACCTGCGTATCGTGGGGAGTCGTCGAGAGGAACTGACGCGATTCCTGCCATTCGAATTCGAACACGGCTTCACCGATCTTACGTCCGGCGGATACGTGTCGTCGACCTTGGCTCGCACGCTTGCGGCCGAGTCGATGTCGACGCCCGCTGCTGCAGCCGCTCACGACGGCTTGCTCAATTCGATTCGATCGCGAACGGCGAATTTGTCCGTCGTGAACCAATGGGGGCGACTCGTTGAATTGCTCTACGCAACCGAGTACTGGACAGGTTTCGTTGCCCCCGGAGAGAAAGCAAGAGTAGACAGCCCTGCCGAAATTGGAGATCCACCAGCGGGTTCACACAGTGACGGCGAAAGCAAGCAGTCTGTCTCGCGCGATCGACCGATCGGTGTCGGTTGGGCGGAGTCGCCCTACGGGTTGGTTATTGATGTGTGCGAGTGCGTCTCTACGGGCAAATACGATCACCAAACAACCTGCGGTCCCTTCCACAATGCAGCGGCGATCGCCGGCGAAATCCGAAAGGCGACCGAGTCGATGATCCACAAGTCGCAGGTCGACGGCGGACTACCGTCGGTAGTCGAAGCGATGGTTCGTCGGCACGATGTCGGTTTACCCAGCGACGCGTCCTACCGCCGGGGGCAGTTGCCGTTAGAGGTAACGATCTATCGGAGCGACGAATCCGTTTTACGCCGGCAAACTCAGAACCTGTACTGAAACATCAACCGGCGAGTCGCGCGATGCGATTGACGGGAGCGGGCCCTTCGGCCGATTCAGGCACGTACCGATACTGCATCAGGTACGCATCTTCGGTCGTGTCTTCGTAGAAATCACGCAATACCGAGACGGCGCGGAATCCCAAGTTACGGAAGAACACCTGCGCTGCCAGGTTCGTTTCGCGCACTTCGAGCAGGACCCGCGTGCGGCGTTTGGCAGAAAGCTTGCCGATCAGCTTCTCGACCATTTGCTTGCCGACACCGTGCCGCTGAAAAGCTTCGTGCACAGCAAAATTGAGAATATGCAAACGGTTTTTGTGTAGCTCATAGATCATGAAGCCGACGACCTGGTCATCGTACTCCGCAACCATGCCAATGCAGTTTCGCTGGCGCAAACAGCGAATGAAATCTTCTTCCGACCAAGGGAATTCGAAACTGAGTGTTTCGATGTCGAGAACTTCCGGCATGTCTCTACGAATCATCCAGCGGATGTGGACCCGAACCTGCTGGGCCTTGCCAGTGCTCATGCCGGCCTCCTTGCGTTGTCTCTCGATGCCGTGCTCGCTCCGCCCGGATCGTTCAGTCTCCCGAACGAATCCGACCTGGCTGGGACATCGAGTTGCTTCCCTGCGAAGACGCGTCGAAAATCCATTTGCGCGTCTGTCGACAAGTCGTGGTGACCTGCTCACCGTCGACGTCGAGGCAACTCGCCCCCGATAAACAGGTGCTGCCTCACCAGTCGAATCCCCGTGACTCATTCGACGGCTGTAACGGTATCAGAAGGCCCGATTTCTGCCAAGACGAAGAATTTCGCGTGGTGCTAGCAACGGAGTTATCTGGCGACGGGAGAACGGCCATCGAGTCGGCCGCAGCAATGGGATGATGCGCCGGACATCCGCGCTTGCTACCGCGGCCTTTTCTGCAGCGTCGACCTTCCACCTGTGCGTGGAGACATTGCCGTCAAAGCCGATTGTCCAGTCCAGGCGGAGCGCAAACTGTGCAACGCGGCGATCGCGACGATGATCAAACCGACAATGCTCGGTGAAAGCCAAAGCCACCAACAAATGCCAACGAGCACGGCCACAATGTGCGGCCAACCAGCCAACCACTCAGCCAGATTCCCGTAACGGAATCCGCACCAAAGACCAGCCAACGCCAAGACAAATGCAACGATGGCAAACGGCAGCAGCCATCGGCTACCCGACCGTTGGGGTTGATAACGGATAGCGATTTCCGGGGACTTGCCAGCTGTCGATGCGTAAACGGTGGAGACACCGTCGTGTGTTGCGCTGTGAAACACCTCGCGCATCTGAACGGCGTCGCTTTCGACATCGCGTTGTCGCGTTCCAAGCCGGCGCACCATTTCCATGCGTTGGTCGTCAAGACGCTCAACATCAATCGCGCGGAAACGAGGATCGCGACCAGGCAACAGTTGCAACACGGAAATCTCCCCGCGCGACGATTCCATTCGCTCAAGCCATGGTTCGATCCACCGGCGCAACTCATCAACATCGCCAAAAGCCAACTGCGTGAGCACGTCATCCGGCAAATCGGTTAACTTGATTTTCGATCGGAAACGCGATATCTCTTGCCGTAGTGGATCGATGGCCGCGTCGGGATCCGCGAGTTCAGCGCCCCCTGCTTCGATCGGTGACTGCACGGTCCACAATGTTTGATCGATGTCGAATTCACGCAGAACGGGCGCAGAAACCTGTAATCCGCCGTCGCTGCCGGTGGGTTGATCCAGTCGCCCGCGATACACAATCTCGATCCGCTGTGGTAGACGCGAGTGCCCCAACATGAGCTGCCACTGTTGATCGGCCGATAACCGCTTCACCTGACCGGCCAACCCGGCCACACGAGCGTGAATCAATTCAGACGATTCTGGAATTTCCAGCGTACACTGGCTCCTTCCAGCGGGATTCACGTCGAATGTGGCGACGCCAAAATAAGTCTCGTCGCCGAGCCATCGCACCGATACATCGCGGTTTTGAATGCAAGGTAGTTGCGAGTCTCGCGATATCGATTTCAGCAGAGCAGAATACCGTGGGCCGGCCACGTGATAGGCGGCGAACGACTCCGGCAGATTCAAATCTCGTGTAAAATCTGCCGGAATTGGAGTGTTTTCCAACCCTTGGATTTCCCACTCGATGTCTTGTTGAGCAGATCGAGTAGGCAAAATCACCAGTCGTTTGATGCCCGACAAATCGAGTGGGGTAATCTCGGGAACAAGAAGTTGATTGCTTGAATCTCGAAGCAAAGGAGATGTTATTCGCAGTCTGAATTCTCCGTCGACTACGCTTGCAGGCTGCACGATGAGCCGCTGTCCACCTTCGGCAGTCGAGACGACCTCATGCGGCAAGTCGGGCGTGAGGCGGATATCTTGTCCCCAGTTCTGCGGTACGTTGAATTGCAGCGCGTCGACCCTGCCCGACTGTACTCGGAACCGCAGGTCCGACTCAGCCCACCACTTCCCCGCTTGTCGCCCCACCACCGTTGCCATAGTGCCAACGACGTCAAGTCGGTTGGCGACAACCATGAAGCGCCCGTCGGATTTGCCGGGCGTCAACTGCCACGCCGCCACGAGGTGCCCCGCATGCCCATTCGAACTGCCGACATCGGGATCCTGCTCAACGAAAGTCATTTCGCCGGGCACAATGACCACTGAATTGCGTGCATAGAGTTTCAATCGACTGCTCTTGATCTCGGCAGCCGTCAGACGAACCTGAGGCAGGGCCATCTCCTCAGTCAGCGAAACGGGCAACTCGCCGCGCACGGTCAATGTCTGCATGCCACGGACGGGACCATCGAGCACGACCGACAATTCGCCGCGATCGTTGACGGACCACATCGACGCTCTTTCCACGCTTTCGGCCACGAGGGAGACCGAACGAACCTCAAGCTGCGCGGGGATGGCCAGTTCATAACGAAAGCGGTAGTCGGTGGTTTCGACGACGCCGCGGTATTCGAATTGTGCGTCGCTCGCGCCCACGTGCAATGTCGATAGTTCCTCGACAAACGTGTCCGATTGCAAAGGTTCGGTCGTGACAACAGGCGCCGCTTCGGCATCGGGAGAAATCCGATAGGCTGCGACGGGGACTTCTGCATCTTCACGCCACGCGGTTTGGAAGTCGGCCGTGTCGATACTCGCTACGTCATCGGTGATGGGCAGATCAAACTGCAAAGCAGGGTCGATATGAAGAGCCAACAGTTTGACCTTGGGGCCAAACTGCACCAAATCTATCGCGGGGACACGCACATCTCCCAGGCCGCCGGAACGCGCCATCGAAAAGTTTACGTCGACGACGGTGTCACCGTTGAGCGGCTCGTCGAAAGCGACGGCAAGCAACTGGCCGTCGTCGTCGTCACGAACGATCCGCCAGTCGACCGCATTGTCGGCCAGTCGCAGTGACGGCGCAACCATCAACTGCAACTCTCGCATCTCGCCCTGCGTCACCGTTACCTGGAACCGTGACTTCACGGCAACCGAACCAGGATCGATCCGCATTCGAGTCAATTGGTCAACACTCGCCTTGATCGCCTTACCGTCTCTGGGCGACTGATCTGACCACCAAACCGCTAGCGTCGATGCAAAGCCCAACTCGGCGGACAACAAACCATCTTCCGCCACGGTGCGGACCGAGCCAGTTGCCGAAGGTACCGAAACGGTCCGTAGTTTGGCCGGCAAAGCCAGCTCTAATTTGGCAATGGGAACGCTGGGGACCGAGAACTCGAACCCGCTGCGGCCATCAAGCATGTCAACACGAGGCTGCAGTGAGACTTCCACGCGATGAACACCCGGCTCTGCAACAAAGACACGAAACGAATTGTCATCGTCGTCCCATTTCAATTCAACCGGTAGTCCGTTAAGCGAAGCCGCTTGCTCGTCATCTTCCACAGCGAGACGAGGCAAGGAAATCCGAATATGTTTCCCGCGTGCGAACACTCGCACATCGAAAGCAACTTTCAGGTTCGCAACTTCGTAGCCTTCGCCTTCGGGACTTCGCTCGATGTCTCCTTCGTAGTTTGCAGAGCGAAGCACCCAAGCAGTCGGGGCCGCGCTGACCGCGGCGGCCCGGCGATGAAGCGAGTCGTAAAACTCTTGTGGCAAATAGAGCTTGCCCGTCGGTTTTCGCTTGTCATCAACGGGCACCAAGACCTTGTGTATCGTGGGTTGTTTCGCGGCAGTTGCTGGGGTTTCGTCGGCAGAGGGCGCTCCCTGGCCTCGTGTGGCGGCGACAAACCCGAACGTCAACCAGATGAACGTCACCGCGGTCATTGCGCGAGCCCTAGAAGTCGACCCAGGCTCTTCATGCGTCAGAGCAGCAACTGCGCGTTTGGGCTTTGGCCTCAACAGCCGAAATACGCCCGCCAAGGTCACTCCCAGAAAAACTCCGCTTCCAATTGGAGTAAACGCGATCGGAATGACCAGAGCCGCTACGCCGACGATGCCGATCGTGATCAACCAAACTGAAATGCGTGTCCCACCCAGCCAAAGGGCAATGGACAACGCGCCGAGTAGCGACGCCCAGCCAAGGGCCTTCATTGCCGCCGGTCGGTAGACCCGAACCTGAATCTCGCCGTTATCGGGAATCTCGCTGCGGTACAGTCGCCAACTGCGGGATGTCGATGGCGACGAAACCGCGAGACTCGATAGCCATGGGCTGCCCTCACCCGGTTGCGCCGACCACGCTACCACCAGAAAAAACTCCGACGCCCGTTCAAGAGATGCGTCGAGTTGATCTCGCAAAGGACCGGGTAAAGCATAATAAACCGCCGGATGCCGATCGCCAGGTGCTACCTGTTCGGTCAATTCGGCCAATTTCACGCGGGTCGTCAACAGCACAACGTTGGTGTGACCAACGATTGCCAAGCCTGCAGTATCGATCAATTCAGCGGCTGTTTGGTCGCTGCTGCCTGTGGGCAGCGGCGTCTCTGGTGTGATACCCGCCTCGAAAAGGGCGGGTTGATCAACCAGCAGAATTGGCGGAGCCGTCGAGTCATCGTCTTGTATGGCGATTCGATAGCCAACAAGCAAGTTTCTCCACGTGCGGTTATCGGCGGGGAGTTGGCCGATCATCTTCGTGATCTCTGTCAGGCATTTGTCGGCGTTGACTTCCGACTGTGAAATCTCGGGCGACATCCCCACCAACTTCGTCCAGGATGCGCCGTTAAACAACTGAAACGGCTCGTCGCCACCAACTCCCGAAAAGAGGCCAAACAGCCGCTGGCGAAACGGCCGCTTCGCAGTATGTCCAGACTGCGCGTCAACAATCTCAAAGCCTGAAGGGCACCAAAGTCGCCAATGCCGTTGCAAGACAGGGATATTCAGTTGGGGAGGATTCGGCTCAAACTGAGAGACAATATGAAGACCAGGGTTATCGGTTTCATAATGGACGACGATGATGGGAAACCTCACCCCCACCGGCAGCGGCACGACCAACGGCGATTCATCGACGGCAGGGACATCACTGGGCGACTGGCGTCCGCTGACAACAACCCGCAACAAACGCGAGCCAACCCGCGGATTCAACTCCACTGACTCTCTTCCATTGTTCTCAATAAAAAACGTCGCGCAATTGCCAACCGCGCCGCCGCCCGTCAGACGGGTTTCCACGTCACAACGCCATGCCCATGCGGCGGCCAACGGCCCATCCGCCGTGCTCTGCGTGAGGAATATGCCCGGGGCGCTGGCGAGTGACGGGTATCGGGCGGGTTCGTAACGAAATTGACCGCGTATTGCCCCGTGCTGCGATTCGTCCAGCGCGTCAGCCCGCGTTTGCCGCAGCCCTTGGTTTTCGATCACGATCATCGATGGTGAAACGATTCGGACTTCGCCCTCTTGGCTGGTCGCCTCCGTCAGGCTGAACAGACTGACCGGAAAGCGGTCGCGATAGGGACGCTTTCGCTCTCCATGTATCCTCAATTCGCGGGCATCATCGTCGCGTAATGATTCTGACCGGTCGCCGTTGGTTGAGCGGAGGGAAATCTCCCAAACCTCTGTGTCATCCGAGTCATTTGCAGGGTCAATCTTCTTGGCGTCGAGAATCTCCGTTTTGCCTGATTCGAAAACACGACGGAACACGATCGGTTCGTCCCCGGGGCTCGAAAACGCGATGCGAATTCGACGAGGGAGGCCCGACTCGAAGTCGCAGTCGGCAACGAAGGTCTCCACGACCGATTGCTGTTGAACGTTGGTGGAAACGAGCAAATCTGCCGAAAACTTCGCGGGTTCAATTGCAAACGAAAAAGCAAGTTGGTCGCATTCGGGCCCGTCTATGTACGCGTAACTGCCTCGTGGTACAGATGACAGCAAATCGGCATGATGATCTTTTTTGTCAACCGAATCCAACGAATCGACCTCAACATCACCGTGAGTACGCACTTGGGTCAATGGCGGCGGCACGACTGCGACAATGCGACGACTGACATAGACGTTATCAAACTGAACCAACTTGAGATCTGCAGCACGCACCCGGTCGATGCCGGCATCCAGCGATCGGTGGCCTCGAATCACCAACTCTAATTTGTTCTTACCATGTATGGGACGCGCGAGACGAACGATGAGCTGTCGTTGTGATGTTTCCGGTCGCCCTCCATGCGCTGGCTCTTCGATCCACCAATCAGCCAGGACCCCGTCGGTTTGACACTCGACAGAATCGACTTCCCAGCCCTCTCCCACGGCGCCGCTAAGCTCGAAGCAACTGCCTTGCGCGGCGGAAAAGCGAAACGTCGATTCCGATTCCGCCTGATCGGTCGCGATCGTGACGACTTCACCCGACCTGGCAGCGAGCCTTGCCGACATCAGATCGGCCGCAAGCCGAATTTCCGCGTCGGGGCTCAAATACGTGAATTCGGCGACCGATCGCTCGTCTACCGACTCGGCAAAGCGAATACTTGTCTGTCGGCAGCGACTCGTTTCGAGTTGTTCGAGGGCGAGTCCCCGCGGCCAACTGACGCGTACATCGCTCCCTTGCCAGATCGCGTCCAGCATCGTCAACCGTGGAGCGATGAGCACGGTTCCCAGTTCTAGAGGACCGACCGCCTGGATCTTCAGCGTATGTTTTCCTTGATCGAATGGCCTTGGCGCCTTCACCGATAGTCCTACGAACCCTTCCGTGTTGTTTTCCTCCAGTTGAAACTCGCATTGCCCGAACTCGCATTCGACGAACATGACATGCAGCGAGTCGTTCATCGAAAGCCGAATTGTGTCGAGCCGTTGATCGTCGACTTCGACAAGCATCTCAGCAGCCACGAGCAATCGGTCTTCCGCCAGCTTGTAATGCAGTCGTTCCTTCACCAGTGGCTGGCGGGGGAGAGTTCCGGCGGACATCTCCGACAAAACCAAATCAAAGGGATCGGTGGCATCGACATCCAACTGCCACAATCGCTCGCTGTCTTCGTCGTCGCTTGATTCCGCAGGCGGCAACTGGCGGACGATGCCTCGCGAAACGGTCGGCCGTATCATGGCTGGCAATCGCAGCCGAAACTGACTAATAGTTGCCGTCGGCAGAGCTATTCGAAATCTTGTCGAACCATCTTCTCGAAACTCCCCGCGCAAACGCCAGCGAAACGTCATCGTTTCGGCGCCGCCACTCACCACCGCGGCGAGTCGACCAGAGGCATCGAGCCCCAAGTCGGCAACGGGAGGCCCTTCCGCCGAATGAACGAGGTCTTCGCCCGAAATACGTGGGGCAGATATCACGGCCAAACTACTGTCGTCGAGCGGGAGGCGCACGAACTTTTTCGGCGGCGTGCGCAGTCGCAATGTGGCTTCCCCCGTCAGTATCTTCTTGCCGTCGAACTGCGCGTCGTAAAGCCCGCTCAAGACCACCGCCGGTTCGCGCGCCAACTGTTCGGCAAGTTCGACCGCCCTTACTCGCCTTTCGAATTCCTCGACGTCCATCGGCGGAGCGTAGGGAATGCTACGAGGGAAATCACCAATGCGGTCGGCGGGAACGTTTATCCGACGGTAAAGAAGCGGCGGTTGCGACTCGTCTTCCTGTGCGCACAGGTCCCGGTCGACCGCAAAAAGAACGGTCAGAGCTGCCAGTAGCAGTCGCACGGAATAGATGCCGTTTACAGCCATCGGTTAGTTAACTATCTCTCGGCAAAGGATCGACGCTGGCGACGGTCTCTTCGACCTGTGAATCGCCCGGCAACCGGTCCCCATAGAGCACCGCGGATTGGGTCGTGCTTCGGTCGAGAGTTGGGGCGGTTACGCCACGCACTACCCCGCGATCGAGTCGCCGGCGCACGAACAACCATTCCAACGCCAGCCCCAACATCGCCAGAGCGAGTCCCAAACCCGCAGCCTGTGCGACAAGCAATGCTGCTTCGGGAATAACGACTGCGCCCGCGAGCACAACAAAGGCGAACAACAAGAGAGCCGCGGGGTGTCTTAATATTGAAAAGCAAACCAGTAGTAGAGCGAACACGAGCACGCCGCCGGAGGCTGGCAACAGCAACCAACTGCGGCTGATGGTCGTCAACTCAATATCCGTCAGGGGAGCAAAGGAACCAAAAAGGTAAGCGTTCGAGCTTCCTGGTATCGGGGACTGTGATGATACGCCGACCCACCTCTCAAGCTCAGCCTGTCCCCAAGTCGGTCGACGACCCCACCGTAGGCCCGACCACTTCCATTCGTGCTCGGCGGTGAGGCCGTCGGGCGAATTCCATACGTACTCATCACTGGGGACGACAAGTTGCCAATAGGCCCTTTGAACCCACTTCGCGTTCGTAATCGATGGAAGCTGCAGCGACATGGCGCCGCGACTGGGGCGTCCGTTGTCCACCGGGTAACACAGCTCAACGACCAACGATTGCGTCGCATCCCGAGATGGCAACACGATTCCAATTTGCTGGGCGGAAATCGCCTCGACCTCGACCGGCTGATTGTCGACCAGCGCCTCGACCTTGTCGCTTGCAGCGGATTCGGGTAATTGCAGTCGCAGTATCGGTTCGGTGGATGTGAGGCGAAACGCTGCCCGGTCGCGCCGAAGCGATTGAGTCAGCCACGTTTGCACCCATGCTCGTTCAATTACGACAGTATTGCCATGTTCGATCTTTCGTTGCGTCACAGACAGGGACATCTTCGCAACGGGCGGGTCGGAGCTGAACGACACCGCGGTTTGTCCGTTCTGCTCTGGCGAATCTTGTGTGCGTTTCCAGGTCTGCTCCGCGCACTGAAACCCGATTTCGGACGGACTGCTAACTCGCAGATCAAACGACAACAGATCAACGGTCAAGGAAACGTCGTCTGTACTTTCTTCATCTCCACCATTGGTTGGCGCGACATAGGGAAGAAAAAGCGGAATCGCCAGAGCCGCTGGTTCCCCAGATCGCAACGTCGGCATCTCCACATCGAATATCACTTCGACCGTGTGCATGCCAAACAGGATTTCGCCCGTCGAAAGTTTGATCGGCGTTGGCTGATCGCTCTCGCGTTCTGCGACGGTCGTCAATTCGCCGTAGGGCTCAACCTGTTCGCCGTCGATGAGAAATTTCAAACGTGTCAAATTCGACACGTCATCAGGAACGCTCAGCAGGAATTCAGAGATCGGTCCGAACGCGATTCGGTAGTCGAAACGCTGCCGCACTCTTGCCATGCTGCGCGATAGTTCGACATCACCCGACGCAACCACCGACACCTGCCGGGGATGCACGGTCAAGCCGGCAACGAACCGAGACACCGGCTGATCTGATTGATCGCGGTACAGTAGGGGGGGTTGCAGCAGAACGGCGTCTGCCGAGAGCGGGGACTCACTGGCAACCGTTCGCGAAACGTCTGGGACGATTCCCTGCGAGATGTCATCGCGCGGCGTCAGCTCGACGTTGTTGTCTGGTTGGATCGCAACTGCTGCACCGTTGACGCCACTGCCAAACGGCCGAGGCAGGCGGATGGTCAATTGTTCGTTCTCGGCCGTCAAGGCTTGCCTTGCCCGCACAGAGATCTGTCGCCTCCCGCCGACCGCACGCTTGAGCGAAATCCCCAAGGGAGAGGTGCGTGCGAGGTCTGTCGCGGCGACATGCACCAAATCCTCGGGCCCAATTTGATCGATCTCCCAGCCGGTGAAATCTACCTCGAGGTAGTCCGATTCAGCGCCCTGAATATCGTAGTCGAACGTGGCCAAGAGCAAGACTTCGTTGGTGCGAACGAAAAACTCGTAACTCGGTTCGACGCGTATACGCGTTTCTTTGGCGATCGCGTGTACGGTCAACGAGCAGGGCTGAGCGAAATAGGCGAATCGACCCGAAACAGCCTCGCTCTCCAATGTCTCTGGCAGTTTCTTGACGCGAACCACGTTGTCGCCGGAAACCCAATCGGCCAGTGCATCTCCTTGCACCAGTACGGCAACATGTCCCGACTGACTAACCGAGCCAACGACGTCGAAGGTCGCCACCTCAACCGACGGGGCAGACGACTCGCCAGAACCTCCATGCTGCACATTTAGTTCGAGACGAATCGGCCCGACTGTCGGCGATGCCGGAGTGACAGTCAATCGCTGCCGCTTCGTCGCTCCATTTTCCGCTTCAACCGGTTCGACAGTACACCCGCTGGCAACGCCAGACGTCAATCCGGCTCCAGGCGGAAGCAGCACGTCGAACGATGAGAAGGGCCCTGCCTCAGAGCGAACATCAAACGTCGCTTGCGTCGCGATTTTTCCAACGCCGCCAACATCGACAGAGATTTCACCTCGAGTAATGATCGCGGGCGGCGATTCAGACACCCGGGACGCTTTCTTCGTCTGCCAGACCAATCTGGCTTTGCTCCCCAGTCCTTTGACTAGGAACTCGGTCTGCCCGTCTCGAAGCACTTGCGTTTCGACCGGACTCGAATCGTCGGCCGATATGGCAACCACATTTTTTTCAGAGGTTGTCAAACGCAAGGATGACGTGGCGGCCCAGGGCACAGGCAACTCAAGGGTGGCCTCGCCCGATGCTCTGGCAATCGGCGCAAACACCTTCAGTTTGACCGCCCGGGTTTTCCCCTGCTCGCCCCGAAGCCACAGAAGGTAACCGCCTTGCTGGGCATCCACTGAAACCACATGTCCCACGCTGTCTTTGATCTCGATCGGCTTCTGCAGCACCGCCCCCTTTAGACGCAACGGTATGCGAACCCAGGACTTGTCGTTGGGAAGGATTTGTGCTGCGATTTCCAGCTTCGCCCAATCTCCTTCAACCGTACCGACGATTGTCAGATCCTGAATGCTATATCGTGGCGGGCGGTCGGGGTCCGCCAGGTCCTTGGCCAACTGATAGAAGCGAACGAAGTCCTCGAACGTCATGTCAAGCACTTGCTGCAATTCGCCATCGCCGTCGCGCAGCCAGAAGATCTCCGTGTCGGGTTTGACGTTTTCCACGACGCGATCATCGCCGCCTTCCTCGGAGGC
>Ga0180435_10005147_pt1 | contig 12774 bp, 11 predicted proteins | sample SS_ome_3_FD_132467 | JGI IMG/M metagenome (GOLD analysis project Ga0180435, IMG submission 132467) | Hypersaline lake sediment archaeal communities from the Salton Sea, California, USA - SS_3_S_1 metaG | ecosystem: Environmental > Aquatic > Non-marine Saline and Alkaline > Hypersaline >... | reverse complement strand
TGGCGCCGATCGGGTAGGGACAGATCCGACTGCTTGGCGCTTTTCGATCGTGAGCGTGCGTCGGGTGCGTTGCGCGCGGCGGCTGCAACGCGATCTTGGGGTCAATGGGCCTGGTGCGGCCCTCGCGATCGAGTTGCTCGATGAGCTCGAACAGGTACGCACCCGTTTGCGGCACCTGGAATCGATTCGCTGGTAAAGCCGGCATCCGCCTGCCTGATTTTTGGACTGCGTTTCTGTGACCGATGAGCACGACGGGAATTGGCTTATGAGCGATATCGTTCTGCGTGTCGCCGGCGTCGACGATCTGGGCGCAATCAACCGTGTGGTGGAAGCCGCCTTCATGACCTGGAATCTCCCCGAGCGGGTCAAACGCCTGTCGCTGCCGCACTACCGGTACGATGAAATGGACCTACGTCACCTGGACCTGGTGCTCGCTGAGCTCGACGCCGAGGTGGTCGGTGTGGCTGCCTGGGAGGCTGCCAATCCCGCCGATTGCCCCGGCGGTAGCGCGGGGCTGTTGTTGCATGGCCTGTATGTGCTTCCGACCCGGATGGGGCGGGGGATTGGTACGCGCCTGTTGGGGGCGGCACGTGCAGCGGCGCAGAGACAGGGTTACGCCGGTGTTCTGGTCAAGGCACAAGCAGACGCGGTCGGTTTCTTCAAACGTGCCGGACTGCAGGCGCTGCCGATAGAGGATGCGGCACGGCATTATGCCGCACGCTTGTGGTGTGCGGTGTAGCTTGGTCGCCTGCATTGCCTGGGATACCCTAGGGTACTGCGACACACTAGGCCGCACATCTCAGAATTCAACCCAACTCCTAATCCGGGGGCAGCCGAGTGGCCAAGCGCGACAACCATCGGGATGCGGACAAACCACGCATAGAGATCAACAAGAGCAGCCGGCCGTCGTTCTGGCAGTCTCCGCAATTCAACCTGGTTCTGTACCTGATCTTCATCCTGCTCTCGTTCCATTTCTGGGGGCAGTACAGCGAGGCTCGACGTATCGAGATTCCCTACAGCGAATTCCTGCAGCTGCTCGAGAATCAGGAGGTGGCCGAAGCGATTGTGACCGACCGGACCATCACCGGCAGGCTGACCGAACCGGACCCTCAAACCGGCAAACCGCGCCAGTTCATCACCGTGCCGCTCACCTGGAATGCGGAACTGGCTGACAGGCTGACAGAGAAAGGCGTCCGCTACACGGTGCGCTACGACAACAACTGGCTGCAGAATTTCTTTTTCAACTGGATCCTGCCTCTGAGCATCCTGTTCCTGATATGGGGCTGGATCGCGAAGAAGATGGGGCCGATGAACAAGGGTTTTCTCAACATCGGGGGGCATGCGCACGTGCACCCGGATTCGGGGCCCAAGGTCACCTTCGATGACGTTGCGGGCTATGACGAGGTCAAGCAGGAGCTGCGCGAGACGGTGGATTTCCTGAAGGATCCCGGGCGGATCCGCAGTCTCGGAGCACGCGCACCCAAGGGCGTGTTGCTGGTGGGTCCGCCGGGCACCGGCAAGACCCTGTTCGCGCGTGCCGTCGCGGGTGAGGCCGGAGTGGCCTTTTTCAATATCAGCGGCTCCGAGTTCATCGAGCTGTTCGTCGGTGTCGGGGCGGCGCGGGTACGTGAGTTGTTCGAAGAGGCGCGCGCCAAGGCGCCGTGCATCATCTTCATCGACGAGATCGACGCCATCGGGCGTACCCGCAGTGCCGGCCCCGCGATGGGCGGGCATGACGAACGCGAGCAGACGCTTCACCAGCTGTTGTCCGAGATGGACGGTTTCGATCCTTCCACCGGGGTGGTCGTGATGGCAGCAACCAACCGCCCCGAGATCCTGGACCAGGCGCTGTTGCGCTCAGGCCGGTTCGACCGGCGTATCCTGGTGGACCGGCCCGATCGGGTGGCGCGCGAGGGCATCCTGGCGCTCTACGCCGGCAGAATGAAGGTCGCCCCGGACGTCGATCTGAGCGTGATCGCGCGCCGTACACCGGGTTTCGTCGGCGCGGATATGGAGAACGTCTGCAACGAGGCGGCGATCCACGCCTTGCGTGAGAACCGCAAGCTGATCACGATGGATGATTTCGAAGCGGCGATCGACCGGGTCATTGCCGGGCCGGAAGCCAAACATCGCGCGCTCAGCAGCGATGAGAAACACCGTGTTGCGGTACACGAGTCCGGACACACCCTGGTGGCCCTGGTGGTGCCCACGGGCGAGCCGGTACACCGGGTGACGATCATCCCACGTGCCATCGGGGCCCTGGGTTTCACCCTGCAGCTGCCGGTTGAGGAACATCTGCTGTCCACCACCGAGGAGATGAAGGATCAGATCGCGATCCTGCTCGGCGGACGTATGGCCGAGGAGCTGATCCTGGACAGTATTTCCTCAGGTGCCTCAAATGACCTCGAGAAGGCGACCGAGATCGCCCGCGGCATGGTCGCCAGGCTCGGCATGAGCGAAAAACTCGGCCCCGTGGTGTGGGGACGCCGCCAGGAACTGCAGTACCTGCAGGGGGCGCAGGGGTTCGAGGAGCGCAATTTCAGCGAGGCCACCGCAGAGGCGATCGATACAGAGGTGAAGGCCCTGGTTGAGGAAGGACTGGAGCGGGCGCGCGCCATCCTTACGCGCTGCCGCTCCGTGTTGGATGCGTTGAGCGCCGAACTCGAGGACCGCGAAACCCTGGACAGCGAGGAGATCCTGCGTATCGCCGGAAGCTGTGCCCATGGCCGGACAAAAGGTGGAACAGGGCACTGACATGCCGTCATCCTCCGATCCTGTTCTCAACCGTATCCGCTGGCTGACCTGGGCCTTCGTCCTGTTCGTGGTCCTGTGGCAGTTCCTGCCGTTGCTGGAACGCTATCTGGTCGGGGTGACGGCAGATTCGAGGGCGGTCACCGCGCGCGGGGAACTGGCCGCGGATGAGCGCACCACCATCGACATCTTCAAGCAGGCGAGTCCCTCGGTGGTTTTCATCAGCACCCGCCAGCGGGTGGTCGATCTGTGGACCCGCGATGTCCGCAGCATGCCGCAGGGCACCGGCTCGGGTTTCGTGTGGGACGACCTCGGCCATATTGTTACCAATAACCATGTGGTCGAGGGTGCCTCCGAGGCCATCGTGCGTTTGAACGATGGCCGCAGCTACCGTGCCGCGCGGGTCGGTGCCAGCCCGGGCCACGATCTGGCCGTGTTGCGCATCAATGTCTCTTTCGACCGACCACCACCGGTTCCGATCGGTACCAGCGCCGACCTGCTGGTCGGGCAGAAGGTCTACGCCATCGGCAATCCCTTCGGTCTCGACTACACCCTGACCACTGGCGTGGTATCGGCGCTGAACCGTTCGCTTTCCGGGGAAAACGGCTCCGATATCGAGAACCTGATCCAGACCGATGCGGCGATCAACCCGGGTAATTCGGGTGGGCCTTTGCTCGACAGTGCCGGCCGCCTGGTGGGCATAAATACCGCGATCTACAGCCCCTCCGGGGCCTACGCGGGCATCGGCTTCTCGGTCCCGGTGGATACGGTCAACCGGGTGGTTCCACAGCTGATCGCGAAAGGGCGCTATATCCGCCCGAGTCTCGGCATCACGGTGGATGAGGATATCAACCGCAGTGTGACCGGCCAGCTCGATGTCGAGGGCGTGTTGGTGCTCAAAGTCACACCCGGCTCTCCAGCTGAGCGCGCCGGTTTGCGGGCGACGCGGGTTGGAAGACGGGGCGAGATCATTCCGGGCGACGTGATTACCGCGGTGGAAGGCAAAGCGGTGAAGAACGTGCCGGATCTGCTGGCGCGCCTGGACGAGAGCCGGATCGGTGACCGGGTTACACTTCGACTCTGGCGTAATGGTGAGACGGTACGCGTCGAGGCGGTTCTCGAGGGCGGTTGAACAACGCGCCGATTCACTTTTCCCTGCGGAAAGAACACAACATCAGTCCTTCATGCGGTTCGCTCATCCACTTACATTCCTGCTCCTCCTGCTGGTTTTCTCACCGGCCGGTTCGGGCATGCAACTACCGCTCGACAACGGAACACACAGCATCGGAAGGCATGCCCAGTATCTGGTCGAGGGGGAAAAACCCCTGTCACTGCAGGAGGCAAGCCGTGCCTTTGCCCATGGTGAAGGTCGCACCGGAACCGCAGAGGTCATGAACTTCGGTATCGCTACGGATCCCCGCTGGATACGCCTGGAGCTCGATAATCCCTCGCCGGTGTCGATCGAGCGTGTGCTGGTGGTGGGTAACCCCTGGATCGATCGCCTGGATGCGTACCTGGTCAGCCAGGAGGAGATTCTGGGGGAGTGGAAACTGGGTGATCGCCTGCCGTTTTCCGCGCGCAGCAAATCACATCGATACTTCGTCCTGACACTGGAACTGCCTGCCGGTGGAAGCGAGGTGTTGCTGCGGGTGGAGACGCCGGACCCCATGATCCTGCCGATTTTTTTCGGTACAGCAAAGGCCTTCGAGCAGCACGATCGTCATGACAGCTACACCTACGGACTGGTGTATGGCCTCCTGCTCGGACTGGCACTGTATAACTTGGTGTTGTACCTCCAGATTCGCCTCGGACGCTACCTCGCCTATGTGGGGTTCCTGTCCAGCTTCCTGCTCATGAACATGACCTACACGGGGCATTTTTTCTGGTGGTTCTGGCCCCCTGAACTCTCTTGGTGGCAATGGGGGCATCCACTCGTGATCGGGCTGTACGCCACTGCCTGGGCATGGTTTGCGGCAACCTTCCTGCAACTGCGTCACTACCTGCCGGGGCTGTACCGCGGCGTTATCTGGCTGGTCGGGATGTTCTGGTTCTGCCAACTGGCACTGTTCGCGCTGGGCGAGCAGGGGTGGGCGGTAACCGCCTCGATCCTGTTCTCCCTTCTGATCACCCTGTTGATCCTTCCGGTGGCGGCGATGTCCTGGCGTTCCGGCATGAGCGAGGCGGTCTACCTGCTTGTGGCCTCGATCGCGAGCGCGCTTGGTACCGGTATCACCGCGGCCACGGTAATCAACTGGCTGCCCTTCGACCCGATCGGGTTCCGTGCCATCGAGATCGGACTCTCGCTGGATGCCATCCTGCTCAGCTTCGGTCTGTCGCAGCAGTACCGGAACACCCAGCGGCATTTGTTGCTGGCACAGCGGGTGGCGCGAGTCGATCCGCTAACGGGGTTGTACAACCGGCGTGCCTTCGAGGAAGTGGTCGAACCGCTACTGGCAAGCGCGGAACGCTATCGCACTCCAGTGTCGTTGATCCTGTTGGACCTGGATCATTTCAAGACCATCAACGATCGTTTCGGTCACCATGTGGGCGATGCGGTGCTGCGAGCGGTGGCCAATGTAATGCGCGACACGGTGCGCAAGGACGATATCCTGGCCCGCTGGGGAGGGGAGGAGTTCATCCTGCTGTTGCCGGAAACCGGCCGGGACCAGGCACTGAACCTGGCCGAAAGGTTGCGCCAGGCAGTCGCTTCCGTGCACCCTGAGGCCGACGTGGCAGTCATCAATGACCACGTCACCGCCAGCCTGGGATTGTTCACCTCGGAGGGAAGTCACCAGTTGCTCGATGAATTGGTCCGGAACGCGGATGCGTGTCTGTATCAGGCCAAGGAAAGTGGTCGCAACCGCGTGTGCAGCTGATCTATCTTCCGTGCGAGCCCATGCCGTGTCGCGTTGAACCCTTCAGCTCGAACTCGAGATCCACTTCCTTCTCCCCACCGAACAGTTTCTTGCGCATGACGCGCAGGTTGATTGTGTCGCCGGGCTGCTTCTCCATCATGAGCAGCTTGAAGCGGGTGAAATCGCTGGCCTCCTGACCATCGATGGCAACGATACGGTCGCCGCTCTTGACGCCGGCGTCCCTGGCCGCGCTTCCCGGGGTGAAATCCTTTATCTCGACCCGGTCCTCCTCCACGTCGAGCAATGCCCCCATGAGGCCTTTCGGTGGCAGTGGTTGCTCTTCGTTCAGTACGAGGTAATCCGCCTGCGCACGGGCGGGCAGCCCGGTGGCATAGCTGGCGACAATGACGCCCCGCTCGCCGGTACGCCGGGTGACCCGGTTGGGGATGCCGTGGCGGCCTCCGATATGGCCGCGTCCCGCGAGCACGAGTATCTGTCTGTTACCCGGTTGCTGCAGCTGAAGCGCAACATTCTGGGCCATGGTCTCGTCCCAGGTCAGCTGTACATCGCGAAACCGTTCGAAGCCCTGATCGGCACCTGCGTGTTGTGCGAACACTCCGCGCAGGTGGGTTTCGTACTCTGCATCGCTGTAGTCGTAGCCGTCCGGCAATTGTGCTTTCAGCTCACCTTCCAGCCCGTTCATGCCGGATTCGCGAATCGCCTGGGTCAGTTCGCGGCTGGCGTTCAGTGCGATGATCGGGATTCCGTGTTCGCGCGCATAGCGAATGATGGGGCGGTAAAGGCGATAGTCGAAACCCCAGCGGTCGAAGTATTCTGTGCGCCGTAGCATCTCGGCCTCGTCGATGGTGCCCGCGATATAGGCATCGAGTGCCGGCTGGAAAGGGGCCTGGAACCATTCGACCCCGAGGACAAGCTTTTCTGGCGGCAGTGCCTTCAATACGGCAAGCTGAAGAAGGTGGTCGGCATTCCGCACGTGGGTCTCGCTGACATAAATGAGCCGCTCGTCGGACATTTTTTCCATCACCTGTGACAGTTCCGGGGCGTTTGCGGTGTCTAAAACGAGAGAACCACTTCCAGGCAGGGGCGCTGTGTCGGTTTTTGCCACCGAGATGCAGGCGCTGATTGACAGGCTGAAGAAAAGGATCGAAGCAATGCGTATGCGGCTTTTCATGGTTATCCTGCTGTTGTGTTCAGGTGAAATCGCCATCGGCGGTCTCGCGCATGACATGGTGATAACGCTGCAACCGGATTCAGGTCGTTTGATCGTAACCGACCGGATTGGTTTCGACGAACCCAGAGAGGAGTTTCTTTTCAGACTGAACGCCGGTCTGAAAGTCGATTTCGATCAGGGAAAGGCCGTCAAACTGGGCAGCGAGGCCGGGCATGCACTGTACCGTCTTTCGTTCGAGCGCCCGGTCCAGGACATATCCCTGCGATATCAGGGGAAGCCGGCCTTTCCGCGTGGTACTGGCCACGGCGGCATGCCCCAGGGGGACATATCGCCCTCGGGGGTTTACCTCGATGGAAGCTCGGCCTGGTATCCGTTGAATACCGAGCCGGTCACATCGCTCCGCCTGCAGGTCAACGAACCATCCGCTTGGAAGGTGTTGAGCGTCGGGCGTCGCGTCGAGGGGGAGGGGCTGGTGACCTGGCGCAGCAGTCAGCCGCATGATGACCTCTACCTGGTGGCCGGCCCCTACACCCGGCATGCAGAAAGCCATGGCGATATCGACCTGTCCGTGTGGCTGTTGCAGGATGACCCGCAACTCGCAGCGCGTTATCTCTCATTGATGGGTGAGTACATCGACCACTACAGCGAATTGATTGGTGATTACCCCTTTGCCAAGTTCGCGGTGGTCGAGAACCGTTGGCCGACCGGCCTTGGCATGCCATCGTTCACCCTGCTTGGTTCGCAGGTGATGCGCCTGCCATTCATCCCGTATACCTCGCTGCCGCACGAGATCCTGCACAACTGGTGGGGCAACGGCGTCTGGGTGGACTACCGCAAGGGCAACTGGAGCGAGGGACTGACTGCCTACCTGGCCGATCACTGGATGAAGGAACGTCGGGGAAAGGGAGCCGAATACCGCTTGCGGGCCCTGCAGCGCTACAGCAACTACGCGGCCCGGGGGGATGACATGCCCCTGCTGGATTTTGTCACCCGGCACAACGAAGACACCCAGTCGGTGGGTTACAGCAAGTCGCTGATGTTCTTCCACATGTTGCGACGAGCATTGGGCGATGGGGCCTTCGAGGCCGGCCTGAGACGTCTTTGGCAACAGCACCAATTCGAACGGATCGGTTTCAGGCAGGCGTTACAGGCGATCGTGGGCGATCGACGCGATATCGAACAACGCTTCCTGTCCTGGCTGGAACGTGAAGGTGCTCCGGGGCTGGAGTTGAAGGATGTTGCCCTGAGCAATGCGGGTGGGACGCATCAACTTGAGTTTGGTCTTGCTCAGAACGCCACCGCACCATTCGATTTGGATGTGCCGGTGTCAATCGACTTGTCCGATGGCGAGGCATTGCAGCTTGTTCAGCACCTTAACGAAAGGGAAAAAGGCTTTTCCATTCCTTTCGATGTTAAGCCCAGCCGTCTGCGTATCGACCCTGGTTACGATGTCCTGCGTTACCTCGATCCCGGTGAGCAGCCGCCGGTGCTCAGCCAGCTGTTCGGTGGTCGCACCTGGCTGGTGCTGCCGACCCGGGTTCCATCCGCAGAGCGCACCGCCTGGCTGCGCCTCGCCAGTGCCTGGCAGCGACGTTATCCGAACCTGAAGACAATCGACGATAACGATGTGGCCGAAATCCCGTCATCGGACAACCGGCTATTGCTGGGATGGGGAAACCGGGCGCTGCAGCCGTCAAAGCTGTCCGACCGGCGCTTCGTGCTCGAACCTGAGGCCCTGGTCACCGATGGCAGGCGCTGGCGACGGGAGGACAGCGCGGTGGTTCGGGTGAACACGGATGCCGATGGCATCACGACCGGGTTCGTCGGTGCGGAAGAGGTATCCCTGATCGGGGCGCTGGCGCGCAAGTTGACGCATTACGGCGCCTACGGTGTGCTGGTCTTCGATGCGGCCAGTGCAACAAACAGGTTCAAGGCAGTACCCGACAACCCCTGGTCGGGCCTGTCCCGGGATCTTTGATACTACTTGCCACTGATCTCCTTGCGGTGGCGCAGGATGCGCACGAAGGGCGACAGCATGGAGACAAACAGCACCAGCATGGCCAGCCCAATCCAGCCCAGTTGCACCAGCAGGATCGCTACCGTGAAGGCAGCTACCAAGGAGATGGTCGCGTCGATCACCGCGCTGCGGATGAGACGCTTGCGCACCGTCTCGGGCTCTTCGCCGGTGATGAACAGGAACAGCACCGGGAGTCCGTAGTGGAGTGGGGCGTAGAAGGCGATCACGATGATCCAGACAGTCAGGTCGTTCATGCGGGGAGCTGGCTTTGGGTGGGGTCGTTCGGATTGTGTAGCGGTTTATATTAACGGGGCGGTGTCGTTTTGGCATCGCCACCCGAGGGGGATTCATGCCACTGACGCCGCTGCTGATGCTGGCGCTGTTCGCGCTGCTGCTTCTGCTCTTCCTCCTGATCCAGATCGATGTGCTCAACTTTGCCTTCGCCAAGCTGGGCCTGCCGGCGAACGCAGGGATGCTGGTTTTGTTCGGTTCCCTGGTCGGGAGCACCATCAACATACCGCTTTTCGTCCTGCGTTCAGGTGGAGGCGGTGCACCCGGGAAGCTGCTGCCACGACGATATGCGCACCTGCAGGACGTGGCGGATGGGTTTGCGGGACGGACGGTGATCGCAGTCAACCTGGGTGGCTGCGTAATACCGGTTGGCATCAGCCTTTTTCTTCTGCAGCTGCATGATCTGCCGTTGCGGCCGGTCTTCCTCGGAGTGGCGGGCGTGGCCCTGATCAGTTTCCTCACCAGTCGCCCGGTACGGGGGCTGGGAATCGCCATGCCCCTGTTCGTGGCGCCTGTTGCGGCGGTTCTGCTGGCCCTGCTTTTGCTGCCGGGCTTGGCGGCTCCGCTGGCCTATGTCAGCGGTACTTTGGGTGTACTGATCGGTGCAGATCTGTTGCGTCTGCGCCAGATCTCCCGGCTCGGTGCCCCGGTCGCCTCGATCGGGGGTGCGGGAACCTTCGACGGGATCTTTTTCACCGGGGTGCTGGCCGCACTGCTTGCCTGAGATTCGCGTCGGGCTGGCCCGGCTGGAACGCGTGCTGTAATATAAATTTCATCATCGATATATATCGGAAACGGTATATTCCAACGCATGTCTATCGATGCACTCGAGCTTTTTGCCAGTCTCTCCAATGAAATCCGCCTGCGCATCCTTGTTCTGCTCCTGGACGGGGGCGAGCTCTGCGTATGCGACCTGACCGGGGCGCTGCAACTGCAGCAGCCTCAGGTCTCACGTCATCTGGGGCTGTTGCGGGAAACCGGTCTGGTCTCGGATCGGCGCGCCGGCCAGTGGGTCCATTACCGCATCAACCCGGCGCTGCCGGACTGGGCACTGGAGATCCTGCGCCAGGCCGGGGAGGGCGTGCGGCAAAGGCGCCCCTATTCGCTGGATACGCGGCGTCTGGAGAAAAACGGTAGAAACACGGGATGCAACTGAAACATACGGGGAGTCTGAAATGAGTGTGAAGGTCGGAATCAACGGGTTTGGTCGCATGGGACGGCTGGGTTTTCGCGTCGCCTGGGAACGTGAGGGCCTCGAGATCACCCGGGTCAACGAGACTGCCTGCGATGCAACCGGATCGGCGCACCTGTTGCAGTTCGACTCGGTGCACGGCACCTGGGATGTGAACTGTGGTGCGGACGATGACCGCATGCTGGTCGCGGGCCGTTCCATCGCTCACACCAGCGAGTCCTCGATCGAGGCGGTCGACTGGTCCGATTGTGACATCGTGATCGAGGCCACCGGGCGTCACCACAAGCACCCTGAACGGCTGCAGGCCTATTTTGACCAGGGGGTGAAGAAGGTCGTGGTCGCCGCACCCACCAATGGTGCGTTGAATATCGTCTATGGCATCAACCATCACCTTTACGACCCGAAGGAACACCACCTGGTTACGGCCGCATCCTGCACCACCAACTGCCTCGCCCCGGTGGTCAAAGTGATGCACGAGCAGGTCGGCATCCTGCACGGAAGCATGACTACCATTCACGACATCACCAATACCCAGACCATCGTCGACCGTGGGCACAAGGACCTGCGTCGCGCCCGCGCCTGCGGTCAGTCGCTGATCCCGACCACGACCGGTTCCGCCAAGGCCATCACCAGGATATTCCCGGAATTGGAGGGGAGGCTGAATGGTCACGCAGTGCGTGTGCCTCTGTTGAACGCCTCCCTGACCGACTTCGTGTTCGAGGCGGCCCGCCCGGTTACCGCGGAGGAGGTGAACGGTCTGTTCCGCACCGCAGCCGAGGGCGGGCTGCAGGGCATCCTCGGGTATGAAGAGCGGCCGCTGGTCTCGGTCGATTACGTGAATGATCCGCGCTCATCGATTGTGGATGCCCTGTCGACGCTGGTTGTCGACGGTACCCAGGTCAAGATCTACGCCTGGTACGACAACGAGTGGGGCTACGTGAACCGCATGACCGATATTGTCGCCATGGTGGCGGAAAGTTTGAAGGGTGAAGAGTGAAGAGTGAAGGAAGCAGGGATGCGGTCGGATATTCCGGAGCGGACCTTCGGGTTTGCGCAAAGAATTGTGAAGTTGTGTCAAATGCTGGATAGAACGCCGGGTGTGCCGCGTGTTTTGGCAACACAGTTGTTACGTTCGGGGACATCGATAGGGGCCAATGTTGAAGAAGGGCAGGCCGCACAGAGTCAGGCGGATTTCATCAGCAAATACAGCATTGCTTGCAAGGAGGCGCGCGAGACGCACTACTGGATTCGCCTGTTGTCGGCTTCGGGCATTCTCCCGAGAGAACGACTGGGTGATTTGCAAACCGAGTGCAATGAGTTGATAGCGATCCTGACTGCCATCATCAAGAAAATGAAAGAGAAAAACCGGTGAATTTAAGGTCTCCACCAACTTCAAACTTTCCACTTCACCCCTCCTACTTCCAGTATCTGGTCGTCACGGCCGGCTACTGGGGCTTCACCATCACCGATGGGGCCATCCGCATGCTGGTGGTGTTGTATTTCCACATGCTCGGCTATTCGCCCTTCGAAGTGGCGATGCTGTTTCTCTTCTATGAGTTCTTCGGCATCGTCACCAATCTCGTGGGGGGCTGGCTGGGCGCGCGAATTGGACTGAATCTGACCATGCACATCGGCATGGGGATGCAGGTCGTCGCCCTGCTCCTGCTGACGGTGCCGGATGCGTGGCTGTCGGTGCCCTATGTCATGGCGGCGCAGGCGCTCTCGGGTATCGCGAAGGACCTGAACAAGATGTCGGCCAAGGCCAGCGTCAAGACCCTGGTAGGCGACGGTGGCGAATCCCGCCTGTTTCGCTGGGTGGCGGTCTTGACCGGCTCCAAGAATGCGCTCAAGGGTGCCGGCTTCTTTATCGGTGCCGCCCTGCTGCAATGGCTGGAGTTCCGGGGTGCGCTTTACGCCCTGGCCGGTTCGCTCGCGGTCATCCTTGTTTCGACCATGATCCTGCTGCCCTCCGGTGTCGGCAGGATGAAGTCCAAGCCGAAGTTCACCCAGGTCTTTTCCAACACCGCCGAGATCAACTGGCTATCCGCCGCCCGCTTTTTCCTGTTCGGTTCCAGGGATGTCTGGTTCGTGGTGGGCCTGCCGGTTTTCCTGTACGAGGTGCTGGAATGGAGCTTCATGCAGGTCGGCGGCTTCCTGGCCCTGTGGGTCATCGGCTATGGCTTCGTGCAGGCCGCAGCCCCCCGCCTGATCCGCATGAGCCACGAGGGGATGGGACCCGATGGGGGCACCGCCCGCTTCACGGCGCTGCTGCTGTTGCTGGTGCCGGCGGCGATCGCGTTCGCCATCGGTCAGGGATACGACCCAGCCACGGTGCTGATAAGCGGACTGGTTATATTTGGCATCGTGTTCGCCATCAATTCCGCAGTGCACTCCTACCTTATCCTGGCCTACTCCGATTTCGACAAGGTCTCAATGAATGTCGGCTTCTATTACATGGCGAACGCCGGCGGCCGCC
>Ga0180435_10005146_pt1 | contig 12774 bp, 10 predicted proteins | sample SS_ome_3_FD_132467 | JGI IMG/M metagenome (GOLD analysis project Ga0180435, IMG submission 132467) | Hypersaline lake sediment archaeal communities from the Salton Sea, California, USA - SS_3_S_1 metaG | ecosystem: Environmental > Aquatic > Non-marine Saline and Alkaline > Hypersaline >... | reverse complement strand
TGCCCGTCGCCAGGAACAGCAGCGTGGGCAGGGCCGCCAGCCACGCCAGGAACAGGCTCCACACGCGGCCGGCGCGCAGGTCGTAATCCGCCCACAGCCGCCGCCAGGGATGCCCGGCAACGACATGTCCGAACAGGCATTCGAAGGCGACGGTCATGACCAGCCAGGTCAGTCCGACCCGTAGCGCCGTGGCGCGATCGGGCAGCGGCCAGGCGAGGTGGAGCAGCGCGGTGACGGCGCTCACCGCGATGGCGGCGAGCAGAGTCGAGAGTTGATGTGCGTCGCGCTCTGCAAGGCGACGGCCGTAAGTCTTTTCGCGCACGATGCCATTGACGATGGCGACCAGTGCGAGCAGGAACCAGCCATACAGGTAGGGCAGGGGCAAGGAGATCCTCGGGGGCGTGCAGCCGTGCAAGAAATCGGGGTCGTAGAGACGTCCGGGTTCAGGGCAGCGCATTGTCGCACGCGGCCGCTGAGCTGAGCAGGCATGGCAACCGTACCGCGTTGAGCCCGAGGATCTCACGAATTCCCGGTCGGCGGCGATGCCGCCGTTGGTCAGCTTCAGGGTCCCCGGGGTATCGCCGGAAGCGCCCCCGCCCGGCCCTACGGCGACCCCAGCGCTGCCAATGGATCGCGTGGGCGCAAACGGGACGGAATCCTGCCGCCCCAGTATTGTAAATGCGAATTAGTATCGTTTAGAGTAACCACGCGATGCACACCGCCCGAATGGGCGCGCTGTCCGTGCCAACCACGCCTCAGGAGGGTGACTCAAAGATGAATTCGCAATCACTTCCCCATGTCGTCTGTGCTGCCGTGCTGCTCGCGAGCCCGCTGGTGCAGGCAGACTTCGCCAACGGTCCCGATCCTTACGCCGCCGGATTCGGCTTCGAGACGCCCGACAGCGCCGACTGGGGTGGCTGGCATCGTGCCGACGATGGCACCCTGTATGCCGAGTGGGACGATTTCGCCGCCGTCAATCCGGCCGCACCGGATATCGGTGTCGCCGGCGCCAGCGTCGCCACGTTTGGCTGGAACCCGGGCACCTTCGCCACGGGTGGCGGCAATCTCTACAACTTCGGCAGCACCCAGGTCTTCACCATCACGATGGCTGGCGACGTGGGCGGCGGCAGTGGGCCGGTGACGGTTGCACTACAGACCGAGACCTGGGGCACACCGCTCGGGCAGACCAGCGCGGGCGCGGCACTGCCGCCGGTGACCCTGAACGGCATGACCTGGGACAGCAAGGTCGTGACCCACCAGGATCCGTCCTTCGCCTCCGCCTTCGGCCCCGTACTCCTCGAGCAGGCGCTGTTCCTGTGGACGCTCGATGCGCCGCTGGCCGGCTACGAGTTCGTCCTGCAGGGCGGGCCGCACATGTCGTTCGCGCAGGCCGCCGTCGACATCGGTCCGAGCCCGGTCCCGGTGCCGGCGGCAGCGTGGCTGCTCGCGCCGGCGCTTGCCACCGTCAGCCGCGCACGCCGTCGGAACGCCTGACATGGGGGCGGCTGTGGCGAGGGGGACAGCGGCACGCCGCGTGCAAGTGGGCCAGGCATCGGGGCCGCGCTGCGGGCGCGGTGCCGCGTCACCTGCATCCCCATCGTGCCCGTGCCGCGTCCCGGCGGGGGGATGAGCGTCCGCGCTGCGCTGTGCGGCGCGATGACGCTGCTCGTCGTCGTGCTCGCGCAGGCGCCGCGCGGCTGGGTGCTGGTGCCCCTCGAGCAGGGCCGCATCGGCGCGGCGTATGCCGTCGACTGTACCGCGCACTGGCTCGCATTCCTGCTCGGAGAACGCGCGGTTCACACCCGTCGAGCGCCCTCGGGGCGCGGGCGGGTGGTCGTGGTCGGTACGAGCGGCGCGGACGACGCGCTGCGCCTGGTGACAGCGCTACGTGATGCGCCGGTCACCGCTGACGCGGCGGCATCCCGCGTCGCGCGGGCGGTCGCGCGACGCTTACCCGACACCCTCCCCGCGTTTGCTGCCGCGACCCGCTTTCGCCAATGGCCGAGCGAACTGGTGACGGCGAGCCGTGCCAAGCACCTGCCGCGGCGTATCTATCGCAACCCCGGCGAGCGTTGGTCGATGTCGGTTGCCGAGACGCTGCGTCGCGATGGCTCGGTACGAGAGACCGAAATCGTGCAGCGGCGTGCAGGCACCTCCGGCGCTGTCGATTTCTTCGTCTACGATGCGCGCGGCGAGCTTGCCGACAGCGCCGACTTCGGTGCGCCGGGGCAGCCGGCCATGCTGCCCGCGCCGGCTGTCTGCGTCCGCTGCCACTATGATCCAACCCGTGGCAGGCCGCGCCGCCGGCCGGCTTTCCTCGGCGCGATGCGTTGAGTCAGACGTCCCGCTGAGCGCCGCCGCGGGCCGCCCCGGCGAGCGCCACGAGCGCCTTGCGGACGTCGCGCGCGGTCGCGCATGGCGCGGCAAACTCGAACCGCACCGGGCCGGCATCCGCGACGACGAAGAAGCCGTGGCGGTCAATGCCCGCCATGCGCGGCGGTCGCCGCCGGCAGGCGACCCCGGCATGCGCACAATAATCGCGCAGCGCGTCGACGTGGTCGTCGTTCATGTGCGTCACCATGCGCGCTTCGGTGAAACTGTCGAACAAGACGTCAGCGATCACGCTCGGGTAGTCGACCGGATGGCGTGCGCCGCCGGTGCAAAGCAGGGCGAGCGGTTCGACGAGGCGTATCGGTGAGGCAGCCACCCGATCGGGATCGTGATGCCGGCGGAAGCGCAGGCACGAGGCATCATCCGGCGGTGCGGTAGCGGCGCGTCCGCGCAGCACCAGCGTCGGTGCGCCGGTGCCGCCGGCGAGCGCGACGCTCACCGGGGCCCCGGCGGTGGCGCACAGTAGCGGGCTGCCGTCGGCTGCGAGGCAGAAAGGCGTGACGGCGACCTGCCCGCGGCGCGCGTCGGTGAACCGTGCCTGCGCCCTGCCCAGGAGCAGCGCGCGCGCCGTGGCGACATGCGCAGGATTCATCGCGCATCTCGCGTGGCAAGGCGCGCAACGATGAAGGTGCCGCCGTCCGGCATTCGCACCTGCTCGGCGCCGATGCGGTAGGTGCGCTCCACGTTGCCCGGGGTGAGGGTCTGCGCAGTGGGGCCGGCGGCCACGACCCGGCCGTGTTCGAGCAGAACGGTTTCGTCGGCGTAGGTGAGCGCGAGATTGAGATCGTGCAGTACGGCGATCACGGTCATCCCCTGTCCTGCCAGTTCGCGCAACAGGCCCATCAAGGCATGCTGATGATGCAGGTCCAGGCTCGCGCTCGGTTCGTCCAGCAGCAGGCAGCGTGCACCCTCGGCGCGCGGGTAGTCGAGCTGCGCCAGCGCACGTGCGATGGCGACGCGCTGCTGCTCGCCACCCGACAGCGTTGGATAAATGCGTGCGGCGAGATCGCCGACCCGGACCCGCGCGAGGGCGGCGTCGATTGCCGCGGCACGCTCGTGGCGCGTCTCCCGACGGCGCCACGGTGCGCGGCCGAGGCCGACGATCTCAGCGACGGTGAACGGAAACGCGACCTGGTTGAACTGCGACACCACGGCGCGGGTACGGGCGAGTGCATCGGGCGCCCAGTCGGCTACCGTGCGGTCACCGATGCGCACCTCGCCGCGAGCGGGGCGAAGGTCGCCCGCGAGCAGGCGTAGCAAGGTCGACTTGCCGGCACCGTTCGGACCCAGCACCGCAGTGACCCTGCCGGCCGCGAAGCGCAGAGAGCAATGCGACAGCAGCGTCCTGCCGCCGACTTCGCAGGCGAGTTCCTGTGTCGTGATCACGGTAGCGCCCGCGCGCGCCGCTGGCGCTGCATGAGCCAGAGAAAGAACGGTCCGCCGAGCAGGCTGGTGAGAATGCCGATAGGCAACTCGGCCGGCAGTACGACGGTGCGCGCGAGCAGATCGGCGACGAGCAGCAACGCACCGCCGGCGGCCGCGGCGCCAATTAGGACGTAGCGATTGTCGGCGCCTACGGCGAGACGCAGCAGGTGCGGCACGATGAGCCCGACGAAGCCGATGACGCCGGCAATCGCGACCGCGGTGCCGACGGCGATCGCGGTCAAGCCGACAACCATGGCCTTGATCCGATCGACGCGGTAGCCGAGATGCGAGGCCTCGGCCTCGCCGAGCGCGAGCGCGTTGAGCGCGTTCGCGAGTAGCAGCAGCAAGGCCGTCGCAACGACGAGCCAGGGCAGGGCGGGCAACAGCACGGGCCAGTGCGCGCGGGCCAGCGAGCCGAGTGACCAGAAGGTCAGTTCGCGCAATTGCTCGTCATCACTGACGAAGATCATCAGGCCGGAGGCCGCAGCACACAGGGCATTGATGGCGATGCCGGCAAGGAGCAGGGTGGCGACATCGATGCCGCGCGCACCACGGCCGAGGCGATAGAGCAGGGCCGCGGCTGCGAGCGCGCCGACGATGGCTGCGATGGGCAGTGCGGCCATGCGTGGCAGCGCGGCGAGCGGGCCGCCCAGCGCGCTGCCGAGAACGATGTAGCCGACCGCGCCGGTGGCGGCGCCGGAGGAGATCCCGATCAGGCTGGGATCGGCGAGGGGGTTGCGGAACAGGCCCTGGAAGGCGGCGCCCGATACGGCCAGGGCGGCGCCGATCAGCAGGCCTTGGAGGACACGCGGTGCGCGTAGTTCGAGGACCACGTTAGCGGCGAGGACCGCATCTGCACCGGCCGACTCCGCGCCGCCTGCGAGAATGCGTAACAGCATTGCCAATGGCACCTGAACCGGGCCCAGGGCGAGGCCGGCGAGCGCGGCGGCGAGCGCGGCGGCGGTGCAGGCAAACACCACGAGCAGGCGGCGCGACGGCAGTACGATGCGCCGGCGCGCTGCGCCCAGCGCCACGGGGCGCTCGACTGCTTGCGGGCCGATGCTGCTCATCGTTGACGCGTCGCGTCGTAATGGCCGGAGCCCGGCGTGGCGTTCATGGCGCCGCGTGCAGGGCGCTCGCGAGGTTCGCGACGGCCTCGCCGAGACGCGGCCCGAAGCCGAGCAGCAGCAGCGCGTCCATCACCACGAGCCGCCCGGCTGCAGCTGCCGGGGTCAGCCGCAGTGCCGGCAGTGCGAGAACCTCGGCCGCGTCCGTGTAGCCCGCCATCGCGCGATCCACGGTGACGACGACATCCGGTCGCGCCGCGAGCAGGCTCTCCGCGCCGAGGGGTTTGTAGCTCGTGAAATCTGCCCCGACGTTGATGCCGCCCGCGAGTTCGATGATGGCGTCGGCCGCCGTACCGCGCCCGGCGGCGAGCATCGAGCCCGCTTCGAACTGCATGACGAAAACGACGCGCGGACGCGCTGCGTCCGCATCGATACCGGCGCGGGCCGCGGCGAGTTCGCGGCGCAAGCGCTCGACGAGCGCATCGGCCGCGTCCTCGTGGCCGAGCGCATCGGCGGTCGCGCGGATCTTGGCCTCGACACCGTCCACGGTCGGCGCGTCGGGAATGGCGACGAGCGGCACCCCGGCAGCGCGCAGTTGTGCCATGGCCTCGGGCGGGCCGGCGTCTTCGGCATGCACGATGAGATCGGGCTTCAGCGCGAGGATCGGTTCGGCCGACAACGCGCGCAGGTAGCCGATGTCGGGCAGCCGGGTCGCCGGGGCCGGGTATCGGCTGGTCGAATCGACCGCGACGAGGCGATCAGCGGCACCCAGGGCATAGACGATTTCGGTCACGGCGCCACCGATGGCGACGAGGCGTTCGGCGGCCTGGGCCGCGGGCAGCAGCAGTGCCGGGAGCACGACGACGAGGCAGTGGCGAGCGGCGCGGCGCATCGCGTCACGCCTCTTTCGCCGCCAGGTGGCCACGGTCATTGATATGACGGATGGCCTGCAGGTCGCCGCCCGGGAACTCGTAGGCCTGGGCGAAGCCACGCACGTAGGTCGCGTGGTGCGGGCGGAGTTCGAAGGCGTGGAAATCCTCGAGCGTGCGCAGGTAACGCATGAACTCGCCGAAGCGCGCTTCGAGGTTGGCGAGCACGCGGGCGAAGGCGTCGCTGCCACGTGGACAAGGCCAAGGCGTGCAACTCAGCGTCAGGCGCCTGCGCGCGAACAGGTGCTCGGCGTCCTGTTCGGCCTCGATCAGGAGCGCGCTGACCGCGGCGCCGCGTTGCAGGTTGGCGGTATGCGCGGCGAGTTCGCTGACGTAAATCTGTGGATGTCCCGCATCGGAAAGGGCGAACGGCGCGTAGCTGGCGTTCGGTGTGCCGTCGGCGGCCGTGGTGGCGAGGTGCAGGGTGCGAAACGAGTCGCGGAAGGCGGCGGCTTCGCCGGCGATCTCCTCGAGCGGCATGGTAGCGGCGTTCATCAATGACTCCTCGGCGGCAGGGAACGATGCGCCCGCGGGCGCTTGGACGGGGAGCATTGTGCGCAATCGAATTAAAAATTACTAGTAGTAAGAAGCATTCGTATTTAGAATCGTAAATAAGTCGGCGCCGCCGGCTGCCTCATCCGGGCAAATCAACTGAGGAGAAAAACGGTGAAGCAACGACCAGCCCCCTACTTGTGCGCCATGCTGTGCGCTGTCGCCAACACCGCAACCGAAGCGGCCGCGGTCGCTTTTCAGGATCCGGCCAGCGCGGCCTGGGGCGATTGGGCACGTGGCAGCGTCGGCAGCGTCTACGTGCATTACGATCGCTTCAGGAATCAGCCGGATATCGGCGTCGCCCCCGTGTTGCCGGACACCACGCCGGATCGCGGCGCACTCGGACTTACCGGGACCAATGGCAGCCTGCTGATTACCGGTAAGAAGGGTTCGACGACGCAGCCCGCCGCCTTCATTACCGGTGGCGGCAACATCTACAGCTTCAACGACATGCTCGCATTCGACCTCGTGGTCAGCCCGTCTGCCTCCCACACCGCGCTCGGCGTACGACCGATTACTGCGGCACTGCAGATCTCGGCGCTGGGCGCGGACATCGATCATGCCAGCGTGAAGCTCAACGGCAGCGCATGGAGCCAGCGCGTGACGCTCGCGACCGGCAGTTCCAGCGCGCCCGGCGGTAGCGGCGGTAGCGGCAGCGGCATCGACAACGAATATCTCTACTTGTGGGAGCTGCCGGTCGCGCTCGGTACCTACGCCTTCGCGTTCGCCGCTGCCGACACCAGTCTGAGCCTCGATGCCGTGGCCGCGGACATCGGCCCGCGGGCGCTGAGTCAGGGTAGCGGGCCGGGGGGCAGTGGTGGTCCCGTCGAGACGCCCCAACCGGTACCGCTGCCACCCGCCTGGTTGCTTCTCGCGGGCGCGGGCGTGCTGCTCGGGCGCCGTTGCCGGCGCGACTGATCGCTCGCGCACGTCACGGGGCGGCGCGCGTTCGGGGGCACGTCCTCGTGCACTTGGCGGCGTCACGTGTTCACGGCGCGCATGATGTCCGGCAGTCCGCTCGCGCGCGGCTGCCGGTCGTCCCGCTGGCAACGCTCACGGCGTGGACCGCCGGCGGCGCACGGGGCAGCATGCGGCGCGTTCGTACGAACGTTCAGAAGCGAACCAGCAGGCTCGCGCGGATGTCGCGTCCCGGTGCGGTCGCACCGAGTGCGCCGGCAAAGCCCGCGTTCTCGAATTCCTTGTTCAACGCATTATCGACCGTCAGGCGCAGGTCGACCGCGGGGTGCGGCCGCCAGGCAAGGAAGAAGTTTGAGGTCACGTAGCCCGCCTGCTCGCCGAAGATGCTGCACACGGGGTTGGTGAACAGCGTGCCGTCGCAGCCCGGTTCGAAACCGACCGTGACACGTCGTGGTGCGAACACGCGCAGACGATGACCGATTTCGAGATCGTGGCGCGGGGTCGCGGCGAAGGTGAGGTTGAAGTTGTCGGCCGGCACGTTGAACAGCCCGACGCGTCCCGGGTCGCCGAAACGCGCGATGTCGGGATCGACGTTGTTGTCGAAGAAGCCGTACTTGATGTAGCCGTTCAGCGTAGTCAGGGCGAAGCGTGCATACCAATGCGGCTGGTCGTAGCGCACCTCGACCTCGAAGCCCTTGCGCACCTCGCGCCCGGGCTGGCTCACCTCCCCGGTCACGCTGTTCTGGTAGATCGATTCCAGCAGGTCGGCGACGCGGATGTCGTAATAGGTCAGCTTGACGAACAGCGCGTCGGCCGGGTGGGCGAGTGCGTCGAAGTCGAGCACGAAACCCGCTTCGCGGCTGGTGGCGCGCTCGGGTCGATAGCGGTTGCCGCACATCGCGCGCAGGTCGGCGTTCGGATCGGCGAGGTAGGCCGCGAGCGCCTGCTCGTAAGCGGCGAAATCACGGTCGTAGCCGGCACGCAATGCGGCGATCGTGTCGGCCCAGGCGGCGAGCGCGGCGGTCGACGCCGCGACCGTCGCGTTCCAGCGATCAAGGGCAGCCAGCCAGGCGCCGACGTCGAAGCCGAAATCCGCCAGCTGCGGCGTGGGCGGAAAGCTCACCGACGGTTGCGGCGGCAGGGCCGGGAACACCGGCGCCATCGGCGAACGGGTGAAGTCGGTGAACTCGACGCAGGCGCTGAAGCTGCCGCGGCGGTAGTACTCGTCGAGCAGCGGCGCGCGAAAGCTGCGGCTCCAGCGGAAGAAGAGCTCGGCCGGCCCGTGGGCGAACGCGAGCGATAAGGCCGGCGAGGTGCGCGCGAAGCGGACCGCGGCGGCTTCGTCGCGCGCTTCCAATACGCGTCGCTCGGCCGGGCCGGCCGCGACACGTAACCAGTCGCGGCGCCAGCCGCCCTCGACACTGAGGCCCTGCCAGGCCAGGCGGTAGAGGGCGTAGGCGCCGTGGCTGCGCTTCTCGCCGGACGGCTGGTTGGGGTTGAAAGAGAAGCCGTCGGGGTTGCGGCGCGTGGCCCGGCGGCGCTCGCGGTTCGCCTGCCAGCCGATGCTCAGACGGTGCGTCGTCGGGCCGAGCGTGAAGTGTGCGGTGTTACCCAGGCCGAGGGTCCAGATCTGGTAGTCGAAGCTGTCGGTGCCGACCGGGTTGCCGGCCTCATCGACTCCGGCGATGGTGCTGTTGGCGTCGGTCACCTGCTTGTCGATGAAGCCGACGGTCGCGTCCACGGCCGCCCACTCGGGCGCCGGATCCCAGTCGAGCCGCAGCGAAGTCGCCGCTTCCTCGCTCTCGCGCAGGACCAGGCCGCCGACGCCGGTGATGCCGCCGGTGATATCGAACGGTTCCTGGCCGCTCTGCGCGGCGCGCCGATGGCTGAGGCCGAGCGTTGCCGTGTCGTTCGACAGCTCGAGCTTACCGAGGATGCTGGTCTGGGCCTCGGCCGAATCCGCGAAGCGGCTGCCGTCGGGCAGTTCGTAGTCGCGCGATGTGCGGCGCGTGACATTGACGAGCGCATCGAGGAAGTCCGCCGGGCGCGCGTAGGCGCTGCCCGAGTAGACCTTGCCTTCGTTGTTCGACAGGTAGCCGACGCGTGCCTGCCCACCGATGGTCTGGCCGCTGGCGAGCAGGTCGGCGGCATCCTTGGTCTCCATCTCGACCACGCCGCCGAGATAGCCCGCGCCCTGCGTGATCGCCGCACCGCCGCGATGGACCGCAACCTGCTTGAGCAGTTCGGGATCGATGTCGACCCCGGCGCCGTAGCGGTATTTCTCGAAATTCTGTGTGACGCCGTCGATGCGCACGAGGACATCCTCGTTGTCCGAGAAGCCGCGGATGGCGAAGCGCTTGCCGCTGGTGCGGGGGCCGCCTTCGACGCTGACGCCGGGCAAGTCGCGCACTGCGTCGAAGACATCGGGGGATTGCGTGCGCCTGAGATCCTCGAGGTCGAGCAGGTTGCTGGCATCGACCGGTTCGAGGTCGGGATCGAACGCGCGCTCGCGCACGCCGCGTACGACGATCTCCTCGGTGCGGCGCGGCGCGTCGGATGCGCGCGCGGATGGCGTGGCCGCCGTTGCGCCGTCGTCTGCGGCCGCCACCGGGCGCGCGAGCAGCAGGCCGGCGGACAGGAGCAGCAACGCGGCGCGCGACTTAAGTGCCCGGCCGCGATCGCACGGCGGTGGCGGGGAGGCGAGCGCAGGCATACGCTGGGAGTCGGGCATTTCTTATTAAACGTAAATGTAAACGCGACGCATTATTATTTACGAAATGAGCGCTGACAATCGCTGTGGCGATAGCGAAGGCCCCGAGAGGCCCCGTGTCGAGCGCAGAACGCGAGACACGCACTGACCCGCCGCAGCGCTGCTCGCCATGTCCCGCGCGCCGGCAGGGCGGCAGGTGGTACCTTAGGCGCCGCTCATCGGTCGGGGTTCGACTATGTTGTGTTGCGTCATCGGTGGCTTCGTCGTCGCCGCCCTGCTGGCCCGGCTGCGGCGTTTGCCTTGGATCGGACCCGTGCTCGAGGCACGCCGTCGCCGTACGCCGGATCCATCGAACTGGCGCCTGCGCGCGCTCGACGGAAGCGCGTCGTCGTGAGTGCCGTGGTATCGCAAGCGCGGCCCGCCTTGCCCGCGCGCGAGCGCGGCGTCGGTCCCCTCACCGCGGCGCGCCTGCGCCGCGCCGGTCTCGTCTACCTCGCGCTGTTCGTCTGCGGCCTCGCGCTGGCCTGGATCGCGGCGACACCGGGCATGCAGGCGCTGGGTCTCGGCATCGCGTTTCCAGGCGGCGGCTTTCTGCATTACCTCGCCGGTGGCGCAGCCTCGGTCGCGCTGCACCTCGCGTGCTTCCTTGCCACGCTCGTCCTGTTCGTGGTCGCGTTCGCGCTGTGGTTCGGTACCGGCAACCAGGCGGCACCGGTCGCCGTCTGGTTCGGCGCCGCGCTCGCCGCCGCGGCCATGAATCACCCCCACACGCTGGGCGGCTCGTGGGTGCTCGTCGCCCTGCTGGCGGCATCGTCGGGCGGTGGCGCGCTGTTCCTGCACCGGCGTGCCCTGCGTCGCAAGGAAGCGCGCCGTCAGCGGCGCAACGCGGTACTCGGGTGCTGGCAGCCGGGTGTCACGGACCTGGTGCGTGACGGTGCGACGCCACGGGTCGATGAATTGTCTGCCGACGACCTTGCCGCGCTGCGTTACGCGCTCGATCGCGCGCTGCAGCCGGTCGACGAGTTCGCCGGTTTCGACTTCATCGAACAGTTCCAGCCGAGTGCGCTGCGCTACCAGATCAACAATCTCGGCTACGTGTTGAGCCTTGCCAACTACACCCACGTGCCGGCAATGCGCGCCTACCTAAAGCAGGCGCAGGAAAACCTGATCGAAAAGAAGAAACAGCACCGGGTCTGGAAGTACTGGGCGATCGAGAGCCTGTGGGGCAACTTCCGCCACGAGCCCGACCCGATCGCGCGCGACAACGTCATGTACTCCGGCTGGTACGGCGCGCAGATCGGCATCTACGCCGCCGTGAGCGGCGACCTGCGTTACGACGCGCCTGGTGCCCTGACCCTGCGCGCGGCCAACGGCGCCGAGTACGTGCACGATTACCCGTCGCTCGTGCAGACCCTGATCGCGAACGCCGAACGCTCGGCGTTCTGCCTGTTTCCCTGCGAACCGAACTGGATTTATCCGCTGTGCAACAACCAGGCGACGATCGCCATCCGCGCGTTCGACCAGCTGCACGGGACACACCACTGGGAGGCGCTGCGCGACGGCTACCGGCGACGTCTCGAGGAAGAATTCATCGACGTCGATGGCCACTTCGTGCTGATCCGCTCGACCCGCACGGGTCTCACCATCCCCGGCCTGTCGTCATCCAAGGAAGACGCGATCTTCGCTTTCTGGATGAACCCGGTGTTTCCCGATCTCGCAGCGCGTGCCTGGGAGATCGCGCGCGACGAGCTGTTCGTGCCGAGCGGCACCGGGCTCGAACTCAAGCCGCTCAAGCCGTGGCTCGATCCCGGTAACTACCGGCTCAACACGGCCTACGCGCTCGGCGCCCTGGGTATGGCCGCGCGCGAGCTCGGCGACAGCGAGGCCCATGCCGCAGTCACGGCGGCCCTTGGCGAACTCGAGGTCAACCGCGACGGTGGCGTGTTGAGTTACCCGGGCTGCTCGACGTGGTCGCACGCCTTCATGCTCAAGTCCCGCGTGGGCCGCACCCAGGGCATGAGCGATCTGGTCAACCGCGGCCTGCCGGCCGCCTGGAAACAGGGCCCGTTCATCAGCGATCTGCGCTATCCCGAGGTCCTGCCGGCGCGCGCGGTCAGCGACGGCGAGGCGCTCGAAGCGACGCTCTACCCCGGAGCCGGCGGCGGCCGTTTCGCGGTAGGTGTCGCCGGACTCGCGCCCGGCCGGCGCTACCGACTCGCCGGTTGCGTCGATTCGGAGGGTACGGCCGATGCGGCCGGCGATCTCCGCGTCGAAGTCGAGCTGGACGGGCGCCGCGAGATCCGGGTGATGCCGGCCGTCTGAGCACCGCACCGGTCACGTCCGGCCGGCGCGGGCCTCACTCGGTGGCGACCACGATCTCGATCAGGTTGGGCCGGCAGGAGGCGATGGCTTCGGTGACCGCATTCTCGATGTCGACCGCGCGCGTGATCTGCCGACCCGGCACGCCCATAGCCGCTGCCAGCGCCATGAAATCGATCGGCGGTGCGACGAGGTCCATGCCGATGAACGCGCCGGTCTGTGCCGACAGGTAGTGCGGTTGCGAACGCATGAAATTCTTCAGCACGTTGTACTCGCGGTTGTTGATGACGATGAACGTCACGGGCAGGTCTTCGTTGGCCGCCGTCCACAGGGCCTGCGGCGAGTACATCGCGGCGCCGTCGCCGACCAGCGAGACCACCGGGCGACGTCCGAGGCCGAGCGAGAAGCCGACTGCGGCCGGCATGCCCCAGCCGAGCGCGCCGCCGCGCAGGAAGGAGTATTG
>Ga0180435_10005144_pt1 | contig 12780 bp, 17 predicted proteins | sample SS_ome_3_FD_132467 | JGI IMG/M metagenome (GOLD analysis project Ga0180435, IMG submission 132467) | Hypersaline lake sediment archaeal communities from the Salton Sea, California, USA - SS_3_S_1 metaG | ecosystem: Environmental > Aquatic > Non-marine Saline and Alkaline > Hypersaline >... | reverse complement strand
TGATCATCTGGTCTCGCAGGGTTTCGCGGGTTCTCTGCTCGGCAACCAAACGCACCTGCCGCTCTTCATCCAGCGACTTCCGGACGAGCGCCATCTCTTTCTCGTAACGCTCCTCCATGAACTCCAGCTTGCTCTTCGGAACCTTGTCGTCATCCGCCCCGCTGGTTGCTTCTACGAGTTGCTTCTGGAGCTCTTCCCTTTCCTGCTTCAACTGTTCAAACTCCGGCAACATCTCCTCCAGTTGCTTGGCCTTCTTTTGGAGCGTTTTTCTCTGGCGCTGCATGCTGATACCAACCTGCTTCTGCGCCTTCTCGTCGATGATCTTTTCCAATTCGTCGCGAGAGACGGTGATCTTGTCGTTGTCGCCACCATCTCCTCCCCCGCCCCCAGAACCATCGTCGTCATCCCAAAAGATCCGCAGCGTCGTCTCAAAAGGTCTACTCCAATCACGCAGCAACATCGTAACACCTCTTTGTTAAAACCTGCTTCTCGCTAACAGTAGTGCGTCCGACCGTTTTACCAGTGATCGTTACTGTACAGCTGCAGAATCGGCCCCGCTGCTCAAACCACCTGCCCCCGGACCGCTAAGGAGTTCAGATGGCACCGTGTTCAAACTCATTATGTCTGGTCCCGCCCCGTCCCCAGCCTCGATCTCCTCCTCGATCGTCTGCCGGAGCTCTTGTGGGTCCTTCGCAAACATCTTCCTCGCAACCTTCTTCTCAAGTTCAACACGAGCTGCCTTGGACGTGAGAGCAGTCCGTCCCTCAAGAAGCACCTGAAGCTCCGTCAAGAAGTCATCCACCCCAAACTCCCTCGGATAACGGATGCTCTCTGCCTCGATCTCCTCCTCAGCCCACATGGAGAGAAGCTTGTGCACGTCCCTCTCGGCCTGCTCTAGCGACTCGGCCTTCTTGGAGAGACTCTGGTTCGTCTCATTGAACTCGAACGCGTAAGCAACCCCGGAGGTAGCTTCTCGTACACCAAGCAACCCAGTCGAACCGCCAAGTTTCGCAAGACGGTAGATCTCATCCTTACCACGCTCGATCCAGTCCCCGATCAGTTTCAACGGGGTATCGCCAGGAGTCAGGTAGTACGGCGCCGTGTTGCAGTTCTGAAACGCCAGGACATTGTGGTGGGACAACGTCTGCGGTACTGCATCCTGGTCCCCCTCCATGGCCAGAACATTAAGACACCGTTCAAAGATCTCCTCATCCCCCAACGAGCTCCAGTTCAAGATGGCGCCGTTGATGTCAACAATATCCCGAACCGCAGAGGCACCGAACCACGCATGGGAAAGCAGCCGGTCGTTTCGGACGATCACCAGAGGAACAACACCCAACGGATTCTCGCCACTACCAACCAGCCTGGCCTTCTTCTCCTGGATCTGCCACTCTTCCCACCCATCCTTACGCCAGATTAGGTAGTTCTCCGTGTCGGTATCAGCCGTCACGGTCCAGTCTCGTCCTTGGGGTCTAGCGATCAAGATCTTCACCCACTCAAAATTATCGTCCTCATCCAACTCCCAGTCAGTAATCTGCTCTGCCTGGATCCGAGTCAGATAAGGACGGTGATTGGCAGCCTTCCGTTCAGCCTCATTCGCAAACCCACCCTCTGGCTCACGGGGAATGTCAACAAGGATCCCCGTATGTCCAGCCACCTGTGCAAACGTGGCTGATTGCTGAATAAACAAGTCGTAGCTCGTCCCTCTCCGATCCGCATCCTTGTAGACGTCGGACAGCACCCCCTTACCTGGTACTGGCCGTGTGATCGGAGCATGGTAGAGATAGGAGACGAAGAGATCGACAACAGACGCCACGTAGTTGTAGAAGTATCCCCGCTTCACCCGAGAGTCATAGCACGGCTCAGTTTCCCGGCCGTGCTTGTGGAGGAACCGGTAGATGTCCTCCGACTCATAGAAGTCGAGATACTTCTTCCACTTCGGCGAAAACTGCAAATAGTCCGGATGGCAGTACTGGAGCGCCTTGACCTTGTCATCAGGTTCAGTACCACCAGCCTCGATATCCTCCTGGTCGTTGGCGCGATCCAAAGACGCGTCACTACCAACCGAGGACCCTGTTGCCGGGACGTTGTTGTCGAGCAAATCGTCCACCACGAACCCTCGTTAGCTACGAGATCATGTCTTGCGGAGGAGCGATCTCTTCCACATCAGCAACCGAAGGATCCATCACCAGCGCCTCGTACGTACGCTGTTTCTCCCGAGACGCAGCATCCACAGTCGCCTGCACTTGCTTGACGATCTCGGCTCTCTGAGCTACGTCCTTCAAGCGTTCGGTCAGCTGGTACGCGAAGTTCTCATCAAGCAGCCGAAGCCTGTTCGTCCTGTCTCTCAACAACATGATGAGATGCTGAACTGCCTTGATGCACCCGGAGATGTCCTTTGCTCCGAGACACCGAAAGATCTCGGCGCCGTTCGGGAGCTTGACCTCGTCCAGCCAACCCGCAATCTCGGCGTACGCCTTGAGCCGCTTCTCCTGCTCGGTATCCTTGCGATACCACAGTTTGGCAAGAGCAACGGCGACAGCGCCGAGCAACACGATCAGAGCCACATGCTCCCACTGGATTACCATTGCGTCCACGATTCTTTCCCCTTATATCAGAAAAGGCTTTTGGTAAAACGAAAACAGAGACTTCACCTACGCAGAGTCGATCTCCTGCTTCAACGTCAGAAGCAAGGTCCCGCCGAAACAGACCACAACCACGATGACAGCAATGAGCCACGGGAACTCGGGTTGCGGAGGGACGTTAGGACCGACGTCGATATTGATATCTGGAATCGGGACCGGTGGAGTCGGCGTCGGATCAGGTACCGGCTCGGGCGACGGCTGGGGACACGGACACGGTCTACGGAAGATCCTGGCAACCCGATCACCGAGCTCGTTAGCCGATCGAGACACCGCTGCACCCGACTCTTTGTGCCAGACACTCCCCTCCGGATCCTGTATCACCACGGCAGGAAGCACCTGGATGTACTGTGCAAACCTCTCCTCATAGATCGGATCGGACTTGGGATAAACATGGAAGTGCACTTGCGAACGTACCTGCGACAGTCTCGGGTCAGCATCCCACCACGCAACCAAGCGGCGTTCGTCTGGCCTCTTCTCCCAGTCGTCGTGCACAAAGACACTCACGTGGTAGTCATGACCGTCCTCCGGGAGATGGATGATCCTCTCCTCCAAAGACAGGTCCTGATCCATCGCGTAGACATTGGCGTCGGCGATCGGGGTCTGCTGGATCTGCTGACTATGCCACGCAAACAAACCCAGCAACGCGACAGCCGACACAAGCACGGCAAGCAAAACATTGTGACGATTCATCAGGTCCTCCTAGTGTTGTGGAACCCATGGTCTTGGCGGCGTGGGAGAGTAGACAACGGTCAATGCATAACCGCCATACCCACGCCATTCTCGTAAAAACTGACTCTTGTCTATGCGTATCAACCTTCCAGTGCGGTTGTTATCTAGCAGAATTGCATCACTACCCTCGTAACCACAAAAGGTCACGGCGTGGTTCGGGTAGTAGTGGATCGCAGCACCACGCCGGGTCCTGGAACACCACTCAAGAAAGTCAGCATCACCCGAGGACGTATACGCGTACTTGAGCCACGGGAATCGTTTTGCCTTCTGAGCAAGTCCTAGTACACTCTCCGGTCCGCTGTAGTTCGCCCTCCACCAGTCAGCCATCTCGTGGAGTCCTTGCCAGCGAAACACGGAGATCAACGACGCGTGCATGCAGGAACCGCCAGCGTAGTTCTGACACCTAAGCGCCTCGGGAAGATCCACGGGCAGAAGCAACGGAACCGGACAGTCCCCTTGATCTACAGGACAATCCGGACCGGGACAGATGGGATCTTCCCCGATCTGTACGTCACAACCAGCCAACCCGACGCAGAGCAAAAGAACGAGGATGAACGCGTGCTTCATTTCAGACGCTCCGGTTTTAGACAGACTGCTCTACGTCGGAGCTCTCGAGTCAACTTGTTTGGGTTCCAATTTGACGCACTACTGGTCCTGAACTGTCCGATCGATCGCAACGCAGCAGCCACGAACTCGCTGCAGAAAAGACTGGTAAGATCCTCGTCTCGACCAAAGAGCAGTCGATGCAACCAGCCGAAACCCAACACGCGAGCTCTGAAGGCGCCGTCCATGTCGTACCGTGTCCCGAGCGAATGGACACAGTAAGACGTCAGTCGCTCGCTCTGATCCGTGATAAGGGGGATGGCCAGAGGATATCGCCAGACCGTGCCCTGGTATCTTTCCACGCGGCGATCGATCCTCTGGCACTGAACCCCCGACGTTCGTTGTCCCCGGATACAGCACTTCCAAGGTGCCAAGGTCGTACTCTCACAAAGCACCAGCTCGCCTGTCTCCGGATGAGCAATCACTACACCAACGTGGGACAGACCGACGAGTGGAACCCCAAACGTCCCGAGATTGATCCAGATCCCCAAACAGGATCGGGAGGAGAACCCGAGCACGTCCCCTGGTTGATATTCAGGAGCACCCACAAACAAACTACCCATGGACCATTTGCCTACACCACCTCGCTTACCTATATTATACCACGATACCTTACTTTTGTCAAGTTTTCCTGAAACTATACTAGACTCGGTAGGTTCCATAGCTCGGTTTACCCCCTCTACGGGAGGAGAAAAGTGCCATCCGAGCAGCGTCAGACGTGTGGTCGTGCTCCTTACAGGGGTTTCCCGATCGATCTACCCGTCCGTCAGGTCTCACCGGCCACGCGTAGAGAGACCCCCACTCCCGGAGGGTATGGACGCAGTCATGCCAGATATAGAGTTCGGGAAGCTCCTGGGGTGGACGTCCGGAGAGCATGGAGCAGATCAGGTCCACACCCATGTTTACGGAGCCAGCTCCCTTGATCGCCGGGAGCGTTTTGACTCCGTGTACCTCGAGCTCCATCCGGTCCTGCGCGTCATGGTCCGCAAAGATCCGCTCACCCGGGTAGTACCACGGAGAGCTCTTGATCGCCAACGCATGGTCCCGAATCAACCGTTGTTCAGCCACATACTCGTGGTAGAGCAACCAGCAATGCGCATTCGGGATCTCAAAGAACTTCAGGTAGACAAACGGGTGGCCGGGAGAAGAGCCAAAGTCCAGCCCACACACACGTTGCCAGGTGCTCGAAGGAGAGGTCATGCCAGTCATTTGGCGTAACTTATCCGGAGTCATGAGATGCCGATCGTCGAGCATGTGGTAAACGAGACGGTGCTGTAACGGCCGTTTGTTCTCCCACTCCGTCTCAAACGCTCTCCGGTCCAACAACCGCACTTTGTCAATGAAGTCGTCTGTCAAATAGAACCCGGCACAGCTATGTGATCGTCCCTTGCAGTACGTAAAGATCGGACAGTCCCCATGCTCTGGATCGTTCTTGCAACGACGAGAACATCTCTGGATTGACTCCCACACGTCCCAGGAGTAGACTTCGATCCCCTTCTCCTTGGCCGTATCGAGGAGTTTCTGCATCGCGCCGTCCATGTACCGACGCGTGGAGGTGAAGACGTTCTGGCCACGGATCCCCTCTTCTGATCGAGCCATAGAGAGGCCAAACGTCAAGGTCTGCCACTCCATACTGTCCACCTCATCGATCCGTGACTTGTGGGGGTGTGGTCCCTGGAGTCCTTTCTCGGAACCGGTGATCACTTCTAGCCTGGCGCCATTAGCAAACTCCGTAAGCGACTGTAGGCTGTCACGCTCCGGATAACAGAAGGGACGTCCTATGATCTCCTTGTACCGGTCGTTCAGCCGGGTGAACCACGGGAGCTTCAAAAACCCGCGAAAATAGCGATAACACTTGATCGCCTGGTCTTTTACGGCACCGGCAGAACAGATCTCGCACCCTGGCTTGAACAACATATCGAGGTGATTCAGGATGGCCACGTTGAGGGTCTTGCCGCCGTTTCGATTGGCAAACCCGATGGCGTTCTTGACCCGCTCAAAGAAGAGATCGGCCATGAACTCGAACGGGGAGCGGTGACCGGGAGTGATCGTCTTACGGGGGATCGAGACACCGTAAGCCGCCAGGATGAACTCGTGAAGCTCATCGTCGGTCGCGGGAGGATTCTTGAAATTACCTGAAGCGTCAAGCTCCAGGTAATGATCAACCAGAATCTGCTGGAGATGGCTGGTCAGACGATCCTGCAACGCTTGCGAGGAATTTGTTTTCGCTGTCGAGCTGCTCAAGGACATACTTCAACTTATCCGGAGGAGTCTGCTGGATGAGGTCGTACATCCTACGTGCCTCATCAGCGGTCATTTGCTCAACCTCCTCGGCCTCTTCCGCAGCCTTCTGAGCACCAGTCTTCTGCGCATAAACACCAGCGTCCCGTTTCAGGTCCTGGATCCTATCCACGACCTTCAGGAGCGCACCCACACCTTCTCCAAGCGTTTTGGGTTTCTTCCCCTGCTCGTAACTCATGACGAGCTCTTTGGTAGGCACGGGTTTTCCAGACGCGTCCACAACCGATTCGCACGGGACGGCCATACCGGTCAGATGGTAATAGAGCTGGCAGTACAAGAAGTCCAAGTCACTGGCGCGTTCGATATCGGAGCGCCCCACCTTGGACAACAGCTCCTGGCGATTGGTGAGCTCGGTGGCTTGCGGTGAGACGTCCTCGATCGGTCCGTCAGATAGGAGTGGCTCTGGTAGCTGCTCCTGGGATTCCTCTTCCCCAGGTGGCGCCGCGAGTTGGACCATCCCAGCACGCTCCCGAGTCTCCCGCTCTACGAGCTCCTCCCAGCCATGGTACGGACAACCCTCCCCGCACCGAAACCCGACTTGCGCCCACTTCCGGACCGTGGAGTACCGGATCCCGAGCGCATCTGTCACGGCTGAGTAGGATCCCTTTTGTCGCCACACCTGATAAGCTTTCAGGTGGTCTGCTTTGGTGTATCTTTTCATGTAGGTATTGTATCGTCAGGCTGGTACTGTGTCAATTGTCTCGAAGTATTGTTTGTGCTGAGGTTTCGTGGGGATCGTTCGGACTTCCACCACACCCGGGATCCTTCGTAACGTGTCAACCACCTCGGAGATCAACAACCGGTGCGAGAGACACACCTCGTAGCGTCCAGGAGCCAGTTCCTGGACGTGTAGCACCAGAGAGGGGTGATGGATAGTAGTATCAGAGGACAATGCTCGCTGTATGGTATCCTGGAAGTTCTTTGGGGAATTTTCCGTTTTTATGAACTGGACACTTTGGTAAATGTGACTCTGGGATAGTATCGGTCTCCCAGTCAACCCTGGTGCCGAGGGAATCCATACCTTGTTCAGCACCTGAGCTTCTTTGCTGGCACGGAGGATTTGACAGTCCACGAGCTTCTGAGCCTTCTCGATCGGTACGGCATCCCAGTTGTGTCGGACCAGCTCTCTTAGCTTCATTGTGGACTTGGCTTTGGGGAGAGTGGCCAGGTAGCACCACTCGTCTCGGATGTGGGAGGGGATCAACTCCGGGAGTGCCATCAACCGGCGCATCATGGACTCTACTCGTCCACGGTGGTAGGAGGAGATTCCCAGCACCTTGGCAAATGAGACGATCAGGATTGCTTCGTACTTCACCGCTGCCAAAACCTTTAAGAAGAGCGTGGTCGGACGCCAGTCTCGAGCGTAGCGAGAGATGTAGAGGCGTCCGAACTACGGCCGAAGGCCGTACAACATTTCCGATCTTCAACAGTACCCAGCATGCGCATAACTTAATTAAGCGCGCTTATGCGCCAGTAGATGGGGTAACTTGCTCATCCACTCGCTTCGCTCGTGTTCTTCGAGGGTCATCCTACGCTTTCCTCGCTACGCTCGGAGCTTCGGATGTCCCTGGCGGATTTTTGTTTCCAGGTGGGAGGTAGAGATAGGTAACTACATACTTTCCCCGTCCTAAGACGAGAAAGGAGTAATACATACTTGCGACGGTGATTTTGATTTCGCAGTTCTGTCGCATGATCGTTAGACCACATCCCCACACTGCGTCGAGCTCTTAGCGGCAACCCTTTGACATCATGTCCCCACCTTGCCGGAACACTCGAATCATCCATGCACACGAGACCCTTACGCTACTGTCGGCTCCTGGGGTCAAAGTCAGGAGTCGCGTACCCTGCTGCCGGTGATGCTCTCCGTCATCCTCTAGGCGCGTGAACCCGGGTAGGGGTTGTTTGGGTTGTTCTTGGTTAGCTCAGAAATCCTCCGGTTCCGGCGCAGTTCCCACGACGTGCGCTTCCTTCTCCAGAGTTCTCCACGCAGCAATGACCGACTCGCGATCATATCCGTATTCATCTGTCAGGGTAGTAGCTGTTCTTGGCCAGTTACTATCGGTGGCGCACTCCAGAATATCCAGGATGCAACGCGCTTCGTCTGGTGTCATCAACTGTCTCCTGTACCGATTCTCAGATCACCACCACAAATGAAAATACCACTCTGCAAACGCCCTCAACCCGCGATCCACCCGTTCCCAGTCACGATCGGCACTATGGATCTCTCGTGATGTACCGAACGCGTAGATCATGTCGTCGAGAAGGTTGTCCCACTCCTCCACGGTGAGAGAACCTGGATATCCGTTGTTGACTTCCTTGAACCTCTTGAGACGCGGATAGACGAACTCAGCGATCGTCGTGTCCAAGTTCCACGTATCCCGATCCGACCAACCACGAGTCAGACGCTGCCATGCAAAACGGAGGGTACGGAGGAGGTTCATGTCACAGCTCAGGGTTAGAAGGATTAGACGTAGAAACCTGCTGGACTTCGTGGGATTCCAAAACGAACGTATACGCAGACTGGCGTGTCAGATAACACACATGCTGCGAGGATACTCTTGCCTTCGTAGAGCTTACAGGTCTCATCAAATTCAATCGGGCCGGTGACCGGTTGCGTGTCCCATGTCCCCTTCCGAATGTTCTCAGCAAATGCGCGGAGGATATCTGTGGGATATACTCTCGTTGACGGATGAATGTGCTCTTCTTGGGTAATGAGCTTGGCAGCAACCTCTGGCGTGAGCACAGGCTGGCAACTATAGAGTTTACCACCCTCCCCACTGTAACCGCCTTCCCCACTTACTTTCGGTTCTGGCCATCCGAACTTCTTACACAGCTGGCGGTAATTGTTGCTACGTGTCTCGTTCTCGATGGCTGCCTTCAACTTGGCCAGCGAGATGGACGGTACAGCAAGCAGCCCACCTACGCTTGCCAGAAAGTTACGACGTTTCATCTTCTATTCTCCTTGGTTTACTCCACGCGAATTGAGTCGGCCACGGTTTGGAGGATGTCGGCGGCGAGTCAGTTCATTAGAATCTGTGCTGGATGAAATGGTCCTGCAAACCCGGACCCTAGTTCAGCGCGGAGGTCTTCGATTGGTACTAACCGTCCCCACGTATCATTCATCTGTCTGTATTTTCTTTGACGTACTTCTCGATACTTTTCCTGGTTATCCTCAAACCACGATACCAGTTGGTCCCAGATGATCGTGTAGAGCGCGCCGGACCCCAGAAAAAGATACCAGAACCACTCCGGTTTCTCTGTGTACATCCACCCCGGCGTTCCACGTGACTTGTTGCTCCACGCCTCCAGAAAGAGATTCATGCTGGGTTTTTGCTCAGCTTTAACCTCGACTCGGACCCATTCCGGTTCAACACCTGTTAATGGAGAAGTCGCTAGAAGGCGGTCCCCGAACATCTGTGTCTCTTTGGTGTTCATCGTGAGGACCTGTCCACCAAATGACAGACGTGTCAACAGTGGGTCAAGCAGAGCAAATGCCTCAACCTCGACGTTGCACGAGTCTGCGTACGCTAGATTCATCATGCGGTCTCCTGTACTTCATTTCCATAGACTGACCAGCCGTCTGTGACCTTTCGTCCATACATTTCAAGGTAAGGACCAGGACTAACAAGCATGACCCGCTTCCTGGCTTCCTCTGGTTTTGCGCTGTGTTTCGTGCGGTTTTCTTCAAACCAACTCTTCTGAGCACGGTTCTGAAACTTCAGCTTTCCCTTGACGCCTAAAAGCAGAAATTCGTGGGAGACTCGCCAGTAGTTCCCGATCCCCATCTGTGGCTTGACCCAAATAAGCACGCTCTTGTATGTGAACCCCCATGATTCCATAACCTTTTGAGCGTCAAACAGGAAAGCGTTGGTTGTCCAGAGATGAAGGTGACAATCATCTGCTGTAATCTCGGAAACTCTCTCAGCTGCAATCTCGTCTACCGTCATGGTTGGGTAGTGATTGTCCGTAGCAGCTCTGGTGCCTTGGTTGCCGTATTTCCATGGGGGGTCGGCGTAGATGCACTGAAATTTCTTCTCCGCAACAATCAGGTCGTCTAAGGAGGTGACTACGCCATCATGTACAAGTTGGCTGGTGGTCTCGATGCGTGCTTCGGTCTCTCGCTGCTTCTCAATTTTCTTGCAGGTCTTGGCGATTGCAGGCTGTTCAACCTTGTAGTCCTCAGCAATCTCCTTTTGTGTCTCTCCATCCTTCCACCGATCGTAAATTTCTTCCCACGCCTCCTTAGGAATCTTCTGCGTCGTCTTCGGAGCAGGGACGGGGACAGGGGGAGGTGAAGTATTCCCTTGTCCCGTTTGGGACAAGGGAATATCTGGCTGCTTGACCCATCTGTCGATCGTGGACTTGCTGACTCCGAGCAACCGTGCTACCTCAGGCTCACTACGAACCCTCTCTTTCGCTGTAGCCCATTCGTTCCCGTTTACTCCCCAATGCAATCGACGTGCGAGTGGTATCAGTGTGTCCCGTTCAAGAGCCCGTCGTTGGAGCTCGCTGAAGTGTCGCCGGTTGAGGTTCTCGCGGATGGCGTAGGCTTGCTTCTCTTCAACAGACCACGCACCAGACCCGGGGATTACACAAGAGGGGCAGTCCTTTCCTGTTTCCTCAGCTAGCTCGAACCGGTTGTGCCCGTCCATAACCATTCCGTCTTCGCAGAGATGGACGGGATTCCGAACGCCATTTTCTTGGATGTCTGACCGTAATCCCTCTCGTTCCTCAGAACTCAGACCGGGGAGGAGGTTTGCAAAGTCGTCGTTAATGTATGGTTGTTTTGTCATTTCGTTCTCGTATTTTCTCCCAACACATCCGTAATCAAATCCTGGTGAACCCACTCAACCCACGGTTCTGTGTCGCGTTTGTCCTGGAGCTCGACGAATCGCACCCGGTATGCTGTGTCTGCGATCTCTTCAACAACACCCTCCGTACGAACCCACCCAAACCCACCGAAGTCTAGAAGACCTGTAGCAACAAGAACCCGGCTCCCAACCTTAATAGGAACAAGGCATGGTTCGACCCGGAGTTTCTCGTAGTACTCGCGTTTTTCGTCACTACTTATTCGAGACCGTTGCTCGCTCACCCTTCACATCCGGGTTCACGTTGTCACAGCACCTCGTATCGGGACATTCGTGGCACCGTTGATCTCCGCGACGACAAGCGAGTAATGTGTCCCGTTCTTTCTCTACCGTCTCAATATGGTCCAACAACGCCCGAACCACGTTAGGAGTGGCAGACCGCATCACACCGGACTCGACACCTTCTCGGTAGTCTGCAAGGTCGTCGGGTCTTAGACGGTTGAACATGTTCTCTCCTCCAACTTCCTGTTACTTCAGGTTCTGCAACGCTCTCTCACGCAACTCGTCCAAACTAGGCTCGTGGATCTTCGGTGGCTCGGGGGGAGAGCTCATATCCTCGGCGCCGGTGAACGTCTCATTTCGGGGTGGCGACGGGGGGATCCGGAGACGAGCCTCTTCCATCTCTTGAGGGGTTGGTTCGTACCCCGGGATCAGTAGGTGGTAGATCGGCTCGGCCATGGTATAGTATCGCTGCTTGATCCCTCCATGTATATTATATGCCGAAAACAGCGTTTCCAGGCAAGTTTTTTGGATTTTTTCCATAATTTTTCAAGATTCTCGCCGGATAAGGCTATTATCGGCATATAATATACCTGAGGAAACTAGTCACCGACACCCAGCGAGAGCGTCAATGGCCGTCTACCGGGATGAAAACGAAGCCAGAGAGAAGCTGAAGACCTCCAAGTCCGGGAAGCTGTTCCGCGTCAAGTTCCGAGCCAAACCCTACCTCTGGGTTATCACGGCTAACCCGACCATCGCTATCGGTCAGGCAGCCATGTTCCTCGGGATTGTCACTGTCGACGCCGGGAAGCAGCCAGGACTCGCAGAGCAGCTCCAGGAGGTCCTCAAACAGTACGAGGGTCAGGAGCCGGATGGACGCACGGTGATCCAGGCCATGCAAGAGGTTCTGAAGTCACGGCAGAAGTCCAAAAAGAAGAAAACTGCAGAGACGCCACCCCCTCCTCCCCCGAATCCATCAAGTTCGTAGTCGGGACGGTCGTCGGGGTCTTTGTGCCTTTCTACCCGGCGACCGTCCATTTTTGAGACACCAGTTCTTTGTACCTGTAAGGAGACGAGTGATGCGACGAGTACTGTGGTTGATGTCGGCGATCGTGCTGGTCTTTTCTATGACGGCAGCCGGAGCGCCAAAAGCTGAGAAGCCATCGTGGCAAGACGAGCTACCGCCGAAGACCGAGGTTGCCGACTTTCTCCAAGAGATCTCGCTCAACGTGAAGAGCGGCTCCTCGGAAGGTTCTGGTATCGTCGTGACCCGGGAGTTGAAGGGTGATGACGGGACACCAGTGACCGTCTGTTTCGTCTGGACGGCCGCTCACGTGGTGGATGACCTGCGTACCGTCGAGACCGTTGTAGAGACCCGGAGTGGCACCGACCGTAAGCGTGTTCGGTTCAAGGAC
>Ga0180435_10005143_pt1 | contig 12780 bp, 10 predicted proteins | sample SS_ome_3_FD_132467 | JGI IMG/M metagenome (GOLD analysis project Ga0180435, IMG submission 132467) | Hypersaline lake sediment archaeal communities from the Salton Sea, California, USA - SS_3_S_1 metaG | ecosystem: Environmental > Aquatic > Non-marine Saline and Alkaline > Hypersaline >... | reverse complement strand
TGATGGGCTTCTTCCGGCAGGGAGAACGCAGGAAGGAATACATCCACCGAAGCGGCTGCCCCGTAGGCCAGGACCGCCAGCGCCAGCAGTAATGATAACCGGGCCCTGTATGTTCGCATGACTACTTCCCTTGAGGTTCGTGTTGTTTCTCAATTGGAGAACCAAATCCGACGGATAGCCCCTCCTGCCCTCGGCCGGACTGGCCAAACCCCTTTTCTGGATTTGGTCAGGACAACCTTCCGACAACCGCCGGACTCGGCATCTCTTCAACTTATATGCCCTAAATTTTGGGAGGATTCATCCTGGTGCAGTCGGCGCTTCGCAGCCGGGAAGCAATCTATTTACGATTGACGATTTTGGGTGCCCGGAAGATTGGCCATGGAGCAGTGCCCGGTTTGATGAGACCGGGTATGGATACTGAGGGTTTTTGGGTGGCTGGGCCGCATGTGGGTGGAAGTCAGGAACATTTGCAGGTCGGGAGACCTGCGCTCCCGGGGGAGCCTTCCCGGCTGGTGAACTGTTACAATTACAGTGAAACAATGACAAGTTTAAGTAATTAATTATTCTGCCGTGGAGGTTCCAGAACTCATGAAACAGGTTTCAGGTTATCCGTATTCCTTCAACCCCGAAGCCTGCAAAAGATGTCCGGGAAGATGCTGCAACGGGGAAAGCGGGAACGTCTGGGTTTCACGGGAGGAAATTGACGCAATAGCGGAGTTCCTGGGGATCAATCCCAAGGAGTTCATCCTGGAGTATCTGCGTCAAGTCAGCGGATGCTATTCTATCAAGGATTTGAGATCGGCCAATAACTATGCCTGCGTCTTCTTCGATGAAATAAAAAACGGGTGCAGCATCTATCCGGTAAGACCTGAACAGTGCCGGACTTTTCCTTTTTGGTCCCATTTCAAGGAGCATCCGGAAAAGGTGTTTGAAGAATGCCCGGGAACCAATCAATTGACGATTGACGATTGACGATTTTGGTGTCCCCCGTGAAAGGCCGGTCCGAGGGACGGACCGGCTTCTGAAACGGATCGGGATTCCGAAACTACACTGCTTCGATGGTTGAAGGAGGTTTTCCGGCGATGTTGTAGGTCACGCTGACGACTCCAGGGACCTGGGCGATTATGTCCTCGGCCAGGCGGGTAAGGATGACGAAAGGTAGCGGAGTAGGGGTTGCCGTCCGGGCATCAATGCTGTCCCAGCATCGCACCTCGATCTGTTGTCCGAATTCCCTTTTCCCATCCACCATCCCGGTCACCCGGTCTTTGTGGAGGATAGCCATATACTGGAACGATCCGGTACCCTTCAGTTCCGCTTCCACGATCGACGTGGCCAGGCGGACCGTTTCCAGGCGTTTTTCAGTCACTTCTCCGATGATCCGGGCGGCCAGGGCAGGGCCGGGAAAGGGGATCCGCTCAAACAGTTCGGAGGGTAACCCTGACGCTTTTCCAACCTTCCGAACTCCATCCTTGCGCAACTGGATCAGGGGTTCCAGTATCTGGTATCCGAACGCCTCCTGGGGATCGATGCCCAGCTGCTCAAAGACATTGTGCTGACGCTTGATCCCGGCTACGGTTTCGTCTACGTCAGTCAGGATCGTCCCCTGCAGCAGGTGCTTTGCCCCGCTTTCGCGGACAATCCGGCCGAAGACTTCCTTGTAAAAAGTCTGGGTTACCGCTTCCCGCTTTTCCTCCGGATCAGTGATGCCCTCCAGGGCTGACAGGAATTCCCCCCGGGCATCGATGACCTCCACGTCAACACCCAGATCACGGAAAAGCATCTTTACTCTTTCCGGTTCTCCGGACCTCATCAGCCCGTTTTCGATAAACACCGTGCGGAGGTTCTTGCCCAGGGCCTTGTGCCCGAGCATGGTCACCACCGAGGAATCCACCCCGCCGGAAAGGGCATTGATTGCGGTGCCCTGTCCGACCGCATTACGGATCATGTCTACCTTTTCTTCAATGAATGATTCAGTATTGAGTTCCTTGATCGTAATTTCTTTCTTCATGGCATAGATGTTATCGTGGGCCGCGGGGCCTTGCAAATACTAAATTGCGAGACCGGAATCCCTATCTCCCAACTCCGGCGTTCGCCGGGAATCGACTTCCTCTCCTGACTTCCGAAATTTACGATTTGGCACTTGTGAGTTACGCCCGCGGAGTCGGTATCTGGAAATGGGGATCAGGGAGCCCGTGTCCTCGTCGGGGGCTGTTATTATTGAATCTAAGAAAGCGGTAATTTCATAAGAATTAATTTGGTCAACATTCAATTTCCGATCTTTTTGAATGTCTTTGGGAAAGGCTGCGACTAAACACGGCTGGCATTGATCCTCCAGAGACCGGCCGCAATCCGGAGAGGTCCTCGATTATGAATACCAAAGAACACTGGGAAGGTGTTTACGAAAACAATTCGATAGAAGATCTTGGCTGGTTTCGACCCCGATTGGAGATTTCTCTTGAATGGATCAGGGAGTATGCGCCTGGAAAGGACGCCTCCATTATCGACGTGGGCGGGGGAGCCTCCTCCCTGATCGATGATCTGGCAGTCGAATTTTCGGGCCCTTTGGCCGTAGTCGATATCTCCGGAAAGGCACTCGGCATTTCTCGGGAACGACTGGGAAGACACGGAAAGAATATAACCTGGATCGACGGTGATATAACCTCCGTACCTCTTCCGAAGAACGCCTATGACTTCTGGCACGATCGGGCGGTTTTTCATTTTCTGCGAAGCGACGAGGAACAGAACCTCTACAAGCAAAACCTGCTCAGGGCGTTGAAGCCCGGCGGACATATACTGCTTGGGGCCTTCTCACCTGAAGCGCCCCCCCGCTGCAGCGGGCTCCCGGTGGAGAGATACACCAGGGAGAAAATTGATGAATCCCTGGGGGTGGAATTCCAGCTGCGCAAACACGCCAAAGAACTCCACGTTACCCCTGGCGGCGTCGAGCAGATGTACCTCTACTGCCTGTTTCAAAGGTCATCCCCTTTTAGTTCGGAGGATAAATCAAAAATGGCCAATTGATGAATCTTCTCTAAAAGACCACGTCGATGACCCTGGTCTTGATCAGTACAGCCGCCCCCACGGTGGCCGCTCCGATGGCCAGAAGAAGAACGGTATTCAGGAGAATCCTGTTCAGACCCTTTCCGGTGCTCGCACCCAGGTAGCTTTTTTTGTTGTTCATGATGAAAAAAGCAATATAGGCCATGGGCAGAAGGGTGAGGCAGATTGCTGACGCGGCTACCGGCATCCAGAGAGGATACCTGAAAGCGACTCCCAGTAGACCGACTGCCGGGACCAGGGAGAATATACGGTAGCGACGGGTGGTGTATTCGAGGCCGAACATTTCACAAAAGGTGAACCCGCATACGACCATATGGGTACTTATGGCCCCGCAGGCCATTCCGATCAGGCCAAGGTCGAAGATAATCCTGCCCAAGGTTGATCCAAGTACCGTACCCAGTACAGCGGCTGCTTCGATCGGCCTCAGGTCACTGCGGACCGCAGCGATTCCCGGTTCATAGATATTCTCGGCCATGGCGATGATCACGAGAGAAGTAGTGATGACGTAGGGGAGAAACATGGAGCTGAACAGGTCGTATCTTGAGAGTCCCTTGTGTGCTTTTCCCCAGCCTTTGGCCAGCATGGAGTAAGGGTACAGGAAGGTCATGTTGATACCGACGGCAGCGCCGAAAGCTCCCAGAATCACGATCACCGCACCATCGGCGTCCGGAATCTGGAAAGTAAAGAATCCGGCCAGCAGCTTTTCCCAGGAGATTCCGGTGTAGATCACTACCAGGAGGAAGGAAATGATGACCCCTCTTATCACCCATCTGAGGAAACCTTCGTAGAAACGCATGCCCCTGGAGTGAGAGCCGTAGTTCCAGGTCACCTTGATGCTGAAGCCGAGGATGATGACACCAGCGCCGAATTTAACAAGGTACTGAAGCAGGGAAGAATCAGAGTCGGCTCCTGCCAGCTGGGCCAAATCCCAGGATGCCCCTCCGACCAGTCCGTACTGGGGAAAGTGCCAGATGACTGAGGCGACGATCGCTCCCAGTGCCCAGAGAAAAGCAACCCAGGGAGCCAGCTCTCGAGAGAATGACTGGTATGGACGCTCACCCCTGGTAAGGGTGACATTGCCCAGGGCGCCGAGCATAAAAACCCCGAGGAGCATGGCCAGGGGCTGAACCCACAGGAGCTGGTATCCGAAGGATGCCCCGGCAATAACCGAGGCAGCCGCACTCCCGGCTCCCAGGGTCATGGCACTTTGCAGCCAGGCCGGACCGGTCAACTTGAAGTATCCCCTGGTTCTCGTGAGTAGAGGTTTACTTTTCAGGCTGGTGAGATAGGCATTTTCCCGCTTCAGTTGCTCGGGATTCCACTTGGAGGTCATCGGCAGGCCGGAGTTTTTGTCAGACATAACCTTCCTTTCCGCTTATCTTATCCCCTGATCCCTGCCGGTAGAAACCAAGATACCGGAACGAGCATCGGTATTTATTCATATCAAGTTATGAATTGTAATATCGTTTTGCTCAAATTAATATAGTGTTATCTCCAAAATGCGGGGCGGTTTTGAGTACCGGGATTTGCGGCCATCGAGCTGGAGGCCGGATCAGTTCCTGCCGGTACATAAACATACCGGCGGGAGATTGTTAAGGCGATTAAGAAATCAAGCCGCTTAAGGCTTGTTTTCAGGCGGAAGGAAGAATTGAAAATGAGAAATTACTTAACGGTACTCGTTGTGTTGTATTTAAGCGCTGCATTTGTTTCGGCTTCGGACGAAACAGACAGGCTGCAGGACTGTGAAGAAGTCGTTGTTTCGGTTCTGGGGGTTCCGGAAGGGATTCCGCAGGACCTGTTGGACAAGGCTGAATGTGTGGCGGTGATTCCCGGGGTCAAGAAATTTGCCCTTGGATTCGGAGGCAGCTACGGGAAGGGCGCCATGTTATGCCGTTCGGGAAGCCGGTATGACGGAGAGTGGGGAGCACCGGCAATGATGCGGCTGGAAGGCGGCAGCATTGGCTTTCAGCTCGGCGGATCATCAACTGATTTTTTGTTGCTGGTTATGAATGAGCGAGGTGTCGAATCATTGCTGACCAGCAAGGTAAAACTTGGGGTTGACGCGAAAGCCGCCGCAGGGCCCAAGGGAAGAAGTGCGGATGCGGCTACTGATGCCATGATGACCGCCGAGATTTTATCCTACTCCAGGTCGAGAGGTCTCTTTGCCGGAGTATCGCTGGAAGGATCCACGCTTCGACAGGATAACGGGGCTAATGAAAACCTGTACGGGAGAGAAGTGTCAGCCAAGGAAATTATTCTGGAAAAGAAGGTTGGAATTCCTCAAGCTGGAAGGGGTCTGGTGAACCTCCTGCAGAAACATTCACCGCAGAATAAATCCGAATAATCGGTTTTTTTATGATTTCAGGGTGGGTAACTCTCCTGGTATTTTAGGTTCAATGAGATTTGAGGACCCGGGAAAGATGAAAGACAGAGATACTCTTCTCGATATGCTGAGGGATGAGTATATATCGGTACTGTTGGAGTTTTACGGGACAAAGAGCGAGGTTCTCCATCCCAGCCCCTCGGAACTCTCCAAAGTCAATTTCTGGAAGTTGCGGGTTAACGATTATGAAAAGGGTATGTTTCCGGGGGAGATTCGGGGCAGGGTAATTTACCGGGTGAGGAAAGCCGAGAAGCAGGGGCTGAATCCGATCCAACTGGCTATAATCAGGTATGCCTGGTATGCCTTCCTGTCCGAAACTGAACCTGTCGAGGACGTAAAGAAAAGGTGGCAAAGCTATTTTACCGACCAGGACGGCGACGACAGACAAGGTGTTCTGGTGGATAATGCCGAATTCTCCAGGAGGAGGAGTTTTTTTGAGCTGCTTTCAACGGTGAAGAAGGCCGATTTATGGCCTTGGGCCGATTAATAACCCTGATCCTGCGCCTTAGAGTTTTCCTGACCTGAGAATCGAGATGACAAGCCACAGGCCCAGGACTCCCGCGACGAGATAACCAGCCATCCCCAGAGCGGAATACCCGTACAATTCCGGCCCCTTGTCGATGTTGATTATCAGGGAGGAGCCTACAATCAGGGCCGCTACGATCATTGAAAAGGAGAGCCGGTTGGATGCTCCGTCAATCTCCTTGATCAGGCGCTCGAAACCCTGGTGTTTGAGGGTAATCGAAGTCTGGCCTTTTTTCAGCTTGTTGAGGATTACCCGAAGGTTGGCCGGTAGAAACCTGACCATCGAATAGTATTCCTCCAGGAGGGCCATTACTTCCCGGGAAATGGTACGTGCTTCGAACTGGGATGAGACAAGCTTCCTCACATACGGCCTGGCCGCTGCCAGCATATCGAAGTCCGGGTCAAGTTTGCGGGCGATTCCAGTCGACAGCATCATCATTCTTCCTACCGTGGCAAGATGGGTGGGAAGTACAATTCGATGCCTTCGGACGATCCGGAGAGAATCGTTGATGATTTCATCCAGGTCGACCTCCGAGATAGTGGAGCCGTGGTAACGGTCAATGAATCCCTTGAGATCGAACCGGAAGGCCATCATGTCAATACTCTTGGGCAGGATGTTCATTTCATCCAGGTTGTGGATGATTGAGTTGATGTCTCTGTTTATGACTCCTGAAAAAATTTTCCCAAGCAGTCGGGTGGTCCTGTCGTCGAGGTAGCCGATCATGCCGAAGTCGATCGCGCCAATCCTGTTTTCCTCCATGGCGAAAAGGTTTCCGGGATGGGGATCGCCATGAAAGAACTGGTGTTCGAAGATTTCTTTAAGAATCAGATCGGACCCGTTTTGGGCCAGTGTCTTCAAGTCCAGTCCGCTGGCGGTTATTTCGTCCAGGTCGGAGATCTTGACCCCCTCCAGGAAGTCCATCACCAGTATCTTCTCGGAGGAATAGTCCCGGTAAACCCGGGGAATGATGACCGTGTCGTCATCGGCAAAATTAACGACAAACTGTTGAGCTGACTGGAACTCAGAAATGAAATCCGTCTCCCTGGTGATGGAGGTCGAGAAATTCTGGACCAGGGCAACCGGGTTGACCCAATTGAGCTCAGGAATGTGCCTCTCCATCAGGACGGCGATCTCCAACAGGATGCTGAGATCTGTATTGATGACAGGGATTATCCCGGGCCGCTGGATTTTGACCGCGACCTTGGTGCCATCCGGGAGGGTTGCTTTGTGTACCTGCGCTATGGATGCGGATGCCGTTGGTTCATGTTCAATCTCAAGAAACATGTCTCCCGGAGACCTGTCGAATTCTTCCAGGAAAACCTGTTCCATCTTTTCGAAGGGCAGGGGCCGAACGTCGTCCTGGAGTTTTTCCAGTTCCAGGATAAAGTTTTCGGGTAGAATGTCAGGCCTGGTACTTAACAGCTGCCCCAGCTTCACGAAGGTGGGACCCAGGTCGGACAAAGCATCCCTGAATCTTTGCGCAGTCGGGGCGGAACTCTTTTGTCGAAAAATTCCGGGTGGCCTTCTTGTCCTGACCAGGGACATGAGATCCATCCGGTCTACCAGGTCATCAAATCCGTATTTGATGAATGTAAAGATGACGGCCCGGTAGCGTTTCAGCCTTCGATACGTCGCGAGGGTTTTGAGGGGACGGATCATTCTTTAGCTTTTCTTTGGAGCTGCCTTTTTTCTGGAAGTTGACTTGGGCTTGGCCGCAGCTTTTTTTTCCAGTTCTTCAACTCTTTTGAGCAAGTCTTCGTACTGTTCCCGGCGTGGAATCTTGAGTTCGTAGACAACCTTGTTAACGGAATCCGTGATCGATTTGGAAAGCTGGTCTCTCTGCTCCTTGCCCTTGGCGATCAATTCTTCAACCAGCTCTTTGCGGTCCTTTTCGGCAACTTCTCCCTTTTTGATCAGTTCTTCTACAATTTCTTCAATTTTATCGCCGGTCATGGTAGCGAGACCCAGTCCTGCCAGGTAGGTTTTTTTGAACAAATCTATCATGGTAATTCCTCCATCATTCTCTTTTCGAAGTTATCTATTTGGGAATTGGATATCCTGGAAAAGTCAAATTATTGTTTAGCAAGCTCCTTACATTGTATCAGGAGTGCTGTCTAATGCAACGAGGAAATCACGGAATACCAGGCAAATGGAAGGATGATCAAATAAAAAAACCCGGGAACCTGTTGGAAGGCTCCCGGGTCAAATGAAGGTTACCAGCCTGGGCCATGTCCGAGCTGATCAGAGCTTTGACAGTGACCAGCAGAGACGGTCAGCCGGCTGCAATCTAGTTAGGACGTTTGGGCCTTGAACCGCTGCTCGGCCTTGAACCGCTGCTCGGCCTGGAGTAACTGGGCCTCGAGCTGCTGCTGGGCCTGGAGTAGCTGGGCCTCGAGCTGCTGCTGGGCCTGGAGTAGCTGGGTCTTGAACTGCTGCTGCTGGGCCTGGAAACGGTCCCCGAACTCCCGTGTGATCTGGATCTGCTATAGGATTCCCCGGAGCTTGATCCCCGGTTTGATGAGCTTGATCCTCCGAAAATTCTTTTCCAGAAGCTGGTACCGGAAGAACGGTCCCGGTAGGTCTTGCTGGCAGTGGAATTGGGAGTCCTGGTGTCGGTTGTTATTCTCGGAGTCGCACTGGAACCGGTCAGGCTTCGAACCCGGGAATCGGACTGGGTGACCCTGCCGCTGGAAGACCTGGTCGCGGAACCGGAGTTTCCAGACTCACCGTATCCCCTGGAAGAAATTCCAGTTGAGGGAATTGATCTGACCGAGGCGCCCGAGAGCCCCGAACCGCTTCTGTCTCCAGTCACCTTTGCGGGGGATGAACTGCTCCCTACCCTTGAAGTTGTAACTGCCCGGGTGGAGGTCTCGGATCTCACGGTTGCCCGTGACTCGTTTCTCGAAGGGATGGACTTGATGTTGCTTTCAGAAAGCCCTCTTGTCCCGGAAGCGTCCGGTCTGGAGTTGACGGTCGATCTTTCCCTGGTGGTAATAGTCCTGGTCGCGGCCGCTGTGTTTGCCGAGCGGGAAGCTGTTCCGGCAGAGCCACGTGAATTCTTGTATTCAGCCGCCCTGGTCGAACCAGGTATCTCCCTGGTCAGGTTGGCACTTCCAGCCTTGGTTGCGGCTGTGGCCCGGCTTTCAGAGGCCTTCAATGAACTGTTGCGCGCGGTGCGGCTCTGGGAAGCGGCTCCAGCGGCCAGGGAGGCCCTGGATGATGTCCTCCCCAGGTTATCCGGAAGGCCGGCCTTGAAACTGCTTCTGACATCGGTGGAGACATTCTTGACCATGGTGTTTTCCACCCGCCGCCTCGAAAAATCGGTCGCCTTCACCACTGTCATGCCCCGGCTGTTGTTGATATTGTTGTTATTAATAACGATGGTGTTATTGTTGATGACCGTGTTGTTGGGCCTGCTGCCGTAGCCCCAGGGTTTGGGTGCCCATCCGATATAGCCGTTTCCATAGTAGAAGTTCACTCGGTGCGGAGACCAGGCTCCGAAACTTGTGTAGCCGCCGTAGAATCCCGGTGACCATACCCAGTGGTTGTAAGGTTCATAGTAGTGCCAATACCCGTGGTGGTAGGGCAACCATCCCCACGGTTCATAACTCAACCATGTCCAGCCCACCGAAAAGTTCAGCCACAGTCCTGAGCGGTACGGAGACCAGCCGACTCCGACCCTTGGAATCCAGACTCTGCCGATAGAGGGATAGGTCCGCCAGTAACCATAGCTGTCGAGAGTGTGGATTCCGGGATAATAATCCCCCACGTATTCCACCGAATTGCTGGAAGCATAAATGGCGTCCCTGCGGCTGCTCCAGAGATCAAAATCATCCTCGTAGCTGTCGTATGCAGCCTGGCGAAGGGTAGGATCGCCACCGAAGGTGGTCATCTGTCCGTCCCGGATCTCCAGTTTTTCTCCGCCGCCTACGATTTCGGCCTTGCCTTTTCTCACCATTATCCGGGTCAATCCGGTCTCATCAGTGTCGATTCGGTAAAGGCCCTTATCATCCAGCCGGATCAGGCCCGCGGCTGTCTGCACGTCCATTTTGAAGGACCTGCCGGCGCGTACAATAACCGAGCCGAGTGTAAGGTTGAGACTCGCGGCTTTTTTGGAAAGGTGACTGAAAACAACATCAGTATTTTCGTCGAGGCGAAGGAAACTGTTATAGCCGAATTCGATTTCACTCCTGGACCCAGGTCTGGCATAAACCCGGTCACCCCGGAATATCGGAAGATTGACAGTTGCCTCGGACCAGTCGACGTCTCCTGCCGACTCGTAGGAAACTCCTCCTTCCACATGGCTCACCCTCGGAGGGTAGTAATTATCCGCGTAAAGCGTGGAAAAAGAGCAGAAGGCCAGTATGATGCCTCCCAGCGCCAGGAAAAGGCGGAATTTGTTGGAAAGTGCTGCTTGTCTGAGTTCTTTTTTGTTTTCCATGATCCTTTGCTCCTAATCTATAAGTTTAGAAAAGGAATGAGGATTATTCGTTCATTTTAAAGGACACTTTTTTTCAATTTGTTGATTCTATCGAATCCACTGTCTGTCGATTATATATCAGTTTGCGGGGCTTCTCTGTTATTTCCGTTCCGGGAGGGCCACTCTTCCTGGTTATTGGCTTATTCCGCCGTGGTTATTCCCTGTCATCCCAGCGCCGGTTTCCGAGAACAAAGAGAGGGATGAGGATGGGCAGAAGCGAAAGCAGTTGCCACAGGTTGAAAGTAGATAGATTTTCAGTCCCGTAAGCGCGGACAGCCCAAATTACAGCTGAAGTAAACAGGAGGTAAAAAGGAAGAAGAAGCTGCCAGTAAGGGGTTGAGGGGTTCCTCCATGGTGAGAGAAATATCATCAGCAGGACCGCAATCAGGCAGATTGTCAGTCCGTAAATCCCGCTGGTGGTTTTACCTCCTGTAAAAAACAGGATGGCCAGGATCAGGACCCATGAATAGCTGCCCAGCCACGAGCCGATCCATCCTATTTTCTCTCCTCTTCTGGTATTCATGATTTTCATCTCCGGGTGTGTTTTGCGGCTCTCTGGCATGATTATAGACCCAATTCCGGACAATATTAAAGGTGTCGGGAGGATCTGGCCCGAATTCCTCACCGGCTTTCGCATCCGCTGCAGCAGGGCAGCCGGAAAACCGCCTGGACAACGACTATTCCGATTCCGAATCCGTCCCTGATCTAAATTTTTTTTCAAACTCTAAAAATGCCGCAAATTCAGGGAATTAATTCCTTGAGATCCCGGCCAAGGTCTGACAGAATTGTGACAATTAAGGCTGGCGGAGCCTTTTTTGGGGCCCGCCGCAATGTCAATCGAAACAGGCCGGGGAGAATACCAGCAATGCAGTACCAGGAAGCCTTCAAGATCTATCCTGTCAGGACTATCAGGGAAATTTTATTCAAGGCGTGCGGGCGTTACCAGGACCGCGATGCACTGAAGTCCAAGAAGGATGGAGTTTTTCAGCCCGTTACCTACAACCAGCTAAAAGAACAGGTCGCTGAAATGGCAACCTGCTATTTCGAGCTGGGGATGAAAAAGGGTGACAGGATAGCCATCCTGGGAGAAAACCGGACTGAATGGGTCGTGGCTTACCTGGCGGCGGTGACTTCCGGTATGGTCGCCGTCCCCGTCGATCGGGACCTGAAGGAAAGGGAGGTACGGCATATTCTTGATTTTTCCGATACCCGCATGCTGGTTGTTTCCGACTCCTACCTGGGTAAGGTGGAAGACGCAGTCCGGGAAATTCCGAAGCTGGAACTGGTCATCTCCATGGAGGATTCCGGGGACGGCTTTACCCTCAATTTTCAACAGGCGCTGGCCAGGGGGAAGGCCAAACTTGCCGAAGGCGATCTCAGGTATTCCGAGGCGGAGGTGGTCCCGGAAGACTGGGCGGCTATAATTTTTACTTCGGGAACGACCGGTACCGCCAAGGGCGTCGTCCTTACCCACGGGAGCATAACTGAAAACGTCAAGGGTGTGTCTTTCAACCTCACGGTCGCGAACGATACGATGCTTTCCGTACTGCCGCTGCATCACACCTATGAATCGACAGCCGGTATGTTGACTGCCATTTATCACGGCGCGACGGTGTGCCATGCTGAAAGCCTGCGGAAGATAGTCGATAACCTGATCGAAACCCGGGCAACGGTCATGCTGGGCGTACCGGCTTTATTTGAGGCTATATACAAGAGGATCAAGACCGGCATCGAAGCCAAGGGAGCCAAAAAGTTCGCGGTTGCCAAGGGAGTCGCAGCATTTTCCGAGAAAGTACTGCGGGTTTCTATCCGCCGTAAGATTTTTGCCCAGGTCCATGACAAGGTCGGCGGAAATCTCCGAATGTTCATTTCAGGAGGTGCCGCCGTCTCTCCTGAAGTCTCCAGGGGGTTCCGGGATCTCGGGATAGCGTTCCTGCAGGGATACGGGCTGACCGAGTTTTCACCCATCGTGGCCGTGAACCGCTGGGCTGAATTCCGGGACGGGGCGGCGGGAATTCCCCTCCCCAATGCCGAAATCAGGATCATAGACAATGAGATAGTCGTTAAAGGCCCCTGCGTCATGGAAGGCTATTACAAGAATCCGGAGGCGACCCGGGAAGTGCTGCAGGATGGATGGCTGCACACGGGGGACCTGGGATACCTGGACAAGGACGGCTTTCTTTTCATTAACGGCCGGAGGAAGTCGGTGATAGTTACCCCCAACGGTAAGAATGTCTACCCGGAAGAACTGGAATTCCTGCTGGGAGAAAGCGAATTCGTCCTCGAGTCCCTGGTTTGGGGGGGACGGGACCCCGATCCTTCCAAAACTGA
>Ga0180435_10005142_pt1 | contig 12780 bp, 11 predicted proteins | sample SS_ome_3_FD_132467 | JGI IMG/M metagenome (GOLD analysis project Ga0180435, IMG submission 132467) | Hypersaline lake sediment archaeal communities from the Salton Sea, California, USA - SS_3_S_1 metaG | ecosystem: Environmental > Aquatic > Non-marine Saline and Alkaline > Hypersaline >... | reverse complement strand
CGAGGATTGATCCGCTGCTCCCGCATTCGCACTTTGATCTGTTTCCGATACCGCTTAGAAAAACACTTCAAAAAGCTTCTTTTGTTCCCATAAGCTTCTACTTGGGTCCCTTGGATGATCACAGCATCCCGGACAGGTCCTGAAAAACGGTAATACCTCTGCCCATCCTCCAGTTCAGACAGATAATTCTTCTTCCAGAAATAAACACATGAAATGCGGTCCTGATATACAACCTGTCCAAAACGTTCTATCCCGTTCTTATCCGGAAATTTTCTGAAAACAAGATATCCCAGGGTAAAATAATCGACCACCTTTTCGTTCAGCACAATGCTGCTCCTGGCACCAGAAACATCTTCAAATTCAAGCACGAGAAGCTGATTGTAAATATCGAATCTGATCCCTTGATCTTTATAAATTTTTCCTTTGATCTGAATGTCTGAGCTATGCACTCCGGGAACCTCAAAAAAAGGATTCCCCTCGGCCGAACGGTACATAAAATTATATTTCCGGCCATTCAACAGATCGGGATCAGGTCCGTATTGTTTTTCTGCCCTTTCTCTGATCCCCTCATAAGAAGGAATAGCTTGTTCTTGCGCCAGAGATGGAGAAAACTTCAGGAGCAGGCAACAGGATAGGATATATATAAGAAGCTTCTTCATTTTCCTACCAGAATTCGGGGGGGGTGTTGACACTGTTATTATTCTCCCTGCAATCGATGCAGTGCTTTTGGACATGTCCATAAATACTTTCGGTACCCGTACTCAGGGTAGCCAGGTAATAGGGCAGGAAGGCATTGGACATGCGTGCAAAACTATATGGGAGCGGTCCTGGCTCACAATAGGTAGGATCCAGAATTATTGGCATCTCCGGCACCTCGGAGACAAAGATCCGCTTTTCTGAAAGGCCTGAAACACTGAAATAACCAATGACGATTTCATTCTCATCATCCACATTACAAATGTTACCGGGAGAAAGGGAGGGTTGTGAATCGAAGAGCCCCCCGTTGGACTGGAGATTATTTTTCATCCCTTCCCAGTACCAGTATGCCGAAGGACTGAGGGCATACTGTCGCACCAACAGGCAATACCTGGTCTGCAGTCTCTGCGAATGGTTTGACACAAAATTCAGCGGCATCTCACGGTATACCTCTCCCTCCACACTGGCCAGGTCTTTGGTGAAAATTTCCTGCAGTAAGTTGGTGACCCAACAGGTGTTCCACCTTGATTCGGGGGGGATAGGCATAAAGGTCCGCCTCCAGGGATAACTATCCTCGCGATCATAGACCTCCATGGACTCATATTCGGGATTGTGGAACTCATAGGTCTCTTCCAGTTGCCAGCGCAGGTACCTGGCTGAATCCTTTTCTATCTCATAATCCAAATAAAAACGGATTCCATCCATGGGAAAAGCGGATTCCTGACCATAGGACTCTTCTCTTTTCCAGTATATGGAATCGATGGACGGTGCCGGGTACAAAGGTTCAAATTCGGATTCATAGCGCCCGGCTTCCGGTGTAACAATCCGAAGCTTATAGGCCTCGCCGGACCTGAAGAAATGCTCCCCGGGAGCAGCGGCATAGCTTCCCATTTCTTCTTCCAGGAACTGCAGGACGCCTCCCTCTTTTTGTTCTACTTCAACCAGGCAGCCGGAAACAGGATATTTGGTTGGCTGTTCCAGATCGCTTGACCTGGAAATGTATATGGATTGTGCACTATCCGAATTATCGAGATGTGCCATCACCACCAGGGTACCGGATCGGAACTCCTCCCCCTCGGGATAATATCTTTCGATACATCCCCTAACAAAGAACAACATAAGTAATACTGCAAATAAGGAGTGGACTTTATTCATTGAAGACTGATCCTGCACAATAAGGATGCTAAAATTAGCTGAAATTATTCTTATTCCTAAGCTCTGGAAGAGAAATGTTTTTAACTGCCAGCATGTTGCAGCTTGTCCATTATTTGTATTTTGGCTTATTGAATTTTAGATCATGAGTTCATTCCTGCTAAAGGTGTATTCCATACTGGCCTGGTCTACCATGGCCCTCACCTCCGTGCTCATCACTCCCTTCTTTCTGCTGGTGTGGGTCTCAACCTTCTGGTGGGACCGGCGCCGGGTAGCGGCCCATATGATGGGGACTTTCTGGGCCTGGCATTACCAGTCGCTGATTCCATTCTGGAAACTCCGCCTGGAGGGAAGAGAGAAAATCCCCTGGAACCGCCCGGTAGTGATGGTGGCAAACCACCGCTCCCTCATAGATATACTCGCACTATACAAAATACGGAGGCCATTTAAATGGACTTCCAAGGATGAGAATTTCAGGCTCCCTTTTATCGGCATGGTACTCTCCCTTACAAATTCCATACGGATCAAAAGAGAATCACTGCGTTCCGGGGCTCAGTTCCTCAGCCAGGCCGAAACAGAAATAGCCAAGGGTTCCTCCATCCTTCTTTTCCCGGAAGGAACCCGTTCCAGGACCAGGGAGATGAGGCCCTTTAAAGAGGGGGCCTTCCTGCTGGCAAAAAAAACAGCCTGCGGGATCATTCCCATTGTTCATACGGGTTCCGAAAAGACTTTTGAGCGTGGCTCCTGGGTGTTAAAGGGAAAAGCACCCATCCATATCCGGATTCTGGATGAGATCCCGGCCAGCGAGGTGGGCTTGCTGGAAACCAAGGAATTAATGAGGCTGGTAAGGGAACAGATGGAGCAGGGGATCGCCAGACTGGAACAGGAAATAGAATCCAGATGAAAAAACAGGGCCAGGCCATACGGCGCATGGGATACCTGAAAGACCAGGAAGGGATCATGAACCGCTATATGCGGGAATCGTCCAGCTGGAAAATGCACCTCGATCGTACCCGGGAGTTTATCACCGGATCCTTCCAGGAGTCAAAGGCAGAAACGGTGGCTGTGCTGGGCAGCGGATGGCTGCTGGATGTTCCCCTGGAAGCATTGCTTCTCAGGTTTAAACAGATCTACCTGGTGGACATTCATCACCCCATACAAATCCGGAAAAAAACGGAATCCTTAACACAGGTCCAACTGATAGAGGAAGATCTCACAGGAGGGGCCATCAAACAGATCTGGCAGCTCTTCAGGGAAAGTCGAACTTTCAACCTGGGAAGGAAGCTGGCAGAACAGATCTCGCTCAAAGCTCCTCTGGAACAAATACAGTTGGATGCCCTGATATCGGTCAATTTACTGAACCAGCTGGATATTCTCCTCTGCGACTACATGCGTAGGAAAGGGCCTTTTCAACAGGAGGCCCTGGAGCCGTTTCGCGCTTCCATCCAGAACTTCCACCTGGAATGGATTTCCCGCTTCCCGGGCTGCCTGGTGACAGATATACTGGAAGAGGTGGTGGACAAGAATGGAACTGTATCATCCAAAGCTTTGCTTTACACCCACTTACCGAAGGGAGTCCGTCGCGATCGCTGGTGGTGGGATTTTGACACCCAGGGTACCTATCACTCTGGAAGCCGCACCCGCATGGAGGTTCAGGCTATCGAGTGGAGCTGATTCCGGCCATTTTTTAACCGTTTTTAAAGAGTTTTGTGTTGAAAAAGAAATGATGCCCAGGTCCTACTTTTGGTTATATTTGTGCTGCCAAAGAGGAGATTGATATGAGTGCGAATTATTCAGAAGATACTATACGGACACTCGATTGGAAAGAGCACATCCGCAAGCGTCCGGGCATGTACATCGGGAAGCTGGGAGACGGCTCTTCCCCCGATGATGGCATATACATTTTGCTGAAGGAGGTGATCGATAACTGCATCGACGAATATATGATGGGATTTGGTAAAACCATCGAGGTAAATATAGACGAGCACCGGGTCTCAATTCGCGATTTTGGCCGTGGAGTTCCCCTGGGAAAAGTGCTTGACGTGGCCTCTAAAATGAACACCGGTGCCAAATACGATTCCAAGGTATTTAAGAAATCAGTGGGGCTTAACGGGGTTGGGATCAAAGCGGTAAATGCCCTCTCTTCCAGTTTTACCATCCAGTCCATCCGGGAGGGGAAAGAAAAGACGGTAGACTTCAGCGAAGGGGAGCTCGTAAAAAACCACCAGCAACGGAACTCCACTGAGAAAAACGGAACCCTGATCACCTTTGAGCCCGATCCCGGCATGTTCGGGAAATTCAACTATATTGATGAGTACATCGAGACGATGCTCCGGAACTATACCTACCTCAATACCGGACTTACCATCAATTTCAATGGACAGAAATTTCAGTCCAAAAACGGACTACTCGACCTTTTGCAGGAAAATATGAGCGAGGAAGGCCTCTACCCCATCATACACCTGAAGAATGGCGATATAGAGGTGGCCATCACCCATGGGAACCAATACGGGGAGGAGTACTATAGCTTTGTGAACGGTCAGCATACCACGCAGGGGGGTACCCACCAGGTAGCTTTCAAAGAGGCGCTTGTTAAGACCGTGCGGGACTTTTACAAGAAAGACTTTGATGCATCGGATATCCGAACCTCCATCATAGCGGCCATCAGTATCAAAGTCGAGGAGCCCGTTTTTGAGTCCCAGACCAAAACCAAACTCGGATCCAAAGATATCGGACCCAAGGGCCCCTCTGTAAGGAATTTCATCATGAACTTCCTTACCTCAAAAATGGATGATTACCTCCACAAACACGGGGATACGGCCCATGCCCTGTTGAAAAAAATCCAGGAGTCCGAGAAAGAGCGCAAGGCCATATCGGGGATTAAAAAGCTGGCCAGGGAACGAGCTAAAAAGGCAAACCTGCATAACAAAAAATTGCGTGACTGCCGGATCCATTACAATGGAAAAGATGAGCGGAAAAATGAAACCACCCTTTTCATCACCGAGGGAGATTCCGCTTCAGGCTCCATCACCAAATCGAGAAGTGTGAATACTCAGGCAGTATTCAGCCTTCGGGGAAAGCCCTTAAACTCCTTTGGCCTTACCAAAAAGGTGGTCTATGAAAATGAGGAGTTTAACCTGCTCCAAGCAGCCCTTAATATCGAGGATGGGCTTGACGGGCTAAGGTATAAAAATGTAGTTATAGCAACTGATGCCGATGTGGATGGGATGCACATCCGCCTGCTGCTGCTCACCTTTTTCCTGCAGTTTTTCCCTAACCTGGTGCGCAATGGTCATCTTTTTATCCTGCAGACCCCCTTGTTCCGGGTGAGAAATAAAAAAGAGACCATCTACTGTTACTCTGATGAAGAGAGAAAAAGTGCCATGGAAAAGCTGGGTAAGAACCCTGAGATTACCCGTTTTAAAGGATTGGGTGAGATCTCACCGGACGAGTTCAAGCATTTCATTGGTCCGGATATCAGGCTCCAACCGGTTCGTCTGAAAAAGGAGGATGATATCAAAGAGATCCTCGGCTTCTATATGGGTAAAAATACACCCGAACGGCAGAATTTTATCATAGACAGGCTTAAGGTGGAAGAGGATCCGGTGGAAGTTGCCTAATCCATACTTTCAAGGATTGATATAAGAAGAATCAGTGTAGAAACAGATGACAGACTTCGACGATACATCATTGGACCCACAAGCTGAAGAACAGCATTCCCCGGAGGATGTAAAAATCACCCGGCTCACTGGAATGTATGAGGACTATTTTATCGACTATGCCTCCTATGTGATCCTCGAACGTGCTGTACCCCATATCATTGATGGACTGAAGCCCGTGCAGCGTCGCATTTTGCATTCCATGAAGCGAATTGATGATGGACGTTTCAACAAGGTTGCCAATATTATTGGGAACACCATGCAGTACCACCCCCATGGCGATGCTTCCATCGGGGATGCCCTGGTGCAACTGGGCCAGAAAGAGCTCCTGGTAGATACCCAGGGAAACTGGGGAAATATTTACACAGGCGATGGCGCAGCTGCATCCCGTTATATTGAATCCAGGCTTTCCGGTTTTGCCAATGAGGTTTTGTTTAATCCCAAGACCACCGAATGGAAACTCTCTTACGACGGCCGGAACAAAGAGCCAGTCACCTTGCCTGTAAAATTTCCACTGCTGCTGGCCCTGGGTGCTGAAGGCATCGCTGTAGGTCTATCTTCCAAAATTCTGCCTCATAACTTCAATGAGCTGGTCGATGCTTCCATCAAATATTTGCAGGGGAAAAATTTCGAGCTTTTTCCTGATTTCCCCACGGGTGGTCTGGCCGAAGTATCCCGTTACAACGACGGTGCCCGCGGAGGAGCCATCCGTGTCAGGGCCAGGATTGAAAAAATAGATAACAAAACCCTGGTCATCCGGGACCTTCCCTACGGCAAAACCACGGTGAGCCTCATTGAGACCATTATCAAAGCCAGTGAGAAGGGAAAGATCAAGATCAAAAGAATCGATGACAATACCGCAGAACAGGTAGAAATCCTCGTACACCTGGGATCCAACGTTTCTTCCGACAAAACCATTGATGCCCTGTATGCCTTTACCGACTGCGAAATCTCTATCTCTCCCAATTGCTGCATCATTGATGAAAACAAACCGCGGTTTGTGGGGGTCAGCGAGATCCTGAGGGTAAATGCCGATCATACCAAAGAGCTGCTCAAGCAGGAGCTGGAAATCAGGCTGAAGGAGCTGCAGGAAAACTGGCACCTCTCTTCCCTGGAAAAAATCTTTATCGAAAAAAGGATCTATCGCGACATCGAGGAATGCGAAACCTGGGAGAGTGTGATTGAGACCATCGATAAAGGCCTCGATCCATATAAGAAAATGCTGCTGCGTGATGTGACCCGCGAAGATATCATCAAGCTGACCGAGATCAAGATCAAACGGATCTCCAAATTTGATGTGAAGCGGGCCGATGAATATATCCGTTCGCTGGAAGAGGAGATGGAAGAAGTAAAGAAACACCTGGAGCACCTGGTGGCCTATACCATCGATTACTTCAAACAGATCAAAAAGAAGTACGGCCAGGGGATGGACAGGCGCACAGAGCTCCGGAGCTTCGCCAGCATCGAAGCCACCAAAGTGGTCGTGGCCAACCAGAAGCTCTATATGAACGCCAAAGATGGTTTTATCGGCACCTCCCTCCGGAAAGATGAATATGTGTGTGATTGTTCCGACATCGATGATATCATCGTCTTCCTGAAAAACGGCACCTATACCATCTCCAAAGTGGCCGACAAGCATTTCGCAGGCAAGGATATCATCCATGCAGCCGTCTTTAAGAAAAATGACAACCGGACCATTTACAACTTGGTGTATTTTGATGGTAATTCCGGAAATGTGATGATGAAGCGCGCGCCGGTCACCGGTATCACACGGGATAAGCAGTACAACATTGGAAAGGAACATCCACATACCAAGATCCTATATTTTAGTGCCAACCCCAACGGGGAAGCTGAGGTAATAAAAGTATACCTGCGACCCAGGCCAAGGTTGAAAAATCCCATTTTTGAATTTGATTTTGCTGAGCTGGCGATCAAGGGACGGGGAGCCATGGGTAATATCCTGACCAAATATTCGGTTCAGAAAATTGTCATCAAGGAGAAAGGGATTTCCACCCTGGGCGGAAGGAAGATCTGGTTCGACGAGGATGTCATGCGGCTCAATGTAGATGCCAGGGGAAAATTTCTGGGTGAATTCTCCGGGGAGGATCAGATCCTGGTAATCACCAGATCAGGAAATTTTCGGACCACCAATTTCGATATCAGCAACCATTTTGAGGATGATGTGCAGATCATCGAGAAGTACCGGAAAGGAAAGATCTGGTCAGCAGCCTATTTTGATGCCGAACAAAACTACTACTACCTGAAACGCTTCCTGATTGAACCGGGGGCCAAACTAACCCGATTTATAGGAGATCACCCCGAATCCAAACTTATCAGCATCACCGAGGTGGAATATCCCCGCCTGGAACTGAAGTTCGGCGGAAAAAATAAGGACCGCAATCCGGAAATCATTGAGGTGGCCGAATTCATCGGGATCAAGAGTTACAAAGCCAGGGGGAAGCGACTTTCCAACTACGAAGTCAAAGTGATCCAGGAGCTACAGCCTGAAGGCGATGCGGAAACCGCAGCTCCAAATAAAATAGCTCCGAAGCCGGAAACTCCAAAAACAAAGGCCCCGAAGGCGGAGGCCTCAGAAGCGAAGACTGCCGACACTCCTCCAGCCTCAGAGACTCCTGTCGGAAATAAACCTGCAGAAAAAACATCCGCAAAGAAAAGACCTGCACAAAAACAGGCGGAAGAAAAGTCGCCTCCTGCAAAGCCAGAGCCAGAAAAAGCTACTCCTCTCAAACAGAATCCGGATGAAGTTCCCATGGAGGTAATTAAACCAAAAGAGGAAAAAAAGGGTTCGGAATATGATGATCCAAAAGACCCCGGTGGTCAATTTACCTTAGAGTGGTAAGATGGACACCCGGATATTTCTGATTGGGTTCATGGGTTCGGGTAAATCTACCCTGGGAGCAAAACTTGCACGCCGGATTGGCTATCAGTATATGGATATGGATCAGCTGATTGAGGAGACAGCTGAAATGTCTATCCCTTCTATTTTTAATGAACATGGTGAGGAAGTTTTCAGGAAATGGGAACATGATATCCTGCAGGAACTCTGCCTTCGGGAGAAGCTGGTGATCGCCACCGGAGGAGGGGCCCCCTGTCATTCTCAGATGATGGATCTGATGAATACACATGGAACTACCATCTACATAAAGTTAAGTCCTGAAGCCCTCCGGGACAGGCTGATCCGATCCAGAACGGAAAGGCCCCTGATCAAGGGAAAATCGGAAGCTGAACTTCTGGAATTCATCAGCACGTTGCTCAAGAAAAGAGTGCCTTTCTATAAACAGGCCACCCATATCGTAGACGGTATGAACCTGCAAGCAGAAGCTTTGGTCGGGCTATTGCAGGAATCCTGATCAGATTCCCTACCTTCTTATCCTGTTTAACCGTCTGGTAAGTGAAACTGGAAAGCTGCCAACGGAGACTCCTGACATGGAACTTATGGGCTTGCAGGTGGAACTCGGTACCAGCCAAACGGCTGTATCTCCACTGCTTAGTCTCTGGCTTCAAACAGTCCCATTAAAACATTCAAACTTATCATACTGGGAGTGATACTTTCCTCCCTCATAATCAGCAGCTTCTCCTTTTCTTCCTCCAGGAAGAATCTTACACTCCGAAGCGGTAACTTATTGCGAATCATACACCCAACGGTAGGTTTTTACTCAACTTAATCCGGATGACCGGCTGTTTACCTGGATCCTAAGGGACGAAACAGATCCGGGAAGTTCAAAAATCGGCACCTGTAAGGAAAGCGACCCGGACAAGGCTTTCCCTTGAAAACAAGACCTGGCTGAAGTAAGTATCCGGAAAGATGGTTCTGAGGAGAATTATGCGCTGTTTATTTAATTCTCAAAGTCGGGAGCAGAAAAATGGGCCTCCATGACACGTTTGAACAAAGGCAGGGATATTGCCATTCTGTTTAAGGGTTCAGTACTTGCTGCGCCCAGGTTACAGGAGGAGATAAAAAACTGTGAATGTATGATCAGTGGTACATTCACTGAGAGTGAAATCAAGCCGCTGAAGAGTGTTTTTTAGAAATAAGATTCCCGGACGGAAAGGCGTCCCCCGGGGCGCCTTCCTCAAAACATCCCGGACAGGAGCTCTTCATTCTCCAGGCCGTAAATATACTCCGATAGTTCCAGATCGGATAAACGGATCCGGATGGTTTCAGGATCGTGTATGCATCCGATCAATTTTTGCTCCAGGAGGCCAATGTCCTTTTGTGAATTAAAACTCCCCCGGATCTTAAGCTCCCGGATTACCCCTTTTTCGACATTCATATGGAGATCGAGGTGCCCTGCAATAAAGGGAACCCTTTTGTTGAGCTGGTACCTGGGAGAGTATCCAAAATTCCATTCCCAGGTAGAGAATTTGGAGTCGCGCCGTTTCGTAATCTCTTGCTTATCAAGATCACTGTATTTGTATACCTTTGAATCCTCAAAGGTCAGAAGCATATGGTTTAGAATACGCTCCTGAAACTGATCCATATCCATATGCTCCGGAAGATGCTCCCTGATATTGGTCACCCTGGAGCGAACAGATCTCACGGCCCGGTCGGTAAAACCCTCCTGGGAAGTGTGCAGAGCAGCGCTCATATCTCCCATCTCCGATGAAAACAGCAGGGTTCCATGATGAAGCACTCTATGCTTGTATACATGACTTGCTGTACCTGAAATCTTGAGTCCATGAAGCAGGAGTTCGTTGCGCTTACCCAGATTTACATCCAGCCCCATTTCTTTGAGAGCATCAATGATGGGCCTGGTTGCTCTCTTATAATCCACCAGTTCCCCCTCCTTCCCTGTGGTAAAAAAAGCAAAATTGAGATTTCCCAGATCGTGAAATACGGTACCCCCTCCGGATATTCGCCTGGCCACAAGAATCTCTTTCTCCTGAACATAGCCCAGATTGATCTCTGCCAGCGTATTCTGATGCTTGCCTACCACAATGGAGGGGATGTTCCTGTACATTAGAAAAATGTCTTCCTGGAAGCACTTGAGCAGGTATTCCTCGGAGGCCAGGTTAAAGTAAGGATTGGTATTTGAACTACGAATGCAGAGCATAGCTTTAGCTACCCGTTTTCAGTAGTACCGGATCGGGAAACGATCCACCAGTTCTGTGGCACTTTTGAGAGGGTCCATTTGAACAGCAAAAACAATAACCCGCCGCATAGCGCTCCCCAAATTCCACCTGCAAGTACATCCCCCGGATAATGCACCCCCAGGTAGACTCGGCTATAAGCAACAAGCAGTGCCCAAACCAGCATGATTGCGGTAAACCAGCGCTTTCTGATCCATAAAAGGACAAGCAAGGCAACTCCAAAGGTATTTGCTGCATGAGAGGAGATAAAACCGAACTGCCCGCCACATTTGTTATGGACGATATGAACCAGGCCCTCCAGCGCAGGTTCATGACAGGGCCGGAGTCTCTGGAAGACATTTTTAAACAGATGCACCGAACTCTGATCGGCCAGGGTAACCACCAGGATGATAAAGAGCAACATGGGGAGCACCTGCCATTTTTTCTTCCAGGTCATATAGCCAAGCAAAAGAAGATAGAAGGGCCACCAGCTAGTCTTCCCGCTGATCCACCACATGATTGCATCCCACAGCTCGTTGTGCCATCCATTTATGGCCAGGAAAATGTCTGTGTCAAGCTGTAATATCCAATCCATCATTGCGATCAGGTGTTCAACATGGTCCAGATGGTATCATTAAGGCTAACCAACCCAAGGTTGGCCACTGCCGAAATAAAGTGATATTTGATATCTGGCAATTCCTTCTTTATCTCCTCGGTCAGTTCCTCATCCAGCAGATCCGATTTGGTAATTACCAGTAAACGTTGTTTATCCAACAATTCGGGATTATATTCCTCCAGCTCTTTAAGCAGTACCCGGTATTCCTCTGCGATATCATTGCTGTCGGAAGGGACCAGGAACATCAGCATGGAATTTCGCTCAATATGTCTCAGAAACCTGTGTCCAAGCCCCTTCCCTTCGCTAGCCCCCTCAATGATGCCCGGAATATCGGCCATCACAAATGAGCGATCATCCCTGTATTTCACGATCCCCAGGTTGGGTACCAGGGTGGTGAAGGGATAATCGGCAATTTTTGGTTTTGCAGCCGAGATAGCAGCCAGTAAGGTTGATTTTCCTGCATTTGGTTTTCCAACAAGTCCCACGTCTGCCAGCAGTTTTAACTCAAGAATAAACCAGGCCTCCTCTCCAGGCTCCCCTGGCTGGGCATATCTGGGTGTCTGATTTGTAGCTGACTTAAAATGATCATTGCCCTGACCTCCTCTTCCGCCCTTCATCAGTATTTTTTCCTCCTCGTGGGAAGTTACCTCGAAAAGCACTTCATTAGTCTCCGCATCCCTGGCCACAGTCCCCAGAGGAACCTCAATATAGGCATCCTCGCCGTTTGCTCCTGTTTTCAAATCCGACCCACCGGCTCCTCCGTGTGTGGCAAACACATGCCTTTTATATTTCAGATGCAGCAGGGTCCAGAGTTGAGCGTTTCCTTTGATAATTACGTGTCCGCCTCGCCCTCCATCACCACCGTCCGGGCCCCCTTTACGGGTTAATTTATCCCGGTGAAGATGTGCCGAACCCGCACCTCCATTACCTGATCGGCAAAAGATTTTTACATAATCTACGAAGTTGGCGTTGGACATAAGTCAAATCAATTATAGGCTAGACCTTGACTTTGGCAATCACCTCCTGGATACGCTCAAAGATCATATCTACTGTACCTGTACCTTCCACAGAGGCATGCTTACGCATTTTATCATAGTAGTAGGTTACCGGTATAGTCTGGCGGTTATACACGTCAATCCGGTTGTTGATGGTTTCCAGCTTGTCATCGGCACGTCCGGTCTCTTCTCCCCTCTTTAGGAGCCTTTTTATAAGCTCCTCACGGGGAACTTCCAGGGAGATCATTACGCTTATGCGTTCGTCATAATCGGTAAGCACCTTGCGTAATTCCCTGGCCTGTTCCACCGTCCTCGGAAATCCATCAAAGATAAACCCGGGGCCGTTCTGATGCTCCTCGATTTTATTCCTGATCATTCCGATTACGATCTTATCCGAGACCAGCTCGCCCTTTTCCATAATCTCCTTGGCCTGCATTCCCAGTTCGGTCTTTGCGGCAACCTCTGCCCTGAGCAGATCACCGGTAGAAATATGAACCAATCCATATTTGGCAATTACCTTTTCCGACTGCGTTCCTTTTCCCGATCCCGGGGGACCAAATAATACAATATT